>ERZ724526.1375-NODE-1375-length-12684-cov-4.842347_pt1 | contig 12684 bp, 11 predicted proteins | sample MGYA00376059_ERZ724526 | MGnify/ENA primary metagenome ERZ724526 (study PRJEB28724, sample SAMN07190883) | activated sludge metagenome | isolation source: activated sludge of sewage treatment plant in Hong Hong | place: Hong Kong | collected 2016-03-17 ... | reverse complement strand
AAGCCGGGTCGGCGCCCAAGGTTTCGATCAGCGCCAGATAATCGTCGAGCACGATACTGGCACCGCCCGCCGGGTCGATCAGGCGCTGCGTGCGGAATTCATCCCAGTCGGCGCGCTCCGCTTCGGACAGGCTGTCCGGATAGTTGCGCGCACGGTAACGGAACAGCATCTGCGTCAGCCGCGGATCGTCGAACTGGAAACGGCTGCGCGCCAGTTCCTGCGGCGCCGTGGTACGGATACGCGCGCTGCTGGCCTTGTCGCGTGCGCTGAAGAATCCGCCACTGTAGATCATCAGGTCCGGATCGCTGATCGGCTCGCGCTCCGGCGCACTGAATACCTCCACCAGCTTTGGCTGCAGCTCATGCGCGCGCAGCCGCTGCCAGTGTTGCCGTGCCAGCGCCATATCGATCTGCCAGCGTTGCGCCAGCTCCGGGGTAAGCAGCCTGGCCGACGCAACAATCGGACATTTATTGATGTGGATGGTTTTCAGCGGCAGGCGCGTTACCCCTGCAGGTAAATCCTCGCCGCGCGTAAACAGACGCTGGCGAATATCCTCCACCGAGAGATCGAACAACGGCGCCGGGTCGGCCGCCAGATCGAACACGATCACCTCATTGGCGTTGACCGGATGTTTTGCCAGCGGCAACACCAGTGCCAGGCAGCCGCGCTCGGTGGCATACATGCCGGAAACGTGCAGCACCGGCTTCGGTTCGGGCAGGTTCAGCTGTTCTGCCACCTTGCGCTTGTCGCGCAGCTGGTAAACGTAATCGTACAGCTTCGGCTGCCGGGTCTTGACCAATTTTGCCAGTGCAATCGTCGCCCGCACATCCGACAGCGCATCGTGCGCGGCATCGTGCTGCAGGCCATTGGCGGCAGTCAGGTGCTCCAGCCGGAAACTCGGCTTGCCATCCTCGTGCAGCGGCCATTCGATGCCTTCCGGGCGCAAAGCACGCGTCAGCCGCAGCATGTCGAGAATGTCCCAGCGCGAACAACCGCTCTGCCATTCGCGCGCATAGGGGTCATAGAAATTGCGGTACAGCAGATTGCGGGTGAATTCGTCGTCAAACCGCAGCGTGTTGTAGCCGACACCACAGGTGCCGGGCTGCGCCAATTGGTCGTGGATGCGGCCGATGAATTCGGCTTCGGCCACGCCGCGCGCCAGACACTGCTGCGGCGTGATGCCGGTAATCAGCACTGCTTGCGGGTGTGGCAGAAAATCGGGCGCCGGCTGGCAATACAGCATCAACGGGTCGCCGATGATATTCAAGTCTTCGTCGGTGCGGATGCCGGCGAACTGCGCGGCACGGTCGCGCCGCGGGTCGGCACCGAAAGTTTCATAATCGTGCCAGTACAGCGAAGGTTTTGCATTCACAGCGATAACAGTCCGGAGCCTACGCTTACCACTCTGCCGGAGACAAAAACCTGTCGGGCATTGTTGATATCGAGTTTGAGATTGCTCAGCCGCTTGATGATGTGCCCCTGGCGAATATCCAGCGACAGCGGCCGTGGCGCACCGTTGGCCAGCAGCCAGCCGCCGAGATTGGCGCAGGCGGAACCGGTGCCGAAATCCTCGACGATCACGCCGCGGTCGAGATAGAAGAAACGCCCCTGCACCAGCGAACCGTCGCGCACCCAGACGAACAGCTGCGCCAAACCCTGCCGGTTGGTGGCGAACTGCTGCATTGCCGCTGCCTTGGGCCGGCAATACATCAGGCCGTCACGATTGGTCAGTTGCACGATCAGCTGCTCGGTACCGGTATTGACGAACAGCGGCGACGGGCCGATATCGCTTTCGCGAATGCCCAGCGCCGTTGCCAGTTGTTGCGGTGTGGCTTCGGGCGCGCGATAGGTCGGCGTCTTGCACTGCAGCGACCAGATATCGTTTTCCGCCCACACCGGAATGATGCCAGCCCTGGTTTCCAGTTTCAGGTGCGGGTTTTCCTTCTTCTGCAACTGGAACACCACATGCGCACTGCCCAGTACCGGGTGGCCGGCAAACGGCATCTCGTAGGCGGGAGTGAAAATGCGCAATTGCGCATCGGCCTCGCGGCTCGGCAGCAGGAATACCGTTTCCGGATGATTCATCTGCCGCGCAATCGCCTGCATCGCCACGTCGTCGAACGGTACGCCCGATTCGAATACGCACAAGGGGTTGCCGGTCAGCGCCCCATCGGCGGCAAAAATGTTAACGGTCTGGTAACGGAATATCGGCATCTGCGCTCACCAACTGAGTTCACCGCTAAGCTGGATACGGGCCTGCCCGCCCAGCATTACCCGCTCGTAATCGTCAACCGTCAACGCCATACGCGACGGCCGATCCAGATGGTCGCCCTGGCGCACCCGCAGCGTAATCGGCAACGGTGCCCGGGTCAGCAGCAGATAGCCCCCCAGCGCGGCTATCGACGCACCGCAGGCCGGCTCCTCGCGCAGCGAACCGAAACGCACGCTGAAACTGCGTGCCACTACAGTGTCCACCATCCGGTGCCACACCAGCAATTGCGGCTGGCCATGATCGTTGACTGCGTGCAGCGCCATATCGTCGAGCCGCGGGCTGCAATTCTTCACTGCATCGGCGTTGGTCAGCGGCACGATCAGTTGCTCCACGCCACCGTTGACGAACAGTGCCGGCTCATCGACGTCGCTTTCGCTCAATGACAGCATCGCTGCCAGATGCCGCGGGCGCACCTCGCAACGCCGCATACCGGGCGCGCGCGCCTGGAAAAACCAGCGCTCCTGCTCCTGCCACATCGGCACCACCATCACATCGGTTTCGATGCTGAACAGGTTGTTGCCGGTCTGTTCGCGTAATACGGTAGCGGCGGCCAGCAATGCATCCGGAGAAAAAGTCAGCGCGCGCTCAGTGTTGAAGATACTCAGGCGCGCATGACCACGCGCGGACGGCAGCAGGAAAACGGTAATGCCGGCCTGTAGCTGCAGCGCCAGCGCCTGCATCGTCGCCGCATCCAGCAACGAAGACTGATCGAACACCGCAACCGGCAGCCCGGCCAGCGGCGCTTCGGAATAAACGTTGACGATGTGGTAACGGCAAGCAGGCATGGATCGGCTTCGGGCGGGTTTCACGTGAAACGCTTAAGTTTAGGCAGCGGCCATGCCAATGACAAACGCCACTGGCCGAAAGCTCACATAATCCAGCTCAACGGTCAGGCCTGCAGCTGCTGCAGCAACTTGCCATGCACGCCGCCAAAGCCGCCATTGCTCATCACCAGCACCTGATCGCCCGGCCGGGCCTGGGCGCAGACGGCGTCGACCAATTGCGCCAGATCGTCAAATGTATGCGCCTTGTCACCCAACGGGGAGAGTACGGCGGCGGCATCCCAGCCCAGATTACTGGCGTAGCAGAACACCAGATCGGCATCGCCCAGGCTGCCTGGCAACAACTCCTTCATCGCCCCCAGCTTCATGGTATTCGAGCGCGGCTCCAGTACCGCCAGAATCCGCGCCGATCCGGCCTTGCGCCGCAGCCCTGCGAGCGTGGTCTGGATTGCGGTCGGATGATGGGCAAAATCGTCGTACACGGTCACGCCGTTTACGGTGCCGCGCACCTCCATACGGCGCTTGACATTCTTGAATTGCCCCAGTGCAGCGATACCGGTTTCGATCGCGACCCCGACATGGCGTGCCGCCGCCAGCGCTGCCAGCGCATTCAACTGATTGTGCGCGCCCATCAAATCCCAGCGCAAGCGGCCTTGCGAACGCCCATCCAGCAGCACTTCAAAGCCATCGTCAAACTGCTCGCCCATTTGCCAGCCGTCTGCGCCGCCAAAACGCTCCACCGGGGTCCAGCAGCCGCGCTGCAACACGCGCTCCATGCTCGCCTCGCGGCCATTGGCGACGATCAGCCCCTGCCCCGGTACGGTGCGTACCAGATGGTGGAACTGGGTTTCGATAGCCGGTAGATCGGGAAAAATATCGGCGTGGTCGAATTCGAGATTGTTCAGGATTGCGGTACGCGGATGGTAGTGAACAAACTTGGAACGCTTGTCGAAAAATGCAGTGTCGTATTCATCGGCTTCAATGACAAAGAACGGGCTTTTGCCGCCCGGCTCCTGGCGCGGCGCTCCCGGCAGGCGCGCCGACAGGCCGAAGTTTTCGGGGATGCCGCCGATCAGGAACCCCGGCGCCAGCCCGGCATATTCGAGAATCCACGCCAGCATCGATGTGGTCGTGGTCTTGCCGTGCGTGCCGGCCACCGCCAGCACCCACTTGTCGCGCAGCACCTGTTCAGCCAGCCATTGCGGGCCGGAGGTGTACGGCAGACCGCGATTGAGGATTTCTTCCATCAGCGGATTGCCGCGTGTCACCACGTTGCCGATCACGAACACGTCCGGCTGCAGCTCAATCTGCTCGGCACCAAATCCCTGGATCAGCTCGATCCCCTGCGCCTCCAGCTGCGTGCTCATCGGCGGATAGACATTGGCATCGCAACCGGTCACCCGAAAGCCAGCCTGTTTGGCAATGACGGCAATGCCGCCCATGAACGTACCGCAGATACCGAGAATATGAATATGCATGTCTGACCAGATGAAATAGGCGCCGGCCGGCAGCCAGCGCAGGGAAAATCGCGCAATCGAATACCAGCGAGCCGGCAATTATGCGGCAAAATCGCCGGGGCACAACTACAATAGCAATAGAGCCGCCCAATTGCCATACAGCCGGCTTCTGTGGCGGCTTCAATAATTATCATGTGTAGCCGGGGCGAATGTTTCCGCGAGAAAGATCGCCTGTGACGACACGATTACTGCCGCGAACAAACCATGGTTTCCAGATCAGCATCTCCCGCAGAAACTGCGCGCACCGCCCTGTTGCGTCTGGCGGAACTCGGCCTTGCGCCCACGCCGGAAAATTACTCGCGTTTCTACAACGATATCGCCGGAATCAGCCACACGGCTGCGGCGGAAGAAACGCCCGAACAATTGAAACAAATAGTCAGCGATGCCCGCGATACCGTCGGCCAGGCAGCATCGGCCACCGCCAGTCTGGCCGATCTGATCCAGGATCACAACGCGGAAATCCGCCAGTCGCTCGACAGCCTGACGCATAGCGGCGACAAGGACGACATTTCGCTGCTGCTCAACAACATTGTCAATACCGCTTCCACCATGTATGGCAGCGTCGCCGAATCGCGCGAACAGCTCAACCGGCTGGCCGATACGCTCAAGGAAATGCGCGAGGAAATGGCTGTCACGCGGCGGCTGCAGGAGCACGACCAGCTGACCGGCGCGCAAAACCGCCAGAGCATGGACAATCTGCTGGCGAAGGAAGTCAACCGCGCATGCAGTTACGGTGGGCGCCTGACCATCGCACTACTCGATCTGGACAATATCGGCCAGATCGGCAAACAGTATGGCGACGGCGCGGCCGACCGGATACTGATCCATGTCGCCAACATCACCAAGGCCGTGCTGCGCCAGAACGACTATCTGGTGCGCTACAGCGGCGAAGAATTCCTGCTGGTGCTACCGGATACCGAAATCAGCGGCTGCCGCTACATGATCGACCGGCTGCGCCAGGTATTTCACAAGAATCCGGTGGTGTACAAGGCAAAGCGGCTGGATGTGACCTTCTCTGCCGGCATTGCGCAACTGATCGCCGACGAGCCGGCACCGAGCCTGATCCTGCGTGCCGACCTCGCGTTGCGACGGGCGCAGGCCAACGGCATCGACCAGACGGAAATCGCCGAAGCGACCAGCCTGCTGGCCGATTGAAGCAGCCGGGCAGACAAGCAAAAGGGCAGCCGCAGCTGCCCTTTTTTGCCGATAACCCGAGTTATCAACGACCCAGCAATTTGTTTACCAGATCGATATAGCCCTGCATCGCGGCATCGTTGGTTTTGCCTTTCAGCTCGGCCCAAGCGTCGTATTTGGCGCGGTTGACCAGATCCAGCATGCCCGGGCGCGAACCGGTAACGTCACCTTCGCTCGCCTGCTTGAACAGCGAGTACAGTTTCAGCATGGTCTGGTTGTCAGGACGCTCGGTCAGCGTTTTGACATCAACTTGGGCTTGCGCGAATTGGGCTTTCAGATCGGACATGACAGTTTTTCCTCAAACAACGTATTAAATTTGTTCGGTATCCGGTCAGCCAATCTGATAAACCGACTGCCCGTTAACCAGCGTGTGGCGCACTTTACCACGCATTTGCATTCCGGCAAACGGGGTATTCTTGCCTTGGCTTTTGAGCTGTTTCGGCTCGACACGCCACTCGGCAGCCGGATCGAACAGACACAGATCGGCCGGAGCGCCGATTTCCAGCTTGCCGGCGACAACATTCAATACCCGCGCGGCGTCGCTGGTGATTTTCTGCAAAGCCTGCGGCAACGGCAGGCCAGCCTCTTCCGCCCATTTCAGCGTCAGTGGCAGCAGCAATTCCAGCCCGGTTGCACCCGGCTCGGATTCGGCAAACGGCAACAGCTTGCCGTCGTCGTCCACCGGTGTGTGATCGGAGCAGATTGCGTCGATCGTGCCATCCAGCAACGCCGCACGGATCGCGTCGCGATCGCGGTGGCTGCGCAACGGCGGAACCAGATGGTAATGCGCGTCGAAATAACCGATGTCCAGATCGGTCAGATGGATGTGGTTGATCGACACATCGCACGACACCGGCAGCCCCTGGCGTTTGGCATCGCGTACCATTTCCAGCCCGGAAGCACTGGAGATGCGGCAGAAATGTACCCGCGCCCCGGTCGCCTTGACCAGCAGCAGCATCGTCGCCAGCGCCACGGTTTCGGCAATCACCGGAATCCCCGACAGCCCCATGCGGGTGGCAACCTCGCCGTCGTGTGCCACGCCGCCGGCTACCAGCCCATGATCGCGCGGCCGCAGCCACACCGGGAAACCGAACGTAGCCGCGTATTGCAACGAACGCAGCAGCGCCAGATTGTTTTCGAATGGAATATCGACTTGCGAGAACGCCACACAGCCGGCATCGTGCAATTCCGCCATTTCGGTCAGGCGTTTGCCCTGCAGTTGCTGCGTCAGCGCACCGATCGGATACACATTGGCCTGATTCAGCTGCCGTGCCCGATGCTTGAGCATTTCCACCAGCCCCGGCTCATCCAGCGGCGGATCGGTATCCGGCGGGCACGCCAGGCTGGTCACACCGCCGGCGACCGCTGCCTGCATTTCCGATTCCAGCGTTGCCTTGTATTCGAAGCCCGGCTCGCGCAGGCGCGCCGACAGGTCGACCAACCCCGGTGCAACGATCAGGCCGGTAGCGTCGATTGCCTGTTCGACGTAAAAATCTTCCGGCGCGGCGCCGATCGCGATAATCCGGCCATTGGCGATAAACAGATCGGCCACCCGATCCAGACCGGTGGCCGGGTCGATCAGGCGGCCGTTTTTGATTTCGATATTCATGTATGCCCTACTCCCAGCCTTAGCGATTGCCGGCGAGAATGGCCATCACAGCCATGCGCACCGCAATCCCGAACGTCACCTGCGGCAGAATCACCGACTGCGCACCATCCGCCACCGCCGAATCGATTTCCACCCCGCGGTTCATCGGGCCGGGGTGCATCACGATTGCGTCGGGCTTGGCGTGTGCCAGCTTGTCCAGCGTCAGGCCGTAATACTTGAAGAATTCCTGCGCCGACGGCAACAAGGCGCCGTTCATGCGCTCATTCTGCAAGCGCAGCATGATCACCACATCGACGTCCTTCAGGCCCTGATTCATGTCGTGGTAAACATGCACGCCGAGCTTTTCGACGCTGGTCGGCATCAAAGTCTTCGGGCCGATCACACGTACTTCCGGCACGCCGAGTGTGGTCAGCGCATGAATCTGCGAACGCGCCACACGCGAATGCAGGATGTCGCCGACAATCGCCACGCGCAGATTGCTGAAATCCTGCTTGTAGTGGCGAATGGTGTACATATCCAGCAGCGCCTGCGTCGGATGCGCATGACGGCCATCGCCAGCGTTGATCACATGCACATCCGGTGCCACATGCCTGGCGATCAGGAATGGCGCACCGCTTTCCGCATGGCGCACCACGAACATGTCGGCGTGCATCGCTTCCAGATTGTGGATGGTGTCCAGCAGGGTCTCACCCTTGCTGGTCGATGACGCATTGATGTTCAAATTCACCACATCCGCCGACAGGCGCTTGGCAGCGATTTCAAACGTGGTACGGGTACGGGTCGAGTTTTCGAAGAACAGGTTGAAAACCGATTTGCCGGTCAGGATCGGCAATTTCTTCACGTCGTGATCCGACATCGAGACAAAACTCTCGGCCTTGTCGAGAATCTGCGTCAGGATCGGCGCCGGCAAGCCTTCGATTGTCAGCAGATGCTGCAGCTCGCCGTGCTGATTGAGTTGCGGGTGATGATGCGCCATCGTGTCATCCAGCTAGGGGTTAATCAGAATCCGATACCGGCGCATCATGCGCGATGCTCTGCGCCGGATAGTCGAAGAATTGTTGCAGAATCTGCTGTGCCGCGACTTGATCCAGCGCCGGCTTGCGTTTCCTGGAGCGCAAACCGGTTTCCGCCAGCATGCTGTCGGCCAGCGCCGAGCTCAGGCGTTCGTCGATCAGACGCACCGGCAAACCGAAGCGGCCATGCAGCCGGTTGGCAAATTTGCGCGCCAGCCGTGTCATGGCGTGGGCATTGCCGTCCATATGCGTCGGCAAGCCAACCAGCAACAGCACCGGCGACCATTCGTGCAGCAATTTTTCGATTGCCGCGAATTTTACGTCATTTGCTTCGGCAGTGATGGTTTGTAATGGAGTGGCGAGTTTCAGCAGCAGATCGCCACTGGCAACACCGATGCGTTTTTCGCCGTAATCGAACGCCAGCACCAGCCCGCTGGCTGGCAACAGCAGCGGATCAGGCATGCCCGGCTTCGCCGGACAGGTTGCCCAGATCGATGCCGAGCATGTGAATCGCGGCGTCGTAGCGCAGTTCCGGCGCCATGGCGAAAATGATCTCGGCAGAAGCTTCCACCGTCAGCCAGGCATTCTGGGCGATTTCGCTTTCCAGCTGGCCGGCCTCCCAGCCGGCGTAACCCAGCGTTATCAGCATTTTTTCCGGGCCGCGTCCTTCGCCGACGGCAACCAGAATGTCCTTGGAAGTGGTCAGACCGAACACCTCGTTCATTGCCAGCGTCGATTGCCAGTTGCCCAACGGTTGATGCAAAACGAAGCCGCGATCCATCTGCACCGGCCCACCAAAGAACACCGGCTGTTCGGCCTTTTCCTCGTCGTGCAATTCCAATCCGATCTGTTCGAACAGGCCGCTCAGCGTCAGCTCGATCGGCCGGTTGACGACGATGCCCAGCGCGCCGTTTTCGTTGTGATCGCAGATGTAGGTCAGCGATTTGGCAAAATACGGGTCGGCCATATTGGGCATGGCGATCAGAAAATGATTGGTCAGGTTTACACTTTGCATCAGGTCATTATTGCACAACCCGGTTTGGCGCCCAAACGCGAGCCAGACCGACCATTCGTGAAATTTACCAATGCAGCCAAAATCGTTCCGCCGCAGCCTGGTATGGTTCCGTCGCGATCTGCGCGACTTCGATCACGCCGCGTTGTTTCATGCGCTGAAATACAGTAACGAGGTATTTTGCGCCTTCGTTTTCGACCGGGAAATCCTCGACCCGTTGCCGCACCCGGCCGACCGTCGCGTCGAGTTTATCCACGCCAGCCTGAACGAATTGCAGGCGGCGCTGCGCCAGCGCGGCAGCGATCTGATCGTGCGCCACGCCGTTGCCCGCAACGCCATTCCGCTACTGGCCAAGGAGCTGGGTGTCGATGCCGTGTTCAGCAACCGCGACTACGAGCCGGCAGCGATCCAGCGCGACCGGGCAGTTGAGCAGGCGCTGGCGGACAACGGCGTCAGCTGGTTGCAGTACAAGGATCAGGTGATTTTCGAGCAGGATGAAATCCTCACTCAGGCCGGCAAGCCGTTCTCGGTATTCACACCCTACAAGAATGCCTGCCTGAAACAGCTGACAGCGTTTCACGTGAAACCCTACCCGGTCGATCGCTACGGCGGTGCGCTGGCGCAATTCCGCGCGCCGCCACTGCCGGCGCTGACAGAGTTGGGATTTGCCGGCGGCACGCTCGCTGGCTTGAAAATAATGCCGGGCATGAGCGGCGGCAAAGCCCTGTTCGACGATTTCCTCAGCCGTATCGATCAATACCGGCAGGCACGCGATTTTCCGGCGGTGAAAGGCGTGTCCTATCTGTCGGTGCATCTGCGTTTCGGCACCGTATCGATTCGCCAGCTGGCACGCGCGGCGTGGGATGGCAGCGAACCGGCAGCCGGGCCGGGGCACGCCTGCTGGCTAAGCGAATTGATCTGGCGCGATTTCTACCAGCAGATTCTGTGGCATTTTCCGCACGTGGTCGGACATGCATTCAAGCAGGAATATCGGCGGCTGGAATTTCCCAACGATGTGCACAAATTTGCCGCGTGGTGTGCCGGGCGCACCGGCTACCCGCTGGTCGATGCGGCAATGCGCCAGCTCAATCACTCCGGCTACATGCACAATCGGCTGCGCATGGTAGCCGCATCGTTTCTGGTCAAGGATCTGCACATCGACTGGCGCTGGGGCGAGCGCTATTTCGCCGAGCGGCTGATCGACTTCGATCTCGCCGCCAACAACGGCGGCTGGCAGTGGGCGGCCTCCACCGGTTGCGATGCACAGCCGTATTTCCGCATTTTCAACCCGGTCACCCAGTCGCAGAAATTCGATCCGCACGGGCGCTTTATCCGTCGCTATGTAGCGGAACTGGCGCCGCTACCGGACCAATACATCCATGCGCCGTGGCTGATGCCGGCATTGCTGCAACAGCAATGCGGCATCGAAATCGGCCGCGATTACCCGCAGCCACTGGTGGATCACGCCGCAGCGCGCACCGTCACACTGGCCCTATTCGACCAGCAGCGCACAACGGCCGGCTGACTGCACGCTGTGGCAAGGCTGCAGGCGGATCAGCTCCGGATCGTCTACCCGGTCCACCAGAATACCTTTGACGCGCAATTGCCACGCCGCTGCGAACTGCTGCCGTTGTTCGGGCGTGGCCGCATCGTCCAGCGCCTGCCCGAGCAAGCTGCGCACTGCCGGATCGGCCGGCACGCGCTGCAGGTTCAGCGCCACATCGACACCGGCACCGCTGTCGAGCCGCACGAAGCGCATCTCCAGCGGCACCGGCACGTCGAACTGCAGCAAATCATGACGCATGAACTGCCCGCCGATGCCCTTGAAGCCGCCACCGCCGGCGGCACCGGTCAGCAGGCCGGCAACTGCCGCCATCACACCGGTCACGCCGTCTTCCTGACTGGCACGGAACTTGACACCGATGCGGCCGCGCACCGGCAACGAATCGGGATACAAAAACTGCAGCGCGCGGATGGTCGCCAGATAGCTGCCGGCAACGGTGGGGCAGGAATGGCCAGCCAGCTTGACCGCATCCAGATAGCAATACTCCAGCTCGCCGCCGGCGGCGGCGCCGAGGAAGTCGGCCAGTGGATCGCGCACCCGCAGCGTTGGCGCTGCGGCAAAAAATTCGGGCACAGACATGGTATTTGCTCAACGGGATGGAATGGCAAAGGTAATATGTCCGGTTCCGATCCACCTTAACCCAGAACAAGATGCCCACGACCGCCAGCCTGACCCGCCGCCATGAATGGATTCTGCTGCTGACCCTGACGGTGATGAATTTCACCCATATCATGGATTTCATGGTGATGATGCCGCTCGGTCCGCAGTTCATGCGCCTGTTTCACGTCACGCCGCGCCAGTTCGGGCTGCTGGTATCCACCTACACATTCGCTGCAGCCGGCGTCGGCTTTATTGCCGCCTTCGTGGTCGATCGCTTCGACCGCAAACACACATTGCTGACGGTATACGCTGGCTTCGGGGTATCGACGCTGTTGTGCGCACTGGCACCGAGTTATCAATGGCTGCTGCTGGCGCGCGCCGTCGCCGGCGGCTTTGGCGGGGTGATGGGCGCAACGCTGATGGCGATCGTCGGCGATGTGGTGCCGCAGGAACGGCGCGGCACCGCCATGGGCACGGTGATGGCGGCATTTTCGCTGTCGGCGGTGGCCGGCGTACCGTCCGGATTGCTGCTGGCGGAATGGTTCGGCTGGCAGGGGCCGTTCGTGTTTCTCGGCCTGCTGGCACTGCCGCTATGGTTGCTGGCGCAGCGCATCCTGCCACCGCTGCATGGCCATCTGGTGCATCGCCGGTCGCAGAATCCGTGGCAGCAGGTGCGCTTCATGTATTCGCAGCCGGTACATTTGCGCGCGTTTGCGCTGATGGCCAGCCTGATGTTTGCCGGTTTTTCGGTGATTCCGTTCATCAGCCCGTACATGGTTGCCAACGCCGGGCTCGGCGAAGCCGATCTGAAATACATCTACCTGTGCGGTGGGCTGGCCACGCTGTTCAGTTCGCGCCTGATCGGCTGGCTGGCGGACCGGGTCGGTAAACCGCAAATGTTCGTCGCCGTAGCGCTGATATCGCTGCCGGCAATCCTGACGCTGACCCACTGGCGCCCTGCCCCGTTGCCGCTCACCTTGCTGGCGACGACGGTATTCATGGTGTTCGTATCCGGCCGGCTGATTCCGGCAATGGCGATCGTCACCGGCGCGGTCGAGCCGCAACATCGCGGCAGCTTCATGAGTTTCAACAGCGCCACACAGCAACTGGCTTCGGGTGCG
>ERZ724526.1373-NODE-1373-length-12686-cov-4.115430_pt1 | contig 12686 bp, 10 predicted proteins | sample MGYA00376059_ERZ724526 | MGnify/ENA primary metagenome ERZ724526 (study PRJEB28724, sample SAMN07190883) | activated sludge metagenome | isolation source: activated sludge of sewage treatment plant in Hong Hong | place: Hong Kong | collected 2016-03-17 ... | reverse complement strand
TGGTGCGGGGACTGGTTCGGCAAACACGACTACGAGCGGTCCCCTTCTGAGGATCCGATGGGGCCGACGTCCGGCGAGTACCGTGTGGTGCGCGGCGGGTCGTGGAACGCGGGTCCTGTGGATTTCCGTGTGTCGGGCCGCGGCGCGTTCGACCCGTCCGAGCGTTTCTATGTCGGCTTCCGGTGTGTCCGAGAGGTGGCTTCCCCGTCCACGGGAAAGGAGGACCCGGATGAGCTCGCGTCGCAGGCTTTAGTGACGCCCGGAGGTGATAGTCAGATGGGGCCGATGAGGGTCGGCGGCGACGTAAAGGAGCCGGTTGAGATCAGTCGCGTTCAGCCGGCTTACCCAGAAGCGGCCCGCAAGGCCCGATTACAGGGCGTCGTTGAGCTAGAGGCGATAGTAACGAAGGACGGGAACGTCGATACTGTCCGTGTCCTACGGGGCGTGGATCCAGTCCTCGATGACGCGTCGATACGCGCAGTCCAGCAGTGGAAGTACCGGCCCGCGACGTACCACGGGCGCGCAGTGCCGGTGTTCCTGACCGTAACAACGACCTTCAGGCTTCAATAGGTGCGGGTGTGCGCGGGACTCTGGAATGGTAGGGGCTGAAGCTCCAGCAAGATTGAAGAGAACCGGAGTGGATGAGCGAACACAAACGACTTCCGTTCCGGCCTACCTGACGGAGAAGGTGTTCGCTACACGGTGTGACGCATCGTGCGGCGATGGATGAGTCGTGGTGGAGAGTCCCCGATACGGCGCAGGTATCCGGATTGAATAGCTCGCAGCAGGCGACCCCTGCGAAGCAGGAGGCACAGGTTCAAGACGGTCCTATACGCCGTCATGCGATCTCGGAGAGAGACGAGCGGAGAACCCGGCTCCTGAGGGATGGAACGGCCCACTTCCCACCATGAGATGAGGGGTGTGAGCGTGCCCGCCACCTGAAGGATCGTCGTCTCCGGGGCCATGTAGTGGACCTTTCTCGAAAGGATGACGATCGGGCCGAAGGAAAGACTCCATCCTCGGAGACTGGCTTCAACCGGAGCGACCAGTGCCGTGATCGGCGTGGTCTCCCCGATACTGAGCGCGGCAAGCATGCGTCCCCATTCTGCGGATATGAGAAGGGCCTGATATGGCTCTTCGGCCCGCTCGACGGCTGCTCGGAGAAGTGGGGTTCGGACGGCGAACTGCTGCCAGAGCTTATGCAGGTATCGAACGCGGAGTGCCTCTTGCTCGCTGGCCTTCCGTTCGCGCTCGGCCATCCAACATCTGACCGCATCCTCCAGCAGGGTCACACGGTCGATGCGGTAGAAGGGGTTCACGAGTTACCGCCTACGACCGCAATCATCGTGAGGTCCTCGTTGTGACAGTGCGCGGGTAGTACATCTTGTACTGCGGTACCCCGGTGATACGGCGAAGGTGGGTAGATTGAACTGCGCGGAGTAGTCGGCCCCTCCGGAGGAGTCCACAGAGGCGAATGACGGTGCGATAAGCATCCCTGCGGAATCCAAGCCAGATCACGGGAGAGTCGGGATCTTCAGGAATCGTACGTCCGGTCTCCCACCACGTAATGATCGGCAACAGCGTGCCCTCGACCTTCAAGACGATGCGGGCAACGGGTGCCATGAAGCTTCCTCTTCTCTTGAGGATCACCGCAGGGCCGAAGGAGAGTTCGCCCAGACGGTAGTAGTGGTGAACGGGAACGTCCACCTGAGTGATGGGCGCATATCCGCAGAAGCCGCTGGTCCCGATTACGGCCAGAGTGCGTGACCATTCCGGCGATCTCAGTAGGGCGTGATACGGCCCTTCCGCTCCGTGAACAGCTGCCTGAAGGTTTGCGTAACAGAAAGCGTCCTCGTCTTCCTGTTTCTTGACCCTAAGCTGCCATCCGTCGAGTTCTACGCGAATTCTCTGTTCCCGTTCCTCCCGCGTCTGTGCCAGTACCTCCTCTATGCGGGTGAGAGGGTCGCTACGGTTCAGCTCGCTCATCTGCTGCCTTCCCCGGAAGAAGCGGCAGTACGGTCCTGAATCCCGTTGCTGGGCGCGAAACCCAGCTTCCGCTGCTCTTCGCTGGTGAGGTCCAGACTGAAGCCGGGTTTCATGGCGAAGGCGTTCTTCGGCCAAAGGGCCACGCGGGACCGGGCTTCCGGCGAGAGACCGACGATGCGTGCGAGCAGGGGGGCGTCGGCCCGGTTGAAGCGGAGAACTCCCGCCTTGGCCAGCTTGGAGCCCCCTCCGAATAGCCGTTCGGCGCCGGTAAGAGGGTCGTCGTGAAAGCCTGCGAACTTCAGAACGAGGGGGACCGGGAGGCCCACTTGTTCGAGGAAGGAGTCTTGGAACAGGAGAGCCCATGCGAGCTGTTCGTCTCCGGTGAGGTCGAGTCTTCTGAGTTCGGCCCCGACAGCGTCGGTCTCGCTGCGATACGCGGCCTGCAACCGCGCCGCCAGACGACCACGACGGAGGACCGTCCAGTCCCATCCGGGCTTTCCCTCTCTCACGCCCTGCCACATGTTGTCGGTCTCGTGGGCTGGAAGCCGGATGGCGTCGAGCAGCTGCCGGGTGTCGTATTCAAGATCGTCCAGCGCGACCTGATGGTTTGCCGGGAGGTCTGGAAGGCCGAGCCCGTCTCCCTCACCCGTGGTCAAGAAGGCGATCATGCGGCGGGGAAGTCGGTACAGTCGCTGGGCTGGGCTGGAGTGGGGGGCGCATTCGATCAGGCCGAGATCCCGGAGAGCACCGGCTGCTTCCAGCCGGGACCTCACTTCCCACTGCTGCCCTAGGTGGCTGGCCCCGAGTCCATGCATGACCCTGATCAAGCGGAGTCCACCTTGCGACTGAGGGTCGAGGCAGTTTCGTAGGAGAGCCAGCAGGATCAGGCGGTCTACGAGATCCAGTTCCCTTTCCCTGACGAATCTTTCGAAGGGTAGGGGGATTCCGGCCGCAAGGGTGTTCTCTGTGATGGCCTCAAGTACCTTCATCGAGTCGAGGCGTTCTTCAAACGGGGGAATCTCGTCCAGTCGCACCCTCGACTCGTCTTCGACATGGGCTGGACCTAACAGCCCGAACCACGACGTCAAGTAGTGGAAGGCATCTTCGAAGCGATCTGGCTCCGAATGATCCGTGGATGGCGGTGTTCCCATAGCAGTCCTCCTTTTCGCAGCGGTGAGGGCACACATCTCACAAGGGAGCGAAATGCCCTCAAGTGAACTTCTCCTCTAGATGGCCAGAACAGTTTCAACGCCCGAATCTACACGCTACGGGAAATGCCGCAGCCTCCGGACGAATGAATCAGTCTGGTCGTATGTGGAGTTGATTAGCCGGGGTCAGGAAGGAGTGTTTCCATCCGATTCTCCTCATGGCAACCCAGCTTCTCGCCGGGTCTGGCTTTCCCACCTTGCCCCGTGGGGTAGGTTGGGCAGGCTTCACAGGGCCATATCCCTCCGCCTTGTCTGCATGAGCTGGGCTCTTTGGCTTTGCGCCGCCGAGCGGTGAGTCGATCTAGCTTCCAGAGACCTCCTTCTGACGGAGAGCACTGCTTTCCTCCGACGTCGGATAAGTACGCCGTTTCCCTTCCAAGGTCAAGCCCTACTGCGATGCGAGGCTCCCGCCTTCAGGTATCTGGCGGGCCGGACATCTGGTGAACCGGAGGGGGCGCGACGATAGCGTTTAAAACTGCGCGAAAAAAATGAATTTGTTTGGTAACCGGCGTGTTCCTGAACCCGGAGGCCGTAACGGAATTAGATAATATCTAATTCAAGTGACCGGTTTTGAAGGTGGAGCGCCCCAGATTTCAGAGGGAATAGCGCTCGCGGGGCTCTGTCGGTGCGACTGAAGCGATTGAAATTTCAATCCGTTGGAACGGATCGAGCGAAACCCTGAGAACCGGAAGAAGGCGCGTCGAAGCAGTGAAGAGGCCGAAGGGATCGGTCTGAGTCCTCGAAGCCCCGAGAACGAGTCTCACGAGTCGCATGGGGCGTTTGGTGGAATTTGGTGGAATTTGGTAGCGAATTTGGTGGAACGCCACGGAAGTCACCGGATCGGCACCGGTTCGCCAGCAGTTCCTGTCGTAGTCCCCGAGTGAGGTAGCCGCCCTGCGACGGCCTCCGACCCGAACGTCGCGGGAGGGAGGCTCGGCGCAGACCTTGCGATAGCCGCTCCGGCACGATCCGAGGCGGGAAGACGCAGGGAGGCAACACTCAGTTACTGGGGGGTGCCGGAAGCCTATAGGTCCACGGACTGCTGGGGGTGCCTTTCCCCTCTCTGACGAGTCGATCAAGGGCGACATAGCTGTCCAGTAGATCCTTCAGCTTGCCTTTGTCCCGCTTCACGTGGCTGCGGATGTCGTCCATGGGCGCGCCCTCCGAGTGACTGCCTAGATAGCCCACTACTGCGTTCCACGTGTCCTCGGCCCAGTTGCCGCGAACGATCTCGGAGTGGCCTCGGCCGATGTGCCAACAAAGCTTCGTTTCATCGAACAGGAGTTCCGTCGGCGGCAGCGGTCTCGCATACCGGGGCTTCGCCTCGATCCACTTACGCTTCTCGTCTTCCCAGCAGGTTATCGGGCAGTCCACCGCTGCCTTGAAAGCCTCTGAACCCATCATCGCGTTGAGTCCATGGATTCCGGACTTGTTGTTGTGGTGGATGCACAGGACGTGCGCGCCGATCTTGTTCCCCAGCTCACGGATGTTCTTGACGGCGTTATAGACCTCCGAAAAGTCATTGAAGTCCTCGATCCCGACGATGTTCACCATCGTGTCGAAGATGATCAGGACCGGCTTGATCAGGCGCGCGGCCACCTCGATCTGGCTGAGGGTGGCGAAGAAGCTCGGAGACATACCGGTATGGACGAAGATCTTCGAAGGGTCCTTCAGGTCCAGTTTGAGGAAGTGCTCCTTCACCTCCCACGGGTCCTCTTCAGTCCCAAGGTAGATGACCGGACCCGAGGCTGTGCTCCTTCCGAGGAACGGCTCGCCATTCGCGACCGCCACAGCCAGCGAGCGAGCCATCAGGGATTTCCCGAACTTCGAAGGGGCGGAGAGGATTGACGAGCCGCTCGAAAGGAACAGGTCCTCGACCAGCCATCGGCGTTCAGGCTTAGGCATGGCTATGAGATCGTTGACCGTGAACAGAGCGAGGTTCTGTACCTGATAGAGCCCCTCCAGTTTCGGCTCGGACTTCCTTGATGTAGCAGCTCGCATTTCCTTCATCTCGATCACCAGTTCGGTCATAGCCCGAACCATGGTGATCTGCGGATCAACCGACAGCCCATCCTTCACACCGTTGCCGGAAGCCTTGAGGGCCTCGTCAACGGGGAAGCCGATCTCTGCGGCGACATCAGCGGCTTTCTCCAGAACAGCCTCAGGAGACTCGCCCCTTTCGGCCAGAGTCCGTGATCGGGAGTAGAAGTCCATATTCCGCCCACCCTCCTCTGCCGGGATCGTCTCCAGCAGGCGAGCGCTCTTCGGGCTCAGGGGGAACGCAGGCGCAGGGTAGGCAGTCAGAATGTCATTCACCTTGTAGATCCTTTCGGGGTTCAGCGATGTCAGGGCGGGAATGAAAGGCTCTCCGGTCTTTCCGTGCTGTAGGAAGCCCGGAATCCGCATGAACCGGTTGATGTTCTTTACGGCCGGGTCGGCACGGTAGAAGTCGATAAGGCGCGCCTGCAACGCCTTGAAGTCCTCGACGGGGCAATCGCAGATCGTCCAGTACAGGTGATGCCCTCGTGCGGTCTTGACTGTGGCTGAAGGGGGGAGACCGCCCTCAGCGATCTCGGCATGGTCTACGTCGACGAAGAGATGCCGTACGCTGACGATGCTTTTCGCTGTGTATCGGTCCTCTGCCGGGTCGTGCTCATTGATAAGCACGTCGATAGCGCGGCCAGCGGCGTTCTCTCGGATGAGTTCGGCTTTCAGGGCACCAGAGAAGGGGCCATGCATCTGATAAGCGCTTGCTCCTCGGATCTGAAAGACGTGCGTATCGGCCTCTTCAAGGACCGGCTTCCCGTTCAGGAAGGCGAGGAAGCTCTGGATGTCAGTCTCGTTGATGTGAAGGGTGATGTTCGTAGTATTCATTTCTTATCTCCTATTTCCGTCCATTGCCTCTGGCAATGACTTTCTTGTTGCGGTTCTCTGTGTAGGGCACCTTGCGGTGTTGGGCTAAACAAACTCTTTAGGATGTGGGCGGAACAGACACCAGTGGTGACCCTTTTCCTTCCACTGGACCCCTGCTTCGATGTGTAGTCCCTATAGTCCTAAATAGACGACGCAGTAATACCCAGAAGGGGAGAGAGGGATTACTGAAGGTGTCTGGTTCGGCGTCAGCCGCAGTTACTGCTTCGTCGCCTTGAAGGGGCTATAGGGGACTACACATCGTAGCGCAGGTCCTTGTTCCTCCTCGTGAGTGAAGTATGTGTGTCCGTCAGCCGGACTCTTATGTACCTGAATTAGTTGAGCGACTTCGTGGCGCTCTTGGTGGGGTACCTCGCGCGATGCGTCATTCTAAGCGGACAACTAGCCAAGCGTCAACACAAAAGTGTATCCGCGCTTAACAATTGCGATTAGTGGGCACGTTGAGGGCTTGTCGTAGACGTGCTCTGGATCGGCTGCTAGATCTTCGAGTTTGTGGATCGTAGTTATCGCTTAGAGATAAGGGAGTCGGAGGGCGAAGCTCGGGAGCGTGTCGGAAGTTCCATAAGCGATTCAATTATCGAGGGGGCTGTGGGTGGCGAGCGATCAGACCGAGTGAAGGCGCGTACCCGCAAGGGAGGCGTCTGGATTCGAAAAGGTCGCCCGAAAAAATCGGGTCTAACGTCTCTTCGCATCTTCCTATTAGGAAGCGTTAAGGCGCCTTCCCGAGAAATCTTGAGTAGAGGTAGGTGGGCGCATGCGGGCACCCCCGGCAGGGGGGGCGGGGGGGGTAGAGCATTCGCGCATTCCCGTTTCAAAGGCGGCGCTCTGTATGGTCCCGAGCCGTCGATGCTGGCATTGAACCCGAGGCCATGGCCTCTGGCGGTATCGACTCGGGAGGATCACCACCATTCACCGCACGGTGGGTGGTATCGGTGGGCGCGAGTGTTGACAAATAGCAACAGCCGCAATAGTATTCGGGCGTGGAAAGCGCCTCCATTTACCTCCGGGTCAGCACCGCAGGGCAGGTGGCTGAAGGGGTATCCCTAGAAGCTCAGGAGGCGAGGGCGAGGAAGTGGGCCGAGGCGAACGGCTACATCGTCGCCGGGGTCCATTGCGACGCCGGGATCTCGGGGAAGCGCGCCGAGAACCGCCCCGGACTTCAGGCTGCACTCACCGAAGTCTGCCGCACCAAGGGGGCGCTGGTGGTTTACAGCCTCTCGCGCCTCGCCCGGTCTACGAAGGACGCCATCACGATCGCAGAACGGCTTGAGAAGGCCGGGGCCGACCTCGTATCCCTCTCGGAGAAGATCGACACCACTTCGGCGGCTGGGAAGATGGTCTTCAGGATGCTGGCCGTGCTCGCAGAGTTCGAAAGGGATCTCATCAGCGAGAGAACGAAGGGAGCCCTCAGCCACATGGCCCAGCAGGGAAAGCGGGTCGGTGAAGTCCCCTACGGCTTTCAGCTGGCCGAGGACGGGGTCCACCTCGTCGGGAACGCCGCCGAGCAAGGGCTCGTGCAGACGATTCGGGACCTGAAGGCGAAGGGTTATACATGGGCGCAGGTAGCCGACGAGATGAACGGTCGGGGCCTCGTCACGAAGAAGGGCCGGCCGTGGTCGTGGCGAACCGCTCAGGCCGCGGCGTGACTTCCCGAGCGTCTCCTCCTCCTGCGGCTTCTGAGGTCGTACGGGAGGCGATACGGGCGTCGAGGCTACCCATTCGCGAGCTATCTCGCCGGACGGGCGTCGAAGCGTCCGCGCTGTCGCGTTTCATGAGCGGGCAGGTGGGTATCTCGCTGGCGACGTTCGAAAAGCTCGCGCCGGAGTTGGGGCTGAGGGTCGTCCGAGTCCGTCAGTAGGCCCCGGTCGAGGGGTTGCGCACCGGAGCTGCTGAAGGCCGGGCACCTCAGGATCGCTGAACCGGAGTTCAGGGGAAAGAAGTGTCATCGCCCAGTGGGCACGGCGACCGGGTTCAGCTGCGCTCCGGGTTGCCGCACAGACTGTCACGCCGGCTGCGAGAGGCGCTGCGACACTGTCCGTCGCTGCCTGACCATTGGTGTCTGGCGTCGGGATCGGTCCGAGTCGGCTGGCTCGACGCGAGAGAGCCCTTTCGTGATGAGCGTCGGGAGGCGGAGGAGGTTCTGCTGAGAAGCCGTAACGAGGTGTCGTGAGCCGTGCCACCGACCGAAGAGCAGCAGCACGCACGGCACCGCGAGAAGGCTCCTCGTAACCGCATGTTCCATGAGGCCGATGACCTTTTCAGAGCTGGCGTGTTGCGGGCGCAGCAGGACGGCAAATCCGAGGAGGATGGCGAGCGCGCAGAGGGCAGCGGCGAGGCACAAAGCCACGAGTGCCACTTCACTTTCGCGGAAGGAGCCTCGCGCGATCGCGCGCTGCGTTCTCTCTGGTCGGTTCGCTTGAGGAGAGACTCGTTTCTTCCTTCGTTTCTTCGTCACGGAAGCCATCTGATCGCCTCCGTCGAGAAGGTATAGGAGCAGAAGGGAAACGTCCCGTCCTCGGCGAGGACAATGCGCCAATCTGGTCGGCCGCAAGTGCCTGCGGTCAAGTAGCTTGGCGCTTAGCGGAGGGCTTCAGGCTATTACTATTCTCAAAAAAACGGCAGTCTGGGGACGCGGGCGCTATCGCGGACTTCGGTAGGTCACCTGATGACATCGACGGCAGGCGAACTCCTTGCCATTGGGGCAGAGGTAGAGCTTGTCGGCCCGGCGGTTACATATCGAGCCGTCGCGGATGAATCGGCAGCGAAACCACCAACGGCCGCCGCGTTTTCCGGGGCTTGTGTTTTCGAGCAGAACCTCTTGAATCACCTGCTCGACCCTGACAATCGCCCGCTCAATTTCGAGTGCCGGGTGACCGATGTCTCGGCTCGTGATGAAGCCACGGTACTGGTTGATCCGTTGGCTCCGGGATACTCGATTCAGCTCGCGCTTCAGCGCTGCCGATTCCCGAACGTCCTTGACGAGAATCTTCACGCAGTTCTGGGCGAAGGGTCGATCCCCTGTCGCATGTCGTCCGCTGCCTTGCCCGCCCATGGAGATGAAAATTACACACTGAGTTCCGGCGGGACGCAAGGTTGACGCCTCGTATGACAGGGTCAACGTGGTCCGCCGGCATCTCTAATCGACGTCGGACTCAGACACTCAGGCGGTCCTCTGCATCGCTTCAGCGAAGGAGATCAGCCTTCCCAGCGCTTCGACGGCAGGACGCGCGTCTTCGGCTATGAGGGGCGCGTATGTGCTTGCCGTAAGGGCGATGTTGGAGTGGCGCAGGAGTGCTTTCGCCACAGCGATTCCGGCAGTCTTCGTAGCGACGTAGCCCGCCGTCCGCCGCAGGTCGTGGCGAGTGATCCCAGCCTTATCCAGCTTCGCGGACTCCATGACGCGAATCCAGATCCGCTTCCAGTCGGCTCTGGGTTTCATGGGGTCACGACCGGGGAACAGGTAGGGCGACGGAAGACGCTGAGGAAGGCCCCGCTTGCTTCGGCGCTCCCGCTCACGCTTCTCCCCGGCGTCGCGTTCGATCCTCGCCAGCCCTATGAGTTCGACCATTTCCGGAGAAAGCGGCACTGCCTGTACGGTGCCGCTCTTCGTCTCGGGGAGCATCAGGATGTGAGTCTCCTCATCCACGTCGGCCCAACGAATCTTCCGTGCCTCGGATGACCGGAGCCCCGCCCCGAGCATCAGGAGAATTCCGGCGCGAGTGATGGCGTCCTCCTTCGCCAGAGCGCCAGCTAGGGCAGAGGTCTCGTCACCGGAGAGAACTCGTTGGCGGGGTCGGTACTTTCGAACGACATGCTTGACGCCCGCTGCCGGGTTGACAGGGACCTTGCCAGCGTCAAGCGCATCCGCGAAGAGCTTCCGGATGCAGGCTAGAAAGCGGTCTGCCTGAACGGGCGTGTTCTTCCCGATCCTCCGATGAAGGGTTCGCACATCGTCCGTGCTGATGGCGTCCACGGACCTCGTGCCCCATCGTTCGACCGCGAGAGCCACATACCGCCGATCTTCACGGATGGAGATGGGCTTCTTTCTCTTCTCAGCGTCCAAGAGGTAGGTATCGGCCCACTCGCTAAATGTCGGTAGCGCGCGCTGAGCTTCGCGGATAGCGAGAGGGTCCTCGTCATGGAGGGCCTGCGCGTTGATCTTCTTGGCCTTCTCGCGCGCCTGTACGAGGGTGGCGCCGGGGAAGGTACCGAGCGAGATAGTTCTCCGACGACGAGACCCGTGGAGGCGGTACCGGCAGACAAAGGTCTTGCTCCCAGCCGGTGTGACGAGGAGGTACAGGCCGGGTACCGCTTTCTTCCCTGCATCCGGGTACCAGACCAGTTGTTCCCCCGCCGTCAGCGCCTCTATGGACCTTTTCGTCAGGTGCATACCGTGCTTGACCCCCCTTTTCCATTAGCCCGCCATTAGCCCGGCGAGCACCATTATCGCCGGAAAGGGGCAGTCAGAGAAAGTGTGCCACCGTTTACAATCAATGACTTACGAGCGGGCCGAAGTAGCTCAGTTGGTAGAGCAACTGATTCGTAATCAGTAGGTCGGCGGTTCAAGTCCGCCTTTCGGCTCCATCTTAAAGTTCACGGCGGCAGGGCCTTACGGTCCCGCCGCCGTTTTTCTTTCCGGGGCCGGCGGTCTCGGAGCGCCCGCGCCGATCTCGATCGCGCTTCAGAGGATGACCTGGATGAGTCGGGCGAGGATCTCCTTCGCCGAGAACATCGTCAGGGCGAGCGGCAGGAGCGGCAGGGCGATGAAGACGACCAGCCCGACGAGGGTGCTCCGGCCGAACGGGAACGGGATGATCGCCTGCACGACGCTGAAGCTGTTCCCGAGGTCCGCGAGCGACTGGATGTCCGCGCTTCCAACGAGGGGCTCGTCGGCCGGCCGTTCCCCGCGGATCCACTTCCGGTCGAAGGCGTTGACGTAGTCGCTGGCGAGGGTCCCGTACCGGGCCAGCCCCTGCAGCCTCGCCCGAAGCAGGCCCGGGGTGAAGACGCAGAGCGGCCCGAGGGTGACCGCGAAGAGGAAGATCGCCAGGGCGCCGATCTCGGGGTAGTAGTCCGGGAGCTTCGCCCCCTCCCAGAGGATGCGGTTCCCGAGGTACCCGGAGAGAAGGGCGCTGTGCGCGAGGAGGAACGGCGCCATTGCGAAGGCGGTGCCGTCGAGGAAGCCGAGCCCGCAGCAGCGGTCGGGGTGCGTCGGGACGAGGTTCAGCTCCAGCCTCGAGACCTGCCACAGGAACCGCCACCAGAGGGCGAGCCGGACGATCCACCGGAGCCAGATGAACTGGGAGATCGGGACGCTCACGAACTGGTACCAGATGCCGGCCGGGGTGTTCGTCCTCGTGCCCGCGACCATCGTGGCGTACCACGTGTCCGAGTCGAGCGCGGTGAGGCCCTGCCACGTCAGCCTCCCGATCGCGACGACGAAGACCGCGATGCCGATCTCGAGCGGGATCGAGTTCCGGATGCGCATCGCCGACTCGGTGATCCCGTGGAAACGGGACTCGAGGGCGTCGGTGACGATCTGGCGCCCGCGGAACTGGCGGATCATCGCCGTCGTCCGGGCGTGGATGACGACCTCGGCGGCGATCAGGAGCGGGATGGCCGCCAGCAGACGGGCCTGGACCTCGAAATCGCGGAGGAACGGGACCTTCACGCCGCCGAGGAAGCGCCCGTCGAGAAGGGTGAGGACGAAGAGGGGCGCCCACACGATCGCCGTGATGACGATCAGGCGCCACCGCAACCGGTCCAGGGGGGGCTTGATGAGCCCGAGCCGGATGAAGAGCTGGTAGAGGGGCCCGCCGAGGAAGAGCGAGAACTCTTCGGCCTGCTCGGGAGGCGTTCGATCGTTCATGGGACTCCCCGCAGTCTTCCGCGAGCCGGTGCGGAAACGGAAATGCTATCAGCCGCGCGCCCGTCTCGGGCGCAGGTCCCGGGGGGCCGTCGTCCCGTCGAAGGGCGGCGCGCCGGGGCGCACCCGTCCTCACATCTCCGTCTGCTCGGTCCTCGCGATGATCTCGTCCTTCAGCGCGTCGGAGAGGTCGCAGAAGTAGTCGCTGTAGCCGGCGACGCGGACGATGAGGCCGCGGTGCGACTCGGGGTCGGCCTTCGCGGCCGCCAGCGTCTCCCGCGAGACGACGTTGAACTGGACGTGGTGTCCGTCGGAGCGGAAGTAGCCGCGGACGAGCTGCGCGAGGCGCTCGATCCCCTCCTCTCCCTCGAGGACCGAGGGGGAGAACTTCATGTTGAGGAGCGTCCCGCCGGTCTTCACGTGGTCCATCTTCGCGGCCGAGCGGAAGACGGCCGTCGGCCCCTTCCGGTCGGTCCCCTGGACGGGGGAGATCCCCTCGGAGAGGGGCTTCCCCGCGCGGCGGCCGTCGGGCGTCGCGCCGCAGACCTCGCCGAAGTAGACGTGACAGGTCGTCGGGAGCATCTCGAGGCGGTACGTCCCGCCGCGGGCCGAGGGGCGCCCGTCGATCGCCGCGAAGGCCGTCCGGAAGACGCGGACCATCAGGTCGTCGGCCGCGTCGTCGTCGTTGCCGTACT
>ERZ724526.1365-NODE-1365-length-12714-cov-10.885141_pt1 | contig 12714 bp, 7 predicted proteins | sample MGYA00376059_ERZ724526 | MGnify/ENA primary metagenome ERZ724526 (study PRJEB28724, sample SAMN07190883) | activated sludge metagenome | isolation source: activated sludge of sewage treatment plant in Hong Hong | place: Hong Kong | collected 2016-03-17 ... | reverse complement strand
AGCACCTACAGCCTCAACCGTGCACCAAACCCCCGATCAGCTGCGGAACCCCGGATCGGGTTCCGGACACCCCGCGAACGGGCGTCTCAAAGGGGCGACTGACCTCGATCCGCCGATGCTGTAGGGGGGTGCGTGAGTGAGACCGCAAGGGCTTCAGGGGACAGTTGGCTGTGCGCAAGGCAAGGCATGCCCACCATGGAGAGGTGTGGCGTCAGGTCAGCGATGTCGCCTTGGGTGGGTAATCTGGCGGTAGCAGGCGCCTGCAAAGCTGGCGGCATGAGTGGTAGCACCCATCCGTCGGCCTCCCAGACGGTCGTATGAGCAGGAGTCAGAATGGCGTTGCCAAAAGTCGTTAGCCTCTTCTCGGGCGCCGGCGGGCTGGATCTCGGATTCCAGCAGGCGGGTTTCTGTCTGACCTTCGCAGTCGATCTGTCCGCTGCAGCCATCCAGACACATCGCCGTAACTTTCCAGGTGCCGTTTCGGTGACTGCCGACCTGGAAGAACTAGGTCCGGACGGAGTCCTCGCGCACTTGGACGGCATCCTGGAGCCAGGTGAATCGATCGGCGTGATCGGCGGACCGCCCTGCCAGGGCTTCTCGCGAGCCAACACCGGGTCAGCGTCGAACGATCCTCGCAACCGCCTCCCGCTTCTGTACCTGCAAATCGTTCAAGCGCTCCAAGGCGCGTATAGCGTCGAGTTCGTCCTGTTCGAGAACGTCTTGGGTATACGCGATGCCAAGCACTCGGTCACGTTCAGGGGCATCCTGTCGAAGTTCCGGGAGATCGGGCTGACCCCTGACGTGAACGAGTACTCCGCGCTCGACTACGGCGTAGCCCAAAAACGTAATCGTGTGATCATCTCCGGTTTTTGCGATGAGGTGGCCGCACGAACCTTCAAGCCCACAAAAGTCGCGCCAACAGACCTCACGGTGCGCGCGGTGATCGGCTCTCTGCCAGAGCCCGCCTTCTTCTCTCGTGACTTGGACAAGTCTGCCATACCTCACCACGAAAACCACTGGACGATGCGGCCGAGGTCCCAACGGTTCTCCCGCCCCGGGGGCGCGTATCGTTCCGGCCGGAGCTTCAAGCGCTTAGAGTGGGATAAGCCCAGCCCGACAGTTGCCTACGGTCACCGTGAGATTCATGTACATCCAGACGGTCGTAGGCGCCTCAGCATCTACGAAGCCATGCTCCTTCAAGGGTTCCCCAGCAGCTTCGTCCTTGAAGGGACTCTCTCGTCCCAGGTGGAGCAGGTCTCCAACGCAGTCCCACCGCCGCTAGCGAAGTCGCTTGCCTCGGCGATCGATGCCTCGTTGCGTCAGGCCGCGAGGCAGGAGGCCATGGGCGAGCCGATAAGCGCGTGAACCTTGTCGCGAGGCCTCAAAGGGAGGTGTCGCGCGCAGTCGCGCCGAGGACAGGTGGACTTGGCACCACATCTTGTTCGAAGGCATCCGCTAGGTTCGGTCTTGATGGGGGGAGGTTTCGAGCTTTGACTGTCGCGCAGCACCGGATTCCAGTGGCTATGGCACTCGCAGAGGATGCAGACGGGCCGGCTGTGGTTGCGGACTGGATCGGCCGGTTCTTTGTTCTCGGCCGCTTCGCCGAGCGCTGGTCCCGGTCACATGCCGACAGCCAGCTCGTCATTGTCTTGTCGGTGCCAGTGCGTGACTTCGCCGCCGTACTGGTGGGTTGCGGATGGATGTCCGCAACCCCGGCCCCCGCTCTCGCGCCGGTCCGTGAGGTGTTGGCGGGCCTTTCCCGTGGCACGCCGGTTCGGGTCGTGTCGCAGACGAAGGTGTTCACCGAAAGATTTGGCGGTATCGACGCCCGCGGCCTGGCTCAGCTGGGGTCGAAGTGGCAGGTCGACAAGTTGCGCGCAGTGGTTCCCCTAGCCTCGATCGATGAACCGCGCAGCCAGCCGATGCCGGAGCCGGGCGTGATCAGCCTTTTGGCGGGGCTTGACAAGGACTGGGCAGCGCGCTTCTGTGCACCGCCTCAGGACCTTGCCCTGGTCGGCACGCTGACGCGTCTCAGGGAGGAGTTCGCCGCCCAGCTCGGCCACGGCGGGGGCTCTGAGCCGATCGCAAACCTCTTGTTGCCCGCTGGCCCCCGGGTCGCCACCTGGTCGACCCGGGTCTATACGACCGCTCAGCTCGATGATGAACTCCCGCCCACAGAAGTCCGCGCCGTTGTCCTGGACGGTGCACCCGCGACCCGGTTTCTCTCAGCTATTGAGGCGCCCGTCGTCGTGTCCATCATCGACCGGTCTATTGCGGACGAGTCGGTAGCGGAGATCGTCCTGAACTACCGGAACACCCGTGGAGAGCCCGTGTCGTTGGTGCGTGACCTGCACTGGATCCCGCCGCAGGGTGTAGAGGCGCTGGCTTTTGAGGTCCCTTCATGACCAGGCTCGAAGCGACCGCCGCTCGCTACGAACGTTCCGCCTCGCTGATGAGGAACGGTGCTGAGCTGGACGTCATCGTGGACCCTGTCGGTTCCCGGTTCGACGAGGCCGCCCGGCAGCTGATTCTGCTGGCTAGAGACGATTCCAGCGGTCTTTGGGATGACGTGGTGGCACCCACGAAGGCCTTGCGTTGGCGCCTGCTAACGCAGCCGCAGCCGACCAAATTCGGTGTGTCGGTACAGGAAGCCTCGACCGAAGTTGCGGCCAGAGCCAGGGACCTTCGCGCGGCGGTCAGTGCCGAGACGCAGTCCCTGTTGGATGAGCTGGCGGCAGCGGCGGAGGCCGTGGCTGCGACGGACTCTGTCGTCGGAGGCGTGTTGCTCGAATCGATCAGGGAGGCAACTGTCGAGGGGGCTGTCGTCATCGCGGCCAGCGGCGGCGCGGCCGTGGGCCTTGAGAGGTGGCTCAGCCCGCAGGGGTTCCGGGTGCGGACGGTGTCAGAGCTACTCCGTGAGCAGTTGTTTGTCGAGTCCGGGTATGCCGTCGGTCCGCCACGCTTCTTCCCTTCGTCGCTCGTGACCGCGCCCATGACTGAGACGCTCAACTTCGTCTTCCCCGCCTGGTATGCAGATCGGAAGCTGCCGAGGTCACCGCTAGCCACTTGGGCGGAGGGTGGCATCCGGATCCGGGGCAACGCTTTCCTGATCGGCGACACTTCGGAGCCCCAGGTCGCGAGCGGTGAGGGAGGTGCCGACGAGGAGGCACTGCTGCCGCAGGCGGCATGGATCCCACCGGCTGCGCCGCCACGGGAGCCGGGCCCTGATGAGGTCACCGCACGCTGCGTCTACCTGAGCGGCGCCTACCGCATGTGGCTCGACGACGATGGCGAGCGGATTCGCGCCGTCAACCCGTCGCAGCCCGGTGGTGCGCGGGTGGTCAACATCGACATCGAGGAGGTTCGCCCCGGTGTCTACCTCCTGTTGCGCGACGGGCCGACCGAACGAGGAGCGCTGTACGAAGTCGCCCTGCAGCTCATGGGACCCCAGCGGAAGGCCGTCGAGGATTCGCAGGCTGCGTGGAAGGCGGCGCTCAAGGACCGCCTGGAGCGGCTGGGCCGGACCACCGTGATTCAGCAGCTTGCCGAGGCGGGCGTACGGACCCTCGACCGCGTGCCAGCGTGGACCGAGCCGCTGCTTGCGAGGCCGCAGAGCAACCAGGACTTCGAGCGACTGCTGCGGTGGCTCGGCGTCCCGATCCACCCGACGTACGAGCTGGCAACAGCGCTCAGGAGCCAGCGGATCAAGGCGAGCAACAAGATCGGCGATCAGCTTGAGGCAGAATTGGCGAGCGCCGACATGTCTCGCCTGGAGCGCGATGGCCATCTGCGCCTCGAGCTTGACGCCGAGGGCTTCCGCGGGGTCATCTCCACACGGGTCATCGACATCTCGCCCTACCCGGAAACCATCCCGCGCCACGAGGCGCGGGTGCTGCAACCGGATCGGAGTTCGAAGTGGCGCGAATGATGCCGCCCTACTGCCCCGAAGATGCCCCTCCTGGCGAGCACGCGTTGTTCCGGGCGCTGGCGAGCAGCGAGGAGACCGACGGGTGGATCGTGCTGCACTCTCTCGCCATCGCCTCGCACGTGCGCCAAGTACAGGGTGAAGCCGACTTCGTCGTGATCGTCCCGGGCGGCGGAATCCTCGTTATTGAGGTGAAGTCGCATGCCACAGTCGAGCGCCTCCCAGACGGGCGGTGGAAGCTCGGCAATCAGCCGCCCACGACTCGCGACCCCTTCCAGCAAGCCAGCGAAGCCATGCATAGCATCCGGGAGTACCTGACTTCACGGGGAATCGACCTGCGCTCAGTGCCAATGCTCGATGCAGTCTGGTTCACGCATGTCCGGGCTCGCACGATGCTGCCCGAAAGCCCGGAATGGCACCGCTGGCAACTGCTCGACTCGGAGGACCTGAAGCACGGGCCACCGTCTGCGATCCTCCGCACGCTCGCGGCGGGGACGGCCCATCTTGAAAGCAGGATCGCGGGCTTGACCTATGGCGGTGCCGGCCCGGATTCAGCGTTGGCTACTCGCATCGCCGCTGTACTTCGGCCAAAGTTCGAGGTTGCGATCGTGGCTGGGGACATCCGTCGAGCGCGCGAGGCACAGCTCGCCGCGTTCATCGACGAGCAGTACGACGCACTCGACAACATGCAGCACAACCGGGCCATGCTGTTCACTGGCCCGGCCGGTTCCGGCAAGACTTGGCTCGCCATGGAGGCGGCGCGGCGGGAGATCGAACTCGGGCATTCGGGGCGGCTGCTCTGCTTCAACCGATTGCTGGGGCAACGCCTGAAGCAGGACATGGCGGGCATCGTGGCACTGCGCGTTGGCACCTTCCACCAGGAGGCCCTGCGATTGTCTGGGCGATCGGCCCCAGTCGACGCCGGGCAGCAGTTCTGGGACTCCCATTTACCAGACCTCGCCCTTGAGGCACTGCTGGATCACGGTGAGGCGGAGGCGAGTGACTTCCTGATCCTCGACGAGGTCCAGGATCTCGCCCGTGGAACCTTCCTCGATGTGCTCGACCTGCTCGTCAAGGGCGGCCTCGCGGGGGGGCGTGTCCTCCTATTCGGGGACTTTGAGCGCCAGGCGATCTATGAAGGCGGTGACGGTCGGGCCTTGCTCCGTGAGCGGATCCCAGGCCTCGCCACCTTCGCGCTTACAGTCAACTGCCGGAACCTGCCGCGCATCGGGACGGTCGTGCAGCGGCTCAGCCACATGACACCGGGCTACCGGCGCTTCCGCCGTGACGATGACGGCGCTGACCCGGACTTCATCCCGGTCGCCCGCGGGCAAAACCAGTCCGCCAAGCTGGCCAAGGCGGTCCGGGCGCTCCGGGACGAGGGCTTCGGCCTCGACGAGATTGTCGTCCTGAGCCCGCTTCGCGTTGGCTCGACTGCCGAGGCCAGCAATGACGCATGGCTGCGCCAGATCCTGCATGAGGCCGACGGGCAGTCGCCGCAACCGGGCCAGCTCCGCTACACCACCATTCATGCCTTCAAAGGGCTCGACGCCCCGGCCGTGATCATCACGGACCTCGATCAGGAAACGTCGCCGAACTTCGAGTCCCTGCTGTACATCGGTATGACACGTGCGACCGACCGACTGACCGCACTGATCGAGAAGCAAACCCTGCGCACCGCCCACGGAGGACACGCATGACCGGGACTGGCGCCCGCCGCACCATGGAAGCCGCCGTACAGCGGGAGTTGTTCGGCCCGCCGGCGGACGAGGCGCCTCGCGGCAAGCCGATGGACTGCTCCACAGGCAGCCACGTGTTCGACAAGCGCGAGGACAGCTGGGGCCTATGGCACGACGGAGCGACCGGGCAGGAAATCCTGACCACGACCGACCCGCTGCACCGCTACGGCGTCGGCGTCCTGTTTGCCGGGGCGACCGACCACGGCACGGCTATCGAGTTCGGTGACGCCGAGGCGGAGCCGGAAGAGGAGCCCGAGGACGAGATCGCAGGCGTTGTCGGCCTGAGCGAAACCGAGGACGACCTGCGCGCGCCAGCGGTCGTGATGGAGGTCCGCGACATCGCGCCACCCCGCGGCGAGGCCGACAGCGATGACTTCGATCTCACCGACGCCAACTCGTTCAAACCGTCCGCAATGGCGATCTCGTTCCAGTGCGACGTCGCCAGCGGCGGGTCTCTCGAGGTCAGCGTGACCGGCGCCTACTACGACCGTCTATCGATCGAATGGCCCGGGCTACGCCGACCCCGCACCTGGTGGGTTAGGCGGCCGTTCGAGCTGACCGGCACGATCCCCAGCCAGGTGCTGCTCGACGAGACCAAACGACGCAAGAACCTAACCCTTGCGCCGACCGAGGGCCTACGCGTCACTCCAACGGTGCAGGTGTTCTGCCGCCGCGTCCCAGGCCAGCCATCGGAGTCCAGCGAGCGACTCATCACCTTGGCAGCCCTCAACACCGCGCCAGGCTCCGGGCCATCGGCGGCGCTGTTCCAGATGACCGTCGCCGCGGAACCGCGAGGCGGCATCAAGATCACGCCTTATCCCGACGTCGAGCAACACGAGCCCGACGACGAGGAACGGTCGATTGCACTGCTCTACCGCAAGCAGTTGACGTACGCCATTGGCCACGGTTGCGCCGCCGACTGGATCGCGGGCGGTGAAGGGCGGGGGGCTAGCCGTGTGATAGCCGAGCCGATGCCGGCGTACGAGGTAGTAAGTCTGACCCCTAACGTCTACGTCACGCGGCCGGACGGAACGCGCGCAGCGGTCACCGTGAGCATGGACGAACTAGCCAAAGGCAGCGACCTCGGGACACAACAGGTTGAGACGGTGCTCCGTCTTTATGAGGAATGGATCGCCGACCGGGAAGCGGAGATCGCCGACCTAGCGCCACAGTTCCACGAGGCCGCTCGCCGCCACATCAACGAGGCCCGCGGGGCGCTGGAACGGATGCAGACAGGGTGGGCCCTCGCCACAAGCAACCCGATCGCAAAGCGGGCTTTCCGCCTCGCCAACGAGGCAATGCTCTACCAGCAGCTCCGATCGAGCTTCCCGAAGCGAGAAGCCGAGGTCAAGAAGGACGGGACCCTGACGGTGTCCAGCCCGCACCCGGAGGCGAAACCCGTTGAAGGAAAGGGAAACTGGCGTCCCTTCCAGATCGCATTCCTCCTTGCCAGCCTGCCAGAGCTAGTCGACCGCAAGGCCCCGACGCGATCACTGGTTGATCTGATCTTCTTCCCGACCGGTGGCGGCAAGACCGAGGCCTATCTCGGCGCGTCGGCCATCAGCCTGTTAGCGCGGCGCTTGCGCGACAAACATGACGACGGCACCGACACCCTCATGCGCTACACCTTGCGGTTGCTGACTGCGCAGCAGTTCCTGCGTGCCGCAGCCCTGATCTGCGTTCTCGAGGACATACGCTCCAGGAACGAGGGCGAACTCGGAGCGACGCCCTTTGGGATCGGGATCTGGCTAGGTGGATCATCGACCCCGAATAGCTGGACGCAGGCAAGCGAGAACCTGAAGGAACTCGGGCGGTACGCGTCGGCTCAGAACAAGTTCCTCCTGCTTCGCTGTCCGTGGTGTGGCATGGAGATGGGGCCCAAGCCGAAGCCTGGGCAGGGCCAGTATGTGATCGGTTACGAGCTGGTCGGCAACAAGGTGGAGTTCCGGTGCATCGACCGAGGCTGCCGCTTCGGCGGGCGGCGCAAGCTACCGGTGCACGTCGTCGACCAGGATATCTACGAGTCCCGGCCGTCGATCGTGATCGGGACGGTGGACAAGTTCGCGATGCTGGCTTGGCAGCCGGGGGCGCGGGCGCTCTTCGGTATCGGCGACGACGGTAGCCGCCAGGTGTCACCGCCCGGATTGATCATCCAGGACGAGCTGCACCTGATCTCGGGGCCGCTCGGCTCAATGGTGGGTCTGTACGAGCCCGTCATCGATGACCTGTGCACCGACAAGCGCGGCGAGGAGCCCGTTCCACCGAAGATCATCGCGGCGACCGCAACCGTCCGCCGGTACGTGGATCAGATCAAGGGCCTGTTCGGGCGCGAGCAGGTGAAGCTGTTCCCCCCGCACGGGCTGGAGGAAGGCAGGTCGTTCTTCGCCGAGCCCGCCACGGATGACAGCGGTGCGCTCGAGCCGGGGCGGCGCTATGTGGGCATCATGAGCGCGTCGCTGGGATCGACGCAGACCGTCCAGGTGCGGGTGGCGGCAGCGACGCTTCAGGGCGCGGTCGACATTCCGGATGCCGACAAGGACGGCTACTGGACGAATCTGAACTTCCTCAACAGCCTGCGCGAGCTCGGCAACACCGTCTCGCTCATCCAGTCCGACATCCCGGACTACTTGACCGGGCTCCGGCGCCGGGAGGATCTAGCCTCGCCACGCTGGCCGCGTATCCCGATGGAGCTGACGAGCCGCCGCAGGAGCGACGACATTCCCAAGGCGATCGAGCAGTTGCAGCTTCCGAACGGCGAGCCCGGCTGCGTCGACATCTGTCTCGCGTCGAACATCATCGAGGTCGGCGTAGACATCGACCGGCTGGGCCTGATGACAATTGTCGGCCAGCCGAAGACCACGGCCCAATACATCCAAGTCAGTGGTCGGGTGGGGCGCCAGCCGTGGCGAAGTCCCGGGCTGGTGCTGACGATCTACGGTGCCGCGAAGCCACGCGACCGCAGCCACTACGAGCGCTTCCGAACGTACCACCAGCGGCTCTACGCCCAGGTCGAGCCGACATCAGTGACACCCTTCGCCGCCCCGGTCCTCAAGCGCGCGCTCCATGCCGCAGTGGTGTCTCACATCCGGCAGTCCTCGCACCGGGACCTGCCCGTGTATCCGTTCCCCGCGCTCGAGTACGAAGTCGCGGTCGAGCTCCTACGTGCGCGTGCCGAGCTCGCCGATCCCGACGAGCTCGGCACGCTGGAGCGCGAGCAGCGCAAGCGTGCCGCGGAGTGGGAGCACTGGCACCGCACGGACTGGAGCGCCAACGCGAACGGGGGAGATCCCAAGCAAGGTCTGATGCGCTATTCCGGCACCCTGCCGGATCTCCAGGCCGAGGCGACCATGTGGGACGTGCCCACGAGCATGCGCAACGTCGATGCCGAATGCCGTCTGGAGATCACCCTGGACTACAACCGTGATGCCGTCGCTGCGGCAACAGCCGAGGAGGAGCAATGAACTCGGGAAGTATCCGGCGCGCCCAGTTGGTGTCGCCGTTCGGCGTCGGAGCGATGAGCATCCTGGTGAATGGGACGTCGATCATCACTGCAGGACTCGATCACTGGTTCGGCATCGACGACCCGAACCTGCTCGAACTGAACGAGTACATCACCGGTGACTGGCGCCTGGAGCAGCGGCTCCAAGTCCGTGAGTTCCGGCTGCCGCCCGACTTCCGGATGCGCCGCCGGGGCAACGACCCACGCAACACCAACCTCAAGGTTCCCGTCCTACGCTTCCCTCGGTGGTCGTTCTGCATGTACTGCAAACGCCTTGAGCGCAGCGAGCTCAGCATGTCGCAGCCAGTCAACTGTCCGGATCCTTCGCACATCGACGGCAGCACTGGCAAGCAGCGTCGGACACGCATGTCCCAGGTGCCGTTCGTCGCGATCTGTGCCCGCGGCCATCTCGATGACTTCCCCTTCCGCGAGTGGGTGCACAGGAGCCACAACCCCAGCTGTCGCGGCGTACTCCGGCTTCTGTCGCGCGGTGGTGGCGGCCTGGAGGGTCAGGTCGTCGTTTGCGACCCTGATGCGACACCCAGGGGGTGCGGCGCCGAACGCTCTCTCGAGGGGATCATGAACGCGCACTGGGTCGGCCAGGAGGAGCGCACCGACCTGACCGACAAGCTGGTCGACAAGACACAGCCATACGAGTGCAAGGGTGCCAGGCCGTGGCTGGGCGAGACCGAAGGAGCATGTGGTGAGCCGATCCGCGGCGCCCTGCGCGGCGCCGGCAACGTCTACTTCCCGAAGGTCGAGTCCTCGATCTATCTGCCCCGGAAGGTGGGCGCCGTTAGCGCGGCACTGCACGACTTGCTGAATCGAGCCGACGTCCGCCCGCTTCTGCGCCTCCTGAACCGCACGTATGGAGCGGCGGTGACTGCCCAGCAGATCCGCGACGAGGTGCCGCCTGAGCTGTTCGAGCCGATCTCGGACGAGCAACTTCTGGCCGGTTACCGGGACATGTTCGGGATCGCGGACGAGTCTGAGAGCGAAGCTGAGGGCCCAGTCGATGGTGATGGGGGCAGCGGCGAAGACACGGAGTCGCTAACCAGCACGGACGTCTGGCGACACCCGGAGTTCCGGCTGCTCCGTGAGACCCCGACCGATGACATGTTGACCGTGGCCGACCCAGGCATGCACCCACAGCTGGCGGGGCCGTTCGGACGTGTCCGGCGAGTCGAGACGCTGACCGAGACGCGGGCGCTGCGTGGCTTCACCCGGGTCCGGGACGACGACCTCAAGCTGTCGGTTGGCAAGGCGCTGCTTCGGCGGCGCCCGCTGCCGCCCGCCCGAGACTGGCTGCCCGCATACGTCGTGAAAGGCGAAGGTATCTACCTTGAACTGAACCCCGACCGACTGGCCACTTGGGAGCGGCAGCCCCGAGTTATGGACCGCGCCCAGAAGATCACCGACCATTACGGGGGTGCCGCTCGCCTCCGTGGCGCCCAGGCCCGGTCGATCAGTCCACGCTTCGTGCTGATCCACACCCTCGCGCATCTGCTGATCAACGAACTCATCTTCACCTGCGGTTACAGCTCCGCGTCCCTGCGCGAGCGGCTCTACGTCTCCGAAACTCAGGGCCGCGAAATGGCCGGCCTGCTCATCTACACCGCAGCCGGAGACTCCGAGGGGACTATGGGGGGGCTGGTACGCATGGCCAAGCCCGAGAACCTATGGCCGGTCTTGGCGACCGCTGTCGGCGACGCTCGCTGGTGCTCGACGGACCCGGTCTGCATGGATGCGGGTGAGAAGGGCCAAGGGCCCGACTCGTGCAACCTAGCGGCGTGCCACGGCTGCGCACTACTACCGGAGACCAGTTGCGAGGAGTTCAATCGCTTCCTCGATAGGGGACTGGTTGTCGGGACTTTTGCCCACCCCGACCTCGGCTACTTCTCCTCGTTCTGAATCGCTGTCGAGAGTAGGGCCGATTCAGAATTGCGGACGACGGGTGTTCTGCGGCAGCGGACCGTCCCCATCGGACGGAACTGGCCACGCGGATGTCAGGACCGTCCATCGGACGGGACTGGCCACGCGGATGTCAACTGCTGCGGACGGAAGCCGGTGCGGCTTACGGAGTCGAAATCGAGGTTACTCGCGGGGTCAGTCACTGCGCGGCGCTGGCTGGCAGGATGGTCCGCATGCCTGAGGAGATGGTGCCGTTCGCTGGTCTGGCGACCGCGGACCTGGTGCTTGACCGTGTGTACGTCGGCGGCACGCGCGGCAACGCTGGCGACGACGCCATCGGGAAGCTGCTGCCCGTTGGCAACCAGGGCGGGTTCAGGTTCAGCGGCAGTGTTGCCAAGCGGACCGTCAAACTGGTGGTGCTGTACACCTCGGGTGCCGAGGTCGATTGGCCCGACCACATCGAGCCTACGACGGATGCTCGCCCCCAACGAATCCGGTCCGCTCGCCGAGAAACTCCTCGCCGACACCATCACCAAGCAGCACGTCGACCCGAACCGGTTGACCATCCACGCCGACAACGGCTCCTCGATGGCCTCCAAACCAGTCGCGTTCCTCCTCGCCGACCTCGGCGTCACCAAGACCCACTCCCGACCGCACACCTCGAACGACAACCCCTACTCCGAAGCCCACTTCAAGACCCTGAAGTACCGGCCCAACTTCCCCGACCGGTTCGGCAGCATCGAAGACGCCCGCGCGTTCCTGGTCGAGTTCTTCGCCTGGTACAACCACGCCCACCGCCACTCCGGAATCGGCATGCACACCCCCGCCGACATCCACCACGGGCACGCCCACGCCGTCCGCGAACAACGGGCCACCGTGCTCACCCAGGCCTACACCGCCCACCCGGAGCGGTTCGTCCGCCACCACCCCGTCCCACACGCCCTACCCACCGCCGCCTGGATCAACAAACCCCCCGACGACACGAACTCAACAAACCCGAGCATCAACTGACCCAACAAGGTTGACATCTTCCGGGGGCTCGGGCCTAGGTCTGTTCCCAGGCCAGGGCGCATAGGGCCAAGGAGCCCCACCGCGGGTGCCTGGGGGAGGCCTCATGACAGGAACGACCTCACCGCCTCGATTGTGTCGGCCTCCTCGGCCGTCTTGTCGTCGCGATACCGCACCACCCGCGCGAACCTGAGCGCGACTCCTCCCGGGTATCGACTTGACCTCTGCACGCCGTCGAATGCGATCTCGACCACCTGCTCTGGCCGGACCATTACCACATGACCGTCATCGGCGACCTGAAGGGCACCGAACCGGTCGGTCTGCCAAGCCAGCATCTCGTCCGTCATCCCCTTGAAGGTCTTCCCTACTGGCACCCATCCGTTGATTGGTGAACGAGTACCGTCAAACGTTTTGCCCAGCATCCCGAAGCCGCCGGTGGCCGGGTCGCGGGCCCCGAGGTGGATGTTGCTGAGCAGGCCGCGGCGGCGTCCGGACCCCCACTCGACGGCCAGCACCACCAGGTCCAGGGTGTGCACCGGCTTCACCTTCACCCAGCCCGAGCCGCGGCGCCCGGCCGCGTACGGGGCGTCCAGGTTCTTGACGACGACGCCCTCGTGGCCCTGCGCGAGCAC
>ERZ724526.1364-NODE-1364-length-12725-cov-3.718390_pt1 | contig 12725 bp, 7 predicted proteins | sample MGYA00376059_ERZ724526 | MGnify/ENA primary metagenome ERZ724526 (study PRJEB28724, sample SAMN07190883) | activated sludge metagenome | isolation source: activated sludge of sewage treatment plant in Hong Hong | place: Hong Kong | collected 2016-03-17 ... | reverse complement strand
AATAACGGTGTAAAGGAAGCCCTTTTGCTAACATAAATTGCTTTATGCTCAGACCGCTACATGCTAACTCATCACTTAATTGATCAAATTCTTGCTTTGTCATCATTTTCCTATTTCTCGCAAAGCTATGACCTGTTCTATTCCAGGCTTATAGGCAGTTTACTGGACGGATACTTTGGAACAACCAAAGTGGATTTCAATAGCGGCAATCCGGTACAAACATTTATTTTTGATTGTTAATGACGATTATGGGTAACTTAATTACCTGAACTTTTAGTCCAGTATTAGGTAGTATTTAAGTTGTGTATATTATTCAACGATGTATTCAGAAGATTGCTATTTTATAAGTTCAATCTTCTCATTCTGGGTATAGTCTTTGCTGGCAATTTGAAGAACATAATGACCAGGCTGCAAATCTGAAGGCACTTCAAAAACGTACTGGTTGCCTGATTGAGGACTTAACGACGCTTTGTGAATCGCTTTTCCGGAGAGATCGGACAACTTTACGGAAAATGATTCCGAAGCGCTAATCCTGGATAGAACATAAAGTTTATCGCCTTTTATTGGATTGGGATAAATCTCGAAGGCGCGATGCCTGCCGTTTTGAATGTCCTGCACATGCACCAATTCACCGCAACCTGGAATTAGGCAGCCATCAGCATCAAGGTTCAATACATACGGATGCCACCATCCGGACAACCTGTCTGAAATGGCTCCCACGATGGCTATGGTATTGTACGGGGTAATGCTCATCTGATTCAGTGTGATTGCCAGCGCCCGTAAGGAATCCCAACCAACGGGAATATACTTTCTCGTCCACAGGCTATCACCGTCGGGGGAAGCTTTCATTAATAAACCATAATCCGGCACTGAAAAATCTACGGCGATCCAGGACCCGCATAACAAGTACCCGGACCCATCCTTAAGCTTTGCTAAATCCTGGATATAAAACCTGGGATCATACACGTCAGTACTAAACGGGTAGTATTTGATGCTCCAGCGCAATTCATCAAATTCCGGGCTGACTTTGATCAGGTATGGCTTTGAAATGGATTGACTGGACTCCCGAAAATAATCAATGCAACCAATAACAAAGCTGCCGTCTTCTTCGCGATGAATGGTCCAGCTATCACCGGACACTAAGCCAAAATTACCATTGATGGGAAGATCCTTCCTTTTCAGGACATTGCCATTTGAATCTACCTTAACATAGGTAAGCTGAACCTTGACGGGAAGATCCCGATAAATATTCTCCTCAATCAATTCATAATTACCTTCATCATTCCTGGATGCCCATCTATAATTGGAAGTAGAACTTCCAAAATCAAGATTTATCTTTCTAATGATATTGAGGTTTAAATCAATTTCATAAAGAAAAAATGTCTTTTTCGAAGTTACTTCAGAAAAACTTGCAAGGATAAGCTGAAATACGGAGTCCTTGATCCTGGTCACGGAAAAAATAAATGATATCGAGTATTTTTGATAATCGTAGAAGGCCTTTCGGTTCAGGATTTTAGCGTTTTTAACATCCATTTCGAATAGCTCACTAGCACTCCAATTATTATTATTGGGAATTGGTACAAAGCAGAGTCCAATATACACCGAATCGTTTTTGCGTATCATATGTGAATTGTCATAAAATGACTCATTCCAGGCAGAATCATTGGGAATTTGAACACTTTTTACCTCACCCTGATAGGATAGACTGCCGAATACGGGATGGGAATATTTGTTCGAGCCGGCAATGGTCTTTGGCAAATGCCCCAATACATAGATATTTTGCGAATCTGATTCTACTCGCACTGAAAATCCCGCAGCGCTATCGCCACCAAATTCCAATGCGACTTTGTCAAAGAGTATGATTTGCTGTGCCTGCAGCTGAATACAAATTAACCATAGACTCGCCGTCAATAATTTAGTGCTCATGTTTTCTGTTTTAAATAGTGCTTCCCGTTTAAGCAGGAAGCACAATGTACACTAATTAAATGATTAGATTGTGAACCATCGTTTTTAAGGTTTGTACCAACAGCCATTTAACATTGCTTCTAGAAAATTGACTTTCTTTATTCATGCTTACGTTTTTTTTATTTGATTGCAACTATAAATTACAAAAAAAAGCGTAACCCCTTTTTTATTCAATTTTCAACTTGGTTTTGGACTAGACCCTTCAATTTTAAATAACTCTTTTTTAAAGAAATTTTGTCATATATTTGTTGAATCCTATTTCAATTAAAACACGTCACTAAATTTATTTTATATGACAACATTAAATTTATTTGATCAAATTCAAAATGAATTCGCATTAGCAAAAAGACAATCATATATATATATATATATGATTATTCTAATGTGTTTTGGATCTAATTATTTAGGCTACTCCCAAAATAATCCACCTTGTAATGGAAATAACCCTCCAGAAGAAATTACAACCAACACTACTTGGAATGGTTTAACGAAAGAGTATTGTCCTAACCAACAACTTATTGTACGTGCAGGTAAGACCTTAATAGTACAAAATTGTACTCTAAAAGTTAATTCTAACAATTCTACTGGTCTTTGGAATGGAATTATACTTGAAGCAGGGGCTTCTATTTATATAGTTGGCTCTTCTGTCATTCGTGATTGTAAAACTGCAGTGTTTGGAGACAATGGATTTAACAAAATTCATATCGCGTATAGTAATATTTTGAATGTTAGAACAGCTGTATATGGAAAACGAGGTGTAGCCATAGCTGGTGGACCAATTTACTTGGATAATGTCGAGATATGGAACAGAAGTGATGGATCTCAAATTCTTATTGGAGGCAATGGAGCAAATGTAACTTGTATAAAAGTAACAGCCCATAATCTAAGTCAAGACCTATTCAATGTGGGCGTAGATGGATTTAACAACGCAGTCTATATTAGAGATTCTAAGTTTTTGGGATTCAGAAGATGTATCAATAAAGGAGTTGGGGGTGCGGTACCGCTTCAAGGTCTAACTATTCTCAACTCTGATATTGTCTCCTCAGAAGAAAATGACCCAAATTATTTATCATTACACAATAGTGATCTGGTAGTAACATCTAAAAAAAATGTATTTGTAGGTATTGCATATAATTCAGGTACTATGGTATCAACTTGGAAAAGCAATAATTTTATTAATGGTTACACCTATTTGGGTAATCCTACCGCATCGAATAGATTTGAAGAAAACAGATTTGTGGGTAAGTTTCAAATGGATGGTAATAATTCACTTACTGATGCTATATGCAATTTTTGGAATCATGGAGGCTTAGCTGTGGATGGTCAAGCAACACCAGTTTTAGGTGATTGGTGTGTTAGAGGTAGTCGCGGAATGTGTTCAGACAGATCTGGCAATTATCATCCACAAGGTCTTAATCCAACTATGAAAAATCTAGTTGGAGCAATATCAAATCATTTTACAATTCAACAACCTCAATCATTTATTTATGAAGGGACCTTTACAGGTACTAATAGAGGTGTAAATTTTGATAATCAATGTCAAGCCAGCTGGAGAGAATATATTGTCCCAATAGATTTGCAGTCCAATGATCCATTGTATAACGACTATGACAACAATAGTCAATGGATACTGTATAATGGCTATTATCTGGACGCATTGTCTCAATATCCGACTAATGATACAGTTGTTAATCAAGCTTTAGTACAACAAATGGAAGGAGCTCAACTTTTTATGGGGGACTGTGTCGTTCTCGCTTTGAGTAATTCAAACTCATTAAGTCCAGCCAGCGCTACAACTTGGTCTAATCGAGCACCAGCTATTTTTAATATAAGGGCACAAATCATGTCATTGTATGATTCTGAATCTTTTACAGACTTATCTATATACTTGAATGGCTTAAGTCTTACTGGTTCAGTGTCAACAGATAGAAATAATTTCAAAAACGCAGTAAATTGGATGAATCAAGCCAAAATAGATGGCAAAAATTTATACGAATTAACTCAATCAGATCTTAATGTGTTGATTGGTTATGCAAATGCTAGTTGGGGAGATTATACTGCTGTTCTGCGAGGCTGGTTGTCTATAAATTATTTTATTTATGTAGATCCTCCAGTGAATAATAATCTTAAAGCTGACAATATTAGTAAGATTAAACCAGAAACTGCTTTTAAAACTAATATCAATATTGCATATCTTGGCAATTGTATAACAGTAACGGATATACAAAACGAAGCTGTGATGGAAATCCTAAATATTGAAGGCACTTGCTTGAAGAAGATAAAAATAAGACCTTATGATCAGTATTGTCTGGACGATAATTTCAATCAAGGCGTATATAAGATTAGAATTACTGAATCAAACAATACGATCACAAGAACTTTAGTTAAAGAATAATTATTCTACTCTGCAGCAGGCGAATGTCTGCTGCTTTTCTTTGAATATGAAAACAATACCAACTTACATTTTTATTTTATTTATTAATATCCTTACTGCTCAGACCCTAAAATTCTTCTGCAAAGTCCCCAAAGAAGAATTAGGAGGAACTGAACAAGCTGGAATACTACAAAAGATTGTAGCGGATTCTCAATACATTTATTTAGTAGGCCAACAACCAAATGAAATTAAAGGATTTAAAAATACCAATATTTTGTTTTTTTCAAAAATTGATTATTCAGGACATGTTGAGAAAGCAAGCTTAGTACTTGATCCAAGCATTACTTTAAATCCGACAGATATTGATCCTTTGATAAAATTAACTGATACTACATACATTATCTACTTAGCGTACCAGGATACTACTAGTAGCAATACTAATTTTTATTTAACACTAGAAGAATTAAATTTTCGAAGATATACACTTAAGAGAAAATTTATTTTCAGTGACACCTTAATGGAACAAGATATTGCATTTATTCCTGAGTCAAAAAAAATCAATTCAGGTTTCTTGTCTTACAATTTTCGATTTGATCCCTCACCATTGCCCAATAAGAATAGAATTTATGAATTTGATGGCAATTTTGAAGTTAAAAGATCTTTTATCATTCCAACTGATTCTGAACCATCCACAGGCTTTCACTGGATGGATAAGCTCAATAATGGTGATTATGAATTTATTGGCCTAAGAAGAAAAGTCGTTGACCAGCCATTATTTGAAATGTTTTATTTGAGATTAGATAGTACAGGCAAAATCATTAAGAAAAAATATCTACCAACCTCTCGAAAAATATATATTCAACCTTTATTTAATTATTTAGTAGAGAAAGATAATTTTGGTAATTTTGTAATGGTCTGTGATGAATTTAATGAATTGATTTCTGATTATTTTGGAGCACCGCACTTCATTAAAGTTAGTCCTGAATTTGATTCTATTATTTGGATGACTAAGTTCTATGAATATCCAGAAATAGTTGAGAATCCAAAATATTATACCTATGACATTACAAGAATGAATCAATCGACAGATTATATCGCTTGTGGAAGCATTTATACTCAGTCATTTAGTCAAGCGGATTATTCTACCATATTCAAAGTATCAGATCGAGGTGATAGCTTATGGTTTAGAAAATACTATCCCATTGGGTGGGACACCTTAAGAGCTACTCAGTCCAGGTTCAATCAGATCGTATCAACACCATATAATACTATAGCTGCGGCTGGATATATTGGAGATATAGGTTCAGGTTGGGTTCATCCATTCGTGGTACACGTGGATTCTAATGGGTGTCTTGTGCCGGGTTGTGGACAGTTTGTCAGGACTGAAGATATTAAAAAGGGGATTGAGAACGCCTTCGTAATTTATCCTAACCCTATTGTCGGAGATATTATTTATATATTAGCTCATGTAACTGCCGAAGAGGATTATCATATTCAGATAGCGGATTTATACGGACGCATTATCAAGTCAACTAAATTTAGACCTACACAACAGGTTCAATATATGCTGCCGATAGAAGAGAGTATTCCTTCAGGTGAATACATTCTTAAAATAAGCGGAGCTGACTATATGCAATCGGAGAAATTGGTTGTGGAGTGATCTTATTTTCTCACCAAAGCATTTTGTCCTAAAGGCACTTCTAAAATGTAATAACCACTATTTAATCTGATAGTCGTTCACTTTTTTTCAGAAGAAAACTGTTCGTTTTTTGCTGATCTATTTTTTCTTTTCGCAGAATCATCTTCTCTGTCCAACCCCTCATTGTTGTTCCTTAATAGGTAGTCAGCTCGATTTGCAAGGCTACATTCACAATGAATCGGAAGTATCAATAGTTGGATCTATACAATCTGGTCTTAACGAACCACCAGTTCCGCCATCCTCAGCATCGCCACCCTGTATCCTTCCACGCCGAGGCCTTCGATGTGTGACCATACCAGATCGCGGATCATCGAATGATGGCGGAATTCTTCCCGGCGCTTCGGATCAGAGAGATGCACTTCAATGATCGGACAGGAATGGAGTCGCAGCGCATCGCGGATCGCAACAGAGGTATGTGTGTATGCTGCGGGATTGATCATGATACCATCGCAGTCTGCGATTATTTTCTGGATATAATCGATCAGCTCGCCTTCGTGGTTGCTTTGAAAAATTCTGATGTCAAAGGAAGTAAATTCAGCTTTCAGATTTTCTAAAAAAGGCAATAAGTAATCAGTGCCATACACCTGAGGCTCTCTGCTGCCGATCAGGTTAAGGTTCGGGCCATTGATGATATGAATGACCGGGGTCATCAGTTGACCATGTCTGACAGAAACTTAAGTCGCACCAGTCTGATCTCTTCAAAGGTGATATCGTCTTCCTTCAGTTCCTTGTACGCGTCCTCCGCAGAATCGCTGTCGGCTGATTTGAAATAATCAAAGATGTCATCCTTGATCATTTCATCAATATTTTCTTTGATGTAATAATCGATATTGAGTTTGGTGCCGGAGGTTACAATGATATTCAATTCATCCATCAGGTCTTCCAGGTTCATCTGAACGTTGCGCGCGATATCTTCCAGGGGCATTTTCTTGTCGATGCATTTGATAATCTCCACCTTCGCTTTCGATTTATCTGCTACCTGTTTGATCTGAAAGTCCATCGGACGTTCAATCTCATTTTCCTCGACATATTTTGCAATGTAATCGAGGAAAGGTTGACCAAAACGCTCTGCCTTGCCACGGTTGACGCCGGATATCTTGCAGAGGTCTTCCATGTTGATGGGATACTGTGTCGCCATTTCCTCCAGGGCCGGATCAAAGAACACCACCCAGGGTTTGACTTTCATTTTCTTGGCGACATCGAGCCTGATGGATTTCAGCGTCTCGAAGAGTTGCGTGTCCAGTGCTGCACCCTGCATGACCATGGCGTCTTCATCAATCGAACTGGTGTTGGTGTAGTCGTGATTGATGGCTATGTTGACCGGCTCAGGATTTTTCAGATAATCATGTCCTTCTTCACTGACGCGCAGGATGCCGTAGGTCTCGATATCTTTGATCAGGTAACCGAGTATGATAGACTGACGCAACAGTGAATACCAAAAAATATGTTCCTTTTCTGAACCACAACCGAAGAGTTCATGCTCATCAAGTCCGTAATCCAGCACGTCTTTGGTCTTAACGCCGCAGATAAATTCAACCACCGGACGAATTGTAAAATTCTGATTCAGGGCGAGGATTGATTTCAATGCGAGGACCAGTTCATCCTGTATTTTGATTTTTGGTTTTGGATGTCGGCAGTTGTCACACATCGCATTGCATTTTTCTTCGGGAAACTCTTCTCCGAAGTAATGCAGTACGAATTTTCTTCTGCAGACCGCGCTTTCGACGTAGGATTCCATTTCATCGAGCAGCTGAGCGCCCATATCTCTTTCTGACGCCGGTTTGTCGCGAAGGAATTTTTCCAGGCGGACAAGGTCTGCGTTTGCAAAAAATGCATAGCAATTGCCCACCATGCCATCGCGTCCTGCGCGTCCGGTCTCCTGGTAATAGTTTTCAAGGGACTTGGGAATGTCGTAGTGTATCACTACGCGCACATCCGGCTTGTCGATCCCCATGCCAAATGCGATGGTGGCGCAGATGACATCGATCTCTTCCATCAGAAAGTCATCCTGTACCTGTGTTCTCGCCTTGGGATCCATTCCGGCGTGATACGGTGCCGCTTTGATTCCGTTGACCTGCAGTACCTGTGCAAGGTCCTCAGTGGTCTTGCGGGCCTGGACGTAGATGATCGCTGATTCTCCATGATGGGCCTTGAGGATCTGGACAATCTGTTTGATGGTCTGTTCCTTATTGATTTTGGGTCTGACCTCGTAGTATAGATTGTGGCGGTTGAAGGATTCGACATAAATGTCGGGGTCCTGCATTTCAAGGCTCTTGACAATATCTGTCTGAACCTTCGGTGTTGCGGTTGCCGTCAGCGCAATAATCGGAATGTGCCTGTCAATGGAATTGATCATGTCCCGAATGCGTCGGTAGTCCGGTCTGAAATCATGGCCCCATTCTGAAATACAATGAGCCTCATCCACTGCAACAAATGAAAGATCCACCGAACTCAGAAATTCAATGGTCTCTTCTTTCTGAAGTGTCTCCGGTGCAACGTATAATAGTTTTGTTCTTGACTTGACAATATCATCCTTGACCTGTTTGATCTCGGAGCGGTTGAGTGAAGAATTGAGAAAATGTGCAACTTCGCTATCTTGGCCATAGCCGCGAATAGAATCCACCTGGTTTTTCATCAATGCGATGAGCGGTGAAATGATAATTGCTGTGCCGGGCATCATCAATGCCGGAAGCTGATAACAAAGCGACTTGCCGCCGCCGGTAGGCATGATCACAAACGTGTCACGCTGATTCAGCACCGATGTGACAATTTTTTCCTGACTGGATTTGAACGCATCAAAACCAAAAAAATACTTCAGCCCCTCGTGAATTTGATCCCTGGTATACATCAATTTATAAAAATAAAAATATATAAGTCCTCTCTCTCGTGTTACGACACTAAAAATACATCATTCCCTTCAATTTGAAGACAGGCTCCGTGTTTATTTACAAAAAATTTGAGAAATTTCCGAATTCCTTTAGAACTCTTTAATCTTTACAAAAAAATCAATTCATGCGTGATCAAATTCTGGCATTGCAACAAAAAGGAAGCATTCTCAATCCTGATGCTGTCCAGAGACAAAAGGACCGGCAAGCTGTGATTGAATTTGCGGAGCAGTTTATTGAAAGCCTCCGGACTACTCAGGCATTTATCCGTCCCAGGAGCTTAAAGGGCAAGCTGGAGCAGCCAGAGAATGCCCTGGGTGAGCTTGAGTATATTCTGGATGAGTTGCAGCGGGATATGATCTCCAATGGGCTGAATCCGGCATCCGGAGGGCATCTGGGATATATTCCGGGAGGCGGCATTCATTCCTGCGCCCTGGGAGATTACCTGGCCGCGGTGACCAATCAGTATGCCGGAATTGGATTCGGCGGTCCCGGGGCTGTTAAAATTGAAAATGAGCTGATCCGGTGGATGTGCCGGCTGATGGGCTATCCTGAAGGGAGCCTGGGCAACTTGGCGAGCGGCGGATCAACCGCCAATCTCATCGCTTTTGTCACGGCGCGTGAGGCGCGCGGGATCCGATCGGATCAATACAGCCAACAGTGTATCTACCTGACCAGACAGGTTCACCACTGCATCCACAAGGCGATTCGAATCTGCGGTCTTACCGATGCGCACACCCGTTTTGTTGACACGGATGAACGGTTTCGCATGAAGCCCGAAGCGCTGGTCCATCAGATTGAGCAGGACCTCAGGGACGGTTTGCAGCCGTTTATGATCATTGGCAGCATCGGCACTACCGATACCGGAGCGGTAGATCCTGTGCGGAGTCTGGGAGAAATCGCCGCCAAATACAAGCTTTGGTATCACATTGATGCGGCGTACGGCGGTTTTTTTATTTTGACCTCGCTGATGGATCGTGAGGGTGTACCTGTACGCGAATTGTTTCAAGGCGTCGAAATGTCCGATTCAATGGCGATCGACCCCCATAAGGGAATGTTTCTGGCCTACGGCTTAGGCGCTATTTTAATTAAAGATGTCGCTTCACAATATAAGGCCCATTACTACCGGGCGGCCTATATGCAGGATTCTTTGGCGAGCCAGGAAGAACTCAGTCCTGCGGACCTTTCAGCAGAACTCACGAAGCATTTTCGCGGCTTGCGCCTGTGGCTTCCAATGCGTATGTATGGCGTTGAACCATTTGCCGCACTGCTCGATGAAAAAATACTGCTCTGCCGGTATTTCTATGAAAGGATCGGTGCCGCTGGTTTTACGACAGGGCCTTATCCGGAATTGTCCGTCTGTATCTATCGCTATGTTCCTGAGCGTGGTGATGCCAATTCCTTCAATGAAAAAATATACGAAAAGGTCATTGACAACGGCCGAATCTTTATTTCGACCACCAATATTGATGGGGTCTATTGGATGCGTCTGGCTGTGCTTAGCTTCCGGACGCATCTCGAAGAAATTGACATCCTGCTGGAGAATCTGACCGATGCACTGCGTCAAACGCGCACTGAACTATCCGTTGCAGGAGGCTGACACCAGGCCACTTCAATTTGATGGTCTAACAAAATTTCATTCTCTTTGCATCTGATTTCTTAAGATGAGGATATCATATCTGTGGCTGCAATCGATTATCGGGCTGGACAAAACACCCGACGAGACAAGCGTTATTTTGACCTCCCTCGGGCTCGAAGTCGAAGGAATGGAGCGCGTGGAACCCGTCAAGGGAGGACTACAGGGTGTTGTGGTTGGACAGGTGTTGGAATGCGTTCAGCATCCCAACGCGGACAGGTTAAAGCTAACCCAGGTTGCGATCGGCGAAGGCGAACCGCTGCGCATTGTCTGCGGTGCGCCCAATGTGGCCGTCGGACAGAAAGTACTTGTTGCGACCGTTGGCACCACACTCTATCCTTCTTCCGGAGAAAGCCTGACCATCAAAAAATCAAAAATAAGGGGTGAAGAATCGTGCGGGATGATCTGTGCAGAAGATGAGCTGGGCCTGGGCCATAGCCACGACGGAATTCTGATCCTCGACAGTTCACTCAAGCCCGGTACGTCTGCAGGAGAGGCGCTCGGGCTCAACTCAGATATCGTATTCGAGATTGGTCTGACACCCAATAGGGCCGACGCCACTTCCCACATGGGTGTTGCGAGAGATATTGCTGCCTGGTATGCCGTTCATGAAAAAAGGAGATTGTCTATCCATTCAGAAGTTGAATCGCTCAACAATACCTCGCATGAATTGCCGATCGCAATTCAAGTGACCAGAGCTGACCTTTGTCCGCGGTATTCAGGTATTTGCCTGAAGCATGTTAAAGTGGGACCCTCACCGGAATGGCTTCAACAGAAACTGATTCTGATGGATCAGAAACCGATCAACAATGTGGTGGATGTAACCAATTTTATTTTGTTCCACTATGGCCAGCCACTGCATGCTTTTGATCTGCACAAGATCAAAGGTCAAAAGATCAATGTCGATGTTGTGCCGGAAGGAACGCGTTTTGAAACACTCGACCACCAGGAGAAAAAATTGCTCAACACCGACCTGTGCATTTGCAATGGGGAGGGAGAACCCCTGTGCATTGCCGGCGTCATGGGTGCTGCAGACAGCGGCGTCAATGAGCAGACCACCGAGATTTTTCTTGAGTCTGCTTACTTCAACGCTTCGTCCGTCAGAAAAACAAGCATGCGTCACATTCTGCGATCCAATGCGGCCAAGATTTTTGAAAAGGGTGCAGATCCTTCTGTTACAATCAAGGCACTTGAACATGCGGTCATGTTATTGCAGGAAATTGCCGGTGCGGAAATATCATCCGCTACTTATGACCTCTATCCTGAAAAAATAGAGAAGGCCGAAGTATCATTTCACCTGAAAGATATCAGCGCGCTTACCGGAATTCAATTTGAAGAAGACACTTTGAAGGAAATTTTGCTGGGGCTGGACATAGAACTTAAGGACCATCGCGATGGATCCTTTACCGTCTGGGTTCCCACCAACAAACCCGACGTCCGTCGCCCTGCGGATGTTGTGGAAGAGATTTGTCGCGTCTATGGACTGGAACACATTCCGGTTCCCGAAAAGATACAGATTTCATTTCCTGTTCCCATGTCACCTGGATATTATACCAGACAAAAATTGTCGGAAGCCCTGGCGGCGCGCGGATTCAATGAAGTGATGAACCTTTCACTTTGTTCTTCGCAGGCGTGTCTCAATTCGGGTGTATGGACTGAAAAGGATCTGGTCTACATCAATAATACTTCGAATGTTCATCTCGATGTCATGACCCCATCGGTATGCCTAGGTGGATTACAGACGATCGCTTTGAATAGCAACAGACAGCAGCATGATCACGCTTTGTTTGAAGCTGGTAAAGATTATTTAAAATCCGGTGATGCGTTTTTGGAATTCGAAAAAATGGGCATCTGGATGACAGGACTCCGGCAAGCTGCAGAATGGAGAAATTCTTCACCGGCTCCATTTGATTTTTTTGATGTAAAATCTACGCTGAATGGGCTCATGGCGTTTTTTGGAATTGCCGGATGGAGCATTTCAGAAATTGAGTCTGGCGGACTTTTTGACTACGGTATTTCCTGGAAAAAAGGTCAATCAACCATCGCGCGTTGTGGTGTGGTGTCGTCAAAGATCTGTGATGTATTCGACGTTAAGAAGGTCGTGTACTATGCAGAAATAGACCTTTCAATCTGGGGTGATGCGCTTTCAGGCCAAAAGACTTTATA
>ERZ724526.1363-NODE-1363-length-12729-cov-5.406423_pt1 | contig 12729 bp, 14 predicted proteins | sample MGYA00376059_ERZ724526 | MGnify/ENA primary metagenome ERZ724526 (study PRJEB28724, sample SAMN07190883) | activated sludge metagenome | isolation source: activated sludge of sewage treatment plant in Hong Hong | place: Hong Kong | collected 2016-03-17 ... | reverse complement strand
GTTCAATATATTCATCTATCAGTTTTTTAAAGGAAGGGTCATTTGCGGTATTTGCCTCGATAAATTGCTTCAAAGATTCCGAGGTGCCGTAAACGCCTTTACAGGTTTCCAAAAAATTGAAGACGCAATATGGACGGCTGATTTTGAACCGCAGCAACGGCATCTCCTTTGCCTGTACAAGTGTAAAACACAGAATGGAAAACCAAATAGTAAAGATCTTTTTCATGGGTAAAGTCTGCTTTTCTTTCAGTTGAAGTTATATCCTTTAATTGAAATGTATTTATTGTTCTGATTTAGGTCATGTGATTTAGAGGCTGTTAGCGTTAGGCTTTTGGGGATGGATTCATGACAATTCCATGTTACAGCGTCTCGACAGAGCAATTTTTCGCACAGATTTCACGCAGAAACTATTCGCAGATTTCACACAGAATGCTTCTGCATAGAATCTGTGCTAGAATATTTCTGCGTAGCATCTGTGCGAAAAACCAGCCACCATCAGGGCAATAAGTTTAAGCATACGCTTACTGTTTTTTTAATCCTGCTTGCGGTATAATAACTTCTTTGCCAACCATTTCCTGACCGGTTCATCATAAAGTTTTAATGCCGCATATGATACCAACAAAATCAGAAATAACAGCCCAAGCCCTTCTATAATCCCTTGTTCAATTGGTATGTTATTATTTAAAACCCACGCAAAATATATATAGATAAACGGAAAGTGAATAATGTATACCGGATATGAAATGTCTCCCAGGAAAGTGCAAAACGTATCTAAATGCCTGTTTTTAATTTCCCCGCTACTGGCCCCTAAATAAATTATTAAAGGAAACAGTAATATTATGCTCAGGGAATCGTACAGACCGTTCGCCCACAAGTGATCGTATCCACCTATCCTTGGAAAACCGAGAATGATTATCAAGAGTAAACTGCACCAGAGAAAACCGTTCTTGTAGTGTCCAAATCGCATTGTTCTTCTGAGCAGCATGCCTGCCATGTATGGATATAACAGCCGGGTAAAGCCTATTTTTAATTGCTCGACCTCGATTGACCATCCTCCAATAATATCTCCATTGGGGCTTGTTACAGCCAAATGGACTAATGCAACACCTGCAATAAATACAAGAATGGAAAGAATTGTTCTGGACAGTTTTCTCAATATCAAGGCGTGCAATATGTTCGCAACGTATTCAAGGAATAATGACCATGCCGGGCCGTTCAAAGGGTGCATTTCATTCCAGCCTCTGATATCCATCGATGTTGGAAGAGGGATCAGGGTGTAGCCGATGAGCATTACAACAATCAACGCTCCAATCGAAGTGCCTTCTATTTTAGGAAACAAATCGGATTCGCCGAAATAAAAACAGATGGCGCCAATTGTCATCCCCAGAATAATCAACGGATGCAATCTTATCAGCCTTCTTTTAAAAAAGTCTGTCAACGACATTTTGCCCCAACGATCATCATAGGCATGCGCCATAACAAAACCGGAAAGAGCGAAGAAGAAATCTACGGCTAAATAACCGTGATTGATTAGTTGTTTGGTATGGTCTTCTCCGGAATATACCTCCAGAATGTGAAACAAAACGACCATTATGGCAGAGACTCCACGTAATCCGTCAAGAACTTTGAAATGTTTCTTTGAATCAGCAAAAAGGGAACTGGGTTTTGTCATTGTAGACTCTTTGTAACGACCTTCATCGTCGCCGCAGGTGTCGTGTCAGGATTGCTTCAGAAATACAGGCGACAGTTGTTTTTCAAACATAGCGACCCGTATCCAGACAAACATTTCCAGTAACCAGTATCAGGGTGCGGGCACGGTTTCATCTGATTCCGTTTTGAAGTGCCGAAAGTTAACCGGTGTCTGGAAATTACCCAAGCGAATACTCGGATTTGAAGTTGTAGACCGGCTGCATTGAGTCGAGGGTGGGGTAGGGCACCGTACCACACCAGGCAGCGATCTCGATTTCTTTGTGGATATTCCTGCTGCCTATGGCGTGGTCGTAGAGCATACTTCCAATACCAATACACCGGGTGAATTGCCGGTTTGGAGGCCGTTATGTGGCACTGGTATTGTTGCTGACGGGAGGGAATACGTAGATTACACAAGCATAAAAAGTACCGTTCAGCAACGTAGTTGCCAAACGGTATCATATACAAAAGTCAAGTGATTAAAGTGCCGAGATTATCGAGTGCAGTTCTTCTTTTGTTTTGCCGAGCTTGATTTGAATCCGCCCCAACATTTCCTCTTTCTTGCCTTCTTCGAACATAAGGTCGTCGTCCGTCAAAGCGGCAAATTTTTGCTTGAGTTTGCCTTTCTGCTCATTCCAGTTTCCTTTTAATTCTGTCGTATTCATATTATCTATTTTAAGTTGTGAATGAATTTTCACAATGCAAAGCTGCGCACAGTACAGAAGGGAAGTGTTATACAAATCCGGTAAATAGTTACATCATTCACAGCTGCTCAGCGCCACATCAGATTTCCGGATATTACGTCATTATGCGTTTACATAATTCACATATTTCATATCTGTGAATTATGTAATTTTATCTCAGAGATATGTAACGGATTGTCTGTCTGACCGGCACACCTTTGCAGGTGCAATATTTAACAATATACAACCTGTCTTTTGGCAGTATTTAAACAACTTATAGAAATGAACAATATAAGAATGAGTTTGGCTTTAATTGCAGTTTTCTTTATGTTTCCCAACTGCGCATCATTAAATAAAACCCAGAAAGGTGCAGCCGTCGGGGTTGTGGGTGGAGGTGCAATAGGTGCTGTGATTGGCAAGGCTTCCGGCAATACGGCAATGGGGGCCATCATCGGAGCCGCAGTAGGAGGTACTGCTGGTGCTGTTATTGGCCATCAGATGGACAAGCAGGCAGAAAAGATAAAAAATACCGTTCCTGACGCAAAGGTCGAGCGGGTCGGCGAAGGCATCGTTGTGGAATTTAATAGTGACGTGCTATTTGCATTTGACAAGTCAAACCTGACGGGAGATGCCAAAGGCAGCCTGAATAAACTGGTTACGGTCCTCAATGAATTTCCGGATACAAATATTGAAGTACAGGGGCATACGGACAGTAAAGGGAGACAGTCGTATAACCAATCATTATCTGTACGCCGGGCCAAGGCTGTATCGGGTTATCTGACCAGTGAAGGGGTAAATAGTAGCCGGATTACGACTAAAGGGTTTGGAGAAGATATACCAAAATACAACAATGAGTCTGCAGATGGCCGCACGCAAAATCGCAGGGCCGAATTTTTGATTACTGCAAATGACAAAATGAAGGCCGATGCTGAAAAAGCAGCCGGTAAATAAATTTACGATCAGCATTAAAAACCATCAGCATGTATACTAAACTATTTTCTTTTATATTAACGCTCATGCTTTCTGTGCCTCTTGCATATGCGCAAAATACAGATAATGCCGGAGTTTCATTTGCCGTTCTGGGGGGTGTGAACCTTCAGAACCTAAACGGAAAAAATACAAACGGCGGCAAACTTGAAAACAAGCTGATTCCCGGTTATCATGTAGGTATCAATGCCCAGATACCCATCGCGCCTGAGTTCTATTTTCAACCCGGTTTATTGCTTACTGTGAAAGGTGCTAAAAGTGATGTTGGGGAGATAAGCAGCAAGTACCATCTTACCTACCTTGAGTTGCCCTTGAATTTCGTGTACAAGGCTGTTCTGGGCAACGGATATTTTATGATCGGGCTCGGCCCATATCTTGCCTATGGCGTTGGCGGCAAGGTGAATACCGAGGGCGGCGGTATAAACCTGAAGACTGATGTCAAATTTCAAAAGGTGGTGGAGGTAACTGATCCTTTTACGGTAGTCTATTTTAAACCCTTTGACGCCGGCGGCAATATATTTGTCGGATATGAGTGGGCCGGCGGGTTGTTTTTTCAATTAAACTCCCAATTGGGATTGCTTAACATCAACCCGGAAGACAGGCGTATTACGGATGATAGGTCGACCGTAAAAAATACGGGTTTCGGTCTTTCCCTCGGATACCGGTTTTAGGCCGCCTTCGGGAATTTATCCTGTTTTTATTGTCTCATTTCATCAAAGAACGGCGTACTTTTTTCTTCAACGCATTGAGCGGCATACAGATAAAGTGCCGCGCTCCAAGTTTGCCAGTCCTGTCCCATCGGCTTGGCATCCTGGGCTTTGATCCATTCGTTAAATCCAAATTCGAGGCCTCCGGCATGCTGCGTTTTTACCATCCGGGTAAGCGCCAGGAGTTTTTCCTTGGCGAGCGTATACCGTTTGGCGGCTACCAGCGCCGCCACATAAAACCCGCATATAAAAGGCCAGATTCCTCCGTTGTGATAATCCCCGGGCTTGTTGTAAGCTTCATACCGGGCATGCCAGTCGGGATCTTCCGGTTTAATCATCGGGAAAAAGTTAGGGGGAAGATCGACGGCTAGTTCTCCCCGTTTTCGCATGCCGGCGCACTCCGCTTCGATCCAGGAAATCATTTCGCCGGCCCGCGCAGGCGAGGCTATTCCGGAGAGGATAGCCAGGCTGTTTCCGAGGAGGTCGAACCGCTCGCTACTAAATATTTTATAGGACCAAAAGGCATAATACGGCTTGTGTTTTACTACGAGGCCTTCGTGTACATGGTGGTGTATGGTGCCGCCTGTAATGGTAAACCTGCTCATCTCGTGCCGCACCTTGGCTGCTCTTTCGGGCTGACCCAGAATTTGGAGGTAGCAATATACGAGGGAGTTTACGTACAAGCCATATCCGAGCACCCACTGTTCATCACGCCAATCGCTGGTGGGTTGCTGCGCGACCAGGTACCGGTCCGAAGGGCTTTGATAGATCATCCAGTTCAGGGCTTTCTCGACGGCAACCTTTAAAAAATCGGATTCGCCGCTTATTTTTCTGAAAATGCCGGCCCCCATTAAAAACAACGGCGTTGTGTCGCTTGAGCCGCGGTCCTCTTTGTCGTGCACCAGCGAAGAGATGTGGCCGTGTTCCGACTGGTTTTTTGCCAACGTTTCCAATACGCGCCGAATGCTCTCCAGGAGCTTCACATTGCCGGTGGCAGCGATGCCCAGAATGGAAAACATCAGATCCCGGGTATACGGCTCCGGATAGCCCCAGCCGGCTGTCCGCGGAAGTGCATCGTAAGGGCCATCGGCATTGTGCAGCAGCACTTCAAGGGCTGCCTTTTTGGCTGCTTTTATGGCCTGTTCGTTATCTGTTTGTGTGGTATTCATATTGAATTTACGTTATTCCCAACTTGTCGTTGATGAGTTGGACAAACTGTTTTGCCACCACGCGGTAGTCAAAATGTGAAACGACGCGTGCCCGGGCCGCCTGGCCCATTTTAGTCCGCAAAGCGGCGTCGGTCATCAGGAGCATCAAATATCTGGCAATATCCTGCACATTGGCCCTGTAATCCACCGTTCGAGGCACCTTGAACACAACATTGTGGTTATCTTTAAAGCCCGATTCTTCACCAAGCGTTACCTGGTTCACCACGATTTTTTGCGCTACATTGGCCAGGAAAGCCGTTTCACCCTGGACCAGCGTATCGAGCATCCCCATCGCCTCGATACCAATAACCGGCTTCCCGCAGGCACCTGCTTCCACTTGTGGCATTCCAAAGCCTTCGAGCCGGGAGGGCGCCGCGTATATATCGCAGGCGCCAATTAGGTATGGTACGAAATTTCGTGAAATGGTATTGGTGGCGTACGTTACATTTTTGTCGATACCCAACTGCGTCGCCATTTCCAGATCGACCAGGTTTTGCAATTTGGTGCGCGGCTGCGGCCATACTTTGCAGATGTATTTCCAGTCAGGCGCTTTCGCATCAATGATGGCGAGTGCCTGCATGACCTCCTGTGCGCCTTTGGATGCTGCATCGCCGCCAATGGTAAGAATCATCAGCTGATCGGGGGAAATTCCAAGCGCTTCGCGCACGGCCAATATTTTCGGGTCGTCTTTACTGTACGGGATAAACGCATCCGTATCACATCCTACCGGCAATACCTGAATTTTATCAGCGTCGATCCCGTCGCGTACATACATTTCCTTTACCCAGTTCGAGGTGACCAAAATCAGCGGAAGGGCGTTTAACACCTCCTGATAGTTGGCGATATACCCGTCGGCGACTAGCCAGGGGACCGGCTGCACCCCATACCTTTGCGGATGGAGTATCAATTGAGGCGTGTGTCCCCAATAGCCTACGCCAACAACCACATCCGGCTCAAACCAGCGATAATACCATTCTTTCTCCTGTGCCGACTCGAAATGAACGGCGTGGGCGTCGACACCCATTTCTAAAAGCCCCCTGTATAAAAGGTTTCCCTGCGTGGCAAGCCCTCCGGGCGAGGGCGGGTAATCGAACAAAACCAGTACTTTCATTGGATTGATTTTTTCTTGCTTTCGGTTAATCGACACAATGTTTCGGCAGTGTATTTATCCAACCATTTTATAGCATCTGCCGAATTGGAGAATTGCCAAAACGCTTCTGATCTTGGGGTGGTTTGGGCTTCCCAACTGCTTTTCATGAATCCGTATGTATTCGTAATTAACCGGTATTTTATACGCCATATCCGTTTTTTAAGGATATGGTAAAACGTGGCCTTTTCGACAGGTTTGGGATAATGTTGCCGATTGTTATCTTCATAAGCAAAGGTCCAAAGTTCGTTGGTGCCTATTTTGCCATTATGCCAGAGTTGAATAACGGCTTTACCTGTTTCCTCATGTCGGCGGTGTCTGGTGTATTCCCCACCTGGGTCGTGCGAAATGATCAGATCGAACGGCTTCGACGGCAACAGGTCCAATATAACCTGCTGAACAATATATTCATTCAAGGGCGTTTGCTCGGGGCCATCGTCGAGGTCGCCCATGGCGCCTGCCGCATGAAGCATGGTCAAGGCCTGATAAAACCGTGAAGCCCGTTCTTTATCACTTCCCCGGCAAAGGCAAACAACAAAACAGCGCCAAGCGGGATTGCTCAGTATAGTACCGCCGGCCCATAACGTTTCATCATCGGGATGCGCCACGATGAGGGCAACTGTTTTTGTGCGTAATCCGGCCATGAAATAAATTCAGATTCAACAATATTCTGCGCATTTCTGCGCGTTTTTCTGCGGCGATCTGCGGGGAATAAATTCGGGATGACTCATGCTAGAATTTTACAAACTCGTCACCTTAATAAACAGTTTTAAATCTGTCATAGACATTTCACAACGACTGGGTGCTGTAGTTGCATAGGTATTTCCTTATATGCATAAGTCAAACTTATTTGAGCCATATAATTTCCCGTAGCATTGGCGTTTTTAATAAATCCCGGATACATCGTATTAAACTCATAACTCTCGCCATCAATAGATTCTTTTAAGTTTTCAACTGTCATTTTTACCGTGAATTCCGGTGAATAGTTGAATGATGAATAAAACAAAATTTGCCGCTTGGGGGCCAGCAATAAATTCCCGAACGCGCTCCAGGGAATTTTATTAGCCGTGATCTTCCTCCAGATCAGTATGTCCATCTCCTCCCAAACTATAATAATTATTTTCTTCATCCTCGCTGCCCACACTTTCCTGCTGATCGTCTAACTCTGATCCTGGAACATCCAAATCATTGCCGGACATATCATCCTTGAAATCCTTTTCATTCATTGCCCCTTCTTCTTCGTTGAGCGCTTTGTTTTTTGAAAGATCATTTGGATTTATCTCCATTTCTATCTTCCCGTTGTTATAAATATCTTCCACAGGCGGATAGAGCGGATAACCTGGAAATTCAGGCTTCTTCGTGTCGCTTTTTGCATTTTTACCTGTATGTGTTTTGGAATAATCTTTTATTACCTCGGCCAGAGAATTATAGTATTCCTCCAGGTTTTTAATATTTATGCCCTCTTCATCTTCTTTTGAAATATTTGAGGGCATTTCCTTTAGGTATTTGGATAATTCAGGGTATTCATCGTTTATTATCATGGTTATATTGATGATATCCTGGCTCCATTCTGCTTCTGATTTCATTTTTTGATTGCTTTAGTATGTGATTTACCTGAACTGCCGGCTTATTGCTTTATGCAGACGAACCCTCTTAACGGACAGCTCCTCCTGCCTTGGTTTTCATCCGATCTTTGGTTACTCCACAAGAACCTGCCGTGGGTGCAATTACATTATCGCCAGGCTTCCGGATGGCGGGCTTTGAGGTTGTGATGCCCAACATTTATAAAATTTAAGGCTCTTATCGAACATAACTAACTTTTCCAGTGTCAGTCTTGCCATCAGGTAACTAAGCGTTGATTCTGCTCCTTGATTCAGGTTAATATTTTGCTCCTCCACGCCATCATAGCAGCCGCCTGTGCATGGATTATACACGATTTGATGCAAATGATTGTCACCTAAAAACCAATTCAGGGCAGATTTTGCTTTCTGTTTATATTCCTTCTTGTTGAGTACAAAATAGAATTTTGCTAATGTCATAATGGTATAAGACACATCTATTGGCTGCTCTCCCCCCACTACCTTTTCAGTAGTTTTATCCTTTACATGCCAGCCTTTATTTGATATTACTTTAATCTTTCCATCTACCAATATTTTTGATAGCAAAAACTCGAAGCTTTCTTTTGCAGTGTCTTTATAATCGACCTTGTTTGTGCTGAGATATGCACAAAGCATCGCTTCGGGCAACAGGCTATTGCCGTAAGTTAAATAGTTTTCAAACCAATGCCACTTGTTCGTCCTTTCGTGCTTGTACATTTGCACCATTCGATTGGCGAGCCTTTGAAGTAAGGAAAAATTTTCTGTTTTATTTTGATAGTGCAACCCCTTAATGATAAAAGCCATAGCCCTGGTTGAATGAACGTTATCTAAATGCGGCAATGCTTTTTGTACTATTTTTTCAGCCTCAGCAGAGTATTTCCCGGGCAATATTTTTTTCAGGGAAATTACATATCCCAGTGCCCAAATTGCCCTGCCGTTACTGTCATCCAGGTTCTCCGAAAAGTTTTGTTGAGTGAAGGCTCTTTGTTCGTTTACATAATTTAAAAACAGACCATTGGGTTGTAAACAATGTTTTATGAATTGTATATAGGTACTTATCAGCGCCAGGTCATTGCCGTCTTGAAACAATTCATAATGCTGGCAAATAGCGATCAAAGCCCTTGCGTTATCGTCTAAAGTGTAGCCCGAGTGAATATCTGGAGTGGAGATTTTGGCAAACTGTATCATGCCAAAATTGGTGGTCATCTTTTTTATATGATTAAAATTAATATCGGGGACTTTATAGTTTAATTGAAATGCATTTTCCGTTAATTTTTCAAAAAGCAATGCATGGGCAATGGCGGAATTTTGCCAGACGGTAGAAGCCATTTTGTGAAAACTGATTGACGAAATTTCAATCCTAAGTTTTTCATTGTCAAGCAATGAAACAATGGCTTTGGATAGTTGTGCGGCATTTTCAAAATCAATGATTATTCCATTGTTATCACTCAGTACTTCTTTGGCATGCGGAATGGGGGTGGAAATAACAGGACAGCCAGAACTGACGGCATACGAAAATGTTCCACTTACGGCTTGAACAGGATCTTTGGATGTAAACAGATAAATATCCGAGATCTGAAGATATTCCAAAAGTATTGGCAGCTGTAGATACTCGTTCACAAATCTTACATGCTTCTCAATACCTAGTTCTGCTACCTTTTCTTCCAGCATTTTTCTGTATTGTTCGCCTTCTTGTTTAACAATAGACGGGTGTGTTTTACCCAATACTAAAAACAATACATCCGGATGCGTTTTAATTACCGATGGAAGGGCTTCCAATGTGGTTTCAATGCTCTTGCTTGAACCCAGTAACCCAAAGGTGGAAAGCACTTTTCTGTCAGATAACTGATAGTGTTTTTTTACTTTCTTTCGATCTAATGGCGATACCAAATGCGTACCGTGTGGGATTACAGTTATTTTATAGGCAGAAACATTATAGTCTGTTATTAAAATTGTTGCAGCATTCGTGGTCATGACTATTATCGAAGCAGCAGTAGCTGCCATATCCTGCACTTTCGCCCTCAATTCAGCGTTTGGCTTGGGCAATACGGTGTGAAAAACAAATACAATGGGTTTGGAGATACTATTAAAAAGATACTTGAATTCCTTTTCTTTTTCAGCAAAAAAACCAAACTCATGCTGCATGACAACAAGTTTGATGTTCTCGTCTCCATTTATTTTAAATGCAATTTTGGCAAAAGCGTTGCGTTCATCAGTGTTTAGGATGTATTTGGGATGCGTGCTGTAAAGGTGTTGCTCTGTTTCCGATTCCAGCGCACAAACAGAACATGTAAAGGAGTTTTCAAATTGATTATTTAAGGCATCTACTAAATCCTGTGAATACGTGGCTATGCCACACTCTCTTGGCGGAAAGGAAGTAATGAAAAGTATTTCAGGAATATTGTTTTGTGATTGAACCAATCCATTAGGGTTAACAGACAAAAGAGCTGTTGTAGTTTCCCGATTTTTTAATTCAGTTGCTGGGCAATATGGTATAGCCTCTGTTGCCATTAATATGTTTTTTCAAATTTTGTTCAAAGTCAATTCGGCCAGAAGTTCTTTTAAACTAACCGTGGCCACGGCAATTCTTCTATCTGCTGCACCATAATAAATATAGAGTGTATCATCGTCCAAAACTGCACCCGTAGGGAAGCACACATTGTTTACCTCACCTTCGATCTCCCATTCTTTTTCAGGGAAGAATAATGGATAAGGCAGCCGTGCAAGCTCTTTTTGCGGATTTTTTAAATCGAGTAAGGCAGCACAAGCTGAATACACATAGCCTTTGACCGTATCATGTACTCCGTGATAAATAATCAGCCATCCATCAGTGGTCTCAATGGGCGGGCAACCACCGCCAATATAACTTACCTCGTGGTGATGTTTTGGTGATAAGACAATATTTTCATCAAAACGGGAAAAGTAATTTTGCCAGAAATCGGTGGTCAGGTCTTCCAGTTTTTCAACTTTTTCCACGAGTTGAATATCTGGTTTTATGCGATGCATAAAGTAAAATTTATTATCTATTTTTCGGGGGAAAAAAATCAGGTTTTTATCCCATAAAAAACTTTTTTGATCTTGCTTGTCACGGCTCTTTGGGTAATTATTGAATCTTACATATTTATCGTGTATAGTTCCTTTTGATTCGGCAAAGTGTTTAAACTCTTCGTACGTTATTCTGGGCACAATGATTCCTTTCTTTTCCCAATGTACCAAATCTTTGGAAATGGCCAGAGCGCCCAGGGCATTTGTACCATTAAAAGCAGTATAAGTGAGGTAGTAGGTATCTTCAATTTTTACAATTCGCGGGTCTTCTAATCCTTGAAACTCATAAGGCGATTGCGGGAAAAGAAGGGGAGTGTCATTGCGGCTTTGTACCACCATCGGTGCAGAAAGTTTACAATATCCTATTGTAGAGTAATTATCTTTGGTTACTGCTCTGTAAAACAAATGAATGGTATTCCCTGCTTTTATTACAGCAGGGTTCAATACACCTTCGCTTTCAAATCTGTTAGTAGTTTTTTGGAGCAGAATACCGAGTTTGTTTACCGTAACCATCTTATTTGATTTGTATCACTAAAAGCGTGTTCAGAAATCCATCTCTGACTTTCAAGCAGCGAACCTCATTTTATCCGGTATTGAATTTTCACCGGATTACCCGAATACTGCCACTAAATTTGCCTTATAATCTGGTTCTCGCAATTTCAACTCCCCGAGGGTACTGTAAGTCGCCCTGGTTTTCCACAGTGATAAATATTTCATCAAAATCAAATGGTGTCACTGTCTTAAACTTGTTTTCTTTTCCATTCTCAACAATTAATTGTCCTACGTTTTTTGTGCCATGTTCTTTGCTGACAATCCAAACGGAGTAATTGCTGCCGGGAGGGTTCAGCCTGTCCGGACTAGCCAGGTTTTGTGAGGTAATTTCCAGGGAGAAGTTTTTTTGGTTATCGACTCTTTTTTTGGCTGTAATATTTGCAGCCGGAACAACGCTGGAGGTTGGGAATTTTTTGCTTGAAACACAAGAGCTTATCAGCACCGCTAAAGTCAGAAATAGTAGATTTTTAAGTATTCTCATTTTTTGTTTGTTTTTTTGTTACCGTAAATATTATTGGATGCTATTTCATTGCTATGGTTTTTCTTCCGAAGTGGAAGGTGTTGATGCCTTGGACATAACACGATCACACAAAGTTGAGGCATATTGTTGTCTAAAGCCTTACACAATAATTAGATTGAATTACAACATTCCCACATTACCCTGCCTGAGTGGCAAGGTCTCACATGCCGTTGGCTTTGGCGGCGGTTGATGTAGAGTGCTTCGACAGGTCCAGTATTTATTGCTTTAGTATTTTGATCGGCACTTATTATTGATAAGTATCCGCCGGGGATGTTGAAATCGCCCGGCGAATACAACACTTGAAACCTATATTTTTGCCTGCATTACTTCTCTTTTACATCATCATTGTTCATGTCCCGAATGGTCAGCCATTTGCCATCGCGTTTTTCCCAGATTGCCATGTACTTCCCGGTATAAGTCACCGTTCCGGTGACATCTTTGGCCGTTATTTTTCCGGTTTCTGTTACTAAATTTTCGTTGCCGAACACCTCCAGTGTTTCATAGGAGACGGTGGAGCCTTCTTTTCTCTTTGCAAGGGAAGACTCAATGTCTTTTTGAATAGCTGCTTTGCCTACAAACGTTGGTGCATTGTT
>ERZ724526.1355-NODE-1355-length-12807-cov-5.306697_pt1 | contig 12807 bp, 12 predicted proteins | sample MGYA00376059_ERZ724526 | MGnify/ENA primary metagenome ERZ724526 (study PRJEB28724, sample SAMN07190883) | activated sludge metagenome | isolation source: activated sludge of sewage treatment plant in Hong Hong | place: Hong Kong | collected 2016-03-17 ... | reverse complement strand
AGCAAGGACCTGGAATTCTCCATCAATCTTGCTTTCCGCGAGGCGCGGGATCGGCGCCATGAGTTCATGACCGTGGAACATTTGCTCCTCGCGCTGCTGGACAATCCGGCGGCGGCCGAGGTGTTGCGGGCCTGCGGTGCCCGTTTAGATAAGCTAAAACGTGATTTACAGATTTTTATCCGCGACAACACACCGGTGTTGAGCGCGGACGATCCGCGCGAAACTCAGCCGACGTTGGGATTTCAGCGGGTGCTACAACGGGCGGTGCTGCATGTGCAATCCTCCGGCAACAAGGAAGTCACTGGCGCCAACGTGCTGGTGGCCATTTTCGGCGAGCAAGAATCCCATGCGGTGTTTCTGCTGAAGCAACAGGAAGTCAGCCGGCTGGACGTGGTCAATTTCATTTCGCATGGCATTTCCAAGGTCTCCGAGGAACAGGAATCTCCCTCGTCCCAAAACGAGGAAAACACCGAAAACCAAAGTGCCAAGCCGCTGGAAAATTTCGCGTCCAACCTCAACGAACTGGCGCAGCAGGGTCGCATCGATCCGCTAATCGGCCGGCGTGAGGAAATCGAGCGAACCGTGCAGATTCTCTGTCGGCGGCGTAAGAACAACCCATTGTTCGTCGGCGAGGCGGGTGTCGGCAAGACCGCCATCGCCGAAGGTTTGGCCAAGATGATCGTGGATGGCGAGGTGCCGGACGTGCTGCGCAACGCCACGATTTACGCCCTGGACCTGGGCTCTTTGGTGGCGGGAACCAAGTATCGCGGCGATTTCGAAAAGCGGTTGAAATCGGTATTGGCGCAACTGCGCAAGGAACGCAACGCTATCCTGTTTATCGACGAGATCCACACCATCATCGGTGCGGGCGCGGCCTCTGGCGGCGTGATGGACGCCTCGAACCTGATCAAGCCCATGCTCGCCTCGGGTGACCTGAAGTGCATTGGTTCGACCACCTATCAGGAGTATCGCGGCATCTTCGAAAAGGATCGGGCACTGGCACGGCGTTTCCAAAAGATCGACGTGTCCGAACCGTCCATCGAGGAAACCTACCAGATCCTACGCGGCCTCAAGACGCGCTTCGAGGAGCATCACGACGTCAAATACGCTGATAAGGCGCTACGGGCGGCGGTGGAGCTATCGGCGCGCTACATCAACGATCGCCATCTACCTGACAAGGCTATCGACGTGATCGACGAGGCCGGCGCCAGCCAGCGGTTATTGCCGGTCGCCAAGCGCAAGAAAGTCATCAATGTCTCCGATGTCGAGACCATCATCGCCAAGATCGCGCGCATTCCGCCCAAGACGGTGTCCTCGTCGGACAAGGACGTGTTGCGCAACCTGGAACGCGACCTAAAACTGGTGGTGTTTGGTCAGGACGAGGCGATCGACATGCTGGCCAACGCCATCAAGATGGCCCGCGCCGGCTTGGGCAACGAGCAGAAACCCATCGGTTCTTTCCTGTTCGCCGGGCCAACGGGGGTGGGCAAGACCGAGGTTACCCGCCAACTCGCGCGGATCATGGGGATCGAACTGATCCGGTTCGACATGTCTGAATACATGGAGCGGCATACCGTTTCGCGGCTGATCGGCGCGCCGCCCGGTTACGTCGGTTTCGATCAAGGCGGGCTGATGACCGATGCCATCCTGAAACACCCGCACGCGGTCCTGCTGCTGGATGAGGTCGAGAAAGCGCATCCCGACGTGTTCAATCTGCTGCTGCAAGTGATGGATCATGGAACCCTCACCGACAACAACGGCCGCAAGGCGGATTTCCGCAACGTCATCCTCGTCATGACCACCAACGCCGGCGCTGAGTTGATCGATCGACCCTCGATTGGTTTTACGATGCAAGATCACAGCACGGATGGGCTGGAGGTCATCAAGCGCCTATTCTCGCCGGAATTCCGCAACCGGTTGGACGCCATCGTCCAGTTCAAGGGGTTGACGCCGATCACTATCGCGCAGGTGGTGGACAAGTTCTTGATCGAGTTGGAAGCGCAGTTGGAATCGAAGAAAGTCACCGTCGAAGTGGATCGGGAGGGTCGGGCCTGGCTGGCTGAACGCGGCTACGATCCCAAGATGGGTGCGCGGCCGATGGCACGGATCATCCAGGAGAACATCAAGCGGAAATTGGCCGAGGAATTGCTATTCGGTCGGTTGGTGAACGGCGGCCATGTCATTGTCACCGTGCGCGATGGTGACCTGCAAGTGGAGATTGCCGAGGAAGAGGCGGTACCCTAGACCGGTGACAGAGTCGTATGGTCGGCAGCCCGCGGGGAAGGGTTGCTGGCTATCCGGTTCGGACGGGAAAGGGTGCTGCGGTGGACGTTCAGCGCCCGCGATAGGTAATGCGCCCCTTGCTCAAGTCGTAAGGGGTCAATTCCACCTTTACTTTGTCACCGGTCAGGATACGGATATAGTGCTTGCGCATCCGGCCGGAGATGTGCGCCGTAACCACATGGCCATTTTCCAACTTAACCCTGAACATGGTGTTGGGCAAGGTGTCAACCACGGTGCCCTCCATTTCGATATGGTCTTCTTTCGACATAAGATCTCTCGCTGGCAGGCCGTTTCGGCCCTCTGAAAAGACTCGCAACCTTAGCGGAAATCCCTTGACGCGGCAAGGGGATGATCGGAAACAGGCCGGTGGATTTGCGATGTGGCCGTCGTGGGGACGCTGAATCAGGCAGAGAGTGTGGGTGATCATGGGCTTCCATGCTGATCATTGGGGGCGAGGTGAACCGTAATTGATCGACATTACAGCACTTCCAGCCGAATCCAAATCGGCTGGATTTAAAAATGCCCAGCAAGGCTCCCTCGAATTCTGGTTTGAATTTGCCAGCACCTACAGCTATCCGGCTGCGATGAGAATCGAAGCGCTGGCAAATCGGCAAGGGGTTTCCGTTGTCTGGCGGCCGTTTTTGCTGGGGCCGATTTTTCAGCGGCAAGGCTGGCACGATTCGCCGTTCAATCTCTATCCCGTGCAGGGCCGATATATGTGGCGCGATCTCGAACGCATCTGCGCGGATTTGAACATCTCGTTGCGGCGACCATCGGTTTTTCCCCGCAACAGCGTGCTGGCCGCACGGGTGGCCTGTGCTGGCGCGGCGGAACCCTGGCTTCCCGAATTCGTGCGGCAAGTCTTTCGCGCTAATTTTGCCGACGATCTGGATATCGCCACGACCGACGTTATCTCGCTGTGTCTTGAGCGTGTTGGAGTGTCGGCGAACGATAAAATCGAACGCGCCTTGGCACCGGCCAATCAGAGTCTGCTACGGTCACAAACCGAACGGGCGGCGGCCATGGGTGTCTTTGGCGCGCCGACCTTTATCGTGGGTCAAGAGCTGTTCTGGGGAAACGATCGCTTGGAACAGGCGCTTGCGTGGTGCGAATCTCCCAGTCTCGGCCGAAGTGCCTGAGTTTGCCGGCCGGCATCCCGCCGATTTCGGGGTCGTCGTCCGGATGCCATCGTGACCGAACTGCGCAAGCACCTGCTAATCGTCTACCATACCCAGACTGGTCACACTCGAACCATGGCGAGGGCGGTAGTCCGGGGTGCTCGACGAGTCCCGGAAGTCGAAACCCACCTGAAAATGGCCTTGCGCGCCACGCTGGACGATCTGTTGTGGGCGCACGGTCTGTTGTTGGGCACGCCGGAGAATTTCGGTTATATGTCCGGAGCGATGAAGAATTTTCTGGATCGCACCTATTACCCGGCTCAAGGCAAAATCAGCGGATTGCCCTATGCCGTGTTCATCAGCGCCGGTAACGATGGCACCGGCGCCTTGACCAGCATCGAACGCATCGCCCGCGGCTATCCGTTCAAACCCGTGTGTGATCCGATCATCGCCCGAGGCGAACTGACCGCCGCCGTGTTGCAGCAATGCGAGGAGTTGGGAGAAACGATGGCGTCTGGCGTGGCGTGGGGTATTTTTTGAGGGGACGATCGTGGATAGGGCGGTTCCGGTTCAAGGCCGCCCGGCGACCACCGGACTCGAAGCGAGGCCGATGGATCGGCATCGGGCGTGGACTGTGGACGGTGACTTGGATCTTCGTGTTGGGTTCGCTGCTGCTGGTTTTAGTGTTGCGCTGGGTACCTGTGCCGGCTTCCAGCGTGATCGCACAGAGCTGGATCAAGGCATTATGGGTGGGCGATGGGGCGGTGGTCCGTTACGATTGGACGGCGTATCAGGCGATATCGCCAAATGCGGCGCTCGCCGTGATCGCCGGCGAGGACCAGCGATTTCCTCATCACTACGGCTTTGATTTCGTGGAAATTCGGGACGCGCTGGAGGATCAGGAAACAGGCAAGCCGTTACGGGGTGCCAGCACCATCAGCCAGCAAGTGGCGAAAAATTTGTTTTTATGGTCCGGACGCAGCTTGATCCGCAAGGGCCTGGAAGCGTGGTTTACGGTGTTGCTGGAGTTACTGTGGTCTAAGGAGCGGATCTTGGAGGTCTATCTGAATATTGCTGAATTTGGCGAGTACACCTTTGGCGTGGAAGCCGCCAGCCGGCGATTCTTCGGCAAGCCCGCCGCTAAACTGACTGCCAATGAAGCTGCGCGCTTAGCGGCCGTGTTGCCCAATCCGTTGCGCTACCGAGTGGATAAACCCTCGGGATACGTTCTCAAGCGCCAACGTTGGATCGAACGACAGATGGACCAACTGGGCGGTGTAGCGTATCTCAACAAATTGTGACCGAGGCGAACATGGAACCAAAACCGCGAGCGAGCATCACCTATTGCACCCAATGCCGCTGGTTGCTGCGGGCCGCTTGGTTGGCGCAGGAGCTCTTGACTACCTTCGAGGAAGAATTGGGTGAGGTGGCGTTGCGGCCCGGCACGGGTGGCGTGTTCGAAATCCGGCTAGGCGAGGAATTGATCTGGTCGCGCAAGCAGGAAGGGCGTTTTCCCGAAGCCAAGGAAATCAAGCAACGCATCCGTGACCACGTCGCGCCGGCTCGCTCGCTGGGCCACTCGGATCGTTAGACCTTCAAACCTTCAAACCCGATGGAGTGTGTCATGCTGGATTCGCAAGTGATGGACGTTTCCGCCAGTGGCGGCTGGCTTACCCGTCGATCGCTCAATGTCCTGGGGTTCCTGATCTGCGCCAGCGGATTGGGTTATGCCTATTACGCGCAGTTCGTTCAGGGGTTCGAACCCTGCCCGCTGTGTATTTTCCAGCGGTTGGCGTTGGCGGCGGTCGGATTGGTATTTTTGGCAGCGGCTGTTCACCATCCGCGCGATTGGGGCGCGAAAGTCTATGGCGTATTGATCGATCTGGTGGCAACGGTCGGTGCGGTTATCGCCGCTCGGCACATCTGGCTGCAGCATCTGCCGCCCGAGGAAGCACCGCGCTGTGGACCGGGTTTGGATTACATGCTGCAAACCTTTCCGCTCGGCGAGACGCTTCGGGAAGTGCTGACCGGCTCTGGAGAGTGCGCCACAGTCAATTGGAGCCTGCTGGGGTTGGGCATACCGACCTGGAATCTGCTGCTTTTTCTCGGTTTGGGCACGATCGGCTTATTGGGCAATTGGCGATTGCGGCGTTGAATCCCGTTTCGCCAGACGAAGAGACATAAAAGCCCCTGCTGGGGCTTTTATAGTCTTTGCAAAGATGCGCTCGTCGGGCGCGCGTTTTCATCACCCAAGGCGCGCGAATACCCGCCCAGCTGCTGAGACCGTGGCCTCGATGTCTGCATCGGTATGCGCGGACGAGAGAAATCCCGCTTCGAAAGCGGACGGGGCCAGATATACGCCTTCCGCCAACATACCGTGGAAGAACGCCTTGAAGCGTTCGATGTCGCAGGCAACCGCTTGCGCGTAGGTCGTGACCGGCTCCCCCGTGAAAAAGATGCCGAACATGCCCCCGACAGAGTGGGTCGTCAACGCCACGTCAGCGTGGCGGGCGGCGGTGACCAATCCATCGCAAAGACGTTGGGTCTTGGCCGCGAGTTCGGTGTGGAAGCCGGGCGTCGAGAGCAATTCCAGCGTCGCCAATCCGGCCGCCATCGCCACCGGATTGCCGGACAGCGTACCGGCCTGATAGATCGGCCCGAGCGGCGCCAGCTTTTCCATAATCGCTCGCTTACCACCGAACGCACCGACCGGCATCCCGCCGCCGATAATCTTGCCCAGCGTGGTGAGATCCGGGGTCACGCCATACAGCTGCTGCGCGCCGCCCGGCGCGACCCGAAAGCCGGTCATCACTTCGTCGAAAATCAGCACGCTGCCAGTGCGGTCGCACAATTGGCGTAATCCCGCCAGAAAACCGGGCGCGGGCGGAATGCAGTTCATATTGCCAGCGATCGGTTCGACGATGATCCCGGCAATTTCCTCGCCGATTTCGTTGAATGCTTCGCGAGTCCGCGACAGGTCATTGTACGGCAACGTGACGGTATAAGCCGCCAACGCCGCTGGCACGCCCGGCGAGGTCGGCACGCCCAGTGTTAGCGCGCCGGAACCGGCTTTGATCAACAGCGAATCGGAATGGCCGTGATAGCAGCCCTCGAATTTGATGATGGTGTTGCGGGAAGTGAAACCGCGGGCCAAGCGGATAGCGCTCATGGTGGCTTCGGTGCCGGAGTTACACAGCCGCACCAGCTCCATGGACGGAATCAGCTCCTGAATCCTGCGCGCCATGACGGTTTCCAGGGCGGTGGGAGCGCCAAAACTCAGGCCGTTGGCGGCAGCGTCCTGGACAGCGCGGACTACCGCCGGATGGGCATGGCCGGCGATCATCGGTCCCCAGGAACCCACGTAATCGATGTAGCGGCGACCGTCCTCGTCGTACAGATAGGCGCCCTCACCGCGCTTGAAGAAAATCGGCGTGCCGCCGACGCCGCGAAAAGCGCGGACCGGTGAGTTGACGCCACCGGGAATATAACGCTGGGCTTCGCTGAACAAGTCTTCGGAACGACTCATGGCGGTACTCCTCAATGGAACAGGGCGGCAAAGCGCCGGGCGGCGGCCTGAATGTCGGGTTGGGCGAACACTGCGCTGACCACGGCCAGCGCGTCGGCGCCAGCATCCAGCAGCGACGGCGCGTTATCGGGTGTGATCCCGCCGATGGCGACGATGGGAACCGTCAAGGTAATTTTGGCTTCCCGCAGTAAACCGAGCGGGGCTTGAATCTCGGCTGGCTTGGTCGGCGAAGGGAAAAAAGCTCCGAATGCAATGTAATCGGCTCCCGCTCGTTCCGCGTCGAGCGCCAGAGCCAGACAATCGTAGCAGGATACGCCGATCAGCGCCGTCGCCCCCAACCGGGCGCGAGCGGTTGCAAGCGCCGGATCGTCCTTGCCGATGTGGACCCCCGCTGCGCCGATTTGAGCCGCCAGCTCTACGTCGTCGTTGATAATCAACGGAACGTCGTGGCGTCGACACAGCGCGTTTAGCGCCCGTGCTTGAGTGAGTCGCCGCGCGCCGTCGCTGCTTTTGTCGCGGTACTGAACCAGACGGGCGCCTCCCAATAGGGCTTGTTCGACCGCCGTCACCAAGCGGTCGTCAGGGAGCAGCGCAGCGTCGGTAATCGCATAAAGACCACGGCAAGATGGCTTATGCATGATCAATCTCGGGGGTGGTGGCCCAGAATAGACGATTGGGGAGTAACTGCCCGCTGCCCGCCCGGTAACCTGCTTGAAGAGAGCGCCAAGTATAGTTCTGGGCCCGATAGATGGCCGAGTTGGGAGAGCCCGCGTGCAGCTCGTGGCCTTGGGCGAGCAGGGCGGCGATAGCGGCGGCCAAGGTACAGCCGGATCCGTGATAAGTATTAGGCAAGCGCGGCCAGTGGAAAGTCTCTAGCAAACGATTGTTTCCATACAATGTGTTGATGACCGCTTCGGTCGGCTCGTGTCCACCGCTGATCAGCACGTATTGGCAGCCACGCGCCAGCAAAGCCATGGCACAGGCATTCAGCGTGTCACCTTCCGGCGCCAGTTTTCGTGCTTCGACGCTGTTAGGGGTCAGGACGGTAGTCAAGGGTAACAACAGAGTTTGAATGGCGTCGATCAGGGTTTTATCGGCCAGCTCGGTGCCGCCACCGGCCGCCAGCACTGGATCGAGCACCACTGGAATCTCAGGATAGGCGGTCAGCAAGGCGTGAAGGGCCGCTGCGTTTTCGGCGCTACCGATCACCCCGATTTTGAATGCCGCCACCGGCATGTCATCCAGAATCGGGCGAGCTTGCGCTAAAACCTGTTCCGAATCGACCGGTAGCAGTGCGCGGACGTTGTGAGTGTCCTGGATGGTCAGGGCAGTGACCACGGGCGCGGGGTGGCAACCCAGGCTGGCGATGGTTCCAATATCGGCGGATATGCCCGCTCCACCGCTGGGATCGTTCCCCGCCATGATCATAACGACGGGAATACTTGAAAGGTTGACTGGGATCAAACCGGGTCTCCAATGGCGAGAGGGTATGGACGCCATCGTCCTAAAAAGTTATAGCGGTGGCGATAAAAGGGAAAATTGTAACCGTTCGTTCCTCTCGCCCGCTTGCGGGAGAGGGGCTGGGGGTGAGGGCAGTGGTTTCAAAGGCTTACTCCTTCACCCTAACTCTCTTCCTCATAAATGGGGGAGAGAGGACTGAACGGTTAGAAAAATTCTAACAAACGCCGCAGGTTTTTCGGGAATCCCCTGCGTGGGACAATACTGCCTACAGCGATGACAACTGGGAATTACAAAAGATGAAAAGATACATGTGTTTAATTTGTGGTTTTATTTATGATGAAGAGAAAGGTTGGCCCGACGATGGCATACCGCCTGGCACCCCTTGGGAGGCAGTACCGCCGACGTGGGCCTGTCCCGAATGTGGCGCGACCAAGGATGATTTCGAGATGGTGGAGATTTAGGTCGGAGAATCGAATATGACCCTAAACACGGATCGAATCCGAATCGTGTCAGATGACATCACCCGTTTGGATGTGGATGCCATCGTCAATGCCGCTAACCGTTCGTTGCTGGGCGGAGGAGGGGTGGACGGCGCCATTCACCGCGCCGCCGGGCCGGAACTGTTGGCCGAGTGCCGGACTTTGGACGGTTGCAAGACCGGTCAGGCCAAGATTACCCGCGGCTATCAGTTGTCGGCGCGCCACGTCATCCATACCGTCGGCCCGATCTGGCAGGGAGGCGAGCAGGGCGAACCGGAGCTGTTGGCGGCGTGCTATCGCAATAGCCTGCAACTAGCGGCCACCAATGGCATTCGCACTATCGCCTTTCCCGCTATCAGTTGTGGAGTATACGGTTATCCACTGGATGAAGCAGCACGCATCGCCGTTCAAGAAGTCCGCCGTTTTCTAGCCGCTGATGATCGGATTGAGACGGTTTATCTGGTCTGTTTCGGAGCGGAGGTATGCGAGGCTTACCAGCAGGCGTTGCAGCAAGTGTGACAAGCACAATAGCGCCAAGGAGACGAGCATCTTCTCAACAGGCGGGATTCGCGGGCGATGCCTACTGGATTTGTTCGGCTAGAGCTGGATCAAGCGAGAGCGAGTAGAACCGCTCACGGCAGCGTCATCCTCATAGCCGTCATGTGAAAACACTGCGCCCGGCGAGGTCGGTCGTTGCGCCGAAAAGGGATCGCGTTCGTACCGGTATATCAACGTCTGCGCTCGCGGGGTCTGTTCTAACTGGCGCTCGCGCAAGGCGTCCGCCAGTATCGCGTCGAACCAGTCTCTGGTGCGAGTTTGCCGGTCTTGAGCTACCTCGCTGGTACGGGATCCGTCCGCCGTGTTGACGTGTGGAGCGGGATAGTAAAGCACGGCTATCAACAAAACGCCCGCGACCGCGAGCAGAAAGGCGGGCAATGAATAGATGCCGAACTTCCTAAAACGGCGAATCGTGTCGCCCATGACTCACCTCTGGCAATGCCGATGGACAGGTTCCAGTCCGTGGTATGCGCTTGTGGCAGTCCCTTATCGCGCGCTAGGGGAGATCACCGTGAAATTCACCGAATCGCCCAATATCCCATACCTGCTTTATATCCTAGTTTAACGCTAGGATGATAAGGCGCAAGCCGGAATTGATCCGGCTTGCGGGAGAGGCTCAGCTATCCTGCTGTTGTTTCTTGTGCGCGGCTTGCAGTTTCTGCTGGATGTCACCGGGCACCGGATCGTAATGGCTGAGTTCGATATTGTACGAACCGTGGCCGCCGGTCATGGATTTCAGTTGCGATTCGTAGCCTTCCAGTTCCGCCAAGGGCACTTGGGCGTTGATGAGGGTCATTCCGCGCGGACCAGCGTCGGTGCCGGCGATGCGACCGCGCCGGCTGGACAGATCGCCGGTAATCGCGCCGACGCTGTCGGCTGGCGTGCGCACTTCCAGGTTGACGATCGGTTCCAGGATGAGCGGCTTGGCCTTGCTGACCGCATCCAGAAAAGCTTCCCGGCCAGCGGTGATGAACGCGATTTCCTTGGAATCGACCGGATGGTATTTGCCGTCGTAGGCGATGGCCCGCACGTCCTGCATCGGATAGCCAGCGATAGCGCCTTCCTGCAAGGCTTCGCGGACCCCTTTTTCCACCGCTGGCAGAAACGAGGTCGGGATGGTGCCACCTACCACTTCGCTGACGAACTCGAAACCGGCGTCGCGTGGCAAGGGTTCGATGCGCATGAACACCTCGCCAAACTGGCCGGCACCACCCGTCTGCTTCTTGTGACGATGATGGCCTTCAGCGTTTTGACTAATGGTTTCCTTGTAAGCGATTTTGGGAGGCTTGGTTTCGACTTGCAGGTTGTAGCGCTGCTGCATCTTTTCCAGCGTGATGCGCAGGTGGAGATCGCTCAAACCGCGCAAGACGGTTTCCTTGGTGTGGGCGTTGTGCTCCAAAGCCAGGCAGGGATCCTCTTCCAACAGCTTGTGCACGGTGTCGGACAGCTTTTGCTCGTCGCCTCGGGTAGCGGCGCGAATGGCCAGACCAAATAACGGTGTGGGGAAACGCGACGACCGCAGGTGGACAAGGTCTTCGTCGTGGGAGTCGTGCAGCACCACGTCGCGATGAATTTCGTCCACCTTGGCTACGGCGCAGAGATCGCCTGGGATGCCGGTCGTGACTTCAGGGTGTTCCTTACCATGCACATGGAATAGGTGGCTGACTTTAAAGGGCTTGCGGCTATCGCCGATGTACAGCTGACTGTCCTTGGTGACGGTCCCTTGGTGGATGCGGAAGATGCCGAGCTTACCGATGAACGGATCGATCAGCACTTTGAAGACATGTGCCACGGCATGCTGCTGAGGCTCGGGGATGGAATGGGATGTCTCCGTCGCTGCTTCGCCTTTCAGAAGCGGTTCGGAGTTGCCCTCGGTAGGATTGGGCAACAGCTTGACGAAGGCATCCAGCAGCTCCTTGATTCCCGCGCCAGTGCGGGCGGAAACGAAGCAGATCGGGACTAGATGACCTTCCCGCATCGCTTTTTCGAATGGCGCGTGCAGTTGCTCGGGTTGCAGATCCTCGCCCTGCTCCAGATAAAGCGCCATCAGATCCTCATCCACTTCGACCACTTGGTCGATCAGGGTGGAATGAGCGGCAGCCACGCTGGAAAAATCGCTGTCTCCGGTGGAATTGAAAAAGCAGTCGCTCACCCGAGTGGCGCCGCTGGCCGGCAAGTTGATGGGCAGGCATTCCTTGCCGAAAGCGTCCTGTATCTGGTCCAACAAGCCAGGAAAATCGATATTTTCGGTATCGATCTTATTGACGATGATCATCCGGCACTGTTGGCGTTCGCCCGCGCGTTCCATCATCCGTTGCGTGACCGCTTCGATGCCGGTTTGGGCATTGATCACGACAGCTGCCGTTTCCACCGCCGGCAGGACGGCGATCGCTTGACCAAGAAAATCGGGGAAACCCGGCGTGTCGATCAGGTTAATGTGAGCACCGTCGTAGTCGAAATTGACCAGGGCGGAGTCCAACGAGTGTTGGTGAGCCTTTTCCTGTGGGTCGAAATCGCAGACCGTGTTTCCTTTTTCGACGGCACCCGGGGTGGGAAGCTTGCCGGCGTGATGCAAAAGAGTTTCCACCAGGGTGGTCTTTCCAGCCGCTCCGTGCCCGACCAGGGCGATATTGCGGATGGATTCGGTGGTGTAACTGACCATCATGGCCTCCTGTCGGATTCGATTTAATTATTCACGCAATGATGAACGATGCGCTCGGGGTTTTAGCGGTGTAAAAAGTCTACAGGAACCGATGATGTTTCTCAGCCGGCTCCGTCATTTTTTTGTAAAGATTGCGGGGTTCCGGTAGGCGGTTGGGCGTACTGGACGTATCGGGCGTTTTGCGGAAGCATCGGATGGAATTTTGGACAAAGAGCGCTTAGGATGAGTGGAGCAATGAATCACGTCTACAGGAAGATGACTTGATGAAGTTACATCGTTACCTGATATTTTGGTTCGCCGGCACTTGCGGTGCCGTTTCGCAGGGCGTGGGCCCGGGACCGGATTGGCTCAAGCTTATCAAGGAAACACCGGCCACTCAGGCAGAGTGGGCGGCCCGTTACGAACATGGTGAGGGCGTGACCCAGGATTATGATCGCGCGATGCGATTATATTGTGCGGCGGCCCGACGGGGCCATGTCCCTGCTCAGTATCAGTTGGGCTGGATGTTCGCCAATGGGCGAGGCGTGGCGCGGGACGATGCCCAGGCGGCGGCATGGTTTCGGCTGGCAGCGGCGAAGGGTGATGAGCCTGCCAGGCGAATGTTGGCGCGAGTAGACGATCCCGTAAGTGCCAAGCGAGCGGCTTGCGTGGAGCCGGTCGAGCCGACCCGCAAATCGCTTCCGTTGCTGCAATTGGCTACCCGGCGTGGTCCGCCGTCTC
>ERZ724526.1354-NODE-1354-length-12812-cov-3.506232_pt1 | contig 12812 bp, 14 predicted proteins | sample MGYA00376059_ERZ724526 | MGnify/ENA primary metagenome ERZ724526 (study PRJEB28724, sample SAMN07190883) | activated sludge metagenome | isolation source: activated sludge of sewage treatment plant in Hong Hong | place: Hong Kong | collected 2016-03-17 ... | reverse complement strand
CATCCTCGTCACTACGCTTCTGGCAGACGAAGGGGTTGACGTGCCTGCCGTGAACGTGTTAATGTTGGTGGGTGGCGGCAAGTCCTACGTAAAGGCCATCCAACGCGTTGGTAGGGGTCTGCGCAAAAAGGAAGACGGTACTTCTCTGGAAGTAATCGAGTTTCTAGACCTCACTAACAAGTTCCTTGAGAAGCATGCTCAGGCGCGACTAGACTACTATACGGAAGCTAAGATCTTCCAGAATGGCGTAGTAATTGAGGACATTTCGTACATCTTTGGAGTGTGACTTTATGGACATTCCGGATTCTAAGCTGTACCTGCTCCTTCAGCTATACAACGGAGCGGTGGGAAAAGTAAGCTGGAACTATGCGGTAAAGATAAATAAGAAGAAACTGTTTCGGGAGCATCCGTGGTATGATGATTTGGTAAACCTCTATAACATCATACACTACAACGGTATCAAGGCCCGTGACTACCTCGCTGTACAAGTCTCCCATTACAGGAAGGCAACGCGATTCAGTCGGTCTGTTCCGACGATTCGCATGATGACCACGCCTGCGGCACTGGAGGTGTGGTCTAAGTCTCTTGAGCGGACAACGGCTAAGCCGCCTTCGTTCTCTGAGCTTGTGACTAGCAGCGAGAAGTACATGCGTGATTTGATGCAGATGAACAACCTCTCTTCAGAAGAAGAGTTCTTCAAAGATCCTCTACTTATCAGAGAGGTTTCAAGGGCATTCCTTAGTCAGCACCCTGTGTTTTTGCGCTTGCTTTCCGAAGGCTACTATAAGGAGCACTTCGGATTGGAGAATAGTGACATCCTATGAATAGATACCTACCCGCACTGTCTGACTTTTTCTCTATCTTCATTTATTCCACGCTGTGTTTCATCGTTCTACAGTTTGCATTCGCTCCAGCCGTTTCGGCGGCTGTCGGTGCTATTGCTGGGTTTTTTCTCGGGTTGTTCAATTCTATTTATCAGCTTCTGAGGGTGGAATTTGGAAAGCGTACCTAAGGGCGCTGGATTTTCTCCGTATCATCTGAAGGCTCTGTTCTTCCTGCTTCTCACCGACGAAGAGTACAGAGATAAGTACTTTTCGATTCTCAAGCCGGAGCACTTCAAATCCGATAAGTACCTGCACATACTTGCGCGGGCTTATTGGCTTATGTACGAGAGGTTCGGCATATTCCCAGATCCGGGCACGCTGAGCGAAGAGTTGTTCTCTCAGCGCGGCACAAACATTGAGCTATTTAGTACTCCAGTGTCGAACGAAACTCTTGAGCTTCTTGGTACTTACTTCATTGGATTGATGGAGATCGACCCTCCGTCGCCGCAGTACATAAGTGCAATCACTCTAAAGGTTATCAAGCTATCGGCTATCCACAATATTCTTGGGCAGAACAAAGCCGCCCTGATGGATGGCACAGTAGACGTAGATAGCATTGCTCAGGATATTTTCGAGGTCTCTTCTATTTCCGAGAAGAGAAGTCTTGGCATCAATGCTCTAAAGAACCTCGACAAGCGTACTGAGGAGCGGCTTACCCTCGATCCGCTGGCTAGAGTCATTCCTATTCAGATTCCGGGCATCACAGAACACATTGAGGACGGTGGTGTTCCTCGCGGCACGCTGTCGTTTTTTCTGGCTCCTACAGGTACGGGAAAGACCACAGGGCTAATCACTGTGTCTAAGACAGCGATGCTTGCAAATAAGAAGGTTTTGTACGTATCTGCTGAGCTTTCTAACTATGAGATCATGAAGCGGTTCGACTCAGCCATGTCTGGTATCGCAAAGCGGGAGGTCCGCATGCGTGCAGCCGAGGTCAGAGAGAAGCTTATGAGCAGTGAGCGCTACAAGCGTGCGCTTGCTAATCTGGTATCCATCGAAGTTCCTATGGGTTCTACGACTGTGAAGGATCTTGAGATCGTTATCAAGGAGCTTCATAAGGAAGACTTCGTACCGGATTTCTTGGTAGTTGACTACGCTGACAATCTAGCCCCGCTCAAGTACATTCCTAATGCTACTCGCCTAGAGATTTATTCTATCTATCGAGACCTTCGCGCCCTAGGCCAAACGTTCGATCTTGCTGCGTTTACAGCGTCTCAGACTAATGACATGGGTACTGCTGCGGCTGAGGACGAGAAGCAGCACATGAGTGTCAGGCACAGTAACGAGGCTAGGGCCAAAACTCACATAGCCGATCTTATTATCGGGTTAGCTCGCACAGTAGCTGAGCGGCAGAATAATGAGGCTAGGGCTGTACTACTAAAGAATCGTTTCGGCGGGAACGAAGGTGCTGTAGTTAAGATCTTTCCGGACTTTGACCGCAGTCTAATGTGGACCGCAAGCGCAACTCCTCTTATGTACGCTTCTCAGGAAGAGGCTCGGGCAGCTAACTATGGTGTTCCGGACAGTGAGGAAGGTGCTGCGCAGGCATCCTTGCTGGATAGTATCGTTGCTGGAATTGCTGATGCAGAACAAAATCCGCCGGAAGCCTAAGATCCGCTACGACGTGGCTCGCTTCGTCTTCAAGTATTTTCCTGAAGCGAAGCTTGCCGCAGCCGAGAAGGAGTTCATCCTCCAATGCCCGTGGCATGATGGACATAAGAAGAAGCTGTATGTGAACGCATCTAGCGGCATGTACAACTGCTTTGTGTGCGGAGCTAGGGGTGGTTTCTTAGACTTCGTTCGTCGTGTCGTGGGCGTAGAGGACAGGTCCGACATAACACGTCTACTAAACGTGCTGATGTCTGATGAGAACACGGAGTACGTTGACTTCTTTGATCAAAGCGAATCTAGGGTTAAGGTTTCTACTCCATCAATAGAATACCCTGATGAGTACTTTCCTCTGTGGACAGGAGATCTGGGCATGGAGGGCAAGGCGGCAGAAGCGTACTTGCTGGGTCGTGGTCTTACCAAGAACCAGATTAGCTATTACAAGCTTGGATTCTGCATTGGCGGAAGGTACGATAGACGAGTTCTGATCCCTACCTTCGGACCCGGAGGAGAACTGGTAACGTACGTGTGTCGTGACTACACGGATAAAAATCCGTACAAGGTCATGAACCCTCCTGAAGTTGAGGGAAATACCAACAAAGATTGGGTCTTTAATCTATACAACGCATTACGTACCGGGCATTTAATCGTAACAGAGGGCGCATTTGATGCGATAGCTGTTGGAGTCAGCGGCGTAGCTTTGTTTGGTAAGAAGGCTACGGACAGTCAGTTAGCCAAGCTAGTGTTGGATAGACCTCTTCGTATTACATGCTGTTTAGACGCTGACGCTCCTCTAGATAATGAGGTTTTAGCGAGTCAGCTTTCCGGCGTAACTCCTAATGTTTTCGTTGCCAAGCTCCCAGAGAAAGACCCTGCCGACCTTTTCAAAGATGACCCTGAGGCTCTGAAGTATGCTATACTTCACGCGGAGCGGTACGAGCCCCGCTGGATTTCAATTTGGTAATGGAGAATAGATGGCACTGAAGTGTGAAGCGTGCAGCCTCTGTAGACAGCCGAATATCGGGACTGTTCGTATCAGTGGGACCGGTAACAGCACCAGTCCTATCATGGTTGTGCTGGGTAGGTCAACTCGCGAAGACGACCGCTCTGGACGTGCGTTTCAGGGGACAGCTAACCAGTTCTTCAAGAACATTCTAAAGAGCGCAGCTATAAATCCTGATAACTGCTACTTTACCAATACGGTTAAGTGTGTTCAGTTTGGGGAAGACAAGGAGATCGCTAAGGAGTCGTTTCAAGTCTGCCCCAACATTTGGTTGAAGAAGGAAATTGACCTGATCAAGCCTAAGGTTATTCTTGCTTTGGGCAATGACGCTTACGAGGCCCTAACTGGCAATCAGTCCGTAATCAAGGATCGCGGGTCTCTACACGTCTACTCAGGGGACGGATATTCTTCGTATGTTCTTCCGACGTATAGTCCGTATTACATGGCTCAGGCCCCTAACAATAGTCACTTGGTGAGTCAGTGTGTTACCGATCTGCGGAAGGTCAACAGCATCATAACCGGTAAGTTTGGGTTTTGGTCGGATGATCTACTTGACAACGGTACTCTCGACTACTCTGTAATTGACTCTTTAACGAAATTGCAGGAAGTTGTACAAAAAGCGTACAAGTCTGGGGTGCTCGCGTGCGACATCGAAGCTCGTAAGGCTGACCCGTATCGTGTGGATTCTACCTGCGTAGGTCCGGGCTATCCGTTGGTGTCTATTCAGTTTGCTACTAACGAGGCGGAAGCATTCTTCCTTCCTTGGGCGAACGTAGATTTCCAGACGGAGGACAATCCAGAGGGGTTCGCGTTCTCCGAAGAGGACCGTAAGCTGTTCATTGAGGAGCTTCGTCCTCTGTTGGAAGACCCGGACGACCGTGTGACTCTTATTGGGCACAACTTCAAGTTCGATGCTAAGTGGATTAACAAGTACCTTGGCATCAAGTGCAAGCTGGACTATGATACAATGCTGGCGTCCTCCTTCATGGGGGAGGCATCCAATAGGTTGAAGAAGCTGGCGTGGTCATACACTAGCATTGGAGGATACGAGGATGCTCAGGATGAGTACACTAAAGGGCTTCCGGGACCGGATCAGTGGGATATGTTTAAGTACCCTCTTTCTGTTATTATCCCTTACGGTTGCGCTGATGCTGACGCCACTCTTCGTATTTATCACCGTTTTGTTGCTGATGGCGTGGTTAACAAGCGAAACGCCTTCGTTTTTGAGTCAATCATAACGGCGTCTAATGCCTTCACGGACATCGAGAACGAGGGTATCCACGTAGATAGGCCGTACCTGTCGCAGCTGGATATGGATCTGGAGTTGGAGATGCGGAAGTTCGAAGAAGAATTCCGCATGATGGCTCACGCGGAGATTGAAGAACTTAACGCTGAGATCTACAAGGAGTCCCTAGGAAAGAAGGGTCTCCCTCTGAAGCATAAGAACACGGGATTCATCATCTCTTCGAACGACCACATTAGTAGGTTGTTCTATGACAAGATGAAGATGCCTATTGACGATAAGCACCGCTCCAAGAAGACCAAGGATGCTAGCACCGGAGCCAAGGCTCTACAGCTATTGGTTCCGAACTATCCTATTGCACGCAAGCTGTTGGATTGGCGAAAGGTGTCTAAGCAGAAGTCTGGATTTGTAGACGCTTACCCGGAGTTTCTAGACTCCAATGATCGAATCCATCCCGACTTTAAGCTGGTCAAGTACGAGGACTCGGATTCTGGAGACCTAACCGGAGCTATCACTGGCCGTCTTAGTTGCTCTGATCCGAACCTACAGAACGTTCCTGCTCGCGGAGAGGGCGTTCGTGTTAAGCGGTTGTTCATTCCTGATTACAAGGATGAGCATCTACTTGTGGACTTCGACTTCGCGGGTGTAGAACTTCGCGTAGCTGCCATGTATTGTCAAGACCCTAAGATGATCGCTTACTTCAATGGCGATCAGGCAGACTTCCATGCGTATGCGGCGTCTCAGATTTACGGATGCAGCGTAGATCAGGTAACAAAGGCTCAGCGTACGCTAGCCAAGACCTTCAACTTCTGCATCCTGTATGGTGGTAGCGCGGCTAAGGTTGCAGAGCTAACCGGAGTTTGTGTAGAGGAAGCTGAGAAGTTCATCGAGGACTACTTCAAGGTATTCCCCGGACTGGCTCAGTGGATTAAGGGTCAGCACCGGTTCGCTAAGCAGAATGGCTATGTCACCTCGATGTTCGGTCGTGTACGTCATCTAGCCGACGCCATGATCGTTCCTAAGACTAGGGAAGAGAACAATCGACACGAGGCAGCGCTAAGGCGTGCGGTAAACTCACCTGTACAGGGAGACGCTTCGGATCTCACTCTTCTATCGCTTGGTCGTATCTGGAAGTATCTGTCTTCCTTCCCGCACTCGGACCCGTCCAAGCCCTCTAGACTTAGGGGTAGCGTCCATGATAGTATCCTCCTGTCTGTGCATGTTGATGACGCTGGAGAGATCATTCCTCACATCAAGTTCAACATTCTAGAGAACCCCGGAGTTGACTTCATCACGTCGAAAGGGGTCTCTCTAAGAGCAGACGTTTCAGCTGGACCTAGCTGGGGCGACCAAACTGATATAGAGTTCTGAGGTTTTTATGCTAATATGCACATCATGTGGTGATGAAAAAGACGAAGAAGATTTTTCTAGGGACAACTCCCGCCCTTCTGGTAGAAGAAGTAAGTGCAAAGCGTGCTATCACGAACACTACCTTGTTAACGCTGACGCTTCACGCAAATATCATGCGGAGTGGTACAAGAAAAACCGTAAATCTAGCTTGGATACGTCTAAAAAGTGGAGGGACTCAAACCCTGCTAAAATGAAGGCGATGAGGGACAAGCATTCCACTTTACAACGTGCTATGAGAGAGGATATAATCAAGCACTATGGTGGTACCTGCGCCAACCCAGACTGTTCTGATACTCGCGTAGAGTGTCTTACTATAGATCACGTAGATAATGACGGAAATAAGTGGAGAAAAGTTCACGGAACTGGACTCCCATTTTACAAATGGATTGTGGCCCAAAACTATCCCTCTTTCTTACAAGTACTTTGCTGGAACTGTAATTTAGTTAAGCATTTTTACGGAAGGTATCCGAAGTCAATATTGAGGAAACAATGAAAATTCGTATTTTCAATACTCAGAATCTTACAGTATCACTACCATTAGAGGTCACCCGTCCAGAACTGAAGATCATCCAGAACTTCTGCTACGACAGCGACTACAAGTGGAACATGGAAGACGACTCTATTATGAGTCAGGAAGAACTGGATGAGTTCATACGTGACGCTCATGAGTTCGAAATCAATAGTTGACTTGTGGTTAACATTGGTGTATAATGACAAGACAAGGGGGTGAAGCCTACTGACAAAACTGTAGCAGAAAAATAAGCCGACATTAGCGCATTTAATTCACATAGAAGCCGTTTAATTCGAAGGAGAATATCATGGCTCAAGTTGATCCCCAGCGTTTGGCCCGTTACAAAGCAGAAATGGAAGCTCAGGAAGCCCGTAAGGCGGAGAGGAAGACCTTCACTAAGGTTGATTTCTTCCAGCCTCCCAAGAACGTTCCCGTTCTTATTCGTATTCTACCCGGTCAGGAACCGGGCTCTATCGACAAGGACTACAACGTCGAGATTTGGCAGCACTTCGGTGTTTCGCCCTCCGCTAAGTTCCCTGTCACCTGTCCTCGTACTCTTGATGCAGATGCTGAGTGCCCGATTTGTTCGAAGGTTCGCCAGCTTTACTCCACCAAGAATCCTCAGGATAAGATCGCAGCTGACAAGATGAAGGGTAAGCCTCGCTTCCTGATGGGTGTTGTGCCTCTTCAGGGCTTTGCCGACGACGTTCTCGGCAAGATCCTCGTTTGGCCTGCTCCATCCAAGATCCGTGACCGTATTCAGGCTCTGTTTAACAACCCTGACTACGGTGACATCACCCATCCCACCGAGGGGTATGATTGTTGGCTAACAGTCACCGGTACGGATATGACGAATACCACGTACAATCTGGACCCTGTCAAGAACCCCACTCCGCTTTCTGATGACCCTGCGGAGATTGAGCTTGTTCTGGCGGCTCAGCCTGCTCTTTACAAGTATCGTTTCGCTGCGTCCAATGAGCAGCTTCGCAAGTTCATGCTTGGTGAGGTTAACACCATCACTCAGCATGTCGATCCCGCCGAGTCCGCTGCTGAGGCCGACACTCCGGACGAGGACGAGTCCGTTCTAGCGAAGGTTGCCGTCAACACGACTCCTGCTCCTGCGGAGCCTGCTCCCGCCCCTGCTACGGTTCGGGTCCAGACCCCTGCTCCCACTAGTGCCGCTCCCTCTACGGAGGCTCCGGTTGCTCCAAAGCGCCCCAAGTTCGATGTCTCAGCCATCAAGGCTCAGGTTGCGAACATCAAGGCTGGCGCGAAGTAAGAGGTAGGTATGATTAGCGAAGAGGTACAGATTCTAATCGAAGAAGGTCTCGCTGCATTGTCGCGAGATAAGGGATTATCCCCTATGGATATGGAAATCCGTGCCTCTTCGCTTCTTCTTTGTGTTGCCTCTCTGGCGCAGTATCGAAATATTCTAGAGCATGGACTTGTGAAGTCCAACTCTATTTCTACCGGTGCTTTTGCTAGTGCGGTGCATACTCAGGATAAGGGAAAGAACATCACCGAGAAAAAGCTTCTCGCTGAGTCTGATCCCACGTACGTCTCTAGTCGTGAAAAGGCAGAAGAGACAGAAAGCGATATAACCTATCTAAAAACAATGATTGATGTGTTCAAAGATGGACACGTAATGTGGAGACAATTTTGTCGGAGCACGGAGTAGTATGTTACGCGATCTTCTAAACCAAATACGCGAGCGATGGTACTTTATTGTACGTCGCTACTTTACGTACCTAGACTATAACCGCATAACCAGAAACGTTGCTCAGCATGAGTTGGATTTGCAGGCTCAGGCTGTTGTTGCCAATATTGCTGGCGAAAAGATTTGCGTTGACAGCGGAATGTGCGCCAGTAAGAACTGGAATCAGACTAGAGATATTAAGTCTGTGTTGGTTGACAAGTTTGAGTCAACAACTAGAGAGCGCCATGATGCGGTCACTGGCATTCTATTGGATCTTTCTGGAAAGCCCATTCCTCCTCCAATTGAGGGCGTTACTAGCGTTTTGAACGTTACTGATGGTAAGGAGTTCTAATGCCAAAGTTTGACATGGAGTCAATCGTCGCGGATATCCGTAGGAACATCAAGGATGACCGCAAGCAGATGTCTATTGGTACCGGTAATGACCTTCGTCAGCTTACGGAGAAGGATTTTATCCATCTACCTGAGTGGTGGCAGACTGCTACTGGAACGTATGGGATGCCTTTTGGTCGTATCGTTCTAGTCGCTGGCGGATCGGACTCTGGTAAGACCAGTCTTGCTATTCAGGCTATCAAGGCGGCTCTAGAGCAGGACTGTGGGGTAATCTATGCCGAAACCGAAAACAAGACCACAGAAAAGGATTTCGTCGCGTGGGGAGTTGATCCCACCCAGATCATCCTCGTCCGTTCTTCCGTTGCCGAAGAACTTGCCGAGCGGCTATTCGATGCTTGGGATGGATTTAAGTCCCGGTATCCAGATGCCCCACTTTTTGTTGTTGTTGACTCCCTAGGGAACATGGTTTCCATGCGGGATGTGGACATCGACCTTACAGAGCAGTCTTCTCAGCCCGGTGGCAAGGGCAAGATCAATCGTCTACTTCTTAACAAGATGGTGTCCAAGATGCACGAGGACAATACTGCCGTCCTCCTTATCTCGTATACTTATGACAACATGGGCATGGGGCATGGAAAGACCAATGCTGGCGGTAATGCTCTCAACTTTTTTAGCGTTCTTACGTATCAGACAGCTAGAAAGTCTTGGTTAGAACGTACGGAAAAAGGGCAGAAAATCAGGTATGGAGCAGAAGTGGTGTGGAAGTTATTTAAGAATCACCTCAACAAAGACAATCCTGTAAAAGAGGCTACCTTTCAAATCACAGCGGATGGTGTTAAGTACATTCCTCCGGGTGGAAAGAAGGAAGCAAAGGCAGCTGTAACTGAAGACGATGAGTCATAGTCCAAAACACGACTTAACTGGAGTAGCGTTTGGAAATCTAACTGCCACACGGGCAACTTCGAAGCGGTACAAGGGTTACATACTTTGGGAGTGTATTTGCTCTTGTGGTAAAACTATGTTTTACGACTGTTCCCGCTTGATGTCAGGTAGAGTAAAAAGCTGCGGCTGCTTAAAGACAAGACAGTCCTATACGCATCCTAATTTCAAAGGATTCGGTTCAGTTCCTCTTAAGTACTTTAGTTCTGTACGTCATAGTAGTATTAGACGCGGTCTTGACTTTGATCTTACTATAGAGTACATATCTGATCTTTTAGAGAAGCAGAAATTTAAGTGTGCGCTGTCTGGGCTTCCAATCTACTTAAAAAACAAAAAAGACAAGACCGCTTCTTTGGATAGGATAGACTCCTCAAAAGGTTACGTGGTCGGAAATGTTCAGTGGCTTCACAAGAAGGTCAACAACCTAAAATCTGATTATAGCGACTACGAGTTCGTTGTTCTTTGTGGTAAAATATGGGAAAATGGGAGCGCCTTGCTAGCGTCTAGACGCCCAAAATACGCGCCTTTACCTGCGTGTAGCTGTCGTAGTGGTGAGGATACTTGCCCAGCTTGCGACTTAGTAAAGAATCCACAATCTGTAGAAATACTTAGAGCCACTAGGGGGTTGTAGACGAGACCTGACCCGTGATACAATACCCGTAGAGGAGAAAGACCTTGATCAAAGTAAACGGGTTCGTAATCAAGCCTACTATTTTTCCTGACGGGACTTCTCAGATTTGGAAACTTCCTGAGGGATTGCTTGACAACAAGTATGTAACAATCACTTGGTACTTTGAAGCAGAGCGTGAGATTATCGACTTGTTCGGTATCCGCGCTCTGTTTCCGTCTGCGAAGGAAATTGCTCTTCACATGCCTTACATGCCGTATGCGCGGCAGGATAAGGAAGTAGACAACAACTCGACGTTTAGTCTAAGCGTATTCGCTTCTATTATCAACTCTTTACACTTTTCACTTGTGTCTACTGTCGATGTCCACAACCCTGTTAAGACCAAGGAACTAATAAAAAACTTTGAGTCTTACGACGTTACCACCGTTCAGCAGATCCTTATCGGTGTCGTAAATCCGGATTGCATCGTGTACCCTGACAAGGGTGCCAACGACAGATACAATGCCAAGCTCAAGTCGAAACTCCCGACGCTTGTTTTTCCCAAGGATAGGGACCAGTCTACAGGACAAATCACACGGGACAACATGCCGCCTGACGTTCGAGAAACTCTTGAAGACCTTGGAGTTCTTCGTTCGACGCTTAAGCGGGAACCTCGCTTCCTAATCATTGACGACATCTGCGACGGTGGTGCTACGTTCATTGGACTGGCTAACGTTATCCACGGCATCTGGTCAAAGGCCGATGTCCACCTGTTCGTAACCCACGGTCTTTTCAGTAAGGGTATGAAGCCTCTTGCGGACGCAGGCATTACGGCGTATACTACTAACTCACTACTGAAGAACGTAGAAGGATTTAACGTATGAACGCACTCCCCATTCTTCTAAAGGACTTTTACAAGACCGATCACCGTCGTCAGTATCCTGTTGGTACTGAAGAGGTTTACTCGAACTTCACCCCTCGTGGGTCGCGTATTGAGGGCATTGACGCTGTAGTCGTATTCGGTATCCAGTACTTCATCAAGGAGTACCTGATCGACCAGTTCGACTACAACTTCTTTAATCGTCCGAGGGGAACTGTTCTGCGTGAGTTTAAGCGTCGTATGGACACCTCCCTTGGTCCGGATGCCGTGTCTACGGAGCACATGGCGGCGCTGTACGATCTTGGTTATTTACCCCTAGAGATCAAGGCTCTTCCTGAGGGCAGCTTGTGCCCGATGCGTGTTCCCCTCCTTACAATCAAAAACACTAAGCCTGAATTCTTCTGGCTCACCAATGACCTAGAGACACTTATCAGTGCGGCATTGTGGCATCCGATCACGTCAGCTACTATTGCTTTCGAATATAGAAAGATGCTGAGCAAGTATGCAGCAAAGACTTCCGACATTCCTGAGTTTGTTCAGTGGCAGGGGCACGACTTCTCCATGCGAGGACAGACTAGTATCGAATCTGCTGTGGCAAGTGGTGCTGCGCACCTATTGTCTTTTACAGGCACCGATACTATTCCTGCTATTGATTTCCTTGAGTACTACTACGCAGCCAATTCCGAATCCGAGCTTATTGGCGGCAGCGTTCCTGCCACCGAGCATAGCGTTATGTGCCTTGGGGGTTCTGAAACTGAAGCAGAAACGTTTAAGCGACTGATCGTTGACGTGTATCCCAAGGGGATTGTTTCCATCGTCTCTGATACGTGGGATTATTGGAAGGTAATTGGTGAGACTCTTCCCGCGCTAAAGGAAATCATTATGGGACGTGACGGCAAGGTCGTCATTCGTCCTGATAGTGGAGATCCGGTTGACATCCTGTGCGGAGACTCCAATTCCTATGATACGCTAAAGCGTAAGGGCACGGTAGAGGCTCTTTGGGATCTCTTCGGTGGTACCGTTAACAGCAAGGGTTACAAGCAGTTGGACCCTCATATCGGAGTCATCTACGGCGACAGCATCACTCTTGAGCGCTGCAAGGCAATCTGTGAGCGACTGGCTGCTAAGGGGTTCGCTTCTACTAACTGCGTCTTTGGTATTGGTTCCTATACGTACCAGTACGTTACGAGGGATACATTTGGTTTTGCGATGAAGGCTACGCATGGTATCATCAACGGGAAGTCGGCTGACATCTTCAAAGATCCTAAGACAGACAGCGGACTCAAGCGTTCGGCTAAGGGCTACCTTCGTGTGAATCCTGATTTCTCCCTCAGTGAAGGGGTAACCCTAGAGGAGTCTAACTACAGTATGCTGGAGACCGTGTTTATCGACGGCAAGTTTACTAGGGTGCAGGATTTGGCTAACGTGCGGAAGACGCTGCTGGAGAATCTCTAATGGCAGATTTTTGTAAACAATGCACTATTGATATATTCTCCCCTCATTGTGGGGACGCAGAAGATAATGATGCCGCTTGGGGTAAGTGGAAAGGTTACGAAAACGAGCCGCGTATCACACCGGATGGCAAGCCTTATTGGGTAGTAGTACTCTGCGAGGGGTGCGGCTATGCCATATGTCTTCCTGACGGGACGTGCATAAACACCAAGTGTGATTCTAAGCACG
>ERZ724526.1353-NODE-1353-length-12812-cov-12.523399_pt1 | contig 12812 bp, 14 predicted proteins | sample MGYA00376059_ERZ724526 | MGnify/ENA primary metagenome ERZ724526 (study PRJEB28724, sample SAMN07190883) | activated sludge metagenome | isolation source: activated sludge of sewage treatment plant in Hong Hong | place: Hong Kong | collected 2016-03-17 ... | reverse complement strand
GCGTTTCCGGCGGTTCCTCGGGCGGCTCTGCGGCGGCGGTTGCAGCGCAGATGGCGCCGGCGGCGACCGGGACCGATACTGGCGGCTCGATCCGCCAGCCGGCGGCGCTGTGCAACCTGACCGGCCTCAAGCCGACCTACGGCGTCGTCTCGCGCTACGGCATGATCGCCTTCGCTTCCTCGCTCGACCAGGGCGGCCCGATGGCGAAAAGTGCCGAGGATTGCGCGTTGCTGCTCAACGCCATGGCCGGTTTCGACGAGCGCGATTCGACCTCGCTCGGTCGCCTGGCCGAGGACTACGCCCGCGATCTCGAAAAGCCCCCGAATGGCCTGCGCATCGGCCTGCCCAGGGAATTTTTCGGCGAGGGTTGTGATGCCGAGGTGATGGCTTCCGTGCGTGCCGCAATCGCCGAGTACGAGAAGCTCGGCGCGACGACCGTCGAGGTCTCGCTACCCAACTCGCACCTGTCGGTGCCGGCGTATTACGTCATCGCGCCGGCCGAGGCGAGTTCCAACCTGTCGCGCTTCGACGGCGTGCGCTACGGCTACCGCGCCCCCGAGTACGGCAGCCTCGACGACATGTACATGAAGACCCGCGCCCAGGGCTTCGGCGCCGAGGTCAAGCGCCGCATCCTGATCGGTACCTATGTGCTGTCGCACGGCTATTACGACGCCTACTACCTGCAGGCCCAGCGCATCCGCCGCTTGATCGCCGACGATTTCGTCGAAGCCTTCAAAGCGTGCGATGTGATCATGGGGCCGACTTCGCCGTCGACCGCCTTCAAGCTTGGCGAGAAGGCGGCTGACCCGGTGCAGATGTACCTGTCCGACATCTACACCATCGCCGTCAACCTGGCCGGCCTGCCGGGGATGTCGATTCCCTGCGGTTTCGCCGACGGCTTGCCGGTCGGCCTGCAGCTGATCGGCAACTACTTCGCCGAGGTGCGCCTGCTCAACGTTGCTCATCGCTACCAGCAAGCAACGGACTGGCATCGGCGGCGGCCGGCTGGCGTCGCGTGACGCTGGTGCGGCTGGCATGGCTCCTTTTCGTGCTGCTCGCGGCCGGTTGTGCCGAAACCGGCAGGCAGGCGGAATCCGGCCCGACTGACGGGTCGACCGCAACCGGCGAGCAGAAGATCGAATCGCAGCCACTCAAATACCTGAAGAATCGCAACATCAAGCCGCAGGCGACGCGCCCGCTCAATGCCCGCGCCAAGTGTGCGGGCAGGGACGGGATCGGCAACCTTACCCACCTCGACCTGATGGTCAGGGAAGCCGAGGTGAAGTCGTTCGCGGCACAGGTGTCGATGAAGCAGCACGGCACCTGCCGCTTCAATCTGCAGGATTTTGAACAGACCGAGAAAATGCCGCAGCCACTGCTCACGCACAAGCGCGAATCCGGCTGTTCGGTACGCATGTGGGAGCAGGGCCCGAAGGTGATGGTCGCTTTCAACGGTTGCCAGAATTCCTGCGAAGGCGACGCTTTCAGCTATCTCTGGCCGATCATGGTCGAGGCGAAAACCGGGCGTTGTACATGAATGGAATGAAACGATGAATCAGTGGGAAGTGGTGATCGGCATCGAGACGCACGCACAACTGGCGACAGCTTCGAAGATCTTCTCCGGCGCGTCGACAGCTTTCGGCGCGGCGCCCAACACCCAGGCTGGCGCGGTCGACCTCGCTTTGCCCGGTGTCTTGCCGGTGCTCAACCGGAAGGCGGTCGAATGCGCCATTCGTTTCGGGCTGGCAATCGACGCCGAAGTGGCGCAGAGATCGGTGTTTGCGCGCAAGAACTACTTCTACCCGGATTTGCCCAAGGGCTACCAGATCAGCCAGTTTGAAATGCCGGTCGTCGTCGGCGGCAAGATCACGCTGCAGGTCGGCCGGGGCGACAAGGCCTACGAGAAGGTCGTCCGCCTGACCCGCGCCCATCTCGAGGAAGATGCCGGGAAGTCGCTGCACGAGGACTTTCACGGCAGGTCCGGCATCGACCTCAACCGCGCCGGCACGCCGCTGCTCGAAATTGTTTCCGAACCCGACATGCGTTCTTCCGACGAGGCTGTGGCCTATGCCAGGGCGCTGCATGCGCTGGTGCGCTGGATCGGCATCTGTGACGGCAACATGCAGGAAGGTTCCTTCCGTTGCGACGCCAACGTCTCGGTGCGCCCGAAGGGGCAGGCCGAATTCGGCACCCGGCGCGAAATCAAGAACCTCAACTCCTTCCGTTTTCTGAAGGAAGCGATCGACTACGAAGTCCAGTGGCAGATCAACGAGATCGAGGAGGGGCGCAGGATCCAGCAGGCGACCGTGCTGTTCGACCCCGATACCGGCGAGACGCGCATGATGCGGAGCAAGGAAGACGCGCACGACTACCGTTATTTCCCCGATCCCGACCTGTTGCCGCTGGTCATCTCCGCCGACTGGATCGCCCGCGTCAGGGGTGAACTGCCGGAACTGCCGGGCCAGATGCGCGAACGCTTCATCAACGACCTCGGCCTCTCGGCCTACGATGCGACGACCCTGACCGCCAGCCAGGAAATGGCCGCCTATTTCGAGTCGACCGTAGCCGTTGCCGGCAAGGCCAATGCCAAGCCCTGCGCCAACTGGGTGATGGTCGATCTGGCGGCGCGGCTGAACAAGGAAGGCAAGGAACTCGCCGATTCGTCGGTCTCAGCCGCCCAGCTGGCCGGTCTGATCCAGCACATCGCCGACAACACCATCTCGAACAATATCGCCAAGAAGGTCTTCGAGGCCTTGTGGAATGGCGAAGGCGCGACCGCCGACGAAATCATCGAAAAACAGGGACTGAAGCAGATCACCGACAGCGGCGCCATCGAGGCGCTGGTCGACAAGGTGCTGGCGGCCAATGCCGGCAATGTCGCCGAATTCCGGGCGGGCAAGGAAAAGGCATTCAACGCGCTGGTCGGCCAGGTGATGAAGGCGGCCAAGGGCAAGGCCAACCCGCAACAGGTCAACGACCTGCTGCGGCTCAAACTGACGGGCTGATTAGCGCGTTTGCGGCGCCGCCGGCGATGCAGGCGGGGAAGGCTTTGCGGGTGTGGCTGGTGCAGCCGACTGGCCGGTCAGTTCGGCATAGCGCTTGCGGTCCGCATCGTACTTGGCCTGGATACTGGCCAAGTCCTTCCTCTTCACGTCAAGAAGTTCCTGCTGCGTCTTGATTTCGTGGTCGGAATCGCGCAACCCCTTGGCCACGTCGGGAGGCAGAGACTTCTTCTTGTAGAACTCGGCCTCATCCTCGAACTTCTTGCGCTGCTTGCGTGCTGCTGCGATCTTTTCCTCGGCGCCCTTGATCGCGGCGCCCACATCCAGTTCGGCACGGGCCTGCGAGCGGTCGATATCCTGTGCGCTGGTATACGTTTGGAGCAGGGCCTGGTCCTGGCGCCGCTGCTCCCGCGCGTGCTCCTCGAGGTCTTTCTTGCGCTGCGCCTCGGCTGCGGCTTCGGCCTTCTGCTGGGGGGTCAGCGGCGCCGGCTCTTCCCGGATCAGGTTACCCTTGGCGTCGAGGATACTGTAGGCCTTGCCCCGGCAGCGCTCGGGAAACGAGTCACCGCAGATACGCCCGTTTTCGCAGCAGAACATCTTGCCGCTGGCCGGCTCCTTGTTGGCGGGGGCGGCTGCATGAGCCGGAAGGGCTGCGAACAGAACGATCGCGCCGGCCGCAAGTTTATTGATTGACACCATACTGCTCCCTGTAACGTTCGACGGCTGTCTTGTGTGAAAAGAATTCCGGATGATATTCGAGATAGCCCATCAGGTCCCGTAAACCGGCGACGGCAATCACCGGGATGCCATAGTCGCGCTCGACTTCCTGCACCGCCGAGAGTTCTCCCTGACCTCGCTCCTGGCGGTCCAGCGCGATGAGAACGCCGGCCGGGGTGGCGCCGGCGGCACGGATCAGGTCGACCGACTCACGCACCGACGTGCCCGCGGAAATGACATCGTCGACGATCAGCACGCGGCCCGCGAGCGGCGCGCCGACGATGCTGCCGCCCTCGCCGTGATCCTTGGCTTCCTTGCGGTTGTAGGCGAATGGAAAGTTCCGGCCGCGTTGCGCCAGCGCGACCGCGATGGCGGCGACCAGCGGGATGCCCTTGTAGGCCGGGCCGAACAGCATGTCGAAGTCGACGCCGCCGGCTTCGACCGCCTTGGCGTAGAATTCGGACAGCCTGCCCAGCGACTGCCCGTCGTTGAACAGACCGGCGTTGAAGAAATACGGCGAAAGCCGCCCAGCCTTGGTCGTGAATTCGCCAAAGCGCAGAACCTTGCAGCCAAGTGCGAATTCAATGAATTCCTGACGAAAGTCCATCCTCTTTCCATCCCGCAAGCGCGAGCAACGCGGCGCGAAAAACGACAATGTTACGCATCATCTCCCTGAATCTCAATGGTATCCGCAGCGCCTGGAGCAAGAATCTGCTCGCCTGGGTGGTCGCGCAGGCGCCGGATATAGTCTGTCTCCAGGAACTTAAAGCACAGTTGCCCGACCTCACCCCGGACATGCTGGCCCCGGATGACATGCATGCGTTCTATCATGCGGCGGAAAAGAAGGGCTATAGCGGCGTCGGCGTCTGGTGCCGGCAGAAGCCCGAGCGCGTGCTCGAAGGTTTCGGGAATGGCGAGTTTGATGCCGAAGGGCGCTACATCCGCGCTGATTTCGGAAAGTTGTCGGTCATTTCGCTCTACCTGCCGTCAGGCTCGTCATCGCCCGAGCGTCAGGAAGCCAAGTTCCGCTTTCTCGACGCCTTCCTCCCGCATCTTGCGGCCCTGCGCGCCGAAGGGCGCGAGATCGTCCTGGGCGGCGACTGGAATATCGCCCACAAGGAAATCGATCTGAAGAACTGGCGATCCAACCAGAAGAATTCCGGTTTCCTGCCTGAGGAACGGGCCTGGATGACACGGGTGTTCGACGATCACGGCTGGGTCGATGTCTATCGCCGCCTTCATCCCGAGGCATCCGGAGACGCCTATACTTGGTGGAGCAATCGCGGGCAGGCCCGGGAAAAGAATGTCGGCTGGCGGATTGATTATCAGGTTGCCACACCAGATTTCGCAGCCGCCGCATGGCGGGCTGAAGTCTACAAGGGCGAACGTTTCTCCGATCACGCGCCGCTGCTGATTGATTACGAATGGACTTTGTGAATTGCTTTCGTCGCCCGAAGGGGATAATCTGTGATTGTGAATAACTGTCAACCGGGAGAAGGAAAATGTCTGACGAAATGAGTGTTGCCAACAAGGAAAAGCTGGTCTCCGATCTGAAGGTCGTGGTGTCCGATACCGAGGAATTGTTGCGCAGCACGGCTGGCGCTGCCGGCGAAAAGGCGGGTGAATTGCGCGAGCGCATCGCCATCCGGCTGCGCGACGCCAAGGAACGGCTGGCCGATGCCGAAGCCGCGCTGCGCGACAGGACAAAGGCAGCCGCGCGCGCCACCGACGACTTCGTCCATGAGCGTCCGTGGCAGGCCATCGGCGTCGCCGCCGCGCTCGGGTTGGCTCTCGGTGTCCTGATCGGCCGCCGTTAAGGCCATGCCCGCCGCATCGCGAGGCGAAGCGAGCCGCGAAAGGTTGTTCGTTTCCCTGAAGAACCTGATCCTGACGCTGCTCGCGATCGGCAAGACGCGTGCGGAACTCCTCGTAACCGAGGTCGAGGAGGAGAAGCTCCGCCTCATGTCGCTGTGGGCCAAGGCGATCGGGGCGGCGTTTCTCTTTACGGTCGGGCTGATCATGCTGGTCGCCTTCGTCGCTCTCGTCTTCTGGGAGCAGCGCATTCTCGTCTTCGGGTTGGCGGCGGGGCTTTTCCTGGTAACGGGTCTGTTTCTCGTCGCCGCCCTGCGCCGCCAGATTTCCCAGCCAAGCAAGATGTTCCGCGCCAGTCTCGCCGAATTGGAGGCCGACATGGCGCAGTTGCAGCGCGCCTCGGACAAGCAGTGAACGATCGCGCGCATGAACTGGCACGGCGTCAGGGTGAGTTGCGGGCGCGCATCGCGCTTCAGCGCACCGCGCTGGCGAGTCATTCGGGCGGTCTTGAACGTGTCCTGGGCGCTGCCGACAAGGCGCTGGCCGGTGTGGACTGGTTGAAGGCGCACCCGGAGGTAGTTGGCGTCACGGTTGCCGTTGTCGTCGTGGTCAGTCCGCGGCGCACGTGGCGGTGGGGGAAACGTGCGTTCTACGTCTGGCGTGGCTGGCAGACGGTGCGGAATTCGCTGCTCGGAGCGCGTTGACCGCAACAGGCGTTGCCGTTACGCGGCGGCCATCAGGTCAAGCCGGACTCGAACTCCGCGTGTTCCACGGCGCCACCTTCAGCAACAGGACCATGCCGGGAACGGCGAGTGCCGCGCACAGCCAGAAGAAGCTGGTCCACCCCAGCGTTTCCACCAGCCAGCCGGCCGAGGCATTGATGAAGGTGCGCGGCACGGCGGCCAGGCTGGTGAATAGCGCCATCTGCGTCGCCGTGTAGGCGGGATGCGTCGAGCGGGCGATGAAGGCGACGAAGGCCGCCGTGCCCAGCCCGACCCCGAGTGCTTCGAGGCCGATGACGAAGGCCAGCGCCAGGCGCTCGCCGGCGCCGATGTGTTCGTAATGCCCCTGCGCCGCCAGCCAGGCGAAGCCGAAGATCGACACCAGTTGCACCACGCCGAACAACCACAGCGCCCGGTTGATGCCCAGTCTGACCATCCATAGCCCGCCGAGCAGGGCGCCGATGACCGCCGGCCACAGCCCGGCATGCTTGGCGATCAGGCCGATGTCGGTCTTGGTGAAGCCCATGTCGAGGTAGAACGGCGTCGCCAGCGCGGTGCACAGGCTGTCGCCGAGCTTGTAGAGGAAGATGAAGGCGAGCACCAGCACGGCGCCGCGCCAGCCCTGGCGGCCGACGAATTCGTGGAAGGGTTCGGTGACCGCCTGGCGCAGGGTCTTCGGCGTGCCCATGACCAGCGGTTCGCTGACCAGCCAGGCCATCGCCATGCCGGGCAGCATGAAGGCGCCGGTAATCCAGAACACTTCGTTCCACGGCAGGCGGTCGGCCAGTATAAGTGACAGCGAGCCGGGAATGAGACCGGCGATGCGGTAGGCGTTCACATGCACGGCGTTGCCGAGGCCGAGTTCGTTGTCGGCCAGAATTTCCCTTCTGAAGGCGTCGACCGCAATGTCCTGTGTTCCCGACAGGAAGGCAAGCAGGGCGGCGAGCCACAGGATCGGCCAGATGTTCTCCCGCGGGCTCAGGCCGCCGAGCGAGCCGATCGCCAGCAGGAGGCCGACCTGCGTCAGCAGCATCCAGCCGCGGCGACGCCCGAAACCGGGCACGCTGTAACGGTCGAGCAGCGGCGACCAGAGGAATTTCCAGGTGTAGGGGAACTGGATCAGCGCGAAGAAGCCGATGGTCTTGAGGTCGACGCCTTCGCTCCGCAGCCAGGCCGGCAGCAGGTTGAGCAGCAGGTAGAGCGGCAGGCCGGAACTGAAACCGGTGAAGACGCAGATCAGCATCTTCCGCGTCAGCAGCGCCGCGAGCCAGGCCGGCATCAGCGGCTCAGTGTCAGGCGGTATACGGCCAGGCTGCCAAGAAAATTGACCTCGTTCTCGACCAGATTGCCTTCCTCGTCGAGGACATGGCGCTCGCGGATGACCAGACCCATCCTGTCGCACAGATCCTCGAAGTCGAGCAGCGTGAAGAAGCGCACGTTGGGCGAGTCGTACCACTGGTAGGGCAGGTCTTCGGAAACCGGCATGCGGCCCTCGAGCACCGAGCGCAGGTTCTTCCAGTAGGCGAAGTTGGGGAAGGAGACGACGGCCTCGCGGCCCACCCGCAGCATCTCGCGCAGGATGCCCTCGGTGTGGCGCACCGTCTGCAGCGTGCGCGACAGCACGACATGGTCGAAGGCCTGGTCGGCGAATTCGTCGAGACCCTTTTCCAGGTTGCCCTGGATGACGTTGACGCCGTTGCGGATCGCGGCGAGGACAGTGGCATCGTCGATCTCGACGCCCCAGCCATGCACGCCGCGCGTCTCGATCAGGTGCTTGAGCAGCGTGCCGTCGCCGCAGCCGAGGTCGAGCACGCGGTCGCCCGGCGCGATCCAGGCGGTGATGAGGTCGAAGTCGGCGCGGCCCAAATTGTGTGTCATAGCTTGATGTTCCGCAGGTAGGCGTCGATCACGCCGTGATAGTGCGCGTCGTCCATCAGGAAGGAGTCGTGGCCGAAATTGAGGCTGATTTCCGCGTACGAAACATCGCGCCCGTTGGCGAGCAAGGCGGCCACCATCTCCTTCGAGCGCGCCGGCGAGAAGCGCCAGTCGGTGGAAAACGAAACGCACAGGAAGTTGGCCTTGCTGCGTGCCATGGTCGCGGTCAGGTTGCCGTTGTCCTCGCGCGCCGGGTCGAAGTAATCGAGCGCCTTGGTCATCAGCAGGTAGGTGTTGGCGTCGAAATAGCCGGCGAACTTGTCGCCCTGATGGCGCAGGTAGGATTCGACCTCGAATTCAACGCCAAAACCGAAGGAGAAGGCTGAATTGCGCAGCTCGCGGCCGAATTTCTCGCCCATCTGGTCGTCGGAAAGATAGGTGATGTGACCGAGCATGCGCGCCAGCCGCAGTCCGCGCACCGGCCGCGTATTGTGCTCGTAGTAATTGCCGCCGTGAAAATCCGGGTCGGTCAGAATCGCCTGGCGGGCGACGTCGTTGAAGGCGATGTTCTGCGCCGACAGCTTGGGCGCGGCGGCGATGACGATGGCGTTGCGCACCCGCTCCGGGTAGGTGACGCTCCAGCGCAGCGCCTGCATGCCGCCGAGACTGCCGCCCATGATCACCGCCCAACTGTCGATGCCGAGCAGGTCGGCGAGACGCGCCTGGGCGTGCACCCAGTCGATGACCGCGACCATCGGGAAATCGGCGCCCCAGGGCTTGCCGGTCGCCGGGTTGAGCGACGACGGACCGGTCGACCCGTGGCAGCCGCCGGGATTGTTCACGCCGACGACGAAGAATCTGTCGGTATCAAGCGGTCGACCGGGACCGACGATGTTGTCCCACCAGCCGACATTGTCCGGCTGGTCGGCGTAGTGGCCGGCGACGTGATGGTGACCGGAGAGCGCGTGGCAGACGAGGATCGCGTTTGATTTGGCCGCGTTCAGCGTGCCGTAGGTTTCATAGACCAGATCGTAGGCGGGCAGAACCCCACCGCTGCGCAAGTGCAGCGCCTGGTCGAAATGGGCGCGCCGCGATTCGACGACGCCGACGGATTGTCCTGGCATGGTGTTCCTGAAAACAAAAAACCCGGTTGGCCAACAAACGCGAACCGGGCAGTTCCCGTTTTAGCTGAATTTGTAAAGCGCCCGCAAGCAGAGCTCAAATCGGCGCGGCTGGCTCGCCAGCGTGCTGCGGACGATACCTAGCGGGGTGTGAAAAGTCAATCCAGCATCAGTGAAGAGGGAAGCTGTGACTAAGGCATATTTTCGTTTCTAGTCGACGATGAAACCCGCATAGTGATTGCCTGTTCGGAGTGCAAGCATGGAACAGTAGCCGAAGTACTTCTCGCATTCGGACAGGTTCATTCTCTCTGTGCCGGGATAACAGAGCGATACGAAATAGACTTTGGTTAACGGGAACAATGCGATTCTTGAGACAAACTTCTTTGCGACTTGGTCGGCACGGCTCTTGTCTAGCTCCATGACTACGACAAACCCAGCGCCCCTTCCGAAAATGTCTATGGAGTCGCGGTTTTTGGCGCTTGGGCGGTACTCCGTGCTCCACTCGACGTGTTGGATTGAATTTTTAAGTGTAGACGCCACAAGCGATTGAAAACGCGCGACAAGTAGCTTTTGATGAGGCTGAGACTTTCCGAGATGAGTTGAGAAGAAATCCGAGCATTCAATGCAGCCAATTGAGGCGACAAGCGACTTTAGAAATTCATCACTGTCTGACATTACGGAACGCCGTGGTTTCACTGTGTACCCCTTGGAACCTAACGAGTATAGACGACACAAATGTCCAATAATCCGCCCGCTGTCCAATCATCTGGCCGACCGGACCGCCAGCTCTCTTTGTCACGCAAGGACTATTGCAGCGTAAGGGTTCATCCAACCAGAATTCCATGTTCGTGAAACCGGACATGCACGTAGCTGTTGCCAAAGCATCAGCGCCGCGCCGGGCTTGATTGGTAAGCACCCAATATATGCACGAGCTGCGCAGCGATCTCATCGACCGGCGTGGCGAAGGCGAACTTCTTGAGGAACTGGCCGTCGGGGCCGAGCAAAATCATGCCGGCGGAGTGGTCGACCGCGTAATTTTCGGCACCGGGCTCACGCACCTTGGCGTAGCGGATCCTGAAATTGTCGGCGGCGCGGCGCACCAGCGCCGGCGAGCCGGTCAGGCCGAGAATGCGCGGATCGAAGAATTCGGTGTAGGTCTGCAGCACCTTGCCGGTGTCGCGTTCCGGGTCGACGGTGATGAAGATCGGCTGCACCCGTTCGGCCTCTTCGCCCAACTGCTTGAGGATGGCGGCCATTTCGACCAGCGTCGTCGGGCAGACGTCCGGACAGTAGGTGTAGCCGAAGGCGATCAGTTGAAAGCGCCCCCGGAAATCCTCGTTGGTGACCGAGCGCCCGTTCGGGTCCTGCAGCAGGTAGCGCGGGTTGATGCCGCGGGTCTCGCCGGCTAGCAGGTCATGCGCCGTCTGCGCGGCGGCCGGGATGCAGCAGAGCAGCGCGGCGAGCAGGAGGGCGCAGAGACGGATCATTTGGACGCCGGGAAGGCGGCCTGCAGTTTCTTTTCCGCGTCGCCGAGCGCGGCGTTCAACGCCGACGCGTCGGGACAGGGCGCGCCCTTGCCCTGTTCGAGGTAGGCGGCATTTGTCGCGTTCTCGAAGGTTTCGCCGTTGGCGCGGGTTTTCGGCGCGGTGGTCGTCACGGCGTTGCGCGCGCGGCTGGCGATGGCCGGTTGCTCGCAGGCGAGCGCCATGCCGTTGACCTTGCCGATGGCTTCGATGGCGGCGGTGCCGGGGTCGGCGGCGCGGACAGGCAACGCAGAGACGGCCAGCAGCGCGGCGGCGAGGGTGGTGAGGACGAATTTCATGGACGGTCTCCTGTCATCAGGCCACGGATTATAGCGAGCGGGCCGGCGATGACCTTCTTGCAGATCAAATTGCGTCGGGAATGGCGCGAGTCAGGCGGTGTGTCAAGCCGGGGAGCCGGCGCCGCGTACCACCGGCAGCCCGAGCTGCTGCCATGACAGCATGCCGCCGCGCAGGTTGGCGACGCGCGTGAAGCCGGCCTGGCGCAGGATCACCGTCGCCTGACCGGAACGCATCCCGGCGTGGCACACGGGAATCACCGGCCGGTCCCGCGGGATCTCGTCCAGGCGCTCCTTGAGCTCATTCAACGGCACATGCTGGGCGCCGGCGATGCGCCCCAGCCGCTCGTCCAGTTCGTCGGGCTGGCGGACATCGAGAACGTGCACCGTGCCGAGATGTTCGGCGACCCACTCCGGTTCGATCTCGAGCAGTCCCGCGTAACTCTGGCGCACCGGTCCCCAGTCCGCCGGGCGCGGCGCCCCGGCGTCGCCGGGCTTGCCCGAGCGCAGGTTGGCCGGCACGGCGATGGCTATCTGCTTGGGGTGGGGAAGGTTCAGGTTCTCCATGAAGCCGACGAAGTCTCGTTCGTCGGCCTGGCCGCCGATGCGCGGATTGTGCGCCCGCTCCTCGCCGACCGAGGTGACGGTGCGACCGCTGTAGTCGTGCCCGGGAAAGATCAGGCAGTCGTCGGGCAGGCTGAAGATCTGCCCGGTGATCGAGCGGAAGAGCGTGGCGGCGTTGCCCTGCTGGAAATCGCAGCGGCCGGCGCCGCGGATCAGCAGGCAGTCGCCGGTGAAGGCCAGGCGATGGTCGTCGGTCACGTAGGTCAGGCAGCCGGCAGTGTGCCCGGGGGTGGCGCGCACTTCCAGCCCCCGCTTTCCGAAGGCCACGCGGTCGCCATGATCGAGCCGCAGGTCGGCGCCCTGCAAGTCCTCGCCGTAGCGCCTGGAGATCCCGATCCGGCAGCCGGTGGCCAGTCGCATCAGCCAGGCGCCGGTCACATGATCGGCATGGCAGTGCGTGTCGAGGGCGGCAATCAATTTGAGTCCGAGCTCCTCGACCAGTGCACGGTCGCGCAGGTGCTGCTCGTAGACCGTGTCGATGATCACCGCCTCGCGACTGTGCGGGTCGGCCAGCAGGTAGGTGTAGGTCGATGACGCTGCATCGAACAGTTGCCGGAAGATCAGGTCGCCGAACATGGGTGCCCTCCTTTAGCGCTCAATCCTTCAGCGGTCAATCTAGTTGAAGCGCGAAATCGCCGCAAGCGGATTTCGGTCAGGGCGGCATCAGTCGCGGAGCGGAAGGACCCCGGCCTTTGCATGAAGATTCACCGGTCGTCGATGTGCAGGATGTCGAGCAGCAGCGGCAGCCCTTCGCTGATCGCCACCGGCCCAGGCGTCAGGATGATGGCCGACTTGATTTCGTGCAGCCGGCCGTTGACCACGGCGGGTACGGTCGACCAGCCGGGGCGGCCGGAAACTCGCTCGGGGCGGAAGTGCTTGCCGCACCACGAGCCGATGATGACGTCGGGGGCGCGGGCCACGACCTCCAGCGGATCGGCGAGGATGCGGTCGCGCGCCAGCGGCGACGCCGCACGGTCGGCGAAGATGTTCTCGCCGCCGGCGATCTCGATCAGCTCCGAGACCCAGCGCACGGCGGTGATGTTGGGTTCGTCCCATTCCTCGAAATAGACGCGCGGCCGCCGGCCGCTGCGGGCAATGCGTTCGGCGGCGATGGCGCGGG
>ERZ724526.1349-NODE-1349-length-12822-cov-5.358111_pt1 | contig 12822 bp, 9 predicted proteins | sample MGYA00376059_ERZ724526 | MGnify/ENA primary metagenome ERZ724526 (study PRJEB28724, sample SAMN07190883) | activated sludge metagenome | isolation source: activated sludge of sewage treatment plant in Hong Hong | place: Hong Kong | collected 2016-03-17 ... | reverse complement strand
TAATTGCTGACTTTCTTTTGCGCGCGGAGGAAACAAAGAAGATAGGAGAGTTGGAACAGGCGGTCACAGAACTCCGTTCCGCCCTCAATAAAAAGAACCTATAAATTCACTTTTTAATCTTTTTTTTCCTCCCAAAATCTCATTTAATTCGAGCAAATTCACTTTTACTCATATTTAATTAAATCAATTACTTATCTCATAACGCCACATTACGTCTCATAACGCTTCGTCTCATATAATCTTTTCATTTCTATCAGCCGCTATTTTGGAGCGGATCGATGATTATCGGATTGTACTGGAAAGCTATTCAAAGCGGCTGCTTCCGCTGATCGAGTGGGAGCCAACGGAAAAAATGAATGTGCGCGTCCTCAATGATACCGGTGATTTTTACCGCTATTTTGATGCCACGCCCCACGTAGAATTTTTATATGCTTGTGTTGAACAAACCATTGAAATTGATTTACCCCAGGAAATCAACTTCCTGGAACGATACGATCAGTTCAGAATAGCCATAGAATCGTTGATTGAAATGCCGGCCTCGACGATTGATCTGTTGTTTCACTTCCTGAAACAAAATGAAGGACGGTTATCCAAGCGCGCAACAGAAAAAGAGTTTGCAGCGCTTAATATCCAAGAAATCGCGCAGATCGAAAAAATTTATGCCGAGCTGTTCGCGGGGCTATCCGAATAACAACCAGACTGCACCGGAATATTCGGTAATCCTTTCCTATATTCCAGTTGATGGGCTTGTACTCAAATTATCCAATACTAAATACATGAATATCATCAGTATGGGGCATTTCATAATGAGGATGAAGAAAGCGCAAGATTTTACACTGACTGCTTGAGCTGAGAGCAATACGCATCACGATTTTCCAGCAGAAATCAGAGCTCGTATTCAGAAGCATATGAGCGCTACAACGCTTAGAAATTCGAGCGGAGAATGATTTATTCTTTCTGGAGACTACTATTTTTATCGTTAACTACTGTAAACTCAAGTACTTTATATTGTTTTTTTTCAACTGCTTTGGTTTCTACTAATAAAGGGTCGTCGTTACTAGCTTTTAGCTTTCCAACAGCACAATTCTTGTCATTCTCTTGACAATTATTATAGAACTCTATCTTGTCAGGAACCCCCTTTTCTAATATGAAATTTTTTGAAGATAGAGAAGCACTGAGAGATTCCCGTGTAGGAAAAGGAGATATAGGATCATTATTAAAACCTTGTATTACAGCCCGTGTTGCATTGTATGCACCAACGCTTCTCCAAGTTACACCGATCTTATTTAATTCTAAAATACGTGGATCTGAATCGCTTTCTTTAGTATCGTTTGAGCAAGGCTCCATTGCTTTTCTTTCAAATTCACGCGCATTCTCTGAATCGCTTTCTTTAGTATCGTTTGACCAAAGCTCTATTGCTTTTTTTTCAAATTCGCACGCATTCTTGCTTTTGTTACTGCCGGGAATCCAGCTTACTGCTAAGGTAATACCTTCAACAATTTTTTCTCCCAATAGGAGTGTTTGGTTTGTAAACAACGTTGGACTAGAGTAGATTTTTACTTTTTCTTTTTCTATGCTTCTTAGTAAGTGAATACTATCTCCAATGGTGTTCACATGGGGAGCTACTAAAATTGCTCCAATTTTATTTTTATTAATCAGATCGTTAACTAAATCTAGAGTCTGTGGAAGATTAGTATTCTCTTTGCTAAAATCACACCGCTGGTTATGTTCCCCCCCAAGAGATTTAATGATTTCAAACTTATATTTTTTTGATTCTTCAAGTGTTCTTACAAAAGCTTCCTGATCCATCGCAGTTGAATCATAACAAGAAAGGATTTTGGTTTTTTTATTTTCATTAGAAATTACATCTGCTAATTTATTAGCCAAAACATCATGACTGATGGTCGCAGTAAAAATATAATTTTTTTTACTGCGGTCAGGATAGGTGGTGTCTAGCTTTTTAAAATCTAAAGCAAAGCTGGTTGGCGATATCATTAACAAGCCACCTTTCTGATATTCGATGGCTGCTTCTGTGGAAACTTCGCTTACGTTGTGACCTACAACCGCTAAAACCTCATTTTTTTTATTAATTAGGTGTTTCGCAATTTCTTTGGCTTTGGTTTTATCGTTTCCATCATCTATGATTATGACTTGAAACAGCTGTTTAAATTTTTCTTGGCACACCTTTTCATTATTATTTGGCGCACATTCTGCTTCATAATTCTTAATTAGCTCATCTTGTGCATGGGCAATTCCGCGTAATATTTCAAGGGAAACTTCACTATTCCCTCCTATCGGAACAATTGCTGCAATTGAAAAAAGTTTACTATCTAAAAAAGAACTTATAACTGCTGCAATTGAAAAAGGTATACTATCTAAAAAAGAGCTTATAACTGCTGAAATTGAAAAAGACTCGCTATCTGAAAAAGATTTTCTTCTCCATGCTAGAAATGCGTTATTTTGATAAATGAGAGCTTCCGGATCATTTTTATTGTAATTCCTAGACTCTTTAAATTTATCCTCGGCTTGCTTAAAATTTCTATTCTTGAAATGATTTACCCCTCTTTGCTTATTTGAGTCTGAGGAAGTAAAGAGGGATTTATCGCCATTGCTAAAACTTTCTTCTAAAATTCCATTATTTCTATAACCATTGAGAATATATCCTGATATGGCAAGTATTATAGCTATGCAAATAATAAATGCATTTGACCATTTTACTGACCAACTCAAGTAATCTTGGACTTGTTGAGGTTGTGAAAATAGATAATTGCAGCGTTCGGAAATTTCTTTTTCTTTTTTGTAAGCTATAAAAGGTGGCCACTTTTTGATAGAGCGAAAATATTTCCAAAAAATTAATATCGGACCCGCTTTATCGTTTGCTTTCTGTTCGTACCAGCTTGCCGCATCTTTCTCTATTTCTTTAGCTGAAGAAAAGTAGTGTTCTTTTTTAATTGCCTCTGGCAGCATGGTCCAACTTTCAGCGAGTTTTTTATGAAAAAAATCAACTGTAATTTCTTTCCCATTCTTATCAGTTCTCAGAATCTTGCTAAATTTATCAATTAAACTGGAGTATTCCTCTGATCCAACAATGATGCTTCGGTTGATAAGTTTTTTATTTTCATCGATATGATTGACCATACGAAGAAAAAATCTCTCGGCATTTTCCTTTTCTTCAGCGTTAAGTTTATTAAAAATTTCTGAGGCTAAGTGGTTTAAAGCATTCTTAACATGACCAATATCATCATATTCTCTGGCCGTTATTTTTGGTAGCTCATATTTTTTTTTGATGTCCCAGAGCTGAATAAGAATTGCACCTAATAAAACGAGATTATGAGATTGTTTTTCAGTATCTAAATCTTTAATAATAGAATCAATTACACGTTGTTCAAACTCGATTCCTTTTTCTTGAGCTGGTTTTTTTATGAGCTCTGTTATTGTGTCATTTGTGAAACCTTGAATTCTTACAGTTTTTTCCTTAGATTCATTTTTTTTCTCTTCGCAGATTGCAATTATTGCGATAGATGTGAATTTAGAAACACTGTTGTGTAATAAATTAAGAAAATCTGGATGAATTTCTTGATAATTAGGCTGATAGAGCTTATCGATGTTATCTGCAACAAGCAGAATTCTTTTGCCCTTATACAAAGATACAATTGACTCAAATTGTTTCCGCAATTCATCTTTTTCTTCTTTTAGCTTATTAGCAAGTTGATCAATCTGTAACTTTATTTCATCTTCGCCTAAGCTACTCAGCGATAAATTATGTAATATTAAATAAATGCCAGTTGCAAGTTCTTTATACGGATCTTGTGCGAAGTCAAAATAAACGAATTCCCACTTCTCTTGATTGAGTTTCGGGATTAAACCAGCAAGTATGAGCGATGATTTTCCGCTCCCTGAAGGTCCTTGAAGATAAATTAAATTAGTTTCTTGTTTATCAAGCTTGGTGAAAATTTCTTCTACAGGTTTTGTGTTAATTCCGCGGCTAACAAAAAGCTTATTGTCTTTAGGTGTATAGGTTTGTAAGTAGTATGGATCAGTTTCTGACTTAGTGTGATCACTCCAAGGGAAATTGTAGACTCTGGGGTCCGATTGGTTTTTAGCGATCTGATTCTCCAGTTTTTTGTTCGATTTTTCTAGCTTTCTTTCCAGCTTTTCTAGTAATTCACGTTTACGATCTTCTTTTGTGGAAAGTTTTGTTAAGTCAATGTAAGTGAGGTTATTTGCTATAGGATCAAGCTTACATTCTTTAACCTTTATGGGGATTAATCGAGATTGATCTTCTTGTGAATTTCCTGTCAGATGATGGTTAAGAAAGCTATAGAATTCAAGTGTTGCATATTTACTTTTAAAATACGCATCTGAACAAATAGCTATCACGTAGCTTGATGCAGCTAATTCCTTATCTAATTTATTCAAAACAGGATCGCCATACTCAGTATCATCCTCATGAAAGAATGTTGTATACCCATTAGCTGTTAAAATTGCGTTAATTTCACGAGCTATCGTTATATCTTCACTGGTATAGCTGATAAAAAAATCATATTTCATGGCATTCTTGTAATTTTAGGATTATTCTCACTGATCAAAAATTATCAATGAATCTATCATAACTGATGGTGGATTCAAGTTATATCCCGCGAAGTCTGAGAAATTAACTTGGAAATAGTGAGCGAAGAGACTCTAATCGATTTCTTGTTGCTGACGCAGCTCCATTTCTCCCATCCAGAAGCAGAGGAGGGTGGCAGGGATGCGGAATAGGTGCGCTGTATTTTCTTCTTTTTGGGGGAGCAGACCTAAATCATCTAGGGATTTGGTAATGATATAACCGCGCTTGATACTTTTCTCATGGCAAAACGCAATGAGCCCCTTGAGGCTGCGTGCATCAACGGGTTGTGACCGATATTTAACTTCAAATGGGATGATCTGACCGGCAATTTCGGCAACTAAATCGACTTCCAATTCTTTCTTTCCACGCCAATAAGTGAAGCGTACATTTTGCTGGTAATAGCGCGCAAAAAGATGTTTCAAAACTGATGCTTCGGCAGCGATACCCAGGGCATCAGGGTCGTCGATGATCGATTGTCCTTTCAACATCACTGCAGGGGCAATCGCCGCATCAGCGAGATATAGTTTGTAACGGCCGCGCAATACTTCCTTGCCATAGCCGAAAGGGGCCAGACGGTAAACGAGATGAGCAGCTTCAAGTAAGTCGATAAAGTGCTGAGCCGTTGGGCGTGTCACTTTAAGATTGCTGCTTAATGCGGTTAGATCGAGTAAGCCACCATCGTGACGGCATAGATATAAGAAAGTATGTTCAAGATCAAGAATGCGCCGTACACCAAAAAGTGCGGTCATATCGCGTTTGATCGCTTTGTCGATGATGTCTTCACGTAGTAATTTTTGCGCTTGTGTGATGCTTTTCACTAGCGCTGTTTGGGGGAAACCGCCATAAACCAGATAATTGTGAAAATGTCCGATATACGGTTGGGCTTGCTCACTGATATGGCGCAGCTCGTTGGGTGACCAAGCAAACAGCTCCTTGAGCGAGCGTAAGGTTGGTAGTATTGGAAGCGTTATGGTTTTGAGTTGTAAGTACTCATAGAAGGATAGCGTTGTTAGACGGATGCTGTGCCAGCGACCAACACCAGATTCTTGATCAGCTTGTAAGATCGGCATGGCAGACCCGGTGAAAATGATGCGACGTTGTTTAAAGAAATCGACTTGATGCTTGATCCAGGTTCCCCATTCATTAATAAATTGTGCTTCATCCAAAAAGATGAATTCCTGTCCTTCTCGCTTGGGTTCACGCTCTCGCCAGGTTTGAATAACTGCGTCAGCACCTGCTAATTTGATAATGGGGTGATCAAAGGTCGCGTATAAAAGGTTACTGGCTGGAATACCTTGCTTTATGAGGCGATTAATTGCTTGGAGCAGTAGCGTGGTTTTACCTACCTGGCGTGCTCCCGATAAAAAGATAGCACGCGCAGCAGGTGGATCCATAATCCATTGCATTAATTCACTGAATGAAGCGCGGTGCCAGTCTGGTAAATCTGGAATCGATTCACCGCGCCACCAAGGATTGAATTGTCCTAGTACTATCGCAAGTTCTTCTTTTTGTACTTTCATTGCGTATTTTTAGCTTAAATTCATCATATAGTTAAACTATACTATACAAATAATCCATTTTTAATGATTTTTTGTGAAAAATCACTGCTATTTTTTCAATAGGGTGCGCGCGTGGGGAAATTCTAAATCAAGGCAGGGCATACCAAGTTGAGCGACCACCACCGTGACGTACCAGAAATCCCTTTTCGACTAACGATGTGAAGGTTGCTTTGAGCGTATTGGGACTTGCTCCTGTTTCGCGCACCATGTCACGAGTGGTAACGCGACCATGGTCGCGGACATAATCTAAGATTTTAACAGCGAGCGCTGGCAAAACAGCAAGTGTGTTCTTCTCACGTTCCATTTTCACAGCCAGACGGTGCTTTTGTTGTTGCAAAGCACGCATGAAAAAAACAAGCCAGGGCTGCCAATTAGGGGTTTCTGTGCGGATGGTGCCCTGGGTTTGCCGTAAGGCCAGATAGTAGCTTTCTTTACTGTTTTCGATCACGGATTCAAGTGACGAATATGGTACATAGGCATAACCAGCCTGCAACAGGAGTAGCGTGGTTAGGATGCGACTCAAACGGCCGTTGCCGTCCTGGAAAGGATGGATTTCCAGGAAGGTGACGATGAAGACAGCAACGATCAGCAGGGAGTGAAGGTGCTTCCGTTCGCGAGCTTCATTCAGCCAGGTGACGAGTTCCTGCATTCTCCTTGGCGTGTCGAATGGCGTGGCTGTTTCGAAGACGATACCGATCATGTTGCCAGCGGCGTCGAAGGCTCCCACGTCATTGCGCAACGTTTTGTATTCACCACGGTGTCGCTCGTCTTTGTCGACGTGGCGCAAAAGATCACGGTGAAACTGTTTGATATGGTTCTCGGTAATTGGAATATCAGCCCACGCGTAGAAGACGGTCTCCATCACTTCAGCATAGCCGACGATTTCTTGTTCATCGCGACTGCTGAAGCGTTTGATTTCCAAATTGCCCAATAATTGTTCTACTTCGCGGTCGGTCAACTTACTACCTTCGATGCGGGTGGAAGAACCAATGCTCTCAATGGTGGCAATGTGACGTAATGCTTTTAGTCGTTCCGGTGCAAGGGTGCCAAGGGCGCGCCATGCACCTTTGAACTCATCAATCTCAGCAATCAGAACCAAGAGTTCTGGCGTGATCTGAATGGTATCGGTCTTCATAATACCGGAATATATGCCGGATTATACCGGATTGTCTACCGAAATAAATACCGATTTATACCTGAAAATATAACGATACAGCTTGCTGCGGAATGTCTATAACTGAGTTTTTTTGTAAAAAATCACTGCTGTTTTTTCAATATAGCGAGTGTTTCTACATGAGGGGTGTGCGGAAACAGATCAATCAGTTGAATTTCAGCGAGTTTCCAGCCTTTCTGGGTGAACGCCCAGGCATCGCGTGCAAAGCTCTCGGGGTCACAGGAGATATAATAGACAGTTTTTAGTGCACGAAAATATTCAAAAAAGCCTTTCATGTTTTTCAGGCCAGCGCGGGGAGGATCGAGTACGAGAGTATCTGCATCGCTGATTACTTTTTTGATAATTTTCCAAACGAGGGGCTTGAATAGATCGATCGACTGTGCGTCAACATTGGGTAGATGTTTGGCTCTAAGTTGCTGAATCGCGTCCAATTCCGCTTCATAGGCAATGATCGAACGACAGCCTGAAGCCGCAAGGATTTCAGTGAAATTACCGGAGCCACAAAAGAGTTCGATGATTTTTTGCGGGACAGGGTTTGCTGCTAATTTACTGCTGAGCCAAGCTTTGATCCAGGTGTTTTGTGTGCAATTACCTTGTTTGAAAGGGCGCTTGTGGTTGAGGCGGATCTGTTCAAAGGATAGATCATCGTCTAAGTCAATAAAGTTCCAATTAGCGCCTTTAATCGGCTGCCAATCGCTTCTGGGTAATTGGTTGTGCAGTTTATGCAATAACGTTTTGCAAGCTTCATTGAGAACGAGGCAATCCTGAATCGGTGCAATCCGGTGGGAGCCTTCTGCAACGAAGCCAAGTTGATTACCATCCGTTTTGAGTTGGAAGCGATTACGGTAGCCATACTGCACGGGTGAAGGATGAACGGGGGGAATCGATAGCGATTCGAGGTTGAATCCAGCACGTTGCAGGGCGTATTTAAAGCGATTTCGCTTTTGTTCGAGTTGGCTTGTATAAGATGCAATCATCCAGGGACATCCTGCACAGGCAGTTTCTGTTGTACCCAGAAATGGGCAAGGGGCTTGTTGGCGGTCTACAGAAGGCTGAATCAGTTGAACGAGTTTTGCGTAACCATATTTCTTATTGGGTAGGGTGCGGTCGATAATTTCGAATTCACCGTGATCCCCGGGCCAGGTGCCTGAAACAAAATAAGCAATACCATCTTGCTTGTTTTGAACGACTCCCAAGCCTTTTTGTGAGAGATGCGTGATTTGACCCTTGAATACCATGTGTTACTCGTTCCTTTCTCGATGCGATTTTGAGACGCATGGTCTCATAAGCTGAAAAATGCTTCAAGTGAAAAGGGTTCTCTTACTAAAACAGTACAAGCACTTTGCCCATCGATGCTTTGAAGGTTATTCCCTAGTGATTTTTCTCACAGCTTATTTGTGAAATAAAAATTATTGTTGAGTCAGATTGAATGATACATCGTTAGGTAGTCAGGGCTCTATCAAATTAGACAGTGTTACGCAACAGTATGGTTCCCACGCACAATGGATCATCAATCCGGTCATTTTAATTTATTTAACTTTTTAAGGAGATTAATCATGTCACAACCCATGAGTGGTTCAACGAAGCTGAAAGAAAGATGCCAAACCATGGCAAGTTTAACACCAGAAGAAATTACCCAAGTTGCCGGTGGATTCTCATTTGGAGGATTCAATCTTTCTTCCTGGTGGATTCGCGGTATTCCTGCGGACATTTATAAATCTGGATTTCAACAACCGCAAGTGAATGAAATGAATTTAAATCAGCAACAATTCTAAAAAGGAGATTAGCAATGGGACCAACTGGATTATCCCGTGTAATACAGATTCACCCAACCCGGCAATGTAATTTAAGTTGTCTCCATTGCTATTCCTCATCGTCCCCTCAGGAGAAAGAACAGTTATCGCCAACTTTATTGAGTGATGCAATTTCGGATGCAGCCCATGAAGGTTTCAATTACGTTAGTTTTTCTGGCGGAGAGCCCTTGTTATATAAACCATTGGTGACATTGCTTGAGCATGCTCACCAATTGGGTATGCGGACTGCTGTCACCACCAATGGTATGTTGTTGACGGAGCGCAGCATCGAACAGCTATATGGGTTAGTTGATGTGCTGGCGATCAGCGTTGATGGTGTTCCAGCTTCACATAATCGCATTAGGGGGTCGCAGATTGCATTCAATACCATGAAATCACGTTTACCTTTGTTGCGTGATGCGCAACTGCCTTTTGGTTTTATTTTCACCTTAACACAATATAACTTGGATGAGCTTGACTGGGTTCGTGATTTTGCTGTGAGTGAGGGTGCGAAATTGCTGCAGATTCATCCACTTGAAGAAGTAGGGAATGCGGCGAAGTTGTTGCAGGGTAATTCACCCGATACGACGGAAAGTGCGTATGCCTGGATTTTAGCTCAGCAAAAAATCGATAGTGATATCAAAATTCAAGTTGATATCGCTTTTAGTGAAACCATTAAACGCCAGCCTGAATTGGTATTTGCGGGGAATCTCTCTAACACAGATGCAAAACAATTTGGTGAACTGATTTCACCCTTAGTGATTGAAGCAGATGGCGCAATCAGCCCAATTCAGCATGGTTTTGCACGAAACTTTTCGATAGGAAATTTGAAAACTTCACCCTTAAGTAAGTTATTACTAAATTGGCGTAAGCATGGATTAGCTGAATTTCATGCGCTGTGCCGCGATGTCTATGAGGAAATTGCAAGCACGCCTACACCTTTCTTCTTGGATTGGAATAGTTTGATTGGTAAACGCGCAGAAGAAGCCTTTTTGATCACACAGAATCGAGTTAATTTTTCTAAGGCAATGTGAGTTTTTACACAGTGAATCGATTGGGTAAGCAGTAAATTAGACACTGTAGCGGTTGATGGATGAAAGAAGATTGATCAACCGTGAATTGATTAATTTGCTGATTGAGGAGAAGCATCATGGATGAATTTGATTTTGATGAAATGGTTTCATTGGATGACATTGAGCCGCATACGTTAAGCGCTGATGAACTCGATCTAATCACAGGTGGAATGATGAAAATGGATGCAGGCATTAACGAAGCTAAATTCATGTTGTATAAAGATAGGTATGGTACCGAGTGGTTCTGAGGCGCAGTGGCCTAATCGTGTGACGGCTTTTTTCAAGGATTAAAGGTATGCGACCGCTATTTCGTTCCGAAGCAATGACGTATCAGCATGATTCTCATCATGGGGAAGTGCTGATTGCTGGATCCCTGACGATACGCTTATTTGTTTGGTTAACCCTTATTTTTACCATCGGATTAGTAGTTTATATATTTTGGGGTGAGTATACGCGCAAGACCCATGTGGTAGGCTATTTATCGCCCACCACAGGCATGATACGTATTTATTCACCGCAATTAGGTACCATACAAGAGAAGCATGTAAGGGAAGGGCAAGTTGTAAAACAAGGCGATCCTTTATTGACGATTTCGAGTGAACGAACAACAAGCAACGCGCGTGAGGCTCAAGCAGCGATGCTGAACGAACTAAAACAGCGACAGGTGAGCTTGCGTTATGAGCAGGGTAAACAGAGCGAAATCGATGCACTAACCGGTACCAGCATTACTGCACGCATTCGTGGGCTTGAGAATGAAATTCGTGAAACACAGGCGCAATTAGCATTGCAATCGAGCCGTGTAGCCAGTGCAGAGCGTATGGTGGTACGCTATCAGCAATTGGTGGCAGAGCGATTCATGTCGGAAGTTGCTCTGCAGGAGAAACAAGAAGCATTGCTTGATCAGCGTAATCAGCTTGTTCAGATCAAACGAACTATTGCTAGCCTCAATCGTGAATTGAATACGGCTCGATCCGAGCTGTCAGCTTCTGGTCTAAAGAAAGTGAATAACCGAGCAGCGATCGAACGGCAAATTTCCGAATTGGAGCAGCAGCTTACCGAAACAGATCTGCGTCGCAGTATCGTGCTGACTGCGCCGACTGAAGGGATAGTGACTACACTTTTAGCCGAGATGGGGCAAATGGCTCAACCTAATTTGCCTCTCCTGTCTATTTTACCTGCTGGTGCGCAGTTGCAGGCCCAATTGCTCGTTCCTACGCATTCAGTTGGATTCATCAAACCAGGGCAAATGGTTTCTTTGCGTTATCAGGCATTTCCTTATCAACGCTTTGGACATCATTTGGGGGAGATTATCGAGGTTAGTCGTGCTGTGATTCAACCCAATGAAGCTAATTTACCAGTATCCATCCAGGAATCAGTTTATCGTGCGACGGTGCGCCTGCCACATCAGCAAATACTAGCCTACGGTGAGGTGCTTCCACTGCAACCAGAAATGATATTAGACGCTGATATTCATCTGGACCGACGACGCTTGATTGAATGGGTATTTGATCCTTTATTGTCGATTACAGGGCGTATTTGATCATGTTGCATTTTTCTTTATTCAACCGAACACCGGTTATTCTACAAACTGAGGCAGCGGAGTGTGGATTGGCCTGTCTGGCAATGATTGCGAGTTTTCATGGCTATCATATTAACCTGAATGGATTACGGGCACAGCATGCCGCCTCGCTGCGGGGCTCCACACTCGCGGATTTGATTCAAATTGCTGAGCAACTGAAGCTGGCTTCACGACCCTTGCGTCTGGATCTGGATCAGTTAGCTGAGTTGAAACTACCTTGTATTTTACATTGGGATTTTAATCATTTTGTGGTTTTGACACGCGTGCAACGTGACCGGGTCATGCTGCATGATCCTGCTTCAGGTGAGCGCGAATTAACGTTGACTGAATTCTCAAAGCATTTTACGGGCATTGCGCTTGAATTAACCCCTACTAGCGAGTTTGTTGCGCGCAATGAGATTCAGCGGGTCAAATTGCGGTCCTTGATTGGTCGATTGCAGGGTTTAACCGGTGCGATTAGCCAAATCTTGATTCTCGCATTGATCCTCCAAGTTTTTGCCATTTTGGCACCTTTTTATATGCAGTGGGTTGTTGACCATGCGTTGGTCGCCTATGATCATGATCTTGTGACCATCTTGGGTGTGGGATTTCTTTTGTTAGCCGTGGTACAAGTGAGTGTGACTGCGCTGAGATCTTGGGTGTTGATGGTGTTAAGTACAACGCTGAACCTGCAAATGATGACAAACTTATTCCATCATTTGATCCACTTGCCAATGCAGTGGTTCAATAAGCGTCATATTGGCGATATTGTGTCTCGTTTCGACTCGTTGAATGTTATTCAGCGAACCTTGACGACGGGTTTTCTCGAAGCATTAATCGATGGTGTGATGGTGTTGATTACCTTAGGTATGATGCTGCTCTATAGTGTCAAGCTCGCGTTGATTGCAATGGCCGCAGCAGGATTATATGGGTTACTGCGTTTAGTGCTATATCGGCCACTTCGTTTGGCGACAGAAGACCATATCGTAAGGGGGGCAAAGCAGCAAAGCCATTTTCTGGAAACCGTACGCGGGATACAAAGTATTAAGCTGTTTG
>ERZ724526.1346-NODE-1346-length-12847-cov-6.434412_pt1 | contig 12847 bp, 12 predicted proteins | sample MGYA00376059_ERZ724526 | MGnify/ENA primary metagenome ERZ724526 (study PRJEB28724, sample SAMN07190883) | activated sludge metagenome | isolation source: activated sludge of sewage treatment plant in Hong Hong | place: Hong Kong | collected 2016-03-17 ... | reverse complement strand
GCGCCGGCATTGTGAGGACCTGGCCACTCGCGTATCATGCGGGATCGCACCGCGCTTGTCCTGTCCATCCGGATTTATGATCGTAGGATGCGTGGGTGATCGTGAACTCCTCTGGACCTGTACGTCATGCGCTTTATTCATGCGGCCGACCTTCATATTGACAGTCCCCTGCGCGGGCTGGACCGCTACGACGGCGCTCCGGTTGAGCGGTTGCGGACGGCGACACGCAGTGCCTTCGAGCGGCTGATCGATACAGCGATCAGTGAACACGTGGACTTTTTGCTCTTGGCCGGGGATATCTACGACTGCGACTGGCAGGATTTTCATACCGGCCTGTTTTTTCGCGGGCAGATGGTTCGGTTGGAGCGAGAGGGGATCCGGGTCTTCATCGTTCAAGGGAACCATGATGCGCAGGGTGTCATCTCCAAACAGCTCGTCCTCCCGCCGAATGTCACCGTATTTTCCAGTCGCGCGGCTCACACCATCAGGCTCGACGATCGCTCGGTGGCGATCCATGGCCGCAGCTTTCCCGAACGGGCGGTCGATGAAGACCTTGTCCCTTCTTATCCTCCGCCTGTGCCGGGCTTCTTCAATATCGGTCTCTTGCACACCAGCCTGACAGGCCGCGCCGGGCATGACACCTACGCGCCGACGGACCTGCCGACGTTGAACCACAAAGGATACGACTATTGGGCCCTGGGGCATGTGCATGCGCGAGAAGTGATCGCCGAGCGGCCGCACATCGTATTTCCCGGCAACCTGCAGGGCCGCCATGCGAAGGAAACGGGGCCGAAGGGGTGCGAGTTGGTGACGGTGGAGGCGGGCCGAATCGAAAGCGAATTCGTGGCGCTGGATGTGGTGCGCTGGAATCAGCTGATCGTTTCGCTCGATGGCGTACAGAGGCTGGAGGCTTTGGGAGAGGCCTTCCGTCATGCCCTGGAGCCGGTGCTCACCGGCGCAATGGATCGCCTGCACGCGGTACGGGTAACCCTGACGGGATCCACGGAACTCCATCGCCTGGAAGCGAGCCAGCCCGGCACGTTGGCTGCGGCGATGTATGGGGCGGCACAGGACATTGGCGAAGCCGAAGTCTGGATTGAGCAGGTCCGGCTTGACCTCACTACTCCGCTTGATCGCGTTCAAACGGCGCAACGCCAGGATGCGGTGGGTGAACTCGTCCGTCTCGTCGATTCCGTGGCGGGTGACGAATCGGAGTTGCAGCGCTGGGCGCAGGTCGAACTCGGCGATCTGCTGGGCTCGCTTCCGCAGGAAGTGGCGGCTGGAGACGTGCCGAAGCTCGACGACCGCGTCGAATTGACACAGCTCCTGATGGAGGCGGAAGCCACAGTATTGGCACGGCTGACTGATCTTGGAGCAGAGGCATGAAACTGCTCAAGCTGCTGCTCCAGGCCTACGGTCCATTCACCGGCAAGGTGCTGGATTTTTCCACGGGCCCTGCCAACCTCCACGTGATTTATGGTCCCAATGAAGCGGGCAAGTCGTCGGCCTTGCGAGCCATGATGGATTTGCGATTCGGCATCCCTGTGCGAAGCGCGGACGATTTCCTCCATGCCGCCGGTGACCTTCGGATCGGAGGAATTTTCGCCGCGATCAATGGCGAGGCGATCGGTTTTGTGCGGCGCAAGGGCAAGGGGACGACACTGGCGCGGCTCAACGTTCTGACGGAGCAACCAGATCAATCGCTTGTCATAGAGCCGGGCCATGAACGCGGATTGACCGGCGGGCTGGAGCGGGTGGAGTTCGAGGCCATGTTCGGTCTCACCCATGCGCGTTTGCGCGAAGGCGGACAGGTGCTTCTGCGCGGCGAGGGGGATTTGGGATCAGCGTTGTTCGAAGCAAGCGCAGGGACCAGCGGCATCGCGACGCTGCTCGCAGCGTTGGAGACCGACGCGAAGAAGCTATATAGCCCGCATGGACGGGCGCAGAACGCGGTGATCAATGAGGCACGCCGGCGGCTCGATGAACAACGGCAGGCCTGGCGCGAAGCCCAAACCAAGCCGGCGGAGTGGCAAAGCTTGTATCGCGCGCACGAGGCGGCAGCAGCGACGCTCTCTGACGTGAGTATGACTCTCGAACGGCTGCGCCGGCGTGAGAACGAATTGATCGAATTGCGCACAGTCGGACCGTTGTTGCGCACCCATGACGCAGCGACGGCCTTGTTGGCGTCGTTCGCCGGAGTTCCGGACTTGCCCGAACAGGCGCGGGAAGCGCGGTTGGCTGCGTTACAGGAACTCAACCACGCTGAGCACAGCCTGAGAGAAGCTGAGGTCGAGGCGGAGCGATGCGCCCGTGCGCTTGGCGCGTTGACCCTCGAGCCATTGGTCCTGGAGCATGCCGCTGCGATCGAACGATTCGTGTCTGGGGTCGCGGCGGCGGCTCGCTATCGGATCGAGGTGCAACAACAGGATGCAGTCATTGCCGCACTCGATGCGGACCTCGGATTAGCCATCGCGCGACTCGCGCCCGGACGTGAGGTGCGTGATGTGCTGCACGCCGTGCCGTCTGCCGCCGACCGCCTGATCCTGGACGATCACCTGATGCAGGTGAGTCGATTGGAGGACCGGCTCGAACATATCCGGCAACGCGCCACGGCATTGGACCAGGCCCTGGCTTCGTCTCACCAGGAATCCTGGCTCCCGATCGATCCCGGCTCCAGACAGCAACTCATGACAGCCGTTCGCCATGCCCAATCGCTTGGTGATGTGGTCCGGCGGCAGAAGGAACTGGATCAGCAGCGGCGTGAAATGGACCTTCTGCTCGAACAGGCTCTGGCCGATGTCGGACTGGCCTCCGACCAGGCGTTGCGCCGCGCTCAACCATTGCTCGACGCACAGATTGCGCGTACGAGGCAGGAATTGAACGATCTCGACGAGCAGATCCGCAAGTTGCGCGATGAACAGGAATTAGTGGGCCGCGATCTGGATGGACAACGTCTGCGGCTCAGGCAGTTGGCCGCCGAGGGCGAAATCGTGACGGCGGAGACGTTACGTCAGGCGCGGGCCAAGCGAGACGACAGGTGGAAGGCCATCCGTGAGGCGTACATCGACCGTACTCAGACCCTCGATCAACTGGCCTTGGGGTTTGATACTGCACGGGCCACACCGGAGATGTTCGAAGCGGCTCTGAGCGAGGCCGACCGGCAGGCGGATCTCTTGCGCGCGGATGCCAAACGCGCCGCCGGCCTGGAGGAATGCACGGGACGCATCGAGCAGATGGAGGGCCGGCGATCGGATATCGAACGACAGATAGCACGACTTTCGGCAGGCCGCGGGGCGACCCTTGACGCATGGGCACAACGGCTGAAAGACGCCGGTCTGCCTGATTTGGATCCCGAACCATTACGGGAATGGCAGGGGCGGCGAGCCGACGCGCTCCAGATTGCAGAACGCGTGGCAGGGCTGCGCGCTGCAAGTGACCGGTTGCAGGAAGAGACGAACAATGCGGTGGCTGGAGTCAGGGCAGCCTTGCTGAAGCTGGGCCATCCAGTGAGTGAGGCGAACCCCGTGGATGTGACCCTCTTGCCGTCGTTGATCGAGCAGGCGGTGGCCTATGACAGCAAGGCCGTCGAGGCTGAAGCCGCTCACAACGCGAAAGAACAAGCGGCCACAGTGCAACGGATCGAACGCCAGCAACTCGACCGTTCGATGGCTGAGATGGGGGCGGAGTTACGGCGCCACCAGTCCGCATTGCAGGCGTGGCATGCGCGGTTGTTCCTCGCCTCCGATACGATTCCGGATGCGATTAAAGTGCGTCTCGACGAACTGGATGGCGCGGCACGGCAGGCGGCAGCCTTAGGTGAGGCAAAGCAGCGCAGAGCCCAGGTACAGGCTATTCTCGATGACCTGGCCGCACAGTCCAAGGATGTGGCGGCAGTACTCGATATCCCGGCGCCTCAGATGGTGGAGGACTTTGCGGATCGGTTACGCGGCAGGCTCGCGGCGGCAAAGGCTGCGGAACAGGAGCAGGCGACGCTGCTGCGGGATCAGCGGAAAGCCGAGGAGAAGCGGCGAGGCGCTGCCTCGGACCGGGCCGCGCAGCAGACCATATTGGCACGGCTGTGCGCAGTGGCGGGGGTGACCGGTCTCGAGGACTTGCCGCAACGTGAGGAGGCGGCCTCACGCAAACGGGAGGCATCCGCCAGCCTTACACATGTGCGGCAACAGATCGCTGCCGCATCGTCCCTTTCCGTCGAGGAGCTACGCCAGCGCCTGTCCGGCCGGGATGCGGTGACGATCGAGACCGAGCGGGAACAGTGCCGATCGGAAATTACGAGATGTGAAGAAGAGCAGGCGGCTGCCCGTCGCGCGGAAGAGCAGGCGCGATTAGCTCTGAACGCCATCGACTCCTCAGACCGCGCAGCCCGTGCCCGTGAGGCCATGGAGTCGGCTGCCGCACGGTATCGCTCAGCCATCAGGCCATGGGCCAGACTGAAACTGGCCCGCGCACTGCTGCAGGAAGCCTTGAATCGCTTCCGGGAGCGGGCACAGGCGCCCATGATTACGAAAGCCTCAGCTTATTTCGCGCTCATGACCGACGGAGATTATGAACGATTGATCAGTGACGACACCGGAGGGCAGCCGCGGTTATGCGCATTGCGCCAAGGCGGCACGTCGGTCGCGGTTGAAGAAATGAGCGAGGGCACGGCGGATCAATTGTATCTCGCCTTGCGACTGGCGGCGCTGGACATCCGTCGAGAGGCCCATCCGCAGATGCCGCTCGTGCTGGACGACGCGCTGATTACCTCCGACGACCGGCGCGTCGCTCACATCCTCCGGGCGTTGGCTCGCTTCGCCGGGGAGGGCCAGGTGCTGATCTTCACTCACCATCGCCATCTGCTGGACGTCGCGCGGGCGGCGATCGGCGAACAGGCCTTCGTTTCGCATCACCTCTGATACCAGTGCCTGGCTACGACCGGATGTGATGAGGGGGCGGGTTTCACCTAGTACGCAGCCCGAGTCTTCCGCGGTAGGCTCAATAGGCAGAACCGGAAGGATGGATGCCATGAGCCCGGTCAATCGATTTCCCTCCTCCGACGACACGAAGGATATTCGCATTGTGGGGTGCGACGTCCATCTCACCTTTCACCAGGGTGGCGGTGAACGATGGTCCGTCCAGGCTACCTTCAGGTGCGGAGTCGGAGACAAGAGACGCGAAGAGTCCGTTGATTCCGGTCCATGCGCGACACGTGAAGAAGCGGAGCAAATCGTGCTTGGACGGGTAGGCCACAGGCTCGGACACAATGTGGACAGTCATACCTCCCGCGTAAAAAATCCAACCGAAAAAAATCCTCAGTAGTCGTTCTGCCATGGACTTCCGGTAGCGTTGCTCCCACCTTCTTTCTCCATGCGGGGTTTCACCTGTATCCTATGGACGAATAGGACGTCACACATTGTCCTGAGCATCGAATGTAAGGGGAGGCCCGATATGAAGCGCTTGGACGGAAAAGTTGCGGTGGTGACAGGCAGCAGCAGCGGAATCGGCAAAGCGATTGCCTTGCGGTTTGCGCAGGAAGGGGCGACAGTGGTCGTTGCGGCACGGCGCTTCTACAAGTGCGAAGAGACCGTCGCGCAGATCGAATCAGCCGGGGGCCGGGCAGTGGCACTACAGACGGATATTGCCGATGAATCGCAGGTGGAGCAGCTCATGGCGGAAACGATCCGCCGATACCAGCGTCTGGATATCCTGGTCAACAATGCGGGCATCTTCGGCGGCCGCCGTCTGGCAGAGACGAGCACCGAGGCGTTCGATGAAGTGATGCGAACCAATGTCCGGGGAACATTCTTCTGCTGCCGCGCCGCCTTCGGGCTTATGAAAAAGCAGGGCGGCGGGACAATCATCAATATGTCGAGCGTGGCGGGTGTGCAGGCCTGGAGCGGGACGGGCACCTACAGCGCCTCCAAACATGCCATCATGGCGCTGACGAAGTCGTTGGCGGACGAAGGGCGAGCCTATCGGATTAAGGTGAGCGCGCTCTGTCCCGGCGGGGTGGCCGATGAACTGGTCGATGCCACGCCAGAAGTGAGAGCGGCCAGCGAAAAAATCGACCCGTTCGACATCGCGGAGGCCGCTCTGTATCTCGCCTCTTTGGGCCCTCAGGCGGTGGTGCACCAACTCGTGGTGGATCGCCTAGGTGCCGACTGGTAGTAGGCTGTTGGAAAAGGCTTCCAGCGGCGTTCTCGCTTCGATCAGAGGCTCACCGTACGAGCAGAGTACGATTCGCCTCTGGGACACTGGGCACTCACCGACTCGCGCCCGTCCGCAGACGTGACGCTCATTCTTCTTCGCGTCGCGGACCTCGCTGCGGCCTTGCTGGACAGCCCTTTTCAGCAGCCTACCAGTTACACCACCTTCGCGATCGAGTGCACGTGCTTGGGGGTGTGAAACAGGAGCGGCGGGCCGAGTGGAAGGATGGATTTTCCCGTGAAGGCCTGCGTCAGGCTGCCGACCGCATGATAAAAGGCCATCAGTCCGACGATGATATGGCCCCATCCCGGCAGCAACTCACTGATGAAGTCCAAACGGGCAAAGGTGGTCGCCAGAAACGTCAGGGTGATGACCACGTGCAGCGCACTGAGCGTCAGGTTGCGATAGGCAGTCAGAAAGATCATGACGCCGGAGAAGACCGCGTAGACCAGATTGATCGGCGCGTAGAGCACGGCATCGAACTGGAAGGTGGTGCTCGTGCTGACTAGTTTGACGGTGCAGAGGGTGATCCACAGGAAACCATACATCGTCAGTGCCGTACCGCCCAGTTGCTCGTTGTAACGAATATCGGTAATGCCTGCCAGCAGTTGGACGATGCCGCCGAAGATCAGGGCAATCACCAGGGCTCCTACCATATTTTTGTGCTGAATCCATCCGAGCTGGGCGACTCCCAGGGTCAGGGCTCCCACCGCCAGACCGAATAGGCCGATCGCCAGTACGTCGATTCGCCGAGTCTGATTGTCTTCGTTCATGGGTCTTTCCTCGTGAGTAGTAAATGCCCTACAGGAAACCTAGGGGTATATCCAGGTCGGCCCCTAGGATGCTGTAGCGAGGACAAAAAGGCAAGGGCAAATTCGGGCTAGTGGCTGGAGCAGATCGGATTAACCTGCCCCGGGAGTCGGTGGTTCTTTCCGGGGCGACGCGGCGGCGAGAAAGGTCTGCAGCCGTGCGGATTGCAGCGGCTGGACGGACAAGAAATGCACCCCGCAATTGGTACCGCGAGTCCATCGCACCGCGGCAAGGTCCACCAGAATCGGCATCTCATTCGGTGAGATTTGCAGACGTAACGAGAGGTAGGTATTGACCGGCAAATGCCGGTCGCATTCGATCCGACAGCCTTCCAGGGAGAGATCTAACAGGCGTCCTTCTCCAGTCGTCGTGGAATCCGCGGACAGGGATACACGGTAATGAACGGTCATGGACATGTAATGCTGTGCATCCTCGGGTGTAGTGAATAATGGCGCTACCCTGGTGCACCGTCGAACTCCAGGTGAAGCCTGAAACGAGTCCACAGAGCCGCTCGTCGCATCAACATCCCTCGCTTCATCGCCGATGCGAAAGAGCGAAGGCCTCGGGCGACGAGTGGGCCAGCAGACTGACATACCATGCCCTCCATTGCCTGTGCGATCAGGATAATGTCTCGGGTCATTTGGCGGTGGGGAAAGTCCTAGGGCAGGAAATCGGCTCTGGTCCTTGATTTGAGGAATGGGACCTGAAAATCGGCATCCGTTTGTGGTTCTTCAAACTACGTGCTGATCAATCATGCTCGGAAGAGTGGCTTAGTCGGATGATGATCGCCCTCTTGACTAGGTTCTTATGGAGGAAGAAGCTGGAAAGGTATCGGGAGATACTTGCCATGCCGGGGTGAATTGTTCCGCAAGAGCAAGAGAGGACTCCATTCAACTCCGGAGGTTCATTGTGCGCCCTGCGGCTGGTCGGCCGCAGGGCGCTGTCATGTTATCCGCCCCAAAGGAGGTGTCGTATGAAAGCCTCGTTCTCCATATATGCGTTGGCGGCTATTGGAATGTTGGGAGCTGCCGTCGCCTTTGCCAATCCTGCGCTGTTGCCCCAGCATCCCGGGTATCCGATGGGCAAAGCGACCGATCCGGTCAACGGCCAGGCTCTCGCTAACGATCCTGGACGTGCCAACGGCGGTGGGGAATCCGCACTTGCTGGCTCCGCCGCATTTGATGACCGGCACGTGTCACAGAAACTTTCGATCAACGACCAAAACCAGCGCCTGCTCGAGAAACCCGGAGCCGGGATTTTGCCGAAGGTGCAGGGACCCAATATTGTGATCGATCCGCCCGTAAAAGAGGGAACGAAGGTGCAGGCCTCACCGCAGTAACACCATCGCTCGTGTAACGTCGCATCACGCGCCGCAGGACGGGGAGTATTCCATTGGGAGACCCTGTCCTGCGGTCCTCTCCCGTTCCTTCACGCTGGTTTGATTTTCACCCCACCGCCTTTTAGAATGCCGCCACGTCTCACGGACCGTTATGCCTAGAAAGCTTCGCACTCAGAAACCTTCCCGACGGAAGAAACGGACGTCGACTCCCGCCCTCCCGCTTGCGCGGGGACAGAAGCAGCGATTTCAGAACCGGTTGCTCAAGTGGTACAAAGAGTATGGCCGCGACCTGCCCTGGCGGAAGACGTCGGATCCCTATCATATTCTGGTCTCGGAGGTAATGCTCCAGCAGACGCAAGTGGATCGGGTCATCCCGAAGTACCATGAATTTTTGGAGCGGTATCCGTCCTTTGCCGAATTGGCCGATGCCCCGGTAGCGGAGGTCAAACAGACCTGGTACCCGTTGGGGTACAACATCCGTCCCGAGCGGTTACACAGTATCGCGCGTGAAACCGTGGCCCGCTATGGCGGGCAACTACCGAGTGATGCGGATGAATTGTTGTCCTTCAAAGGCATCGGGCGGTATACGGCCGGCGCGATTCGCTCCTTCGCGTTCAACGAGGACGCACCGATCCTCGACACGAACGTGATCCGTGTCTTGCACCGGGTGTTCATCGCCGAGGGGGATCCAAAGGGACAGAAAGCGTTGCTCTGGGAACTCTCCGAAGCGTTGATTCCTCGGGGTAAGGGGTACGATTTCAACCAGGCGATCATGGATTTCGGCGCCACCATTTGTACGGCGCGTAATCCCTATTGCCTCCTCTGTCCCATGAAACCGCTGTGCAAAACCTATCCGTTCGGTGAGAAATAATCCTCGACGAACGGGTCATCGCATGATCGTCACGTGCGAAGGGCTGATGGGGCAACGACTCGATACCGGGAAGGTCGCGATGCAGGTGATTGAAGTAGCGGCCGGAATCATTGCTCACGAAGGACGCTACCTGATCGCCCGCCGCAAAGCCGGCGCGCATCTTGGAGGGTTGTGGGAGTTTCCCGGGGGCAAACGTGAAACAGGCGAAACGCTGGAGGAATGTCTGCATCGGGAGTTATGGGAGGAGTTGCAGGTTCGAGTCAGCGCACCGACTCCCTTTCAGATCGTACGGCATGAATATCCCGAGAAGGTTGTGGAATTGCATTTCTTTCGTTGCCGCATCGAGGCGGGTGTTGCGATCGCGATCGATTGCGCGGAGCTTCGATGGGTCTATCCTCATGAGATGGCCTCCTTCGAGTTTCCGCCGGCCGACCAGCCCGTCATTGCGGCGCTTCAGCAGAGGAAGGTGTAGGGGCGTATGAAAGTGGTGCTGGATATCGAAACCGTGCAGGCTCCCAGAGAAGAATGGGCGCGGATCGCAGGGCGGCAGCTCACGTCGGGCGAGGTCACTTTCGCTGAGAGCGGCGGTGATCTATTTGCCGTGGGTGAGGCAGAGGCTCAGCAGCGGCTCGATGATGAACTGTATGAGAAGTCTTCCTTCGACGGCACGTTCAGCAAGATCGTCTGCATCGGTCTGTTGGAGTTCACGGATACCCTGGAACCGAGGGGTGCCATCTCGTGGTATGGGGGGAATGAACAGGCGCTCCTGCGGGCCTTCTGGAGTCATCTGGGCCAGTCGCGTCCGTCGCTGTTCATCACCCACAACGGACTCAATTTCGATCTGCCCTTCATCAAAAAACGGTCGATCATTCAACAAGTGAAGCCCAGTATGGAGATCAACCTGGCCAAGTTCCGCGCGGAGCCGGTCTACGACACCATGGCCATTTGGAGCAACTGGGATAACCGGGGATGGGTCAAGCTGGATGTGCTTGCCCGGGCGTTGAATGTAGAAAGCAAATCGGGGAGTGGTTCGCAGGTCGCGCAAATGTGGGCGGACGGGCAGGGAAAAGAGATTGCCCTCTATTGCCTGCAGGATACCTATGTGACCTATGGATGCTACTGCCGGATGAATTTCCGGCCGCCGATATCGAGGGAGATTGTGCTGCTGAAGCCGGAGCTGGTCGATGTGGGCTGAATGCGGTCCGCGAGGTCAGCGGACCGTCAGTTCTGCCTTATTGCGGGTCTCGCGTTTGGGTTGCTGCTGAGTATTTTTCACCGCCCGGAGTTCCTTATCCTTCGTTTCCAACTGCATCCGCATCGACTCTAAATCTCTTCGCAGCGCGCTGATCTTGGCGTCCTTACGGGCCATGGCGTCCTTCGTGTCCTGCAATTCCTGGAGCGTCTCGTTCAAACGTTCGTCGTCGGCAGGGGCCTGGTTCGACGCCACCTTGTCCATGACTGGCGCCGGCGCGGATTGCTGCTTGACCGGTTGATCGGGTGCTACGGCAGGTACGTTTCGCACGCTGAGGGCTTGGACCGGTTGGGGAGCCGGAGCAGTGGTCGCTGCGGTCATGGGAGCCGGTTCGGGATTTTTGACAAACTGGTGATAGTCGATCGCAAGCGACTTCATCTGCTGCCGTCCTTGTATCACGGCCGGCAACGCCTGTTCGAGCTGCCCGGCGGAGGCCGGCATGACGCTCACGATTCGAGCCGCTCGCCCGCTTCCCAGCCATGTCGACTCGGTTTTGGCCAGCGAGCCGTGGTGCTCGGAAAGGGTGAGATACAACCGGTCGTTCTTCACGTAAAGGGTGCCCGCGGTGGGTTCAGAGCCTGACCCTGCCGATGAGGAGAGCCGGAAAGCGACCACGTATTCGGGTTGCGCTTGGGACAACGCTTGGGCTAGCAGGGGAGCAAGAGACTGCACATCCTCATCGCTGAACACTGTCATCGGCTTGCTGCCATCCACGGGCAGATTCGACATATCAGTCTGCGCCTCCGCAATCACGACGGCCCGCAACAGGCTGTCGAGTGTGGCGGCATCTATGGAGCTGGGATGGGAGGCTTCAAATTCCCAATCGGCGACTTCTTCCAGCCGGACGGAGCCTTGAGGCTGCATGGCGGCTGTTTGCTGAACCGAGGCGGCGGTGGGGGAACAACCGGAGGCCAGGGCTCCCATCAAGGTCAATCCGAGGATTCCGGAGTTCAGGCGGTGCATCAAAAAGGAGTGGGAGCCGTGAATCAGCATGGCGGTCTTCCTTCTCGGCTGGTCGAAGCGGTGACGAACAGAGGCGGTGCGGTTTCAGGGAGCACAGGCGAAACGACGGATCGGGATTACCAGATCCCCAGACCCATCATCACCACGCCGAGAGCCATCCACCCGAAGACGCCAACCGCGATGATGGTTTCGAGGCTGATCCCCTTAGGGGCTTCTTCTACGTGGGTCTGGATGATGTCTTTCTTCATGATGCGGCGTCCTCTGGCTCGCTCGGGTGGTTGGTGTGGTTGCCAGAATGGACCAAGCAAAGGCTATGCCCTGTTTCCAAAGACTTCGGAAGTGCGATTTCTCACTCCCGTTCAATCGCTGTCTGTAATGTATGTTGAGGTGAAGACGTGGCGGCACACGCTCAACACTGGGGCCTAAGCTATTGATGTTTCAAGGCAGTGAAAAGGCTCCGTTGAGAGGCAAGAAGTGATGGGCTTGGGAGAAGGTTGGAAAATACGAACTCGCTACGTCGTATCTGCCTTCCTTATTTTTGTCAGTCTGACGCGCGCGGGCGTCTAAAATTTGGCAAGAATTGTTCAGAACTGGGCAAAAAGATCCTCCTCTTTCTGCACAGGACGATTGGTCCACATTGCGAGGGGAGCCGATCGTCCGGTGCAATGACCGGTGATGGGTCATTCGATTGTGAACAACTGAGGGATGAATCACGAGAGAGTGGCACCAGGCTCGCCCCGGCCCATGAGGACGGCGGCGCTTCCATCGAGAATCGTGACCGGTTGAAGGCTCCCAAGCAAAGCCGGAGCGTCGCTCTTGTTCCAAATGACGTAAATGCCGGTGTCGGTGCGGCCCATCCATTGATCCGCAGAACGTTTGGAGTCGCCTTCCACCATGACGGGAAGGGTCTGGCCGATCAACTCCCGGTTGATGCGCGCGGTCACGGGACGTTGAAGGTCTACCAGGCGGCTGACTCGTTCACCTTTGACCGCTTCCGGCACATCATCCGGGAACTTTCTCGCGGCAATGGTGTTTTTCCGTTCCGAATATTTGAAGACGTAGGCCGAGTGATATTGCACGTCCTCCACGACTCGAAACGTATCCAGGAACTCCTCTTCGGTTTCCGAACAGAAGCCGCAGATAATGTCCGTCGTCAGGGCGATACCGGGATGCCTGCGGCGGATCGTGGCGGCCAGATCGAGATATTCCTTCCGGCTGTACGTGCGATTCATCAGTTCGAGAATACGGTCATTGCCGGACTGTAACGGCAGATGAATGTGTTTGCAGATGTTCGGATGGCCGGCCACGGCATCCAGGAGCGCGGCAGGAAAATCTTTGGGATGGGGGGAGGTAAACCGGACTCGCTCGACACCCGGCACTTCGGCCACCGCGAGAATCAGGCGGGCGA
>ERZ724526.1345-NODE-1345-length-12861-cov-6.630095_pt1 | contig 12861 bp, 9 predicted proteins | sample MGYA00376059_ERZ724526 | MGnify/ENA primary metagenome ERZ724526 (study PRJEB28724, sample SAMN07190883) | activated sludge metagenome | isolation source: activated sludge of sewage treatment plant in Hong Hong | place: Hong Kong | collected 2016-03-17 ... | reverse complement strand
TTTCACGACCTGACGAGTGACGACATTGCCGATGAGCGGACGCAGCATCGAGAGTAACCCGGAGTACAACCGGTTATCGAGCCGCAGGTAAGCCACCATCGTATTATCCATCGATTCACTGCCCTGCCCGTCTTTCACCGGCTGCAATTTGAACAACACCAGGGCCTTGCCGCTGACACGGGGCAGGAATCGGCCATCATGCGTCCCTTCAACGTAGTAAATCCGCGTGCTCCGATCTTGATACAACTGATGCACGATGCCTTCCGTGCCTTCACCGTCCGTCGCCCAGAATTCATCGGGACCGCGCCACTCAGCTTTGTACAACCCGAGATCGAGACGATTCACGAGGGCCGCGGCCATGACCGGATGCTCCAACAGATAGAGATAGACATCCTCCGGCAGCAAGGTACGGATCGGTCCCACCTTATTGGCCGTGGTGTAATGCGCAATGATCGGTTCAAGCCGGCAGGTCCAGGCAGCATCTACCTGATCGAGAGGGAACACCATGCCGACATGGTGCGACGGCAGGGAACAGCGTTCTGGTTCGGCCTGCCCGGTGGAATCGCAGAGAGCCAAGGCGGCGGTGAGCACAGCGGCCAACGGGCCGATTCGCCGAACCATCTCGCCGCCCCCGGTCATGAAGCCCGTTGAGGCACGGTCACAGTCACGTGAGCGGGAAAAAGCTGCGCAGGATCCTGCCGGAGGCGAGCCTGCCGTAACAGCGTCTCGACATGTGGTTCGAGAAGGCCTTCGAATGACGGTTGCCCGTCTGTGGTAATGACGACCGGTTTGGACAAATCGACCAGGTCCTCATTCAAATACAACGTGTACTGCCGCACGCGGTCGGTCCGCACGTCGACCCGATTCGGACCGGTCACCTGTGCGGTCAATCGGGCATAGATCCGCTTCCGAATGCTGTCGTCGCGCTTGTCGACCAGATCTTCCGAAAAGGATGCGATCTGATCCGTTGCATCGATCCGCACCCACCCGAACGGCAGGAGATGACTCGCATCCCGCACGACAGTCACGGTCTTGGGAACCGGTGTGCGGTGCTGGGTATCGAACCACTTCACCAGATCAGGCAGCTCTTCACGCGGGAAGAAATGGCCGCCGGCCATGGCATGGGTCCGGTCATGTTCACGATAGATGTAGGGGTAATCGAGGTTCTTCAGCTCACCCGCCAGCTTGCGACTCAGTTCCACGGGCATCACCTGGTCTTGAGAGCCATGAATGATGTAGACCGGCGTGGAGCGGAGATTTTCCAGGAACGGAAATAAGACATCGTCGATGCCACTGGCCATCGGCGCGAGCCCTGCAAACAGGGGCGCATGATGCATACCGATCAGCCACGCGCCGATACCGCCGTTGGACATCCCACTGAGAAACATCCGATTCGGATCGATTCGATACCGCTCCCGGACGAGTTGCACCGTCGCCAGCACGAGATCTTCGGCCCGCCTGGTAAACCAGGCACCCGCGGGATAGGTTGGACAGGCCAGGATATATTGTTCGCCTAAGCGCGACTTCCATCGGTCCAAATAGGCTTCACCGGTGAACCCCGCGCCATGGAGACATACCACCAGCGCATAGTCTTTAGTCGGCTCGTAACTCTGGGGAATGGACAGACTCACCCGATAGGGCCGGTCGCGAACCATGACCTGTTCATCCGCCAACACCCCGACAGGCTGAAGGCCATGGGGCTGGCCCTTGCGCAGGATGTCCTGCACGGCCTGAAGCGTTGCATCAGGCCGCTGCATGATGGACGCCAGCGCCGAATTGGCCTGCTCGCTGTCCTGAGTCGTGAGGTATTGCCAGACCTGCGCCGCAAGATCCGACGAGGATGCTGTTTCGGCTGCATGAGTCAAAGAAACCGACAACAGCGCCAACCAGATGCAAACGAGGGACAGGAGCAGACCGGGGCGCCGCGGATGAACCCTGTACGCAGGGCGGAGAGAAGATCGCACAATACTCCTATCGAGTCGGGAAGTCAGCCTGGATCAGCATATCACGCCCGACAGGCGTCATGCGTAGATTGTTGAGGAGCACGGCTTCCCGCAGGCGGCGCGGTGACAGCCCTCCCAACACCCCTTTCGCATCCTGCCCGCCCAGCAGCAGCGGGGCGACAAAACACATCAGGCGCTGGGGCAGTCCCGCTCGCAGCACGGCCGCATTGAGATCGCTGCCGCCTTCGACGAGAACACTCGTGACGCCGAGCTGTCCGAGCCTCGCCCATAATGCCGTGAGATTGACGTGTCCGCCGGCAGCGGGCAACACCAGGACATCGATGCCCTGGCCTCGCAAGCGCTCGACCTTTGTTACTGAGGCCGCGCGCGTGGTGGCAATCACGGTGTGGGCTTCTTCCTGCCGTTTCAGCACGGCGGCCCGGGACGGAATACGTAGTCGGCTGTCGACCACCACACGGAGCGGTTGCCTGGCGGCAAGGCGAACGGGATCACCACCCGTCCTGGCGGTCAACTGTGGATTGTCGCGCAGAACCGTACCGATCCCGACAAGCACGGCATCGACGTCGGCGCGCAGCTGATGGGCCTGCATCCGGGCCGCTTCATCGGTAATCCATTGAGATTCGCCGGTGGCGGTGGCGATCTGACCATCCAACGTCATGCCGGCTTTCAGAATGGTGAATGGCCGGCCGGTCTGCACCCAATGGATATACGTTTCGTTGAGCTGTCGCGCCTCAGGTTCGAGGCATCCGACTTCGACCTGAATGCCTGCCCGCTTGAGCTGGGCGATTCCTCTCCCCTGCACCTGTGGATTCGGGTCCACCATGGCAACGACGACGCGCCGAACGCCGGAGGAAATGACCAGCGGTACACAAGGGGGCGTCCGTTTTTTGAGATGACTGCAGGGTTCGAGGGTGACGTAGAGAGTGCCGCCTTTGGCGCGTGAACCGGCCTGACTTAAGGCAAGCACTTCGGCATGCGGACCACCGGCCTTGCGGTGAGAGCCCTGTCCGATGATCTCTCCGCGGTTCACGACCACCGCGCCGACCATGGGATTGGGACTGGTATGACCCCGGCCCTTCGCAGCGAGGCGAAGGGCCAGGGCCATCACTTCACGATCGCGGGAAGATAATTTCACCGGCTCGTACGCTTGGAGCGGCGCACCGCGCGTTTCGCAACCGGCCGTTTTTTCGCCGGAGCAGATTTCGCGGACTTCTTGGCAGACTTAACGGCGCTCGGCTTCGCGGCCTTCGGCTTGCTCTTCGCCGGCTTGTGCTCCTCTTTCTCGCCTCCCGCCAACGCTGCTTGTGCCGCAGCCAATCGCGCAATTCCCACTCGATACGGAGAACAGCTCACATAGTCCAAGCCCAATTGGTGGCAGAACTCCACGGAACTGGGATCGCCCCCATGTTCGCCGCAGATGCCCAACTTGATGGTTGGACGGGTTTTACGTCCACCGGTGATCGCCGTGCGCATGAGGGAACCGACACCTTCACGGTCCAACACCGCAAACGGATCGCTCTCCAGAATATTGGCGGTTTTGTAGAAATCGATGAACTTTGCCGCATCATCGCGCGAGAAGCCGAAAGTGGTCTGAGTCAGATCGTTCGTGCCGAACGAGAAAAACTCGGCTTCTTCCGCGATACCATCGGCCGTCACGGCCGCGCGGGGCAACTCGATCATAGTGCCGACCAAGTACGACAACTTGACGCCATACCGCTTCATCGTCTCGGCCGCAACTTCCCGGACAAGGTCCTTCTGAGCCTTCATTTCCGACACCATGCCGACCAGCGGGATCATGATCTCCGGGACGATCTTGGTGCCTTCTTTCGCCAGTTCACACGCCGCTTCGATGATGGCGCGCGCCTGCATCTTGGTAATTTCCGGCATCGTAATACCGAGACGGCAGCCACGCAGGCCGAGCATCGGATTGAATTCATGCAGTTCTTCGACGCGAGTCAATAACCGCTTCTTCTCCTCCAGCACCGTCTGCGACCCGCTGGTGAGTTCGAGCTGAGCGATTTCGACCATGAGGTCCTCACGCTTCGGCAGAAACTCGTGCAGCGGCGGATCGAGCAATCGAATCGTGACGGGGAACCCCTTCATCTCACGATACAGACCGATAAAGTCCTGCTTCTGCAACGGCAGCAGCTGATCCAGATACATTTCCCGCTCTTCGCGCTTCCGGGCGAGAATCATTTTTTGCATGATCTGGATGCGGTCCTCGGCGAAGAACATATGTTCGGTGCGGCAGAGACCGATTCCTTCGGCGCCGAAACTCCGCGCGATACGAGCCTGATCCGGCACATCGGCATTCGCCCGGACCTTGAGCTTGCGTACCCCGTCGGCCCACTTCAGCACGGATTCGAACAATTGATATTTCTCAGAAGCCGTGGCCTCCATTTTCCCCTGCAAGACCTGAATGACTTCGGATTCCACCACGGGAATATCCCCGCCGTACACATTGCCGGTCGAGCCGTTGACGGAGAGGTAGTCGCCCTCACGGAAGGTCTGCGTCCCGATCCGTACCGTTTGATTGTCCACCACCTCGATGGCTTCACAACCCGCCACACAAACCTTACCCATCTGCCTGGCCACGACGGCCGCATGGGAGGTCATGCCGCCGCGCGCGGTGAGAAAACCCAGGGCGGCATTCATGCCATGGATATCATCCGGGCTGGTTTCCTGCCGGACCAACACGACGCGGTTACCTGCGGCTTGCATCTCTACCGCCCGATCCGCCGTCAAAGCGATTTTTCCGGCGGCGGCTCCCGGGCCAGCGGGCAATCCCTTGCCGAGCGGCGTGCAGTGCGATTCTTCCTTCGCATCGAAAATCGGATAGAGATACTGTGCCAACTGGTCCGGGCCGATCCGCTGCAAGGCTTCCTTCTTCGAAATCAGTCCTTCCTTGACCATATCGACCGCAATCCGCACCGCGGCCACGCCGGTCCGTTTCCCGACGCGGGTCTGCAACATGTACAACTTGCCTTCCTGGATGGTGAACTCCAGGTCGAGCATGTCGCGGTAGTGCCGTTCCAGTTTCTTATAAGTGACTTCCAAATCTTTGTAGGCCTGCGGCATGAACTTTTCGAGCTGATTGACCGGCAACGGAGTCCGAATGCCGGCGACGACATCCTCTCCCTGCGCATTCGTCAAGCATTCACCGAAGAATTGCCGCTGACCGGTGGCCGGATCGCGCGTGAAGGCCACGCCGGTCCCGCTGGTCTCGCCCATGTTGCCGAACACCATGGCGACCACGTTCACCGCCGTGCCCCAGGTTTCGGGAATATTGTAGAGGCGACGATAGGTCACGGCCCGGGCGCCGTACCAGGAGGAGAACACCGCATTGATAGCCATGCGTAGTTGTTCGAGCGGATCATCCGGAAAATCGCGCTTGGTTTCCTCTTTGACGAGTTCCTTGAAACTGACGACGAGTTCCTTGAGCGCCTTCGCATCGAGATGCGTATCCTGCGTGACCCCGAGATCGCGCTTTTTATGTTTGAGAATGTCCTCGAAATGCTCGCGATTGATGCCCATGACGATGCTGCCGAACATGCCGATGAAGCGGCGATAACTATCCTGCGCAAACCGTTCGTTCTTGGTCTTGAGCGCCAAGCCGTGCACGGTCTTGGTGGTCAATCCCACGTTCAGCACGGTATCCATCATGCCGGGCATGGAAGCACGCGCACCGGAGCGAACGGAGACCAATAACGGGCTGTCGGGATCGCCGAAGCCCGCCTTCATCGACCGCTCGATCTTCTTGAGCGCCACCAGGGCTTCCTCCATCATGCCGGGAGGGTAGGCTTTGCCCCGCTTGTAATATTCGACGCAGGCCTCGGTGGAGATCGTAAACCCGGGGGGCACGGACACTTTGAGATTGGTCATCTCGGCCAGACCTGCGCCTTTGCCGCCGAGCAGTTCCTTCATGTTGCCGGTGCCTTCGGCTTTTCCATCTCCAAAGTAATAGACGTATTTCTTGGCCACGCGACGCTCTCCTTCTGCTATGAGGTCAATGAGTCGGAACCGAATGGCGGGCGGCGGCTTCCAGTCGCATACGATAGCGGTTGACGACGTGCCTGGTCACGCGAATGCCACACACGATGATCCCCACGACGAACGCGCCGACCGCAAACAGACGATAGTCCACGAACGGTCCGTAGTCGAAATAGAATGATCCGTCTGCACCCTGCTTGAGTTGTGCGTCTTTCTGAAACGTATGGGTTTTTCCGGTTGGATCGGCGAGGTTGAGCCATTCCGAACAGAACTGCACGGGATTTTCCGAGCCCGGAACATGTTGGTAGGCCAGTCGCAAGCAAATGTCTTGTCTGGAATCATAGATATCCGGTGTCCGCACCAGCCGTTCAAAATTCAGGCCGGTCACCCAGATGCCGAACAGGAAGACCGCATTGCACACCACCATCATCACGACGCTGATGCCGGACGCAAATCGCCGGACTTTGGTCGCTCTTACTTGAGCCGAGGCACTGGCCTCGGGTGACTCAGGGTGGCTCTCTGAAGTTGAGTCCAAATGCTCACCATCCGCTACGTCCCTTGTACCATAATCTGGGAGAAATCAGCGAATGACATGAACAAATCATCGACCTCTTTCAAGAGTGACAGCCGGTTTCCACGCACGGCCGGATCGTCGGCATTGACCATCACCGCATTGAAAAAGTCGTCGATCGGACCCTTCATCCGAACCAGCACGTCCAGCGCCTGTCCGTATTGCCCGCCGCGCATGGCGGCCGCATAGGCAGCATGGCTTTGCTGCACAGTCTCATATAAGGCGGACTCGGCAGGCTCCCGAAATAACCCGGACTCCACCGGCTTACGATCCCACTGTTCCTTTTCGGTCAGCCGATGCGCGCGTTTGAATCCAACGATCAGCGGATCGAACTCCGCCCTCGACGTAATCTGCTGCAGCGACTGCATCTTGTCGAAGAGGTCGGTGAGATCGATGGACTGGCGGTCGGCCGATTTCAGAACAGCCTCCATCACATCGTCCCGCAATTGGTGCGCGCTTTTTCCGTAAAAACGGACCCGCTCAAAAAGAAATCCGATCACGTCCGGCGCGCCGCCTTTGGCCGGCTGAGGCGCAGCCGCCACATGCTGACCGGCCAACCCTTCCTGGGTCGCCCGCACTGCTTGCGCGAGATTGATCTGCAATCGGCTCTCGATGAGAATACGCACAATCGCCGTGGCATGGCGTCTGAGGGCGAAGGGATCTTCGGAGCCGCTCGGAACCAGCCCGACCAGGAAAAATCCGGCAATGCTGTCTAACCGGTCGGCCAGAGAGAGCACTTTCCCTGCCAGCGATTCCGGCAACTCTCCTTCCATCGCCCGTGGCAGATACTGTTCTCGAATCGCGGCGCTGACCGTCGCCGATTCCCCGTCGTGTTTCGCGTACTCCCCGCCCATCATGCCTTGAAGAGTCGGGAACTCGCCGACGATACCCGTCAACAAATCAGCTTTGCTGAGTTCCGCCGCGCGCCGGCAGTCGTGAACCAATTGGTCGTCACCAAGCTGCCCGGCGAGATGAGCCGCCATCGCCACGACGCGCTGCGTTTTCTGATGGAGGCTGCCAAGTTTCTGGTGGAAGGTGACCGCGAGCTGCTTTGCCACACGATCCGCCAGCGACGTTTTGCGATCCTCGTCGAAGAAAAATTTCGCGTCGGCCAAGCGCGCAGCCAGAACCCGTTCGTTCCCCTCACGGATCAACTGCATGTTCGCCAACTTCATATTTGTGACCGCGAGGAAATTGGGCAACAGCGCGCCCTTGGAGTCCACGAGGGAAAAATATCCCTGATGCTCCTTCATCGAGGTCATCAGGATTTCTTTCGGGAGCGCCAGATAATGCGGTTTGAAGGAACCGAGAATCGTCAGCGGGCATTCCACCATGTAGACAGCCTGCTCCAGCAACTCCTCGTCCTGATGCAGGTGCCCGCGTGCTGATTTGGCCAATGCGGCTAGTTGATCGAGGATCATGGCGCGCCGGCGATCCTGATCGACGATCACGCTGTGGCGTTCGGTCTCTTTGAAATAGTGCGCGATGGATTGCACGGCGAAACCTTTGGGGCTGGACACCTTCGCACCCAGCACTCGATGCCCCTGGCTGTAATTGCCGGCCTTGATCGTCGCGAACTGAATCGGCAGGACCTTGCCCCCGCAGAGCGCAATCAACCAACGCACCGGCCGGGCAAAGCGCACCCCGGTCTGGTTCCAATGCATGGCCTTGGGAAACGACAACTTGGCCAACAACTGCGGCAACGCCTGCGTCAGGACCGCAGCCACGGCCTGGCCCTTCTCCGGCTTCACCGCAAACAGATAGTCGCCTTTGGGCGTCTGCCGGACTTGCAGAGACTCAACCGGCACGCCTTGACCCGCGGCAAACCCAATGGCCGCTCTCGTCGGCTGTCCCGACTGATCGAAGGCCACGGCTTTTGAAGGCCCCATGGCTTCTTTGACGGCGGAGGCCTGCTGTCGCGCCAGCCCTTCGACCAACAACACGAGCCGCCGCGGTGTGCCCATCGTCCGGACAGTGCCGTAGGTGAGACGTGAGTCTTTCAGCAACGTCTCCGCTCCCTGCTGCAAGGCGCGTAACGCGGGAGCGACAAACTGATAGGGCAACTCTTCCGTCCCGATTTCGAGCAGCAATTCCGTCGTAGAGGGAGTCTTGGCGCGTGAGGCAGATGCAGGCTTCTTCGCGCGTGAAACGGTCTTCGTCTTGGGTTTTTTAGATGGCATTGTGGAAATAGGATCCGCGGGCTACTTGGTAGTGACCGGTGAGTGGTTGATGGTTCCCTTACCTGCCCCAGCCGGTTGCTTGATCAAAGGATGGCCCATGGCCTCCCGGTCGGCCACGTACGATTCCGCGCAGCGACGCGCCAGCGCCCGCACCCTGGCGATGTAGGACGTCCGCTCAGTGACGCTGATCGCCCCGCGCGCATCCAGCAGGTTAAACATGTGCGAGGTCTTGATGCAGTAATCGTAGGCTGGCAGCGTCAACTTCTTGTCCAGCAGTCGCTGACATTCTCCTTCGAAGGCCTGGAAGGTGGCCATCAACATGGGCACCTCGCCCTCTTCGAAGTTGTAGCGTGAAAACTCGACTTCGCTGCGGTGATGCACGTCGCCGTAGGTGACGCCGTCACTCCACTGCAGATCGTAGACGTTATCGACCTGCTGCAGATACATGGCGATGCGCTCGGTGCCATACGTGATTTCGCCGGTGATCGGATTGAGCGGAATGCCGCCGATTTCTTGAAAATACGTAAACTGGGTAATCTCCATGCCGTCGAGACGCACTTCCCAGCCCAACCCCCAGGCCCCCAGCGTTGGTGATTCCCAATCATCCTGCACAAACCGGATGTCGTGCTTTTTGGGATCGATGCCCAGTTGCTTGAGGCTCTCCAGATAGAGTCCCTGGATATTGTCCGGAGCTGGTTTCAAAACTACCTGGTACTGGTAGTAATGCTGCATGCGGTTGGGATTTTCACCGTAGCGGCCATCGGTCGGCCGGCGGCAGGCTTGCGGATACGCAGCGGACCAGGGTTCAGGCCCGAGGGAGCGGAGGAACGTGGCGGGATGAAATGTTCCCGCGCCCACTTCCAGATCATACGGTTGATGGATGACACACCCACGGTCGGCCCAGAAGCGATGCAGAGTCAAAATGAGGTCTTGGAAATTCACCGGATGTCCAGATCTAGCCGCAGGCTGCTCGTGGTGACGGACAAAAATCACGCTGAAGCTAGCAAGAACGGTTACAGGGTGTCAAGAAACGGAGCGTCCGTTTTCAATAGGTTGCAGGATGGAACCGGCTACGCAGTGGAACGGATTTCTTCTTCGCCACCTCGTGGTCGAATCGCTTGAATCGCGAGACGCGCTGGTTTATTCTGCCAAATCTTGAGCAACTCACTAGACAACTACCTCGACCATGAAGTTCTCCAAAAAGAGTGAATACGGGCTCCGGGCGCTTCTCGAGCTCTGCGAGACGTATGGAGGGCGCGTCCTCCAGCGCCATGAGATTGCCGAGCGGCAGAACATCCCTGTGGAATTTCTCGAGCAGATTCTGCTCGCCCTCAAACGCGCCGGGCTGCTGGCGAGTCGGCGCGGCATTCGCGGCGGGTATTCACTGATCAAATCCCCTGAAGAAATCACGCTCGGGCAGGTCATCCGGATTCTGGACGGGCCACTGGCCCCGATTAGCTGTGTGAGCAAAACCGCCTATCAAAAATGCTCCGACTGTCCTTACGCCGCTAAACCCTCCTGTCCGCTCCAGCAGGCCATGGGGGAGGTGCGCGATGCCATTGCCAACATTCTCGACCATTACACCTTGAGTCGATTTGCCCATACCAAACTGGCGGAAGGATCCTGATGCGTACCATCACCCATACATTTTCGACCCTGATGCTCAGCGTCATCGCGTCCTGGGGTCTGTTCACGTTCCCGGTTGCACCGAGCCACGCAGCCGAGACGCGCGATTTGATTCTGGCGGCCTACAGCGTGCCCAAGGAAGCCTATGAACGACACATCATTCCCGCCTTCCAACGGTATTGGAAACAGAAGACGGGACAGGATGTGCGGGTCCGCAGTTCGTACGGGGCGTCCGGAGCCCAGGCGCGCGCCATCATCGGAGGGTTCGATGCGGATGTCGCCGTGCTCTCGCTGGAAGGCGATGTCGATCAAATCACCAAAGCCGGCCTGATTACGCATGACTGGAGGAAAGCTCCGCATGGAGGCATGATCTCCGCCTCGGTCGTGGCGCTCGGTGTCCGGAAAGGCAATCCCAAAGGCGTGAAGGGCTGGGAAGATGCGGCACGGCCCGGCGTTGAAGTGCTGTATCCCAATCCCAAAACCTCCGGCGGTGCCATGTGGGATGTGATCGCCATTTATGGCGCAGGGCTGAAACTCGCCGAACAACGGGCGGGAAAACCGGTGGCTCCGGAAGCGGCGGCGACGCAGGCGGTCGACTTGCTCACGCGCATTCAGCGCAACGTGAAGGTCATGGACAAAAGCGGCCGGGAATCGGTGACGACGTTCGAACGCGGCGTCGGCGATGTGATCGTGACCTATGAAAATGAATTGTTGCCGCGCGTGAAAAGCGGGCGCCCCTACGAACTCATTGTGCCGGCCGAAACGGTGTGGATCGAAAACCCGGCGGCGGTGGTCGATACCTATGCCGACCGGCACAAGGCCAAGGATCTGGCTGAAGCGTTCGTCGCTTTCCTCCATGGTCCGGAGGCGCAGGCTGCGTTCATCGAACTGGGATTCCGTCCGTTGGACCGTGGCGCAGTGGCGCCTGCTTCGGGTGCCGCCCTGCCTCAACCGGCCCGGCTGTTCACCATTGCAGACCTTGGTGGATGGGAGTCCGTGAGCACCAAACTCTTCGGCGCACAGGGCGTGTGGACGAAGATTGTCGAAGACGTGTCAAAGAAATAGCAGGAGGCTGAACAGGCCAGCCAGCGGCGTTCTCGCATCGTTCAGGCCCTCAACGTACCGCCCATGGGACATGAGTCTGTCTCGCCAGGCTCAGGGTGGGCGGGTAAGAACATGCAGCTCAGGCCTTCACTCGCTGCGGCCTTGCTGGACTGACCTGTTGAGCCTCCTGTGAATGAACCAGTAACACATGATCGCCACCACAAGTGGAAATAGTTGCATGCCAAACATAAATGACCGTCACCACAGACACGGAACGGGCGCATGACCTCACACATGCTCTTGCGTGTGGCACTACGGTCTGCAGCGGTGGGGTATGTCCTGCTGCTGATCTTTCTTCCGCTGGCTACCCTGACGCAGCAATCCATCGCCTCGGGATGGGACCGTTTCATTCAGGATTTATCGGCCCCTCAAGCGGCAGCCGCCCTCTGGCTGACCATTGAAACATCCGCGATCGCCACCGCCATCAATGCCGTCTTCGGCACTCTTTCGGCACTCGTGCTGGTGCGTTATGAATTTCCCGGCCGCTGGCTCTTGAATGCGTTGGTCGATCTGCCCTTCGCCATTCCCACTCTCGTCGCCGGGCTGATGATTGCCGCCATTTATGGGCCCACGAGCGTGCTCGGCACCTGGCTCCAGCAAGGTGGCCTCACGGTGCTGTATAACCAGCCCGGCATCATTCTGGCCATGCTGTTTGTCACCATGCCGTTTACGATTCGCTCCCTTCAGCCGGTGTTGATGGGACTGGAACGCGATCAGGAAGAAGCGGCATTCACCCTCGGAGCGAGCCCCTGGACGACCTTTTGGAAGGTGACGGTCCCGTCGGTCCTTCCCGGGCTGCTGACCGGAGTGTTTCTGACCTTCGTACGGGCTTTGGGCGAATTCGGCTCCATCGTCATCGTGGCGGGCAATATTCCGATGAAGACTCAGGTGGCGTCGGTCTACGTCTACGGAGAAATCGAAAGCTACAACCCCCAGGCCGCGACCTCCGTCTCGGTGCTGATTCTGCTCATTTCGTTTGTGGTGCTGCTGCTCTTGGAACGGTTGACCCGGCGTCCCGGTGAACGGTTACCTAAACTGTTTCGCTGGGCGAACCGGCACGACCAACCCGGCCGTGATGCGGCAGTGGCAACGTCTGCGCACTGAAAGGCGAGCCGGGTTTGAGATCGTGTGACGTGTAACGGGAGTGCGGGCATGCGTTGGTTGTTGATCGGAATCGTCTGGCTGTATTTTCTAGTCCTCCTGGTAGGACCGATCCTCTACATGGCCAGCCAGAGTTTCAGTGAGGGGCTGGCGGCCTTCTGGACCGAGATTTCACGGCCGGAAGCGGTGCACGGCTTTACCCTCACCGCGGAAATCACGCTGATCGTCCTCGTGCTCAACCTGATCTTCGGAACACTCACGGCGCTCGTATTGGCGCGCCAACAGTTCTGGGGCCGCAGCCTGGTCAGCGGCGTGATCGATTTGC
>ERZ724526.1339-NODE-1339-length-12896-cov-3.483218_pt1 | contig 12896 bp, 11 predicted proteins | sample MGYA00376059_ERZ724526 | MGnify/ENA primary metagenome ERZ724526 (study PRJEB28724, sample SAMN07190883) | activated sludge metagenome | isolation source: activated sludge of sewage treatment plant in Hong Hong | place: Hong Kong | collected 2016-03-17 ... | reverse complement strand
GCTCTTGATGGGCGCCCATGAAGCGTGTCAAGTTCACGCCGTATACGGCGCCGATAGCAACCAGTACTGACAGCACGGCAATGGCAAAGATCAGTAAATTGCCTCTCGATCTGCGCAGTGCTGTATTCTTCTTTCTCATTGGGTGATGATTACCCTGACAGTCATGGTGCCTCTGTTATCAGCGCGGTCGCCGTAGGTTCCTGCCAGAGGCGGCTGCGGCTGACCCGGCTCTGATAAGCCGATGCTGGAGGGAGTGATTCCACTTGAGCCCTCCTTACAGCCCATATAAAGAGTGCCGCTTCCAGGCAGGGGGAAGTTCCACTGATCAACGCCCAGGGCAAAGGGTGAACCGTTCAAGCCTACCTTGCCTATCATCATTCCGCAGGGGAAGGGTACATCCGGACAGATAGTTTGACCGTTTGCGTCGAAGTCGACCGGCGAATCACTGGGCTTCACATTCCAGGCGCCGTCTGCCTTGTAGTCGACCCAGATTTGGGCGCCGGTTGGTACGTTAAGGGAGGTGGGAGTCCAGTTAAAGCTGCGGGAGTCGATTATTAGAACATCCTGGGTGACAATTTTTCGACCGCTTTGTTTGATCATGTCGTAGATATTTGGTGTTCTCCAGCCCTCGCTTTCGGGGTCGGCCACAAAACCCATGGTCTGGATGCCCGGTGATCTGAGATTTTTGGGAGCGCTGCCGCCTTTGAGGGCCAGGGCGCTGCCGGGTCCGCTCAATCCGAGCGGATACTCGGCTGCTCTGTGGGCGGTCATGGAGAGCTTGTAGTTAGTGCCCAGACCGGGAATGGAAGATATGAAAGGCAGTCCGTCCATTTTGACTAGAGGCGAGACATCGTATTCAACCTTGGTGGCGTATTCGTAGACAAAGGCGTTCTTATCTATGGGGTCGGTCACGGGTGTGTTTGGTCCCCATTTTTTTATGGCGTTGCCCACATCAGTGCTGGTTTGCGCTACAAAGAGATCCATGCCGCTGCCGCTGTAGCCGCTGACGGGGGCCATCCTGGCAAAGGCGGCGAAGCCGGAATTGTTGAAGACCCTGGCTTCGTCGGCGGCGGCATTCAGGGCTTCTGCATAAGTGCGCTGGGAAGCGGCGCGATTACAGATCTGGTTGGCGGCAAAATAAGTGCAGCAGGCGGCAATACCGCAAAACAGTAAGTCTAGAACCGGAAACACTCCTACCAGGAGAAGCAGCATTAGCGCTACGGGAAACTCGGCGGTGTTCCCATCCGGTCTTCTTCGTTTTTGCATATTTTGAACCTGCGGCTGATGATGCCTGAGCGAGAGTAAGCGGTCTGCCTGATGTATATATTCCCTACCCGGATATGCGTGTCTGAAACTCCGGAAAACATTATCTTTGCTCGCTTAGCATGGTACCCTTAGCCCTTGCAGTAGAGGGAAATCGGTGGCAGCGTAGCTCCAGTTTACGGTTAGCACGACTATTGCAAGTTGGGCTTTTCGACCAGCAAAGTAATGGTGGTTTGGCTGTAGCGAAAGTTTGGTGGTCTGACTGCGGCGGTTACTTTTTTACATGCCGTTTATTTTGTGTCTAAACCATCTGCAGGCAGGTATCCTTAGGTTAGTTAAATTGAGCGAAGTATGTCCAGTTCCAATTCCTCCAAGCAACTTCTGGTAATCCTCGGCAGCCTGGCTATATTTCTGGGTTCTATTGGGCTTGGTTATTTTTGGGGTTTTTCGTCCACCTGGGCTCATTTTGAGAAACAACCTTTGATTGGCAAAGAGCCCATTACCTTGCAACTGGTAAAAGTTGTGCGCGATATTCCCGCCTCCGGCAAAGTGGAATTCGAGAATGTAGAGGAAGTGCGGGTCAAGATGCCTCAAGTTTATGCTGATTCTCTTGGTTTTGCTTCTGAATGCATGGGGCGGCAGGTTAAGTGGACTTTGCGCAAGGGCGGCTATGTCAGCCGGCATGACCTCGTACCCGTAGGGAACGCCGACGCTAATTTGAGGAGCGCTCAGGATGATGAGAGCGCTCCGAAAGCTGGAGGGGTAAGGTGAATCTGAAGCCCTTTGCTTATTACATGGTACTTTTGCCGTTTCTCGTTTGGTCGGGCTATTATGCCGGTTGTGAAGTGGCCCGGGGCGAGATAAATGTACAGAAGCTGGAAAATGTTTCCGTCATGGTTAAAGTCGTCAAGGCGAAAATGGATGTGCCACCGCAGGTAGTGCTGGATTCTAAGCATCTTGAGGAAGTGGAAGTATTTGCTAATCGGCAGGTGGGCGGAGAACTGCAACAGTTAAAGCAGGCCCTTGGTAAGAAATCTCACTATGGACTGGTCAAGGGACAGGTTTTGCTGGAGCAGGAGCTCGAATAGAGTTTCGCTTGTGTCGTCAAACCGGAGCGGCTGGAGAAATTGAAAGGTAATTGATGTGGTTTGAGCGTTACTATTTCTTTGTCTCCATAGCCTCTTTCGCCATTCAGATTGTTCTCTGGGCGAGCCGGCTTTTGCTTGGTTTCAAAAGTTTTTTCGCTCTTTCTTTTATGCCGGGTTTGATGGTTTTTCAGTGGCTGATTTCCCTTACGGCAATAATGGTTTTTGTCGTCTCCGGCAAGTTGAAGTTGTTGCCGGCACCGGCTGTTTATTTGTTATTCAGTGCCTTGATTTTTATCTGGGAACAGGCCTCGGCCTTTATGGCGGCTGCTCGCTTCGAGAATAGTAAGGGATTCGGTGCCGAAACTCCCTATTTAGAAATAGTGATGCTGCTGGTTTCTTTAGCCGTGCACCTGCTGTTTCTCGTGCCGGCGGCGAGGAAGCAGGGGGCGGGAGCATCTGCCGGGGATTAACAAGTTTTTTACGCCGCGGCGCTTAGACTGCAATTTACCTCCCGTTTCCTCAGTTTGAGATTGATTGAATATGTCGGCAAAATCCTTTTCAGGTGTTGAAGAGCGTACAGACTTGTCTGTGCGAAATAGCGACGGTTCCAGCTCCAGCGGCGAAGGGCGATTGCAGGCCCAGGCCGATGCCTTGCGTTTTGGTGCAGGCGAGCCCGGCAAGAGTGGTGCAGGCGAGCCCGGCAAGAGTGGTGCAGGCGATCTCGGCAAGAATGGTTCAGGCGATCTCGGTAAAACAGAAGTAGCCAGGGTCGGTGACCAGAAGCAGCCCCCTCTCCCTGATGGGGATGTGACTACTTTCAAGAGCCAGAATCAAGCGCTGGAGCGAATTGGCGGCGCTCTCTTCCGGGATAGTGCCGCCCCGCATCTTGAACATTTGCAAGGTCTGGATCCGGTGGCGGGCGGGGCCATTACCAGGCAAGGCATGCGCAAGTTTCTCAAAGAAGCCGACCTCAATGGTGACGGCAAGAGCGTTAATGAGAAGTATCCGCAAGATTTCGTGCAGTCTGTAGCCATGCTTGAAAGAGGCTTCGATAGTCCATCGCTGAAGGCATTCAAAGATGAGAACGGCAATATTTCGAAAGAGTCTTATACAAAAGGAATCTTTAACAGGCAGGACCGCCTTGCCGCCATGGAAGAGAAAGCTAACGCCGTCAAGCCCGGCGGCGGCGAAGAGAAGGCCCTCGACGGCAAGTTGAAGGAAGCTTCCGTGATAAAAGCCGGTGAGGGTCCCTTTGCCGCAGCTCAGCGGATTCTCGAAAGCCTGGGCGGAGAAGTTTCAAGGGCTGAGCTGCGCCAACTGACTCGCGCCCTGAAAGAGCAATATATCGCTGATCATGGCGGCAAGAAGAATTCCATTAATTCACTCAAGGTCGGTCATGCCATGCTGGATAATCCCCGGACGCTTGAGGGCGTTCTGGGTCGACTCAAGAATGATTCTTTGAAAGAGCGTCTGACCAAGGGTTCAAGGGCAACAGCCTAGAGTAATTTTCCGGAACGAAAAAAGTTTTAGTGGTCTTAAATTTGCTCACGCTTTTTTCACGGAAGCGGCAATAGATTAGTAGCACAAAGAGACGCGGTGCCACTGGCGCAAGAGAAGCGGCAATGAATGTAAGTCAACACAGCCGGTCTATTTGATTGCTTTTCGTGGGGAGGTAGAGATTCGAGTCCGGTGGTTCGAAAGAGCCGCCGGGCGCGATTCTTTTTGAGCGACTAGCGCCTTGAGCTGCCGCCGATTTGCTTGCCTTCAGCAGGATAGGACCAGTCTTCTACTTCTTTCGAGTGTACCTTCAGCTATGCCCTGTTAAAGAGCGCCCGACTCGGCATAGGGGGGCGCTTTCGCTAGTTTTGCAGTCAATTTTGGCAATTTGGGGGCTAAATTAATGCAATTCATGGGATTCCTACGTAGCCGGCCCACTGTGCACTTTCGGCTATCTGACATATATTGAGGCATGGTTTTCGAAACAGCCTTGATGTGCTGAACCTTAGCTCCCCAAAAACCCCCGATTTCTTAAGGTACGGAGAAAACTACTGTGGAATCACATAAACCTATTAAATTTTCCCACGCGGGTTCCGGCCTGTCGCTTGGTTCCGGTGCCGGCTCCTTAGATGTGGGAGCAGATGCCGGGGATAGTTCCGTGGGAACTGGGCAGAAGCACGCCAGAGGACGCCTGCAAATGGCCTCGCTGGATGGTCGCGGTGATATTTTGCGCCAGACCAGCACAACAGACAACACGGCGGCAACCAATTTGCAGCCCATGACCTTGACAGAAGGGGCGCTCAGTCCTAAGAAGTCCCTCGATGATCTGGTAAAAGCCGGTGTAATTGCCGATTCTACAGCAAAGGGTCGCGACAACTTCAGCGACACAACTAAGTCTGAGCCCAGACCTATTACTTCCTTTGAAAAGCCGAAGATCGAAGTAGGCTTTGCCGACACCCTTGAACAGCAGGGCAAAAAGCCCGACCTGATTGTAAAAGCCGATGGTCGGGTGGAGATGATCAATAATCCCGAGATCTTGAGCAGCGGTAATGTAGTTGTAGGTCTTGAGCGTCCCGATGGCGCCGTCAATCCTACCGATGCTCAGCAGAAGTCGGTAGCTGAACTATACAAATATCTGGATGCCAGATTGAAGGAACAGAATCCGGCTCTGGCAGGCAAAGGCATCGATCTAGAGAATCCCCAGGGCCTGGTGCCCGAGGAAGCAGCCGCTGCTGCTAGAAGAGCTGGACAGCGAGCCAATGTACCCGATGGTTCCGATGCCGGTGCCGTGCAGGGCGGCAATCGTTTCACCGGTTCCAGAAGCGGTGGACGTCTTTCCTCCGGCGAAGTGTCCGACATGTTCCCCGGACGTGATTTCAAAGCCCGCAACGGTAAAGTCGACGCTGTTGAACTGATCAAAGATACTGTTTCCAGCTTGAATGGTTCCAAGGGCGACCACGAGCATATCGGTTATCGCCGTGGACGTGGTCATGCCGTGGGCGCCTACGGTATGACGGCCGATCATTTCCGCTCCTGGCTTTCCGGTCTTGATATTGAAGCTCTGGAAGAGCAAGAGCGTAAGGGGCTGGTGCCTCCCGGTACTGCTGCCCGCATGAAGAAAATGAAAGAGCAGTTGGCCAAGGGCGAAACCCCCGATGTGCTCAAGAAAATGGAAGGCACCGAGCAGGGCAAGCTCACCGAGCAAGACAGAAAAGATATCCTCGGCACTTTCGGCAAGGAAGTGCAGGAGCTGGCTGCTAAAGATCTGATCAATAACTACTCCAAAACCATTGCCGAGCAGAACCCCGGCAAAGAAGTCGATCCCGGTCAGATAGCCCTGGCTATGCACCTGGGCCGCGTGCCTACTGCAGAAGATATGGCAGATGCCGGTAACAGAGACTACATGAGCGCTGCCAAGAATAAATGGCAGTTGGCGGCAGCCGCCACCCAGAGCCGCGGCGAAGGTTTCGATTGGAACGGCGATGCTAACGGTATTGTTGCCGCCTCTAAAGATGCTCACGGTAACGCTATGTGGACCAGATTTGCTGCTTCCGTGCAGGGTGGACGTCTGGGCTGCGCTGCTTCCGTATCGGAAGTACTCCGCCAGGCCGGTGTGGATGTAGATCCGATGGCAGGTGCCCATGCTCTCGCCCAGCAGCTCCTGCGGAGAGGTGCCGACAAGGTCAGCATCAGAGATGTGAAGCCCGGCGACGTAGTCTTCGGTGGTCCCGGTCGCGCCGGCGGTTCCGATCACATCGGTATCGTGGAGCGGATTGGTCCCGATGGACAGATTTATGTAGGCGCCAACTCTTCCAGCTCCGGCACCTGGAAATCCAATCAGCCCCTCATGAGCGCTTTCGGTCGTTTCGTGAGAAACGGACAACCGCTATACGGTATCCGCTTGAACGATAACGGTCAGGCTTAAGAGACGCTGGCACTCCCAGGCAATCGCGTCGGGCTCGAAAGTCGGTTATGTCTGAGCGGCTTCGCTCAGGCTTCGGTTATGCCGGAGCGGCTTAGGGCTCAGATGTCGGCATGTCAACGTCCTTTGGGGCTTGGCTTGGATGCCATGCAGTTTAAGACTATCTTGTGTGGAACAATAGTGGCCTGGCGCAGTTTCAGGTTGACAAGGTCGGCGACAAAGATAGGACTTAAGCGTGGCTAAAATTCTTTTGGTGGAAGACGATCAAGCAGTGGCCGAGGCCATTGTGGATGCTCTTGAGTTTGAGTCTAATGTGGTGGAGCACGTGGACTGCGGTCTGGAAGCTTCCCAAAGACTCAAGCTCTACCAGTATGATCTAGTGGTTTTAGACTGGGACTTGCCGAGGAAGTCGGGTGTCGAGGTTTGCGGCGAGTATCGCAGTCGCGGTGGAACTCTGCCCATTCTTATGCTCACCGGTAAGTCATCGGTGGAAGACCGAGTCACCGGGCTTGACGCCGGTGCCGACGATTATTTGCCCAAGCCCTTCAGCATGAAAGAGCTTTCCGCCCGGGTGCGGGCACTCTTGCGTCGCCCGGAGCCAATGGTCTCGGAGCTGGTGCAACTGGGTCCCCTGCAAATTGACCTGAAATTTCATAAAGTGATGCGGGGGCAAGAGGAATTGAAACTTTTAGCCAAGGAAATTTCCCTGCTGGAATTTCTTGTACGGCACCGGGGGCAGGTTTTTAGCGTTGATGACCTGCTCAACAAGGTCTGGCATTCCGAATCGGACAGCTCCGAAGATGCCGTCAGGCAGTGTGTTACTCGTTTGCGTAAGAAAATTGATGGGGAAGGCGAAAATTCGCTAATCGTCACCGTGAAAGGCCTGGGCTACAAAGTTGTTTGAGGAATTGCCTACCATCTGAGTCTTTGGATCTGTGGAGCTTGCTTTATGAATTGCTATCGAATGCTCCTTCCTGCACTCTCTCTAATTGTGGTTCCTGTCACGCTGCCGATGGATGAGTCGGCTACCTATTACGGACCCGGCATACTGGCACCTGTCTGTTCCGCTCATGCTAGACCGACTCTGTTTGTAGATCCAAGCCCCTGGGAACTGAAACACGCCTTTAATAGTTTGATGGTTTTGCAGGGCACTGCAAAAGGAAAGGCCTTCAACGAAGCCGAAAAGTATCTTGCGCAAGCCCGGAGTGCCGGTGAAGATGCCGGCTATATTAAGATGGCTGAGAGTTCCCTCTCCATCAGTCGAAGGCAGTTTACCCTGGCCGAGAAACAAGCCCTTCAGGCCCTTTCTCTGGATCCGCATAATTCACGTTTTCTAGCCCAGATGGGGCGCGTGCAATTGATGCTGGACAGAGAGGAGGAAGCCAAGAAGTACTTTCTAGCGGCGATTCACTGCCGCAATCCCAATAGCGATGCCTGTCTGGTGGCACTATCCGGCTTCGAAAGCGGTGATTGTCTGGAGGAGGCCTACGAGGCCGGGAAAGTCATGATTAAGGCCAATCCTTCTCCGGCCGGCGCTTACTATCGCACCGCCAGAATCGCTCGCAGTTTAGGCAAATTCGAAGAAGGAAAAGAGCTGATGGTCAAGGCTATTCATATTGACCCTGCTCGAAAGGAACACTGGTACACCTTGGCCGAAATGGAGTTGGGATTGAAGAATTGGAAAGGTGCTCTTGCAGCCAGTGACAAGGTGTTACAGTTGAGCGGCAAAAATGACTGTCGGGAAGCTATTTTTGTTTTGCCGATCAAGGCCAAAGCTTATGAAGGTCTCGGGGATTATGCCGGTGCCGTAAAGCAATGGAGCCTGGCTCTGGAAAAGGTACCTGATACTCGACCGGTGCTTGTGAGGCGAGCGGCTTGCTATGCCAAACTGGGCGATAAGTCGGCAGAGAAGCGCGACCTGGCTAAGGTGAAGATAGTAGACCAGGGTCTCTAGCGGCAGTTGCCGGACATGCAGTCTTTGGCGGATGAGACGACCGGGCTCTGTTTTCACAAACTTAGGCGCAAGCGAAATTATTGATAATTTCGCTCAATCGGATGCTTCTGTGAAGTCAAGAGAATTATGGGAGATTTTCGACAGAATTTCCTGTGCGCCTCGGTTGATGAAAAGACTTACAGGGCCTGCCTGAGTTTCTTGGGCGTGGTAGCTTTAAGGCGCTGCAGTCTTAGGCGCTGCGATGACTGCAGCTATTTTGTTTTTGCTTTCTGTGTCTTGATTTGTTCCATAAACTCTTTGAAGCGGGTTGCCTCCGGCAGCATGTTACGGGCGCTGGAGATGTCCTTGAGGGCTTGATCGTATTTTTGGTCTTGCAGGTAGCAATGGGCGCGCATGGCATAATGATCAGGTTGGAAGGGTTCCATGTCTACAACTTGATTGGCAATGGACAGGGCTTCGCGTGGGCGTTTGTCGGCTAACAAAGCCCAGGTTTGCGCTACCTTACCGGCCGTGTTGGCCGGTGCCAGGCGACTGGCTGTCATAGCCAGGGCCTGTGCCGTTTTGGGATCTTGAAAGTTGGCGAAGGCTAGCACAAACCAGGCTTCCGGTTGAAGTTCATTGAGTTTGAGGGCTTCTTGCGCATGTAAGAAAGCACTGCCGAAATCTCCTTGCATTTGTTCTGTCAGAGCCAGCATTGATTTGGCCAGGGCCGACCTGGGTGCAAGCAGGCTGGCCAGGCGGCATTGCCGGAAGGCCTCTTCTTGCTGTCCCCGGCTTAAGAGGGCGGCGGCTCTCTCCACTCTAGGCAAGTACCAGTTGGGGCGAAGGTTGGATGCTTCCAGAAAGAGTGCGTCTGCTTCCTTCATTCGGCCGAGCTGGCGCGCCGCCAACCCGGCAAGGTAATACGCGTTCGGCTTGAGATAGAAAGTGTAGGAGTTTTCAGCCTCCGTTCCGGCATTGGTTGCTTCCGAATGCCGTTGCTTTTGCGGATGCACTTGCGTTTCCGATTGCGGTGGCGTTTCCAATTGCAGTTGTCTTTGCGATTGCGGTGGCGTTTCCAATTGCAGTTGTCTTTGCGTTTGCGGTTGTCTTTGACTTTGCAGTTTCCGGTCTGTCTTTTGGAGCAAGTTGCGGCAGAGTGCGAGAGTTTGTTCCAGGTCGGCTCTTGCGGCATCCTTCTCACCTAGCAGCAAGTACGCTTTGGCTCGTGCTAGCAAAGTTTCCGCCTTCAGTAAAGTGTAAGGCGCTGTGTCTTTAGTATTTATATAGTTGAGACTCTTCCGGAAGCAGGTCAGTGCTTCTTGGTTGCGCTCAAGACCGGTCAGGGCCTCGCCTCGCAAGAGATTGGCGTAAATATGATCAGGTGATATTTTGAGAGCCAGATCGGCATCTGCCAGACTTGCCTGGTATCTATTGGCATTGAGTGCACTGGCGGCCCGGCACAGGTAGAGGCGACAGTCGTTCTGAGGTACATTGACGGAAGGAGGCAAGACCAGAGCCTGCGAAGCCATTTCAAAAGCCTGTTGGTGAGCACCTCTCCCATACATGGCCAGGCTCAGGCAGAGGCGGTTGATTTTGCTGGCGGGACTTAGAACAACAGCCCGGGCCGCACAGTCGGCCATCTCTTTAAAATTGGTTTCGTTGTAGTAAATCCAGGCCACGGCGCGGTGCCCATCGGCGGCAAAGGGATCTGCGTTCAATTGCTTTTCGGCGAGTTCATGCAAGTGTTCGTGTTCATCGGTTTCCGGTAGGTAGGGAAAGGTCTCTACTGCACCGTCGGCGAGCCAGAGTGAGTCTGCCGCTTCCGTTCTGGGTTTGAACCTGTCGCGACTGCCGGAGTTTTCCTGCGAGACTGTTTCACCGTCGACACTTAGTTCGAGAGGCGCACCGCCGGTAGTGCAAGAAGTAAGGGTGAGCACCACCACTGAGGCCAGCAGTGCGATCCTCAGCCCAGCCATGATTTCTTGCCGGCTTCATGCAAGAGTTGCTTGATCGGGATACTGACCGAAACTTCCGTCTGAGTGCCGGGAATTGTCAGTGGAGTTTCCAATACAATCTGTTTGTTTTCGTCTCGCCGGAGAATGGCAGTGCCCTTGATGGCAATAGTGTGCTTGCCGAGCGGGGTTTTCAGGCGCAGGGCGAAGCCCTCATTGAAATTGCAACGCAGTCCGTTCTTACTCTTGTCTATGATTGATTGAAAGTGAATGCGTTTTCCAACAATTACGGCTTCCATTTCTACCAGCGGTGCCACCACGGTTTTGATGGGAAGTTCCTTTTCTTTTTTGATCTTGATGTCGATTTCAAGTTCGGCGTTTTGTGTGGATTCGGATTTGGATTTGGGTTTGACGTTGAACTCTTCCACTTCGGTGAGTTCGCGGGTCAGTTCGCTGACCAGATCTATTGCTAGTTGCAGTCCTTCTTTGCCCTTCTGGGCAAGACTGTTTAAAGATTGACGGGCGCCTTCCAAATGAACTCTTGCGCGTTCCTGGTTTTCCGGACTCAGTAAGTCCTGAAACTTACGTTCCATTTCTTCATAGGCCAGCCTGGCCATTTTTGCCGAATCGCTTTCTTGAGACGCCAATTTCTATTCTCCGGAACCTGAGACTGTTTGGTTCTCTAATAATAACACCGCCACCTTGCAAACAAGGCGGCGGTGAGGAGTTTAGCGTGCTTAAGATCTACTTGTGATTTACTGGTGATTTACTTGTGGAGGAGTCGGAAGGTATCGCGAACCGTCAGTTCTACAAACAGTAGAGCGAAGGCGGTCATGAGCGCTCCCAGGATACCGGCCCAGAAAAACGCCGCTACAGTTTCTACGGTCTTGATATGGGCATCAAGCAGGTTGGTTCGAGCTTGAAAGTCCAGGGCGGAATAGATGCCGATTACCACAAATGCCAGCACTGGAGTCCACATATAGAGGACGGAAGGGAGCTTCGGCTCATTGTTTCGGTTTTGGTCTTCGGGCATAGTATCCACCATCCGGTTGGAAGTAAGGGACAAAGTAGCGTCGTAATTGGAAACGATATTTCGATGATATCTACGGCTTCCCGAAGGCGTAATCCATCTCAAGGTGGAGTATTTTTGTATACCAGTTGCCGCTTAGGCCTTGCCGAAGGGCTTTGGCAGCCGGTCACCGGTCCGCGCCTGGCTCCGGCTCGAAAGCGTGAAGCAGCCCTGGTTGTCAATATTTACCATTGGGAAGGTTTGCTTCCTGTCAGTAATCATACTTTTGGCTTAATTGCCTTACGGCTCAATTGTGTTTGTAAGGCTCCATTGCCGGGACAATTAGCCTGAGGCTTAAGGCTCCATTGCCGGGACAATTAGCCTGAGGCTTAAGGCTCCATTGCCGGGGCAATTAGCCTGAGGCTTAAGTCTCTGGTCGGGAAAGCGCTCTCAGGCAATGGTCAGCTTGGGGTACATGCCGGGGATGACGCGTAGATGCCCTTCCTCGATGAGTGCATCGATGGCTTCCAAGATCGTGTCCTGATTGCGATGGGCGCAGGCGCCATAGAGCGAGAGTTTGTCGAAGCCCTTGTCGGCAAGTTTCTTGGCTTTGCTTCCAGCCAGAATTGAGGCTACCGTGGTGCGTCCTACCTGACCTTTCAATTCTGTGGTGAGGCTGACTATGGCCTGGCTGAGATTATCGCCTTTGCCGGCCTGACTTTTGATATTGGCGGCATCGGCCGCGCTTATGAAACCATCCTGGTCGAACTGTCTGGCAGCAAGGGCCTGTCTGGCTTTCTTGATGGTTTCTCTTTCCGGGTTGACGGCCCGGTGGGCACGGCTGGGGGTGGGGCTGAAGGTCATTCTCAAATGCGGGTGGCAGACATCGCAGCCGCTGCAGTCGTTTACCAGTGCCTGTCCGAAATATCCCAGGATGGTGCGCCTTCGGCAGAGCGGCGTCAGGGCGTAGGAAATCATGCGCTCTAGCCTGTCTTCGTCTTGTTCCTTGCGACGGGTAAGGATGGATGTATCCAAGTAGGAAGGAATGGTTTTGAGTGTAATGCCGCCCGGGCTGAGGGTTAGCAAGCCCAACTGGTTGAAGAGATCGAGGGTGGAGTGCAGCGGTGTTTCTTTGATGTCGGGCACCGCCTCCAGTATGGCGGATGGTCTGACCGGGCTACCCTGGCTGAGGCGCAGAAATTCGTAGACTTCGAAGATTTGCTTTTCGGTAGGATAGTTCATCTTCGTCAGCCAGCGCTGGGTGTAGATGTCCTTGGGCTGGTAAAGTAAGGTGCAGGTGGCTGGTTGTCCGTCGCGCCCGGCCCTGCCGGCTTCCTGATAGTAGTTTTCCAGGGAAGGGGGCAAATTGTAGTGCACTACTTTGCGAATATTGGCTTTGTCTACGCCCATGCCGAAGGCCACTGTGCAGACAATCACTTTCACTAGATCATCTTCAAAACGCTTCTGGGTAGCTTTGCGCATCGGTGCCGGTAAGCCGGCATGGTAAAAGGCGGCTTTGATGCCTTCGCCGTTGAGGCGCTTAGAGAGTGCTTCTGCTTCTTTGCGGCTGCTGACGTAGACGATGGCGCTGCCGCCATGACCGGCCGGATCATGCTTCAGTCGGGCGAAGAGATGCCTGTCTTTGTCGGCCGGATTGTCGCATTTTTCCACTTCCAAAATTAAGTTAGGGCGATCGAAGTCACCTTTCACCACTTCCATATTGAGACCA
>ERZ724526.1336-NODE-1336-length-12910-cov-12.271956_pt1 | contig 12910 bp, 11 predicted proteins | sample MGYA00376059_ERZ724526 | MGnify/ENA primary metagenome ERZ724526 (study PRJEB28724, sample SAMN07190883) | activated sludge metagenome | isolation source: activated sludge of sewage treatment plant in Hong Hong | place: Hong Kong | collected 2016-03-17 ... | reverse complement strand
GAAGTAGGTTTCATAGCTGGTCGCGGTCAACGTCAATAAAAGCACCAAAATCGTGACGGCGATCAGCACCGGGTTGGCCAGCGGGTTCACGCCGGAACGCCGGTAGAGCCAGAAGGCGGCCTGGTAGGCGAGCAGCGTCACCGTCAGCCCGAGCAGCGGCGAGGCCGAAAGATAGACCCAGATTTCGTTGAACTGCGGCGTCATGGCGCGTCCCCGGAGGTTGCCGGCGCGCGCATGAACAGTTTCATGACCAGCGCCGTCACCACCAGCGTCGCCGCCGTGCTGATCACCAGCGACAGCAGCAGGGGCAGCCATTCGTCGGCGACGCGGTGGAGATGGATCATGATCCCGGTGCCGGCGGGCACGAAGAGCAGCGACAGGTGCTGCAGCAGATTCTGGCTGGTCGCTTGCAGCTCGTGCCCTGGCCCGCCGCGCAGCGCCAGCGCGACAAACAGGAAGACCATCCCGAGCACCGGCCCGGGCACCGGCAGCGCGAGCCAGCGGGCGACGACTTCGCCAAGCAGTTGAAAGACGAGCAGTTGGGTCAATGCGCCGATCATGGCGTCATCCTCAAATGATAAGGTGTCCAGTCTATTTGATATTTAATGAAACGATAATTGCCGGTTTTGTCGCGATATTCGATATAAAAAGTATCAGGTAAGCCAGGCGTGCCCGATGGTTCGCAAGGCGATGCCGATGCAGGCGCCGAGTGCGGCGGGTTTCCAGACGCTGGCAACCCGCCGGCCAGCCGAAATCAATACCGCCACACCCGGCAGGTCGAAGGGCGAGATGAGAAAGCCGGCGCTTTGGTTGAGCAGTTGGGCGCTGACCTGGCCCGCCCGGCGCATCTCGTCCATCACGCCCATCATCGCCGTGCCGCCGGCGAGGTATTTGGTCAGGCTGGGCAGGATCAGGATCGGGTCGATGCCCAGCGTCGCCAGCAGCGGCGCCAACGCCCGGGTGATCGCGCCGATGGCGCCGAAATGCTTGAGCGCGGTGACGGCGACCAGTGACAGCACCAGCATCGGAATCGCTCCCACCGCAATCTTGAAGGCCTCGGCCCCGGCCCGGTTGATGACGTCGAGCACGCCCTTGGCGCTTTCGGCGACGGGGTGGTTCAAGGTTTCATCAAGTATCGCTTCGTCAGCCGAAAGGCCTTTGCCAAACACGTAATAGGTTGCCGCTGCCGCGCTCAGCCCGCCCAGCAACGAAAAAATCAGGGTCGGCGCCAGATCGAGGCCCATGGTCAGCATCGGCAGCGAGGCATTGGCCTGGGCCATGGCGAACACCATCGCCAGCGTCGCGGCCAGATGGCGGTCGGAGGTGCCGCGCTGTTCCATCATGGTCAGCGTCGCCATCGGCGCCGCGAAGCTGACGAAGTTGATCTGCAGGGCCGCAAAGACGCCCAGCCCGGTCAGCCCGAAAGGGCGCAGCGCCGGCGCCAGTTTGGCGACCACCCAGTCGAGCACGCCGCGCGCTTCGAGCAAGCGCATCAGCGCCAGCATGACGACCATGACCGGCAGCAGGACGAACAGCGAAAGCTCAACCGCCGAGCGGCCGGCTTTGAGGACGATGTCGATGAGGATTTCCATGGGCGACCTTGTCAACGGGACCGAACATTCTCGCGTCGCATGATACGCCGGCCTGGCCGCCTATAATGCTCGCCAGATCGCCAATGGCCGCCCGCCGGCCACAAACCACAAGAAACGCCATGCCCCTGCTCGACTGGCTCAACAAATCCGCCGCCCTCAAGACCGCCGGCCGCGTGCCTTTTCGCCTGCTCGAAACGGTCAGCCAGCACGGCGACACCGGCGGGCAGAACAACGATAACTGGCTGATCCAGGGCGACAACCTCGAAGCCCTGAAGGCGCTGCTGCCCTTCTTCGCCGGCCGGATCAAATGCATCTACATCGACCCGCCCTACAACACCCGCAGCGCTTTCGAGCACTACGACGACAACCTCGAACACAGCCAGTGGCTGTCGCTGATCTACCCCCGGCTGGAGCTGCTGCGTGACCTGCTGGCCGAGGACGGCAGCATCTGGGTTTCCATCGACGACAACGAGGCGCATTACCTGAAGGTGGTGGGGGACGAAATATTTGGGCGCTCAAATTTCGTGCTTGATGTCTCATGGCAGAAGCGAGATGGGCCACCCAATGACCGGAAAATTGGGGCAATCCATGAACATATCTTGGTTTGGGCCAAGGCGAAGCGCGTTGATAGCAAGAAGACGCTTGCAGAGGAACGCTTCAACTTGATGCCGCGAACGGAGAAGGCCAACGCTGAATACCAAGTTTTTGCTGAGCCTGATGGCCCGGACGCGAGAGGGCCGTTCCGAAAAATTGACACTACGGCAAATGGAAAAGGGGGGCGATATGTCGAGAGCCTTTTCTATCCGATTCGTAATCCTTACACAGGTGAGGACGTATGGCCGCGTCAAGGAACGTGCTGGCGCCATAGCCGGGAAGAAATGGAGCGCCTTCAGAGTGATAAACGACTGTTCTGGGGCGTTAAAGGAACCGCCAAGACTCCTATGCGTAAGTTGTTTGCTTCGGAGGCAAAGCAAGGAATGACCGCTCCTTCGCTTTGGAGTGATGTCGGTTTCAATCAGCATGCAAGCTCGGAAATTGAAAAATTATTTGGAGAGAAAGCTGCATTTGAAACGCCAAAGCCAGAAAGCTTGTTAAGTCGCATCATCCACATCGCTACCAACCCCGGCGATCTCGTCCTCGACTCCTTCCTCGGTTCGGGTACGACGACGGCGGTCGCCCACAAGATGGGCCGGCGCTGGATCGGCATCGAAATGGGCGAGCATGCCCGGACGCATTGTCTGCCCCGGCTGGAAAAGGTGGTGGCGGGCGAGGCGGGCGGCATTTCGGCTGCGGTCAACTGGGCCGGGGGCGGCGGTTTTCGCTTCTTCCGGTTGGGCCAGCCGGTGTTTCTAGCCGACGGCGGCATCAATCCGGAAATCCGCTTTGCGACGCTGGCCGCCTGGGTCTGGTATCAGGAGACGCGGACGCCGTGGGCGCCTGGCGCGGGCAGCGAGCCGACGCCGCTGCTCGGCGCGCATGAGGGCACGGCGTATTACCTGCTCTACAACGGCATTCTCGGCGACCGCCGGCCGAAGGGCGGCAACGTGCTGACCGGGCCGCTGCTGGCGACGCTAGCCACATCCGGGCCGCCGGCCGGGCCGCGCGTGATCTACGGCGAGTCCTGCCGGCTGTCGCCGGCTCGCCTGAAGGCGCTCGGCATCGTTTTCAAGCAGATACCCTACGACATTCGCGCCCGCTGAGAGCTTATGAATAAATCTACTACGCGCTCCGATTGCTTCGTTGGGCGGTGCTCGCTCCTCGCCTATCGCCTTGATATGTCTCGTCGCTGCGCTCCGTCCGCCTCGCACTCGGAGCGCTCGCTACGATTTCTTCACAAGCTCCGAGGAGTGCCATGAGCCTGGAACTGAAAAATTACCAAAAAGAGGCGTTGACCGCGCTGGCGAACTTTTTCGATCTGGCGCGCGGGGCGCCGGATGCCGCCGGGCTCGATGCGGCTTTCCGTCAGGCCTTGCTGGCGCAGGAGGTGGCGGCGGCGAGCATTCCGCCTTATCTGGCCCAGGGTTTCGTGAATGCGGCGGGGGCGACGCCGTATGTCTGCATCCGCATTCCCACCGGCGGCGGCAAGACCTTGCTCGGCACGCACGCGCTGGCGGCGGCGGGGCGCCATTACACCGGTTCCGACCGGCCGCTGGCCTTGTGGCTGGTGCCGTCGAACATCATCCGGACGCAGACGCTGGCGGCCTTGCGCACGCCGGGCCACCCGTACCGCGAGGCGCTGGAAGGCTATTTCGGGGTGGACGGCTTGCGCGTGCTCGACATTGCCGACTGCGAGCAATTGCGGGCGCAGGATTTTGCGCAGAGGGCGATCATCGTCGTCGGCACCTTGCAGACCCTGCGGGTGGACGACACCTCGGGGCGCGATGTGTATGCCTACAAGGAAAATTTCGAGGCGCATTTCGCCCGTGCTCCGGACTTGCCCGGCTTCGAGCGGGTCGGCGAAAGAGACCTGGAAGCCCAGCCTTACCTGACCCGCGCCGATCTCGGCAAGGTCAAGCGCAGTTTCGCCAACCTGATGTACTGGCAGCGGCCGGTGGTGATCATCGACGAGGCGCACAACGCGCGCACGCCGCTGACTTACGATACCTTCGCCCGGCTCAATCCGGCGGCGCTGATCGAGATGACGGCGACGCCGCTGCGCCAGGGGGCGCACCGCAGCAATGTGCTGTATCACGTTTCCGCCGAGGAACTGAAGGCGGAGCAGATGATCAAGCTGCCGATCGTGCTGCAAACCCATCCCAACTGGCAGGAGGCGGTGCGCGACGCGCTGCTGACGCGCAAGCGGCTGGCGGCGGAGGCGGCGAACGAGGCCGACTACCTGCGCCCGATCCTGTTGCTGCAGGCGGAGGACAAGGCCGGGGAAGTTACGGTCGACGTGCTGAAAAGCCATCTTTTGGCGCAGGAGCACATCGCGCCCGAGCGCATCGCCATCGCCACCGGCAGCCAGCGCGAGCTGGACGGGGTGAATCTGTTCGATCCGGCCTGCCCGGTCGAGGTGGTGATTACCGTCGAGGCGCTGAAGGAGGGCTGGGATTGCTCCTTCGCCTACGTGTTCTGCTCGCTGCAAAAGATCGGTTCGAGCCGCGACATGGAGCAGTTGCTCGGCCGCGTGTTGCGCATGCCTTATGCGCGAAGCCGCAAGAGCGCGCTGCTCAACCGCGCCTACGCCCACCTGGCCAGCCAGGAAACGGCGCGGGTCGCCAACGAACTGGCCGACCGGCTGGTGGCGATGGGTTTCGAGGAACTGGAGGCGGCGCAGGCGGTGTTTCCGACCACCTTGCCGCTGTTCGATCAGCGCACGCCGGAGCAACTGCCGGCGTTGCCGCCGCTGGCGTTGAGCCTGCCGCAGGCGCCGGCGTTTGCCGCCGACTTGCTGGGCGGCTTGCAGCTTGGCGTTGCTGCGGTGCCCGGCCTGAGTCTGGCGCCTGCCGCCGACGGCGGCGTGACAGTGACGCTGGAGCAGCCGCCGACGCCGGAAATCCGGGCGGCGCTGGTGGCGACTTTTGCCGACAAGAAATCCCGCGAAGTGGCTGAAAAGCTGCTGGAACGTTTCGCGCTGCGGCATCAGGCGGTGGTGGCGCCGTCGGCGCGCGGCGTGCCTTTTGCGCCGATGCCGCTGCTTTGCGTGCGCGACAGCCAGGGCGAACTCGATCTGGCCGAGAAGGAGGCGCTGCTCGATCTGGCCGGATTCTCGCTGGCCGATGAGGCGGCGGAATTGCCGGCTTTCGTGCCGGACCGCGAACGCAAGCCGTATTTGCTGGATGTGGCCGAGGGGCATTTGCGCATCGAGCAGGAGCAGGCGGTGTATGCAGTCAATCTCGATCTGGTGGCGACCGAAGTTAGCGAGGCCGACCTGTTGCGCTGGCTGGATGGCCGGCTGCGCGGTGCCGACACCTCGCAGGAGCAGCGGCTGGCCTGGCTGGCGCGGGTGCTGCGCTGGTTGCAGCGCGAGGGCGGTTACACGCTGACAGCGCTGGTGCGCCATCGCAACCAGTTGTGCGACGCGCTGCTCGAACGTCTGAATGCGATTGCCGCCACGGCGCGGCAACGCGGCTTCCAGCTTTCCTTTCTGGGGGCGGAGCCGCGCGGCTGCGTCAGCCCGGATTTCGTCTTCCGGTTCGGCTGCGGCATGTATCCGGCGCGACCGCCGTATTACCAGGGGCGGTACCGTTTTCTCAAGCATTACTACGGGGTGATCGGCGATTTGAAGGAAGCGCCGCCCAGGCAGCCCGACCACGAGTACCACTGCGCGGTGGCCATCGACGAGTTGCAGCCGGTACGTCACTGGGTGCGCAATCTGCCGCGTTTCCCGGAGTTTTCGTTCTGGCTGCCGACTTCAAAGGATCGCTTCTACCCCGACTTCGTCGCCGAGCTGAGCGATGGCCGGCTGCTGGTGGTGGAATACAAGGGTGAGGGCTACAAGACCAACGACGATTCGGTCGAGAAGCGGCTGATCGGCGAGTATTGGGCCAGATTGACCGGCAACCTGTTCCTGTTTGCGGTGGAGCGAGATGCGAAGGGTCTGGATGTGACGCAGCAATTGGCGGGGGTGGTTGGCGATAGCGGGATTGATTTTTAGCCCATTTCTGCCGTTGACCGCAGCGGTTCGCGGTTTGCGAACCGTGAACCTGCTCAGTTGAAAGGGTTCCTGATAATCAGGCCGGCGATTGCCCGACCATCCTGCATGTCTTCGCTGTAAAGGGTTTCGGCACCGGCCGCTTCGGCACTGGCGATGATCTGGCTGTCCCAAAAGCTGTAGCCGGTTAGTTCCATCAGTTCCAGGGCGCGCAGGATGTGGGCGACACTGGCGTCGTGGGTGACCCACAGCCCATAGCTGCGAACGATGTCGCGAGCCTGGGCAAGGTTCAGGGGATTTTTGAGTTTGCACAGGGCATTCACGAGAAACTCCTGCAAGACTTGGGGGCTTACGATGCCCCGGTGATCTTCCCAAAGTGTGGCGAGCAGTCGGGCAGCGACGGCTCGCTTGGGGCCGGCATCGCGGTCATGGGCATAGAGCAGGATATTGGTGTCGACAAAAGCTAGCGTCCGATGTTCAACGTTCATGGGCCTCATCCCGGCTCAGGTACTGGCCGCCAAGTTCGAGGGCGCTGTCTTCCAGCCAGCCGATGGCCTGGCGTTTGGCTTGTTGGTAGTGCAGGTCCTTGTCTACCTGTTCAGCAAGATCGGCAGCAAGAAACCTGCTGACGCTGAGGTTTTTCCTGGCGGCAAGTTCGCGGGCACGTTGCAGCGTATCCGCATCGAGCGAGAGGGTGATGTTTTGTTTCATGTTTGGCCCCAACGAGATTGACTCACAAATATTGCACGTATTTTACGTGTGAATCAATGGGTTCAGTTAGGGGGTTTTTGGCCAATTTTCGCCGTCGACCGCAGCAGTCATACGGTACAAAAAAGCGCCGGGGAAACCCGGCGCTTCGGTTTTGCGAGCTTTGCCGGCGACGCTTATTCCATCGCTTCGTACAGCGGCAGGGTCAGGAACTCCGGGTAGTCCGGGGTCAGCGACATCTTGTCGAAGATGACGGCGGCCTGGTCGTAGCTGGCGGTGTCTTCGCCCTGGGCGGAGACGGTGGCCTTCACCTTGGCCAGTTCCTCGGCGATCATCGGGCGGACCATCTCTTCGGTGACCTTGCGGCCGTCGTCGAGGATGCCCTTGGGCGAAACCACCCACTGCCAGACCTGCGAGCGGGAGATTTCGGCGGTGGCGGCGTCTTCCATCAGGTTGTGGATGGGCACGCAGCCGTTGCCGGCCAGCCAGGAGCCGAGGTAGTGGATGCCGACGTTGATGTTGTTGCGCAGGCCGGCTTCGGTGATCGGGGTGGTCGGCTGGAAGTCGAGCCACTGGGCCGGGCCGAAGTTGCCCGACACCTGCTTCTCGAACTGGTTCGGCTTGTCGCCGAGCACCTTGACGAACTCTTCCATGGCGATCGGCACCAGGCCCGGGTGGGCCACCCAGCCGCCGTCGTAGCCGTCGTTGGCGTCGCGGGTCTTGTCGTGGCGGATGCCGGCCAGCGCCTTTTCGTTGGCGACCGGGTCGTTCTTGATCGGGATCAGCGCCGACATGCCGCCCATCGCCGGGGCGCCGCGCTTGTGACAGGCCTGGACCAGCGCCAGGGCGTAGGAACGCATGAAGGGCACTTCCATGGTGATGGCGCCGCGCTGGGCCAGACAGAAGTTCTTGTTCTTCTTGAACTTCTTGATACAGGAGAAGATGTAGTCCCAGCGGCCGGCATTGAGGCCGGCGGAGTGGTTGCGCAGTTCGTACAGGATTTCTTCCATCTCGAAGGTGGCGAGGATGGTTTCGACCAGCACGGTGGCCTTGATGGTGCCTTGCGGCAGGCCGATGTGGTCCTGGGCCATGACGAAGATGTCGTTCCACAGGCGGGCTTCGAGGTGGCTTTCCATCTTCGGCAGGTAGTAGAACGGGCCGGCGCCGCGGGCGATCTGCTCCTTGGCGTTGTGGAAGAAGACCACGGCGAAGTCGAAAATGCCGCCGCCGACGCGCTGACCGTCGACCAGCACGTGCTTTTCGTCGAGGTGCCAGCCGCGCGGACGAATCTGCAGGGTGGCGATCTGGTCGTTCAGCTTGTATTCCTTGCCGGCTTCGTTCTTGAACGACAGTTCGCGGCGGATGGCCTTGTACAGATTGACCTGGCCCTGAATCTGGTTGTCCCAGTTCGGCGAGTTGGAGTCCTCGAAGTCGGACATGTAGGAATCGGCGCCGGAGTTGAAGGCGTTGATGATCATCTTGGCTTCGACCGGGCCGGTGATTTCGACGCGACGGCAGTGCAGGGCCGGCGGCACCGGGGCAACCTTCCAGTCGCCTTCGCGGATGTGTTTGGTTTCCGGCAGAAAATCGGGCATTTCGCCGGCATCGATGCGGGCCTGACGGGTGACGCGGGCGGCCAGCAGTTCCTGGCGACGGCCTTCGAAGGCGCGGTGCAGCTTGGCGACCAGGGCCAGTGCGTCGTGGGTGAGGATGGATTCGTAACCCGGCTTGATCGGGCCGGTAACTTGCACGCCTTGCGGAAGGTTGAGGCTCATGGCAGCTCCTGGTGGAATGATGAATTGATGCAACATGGAGAATTCTATTGCTATTCTGTGTCGATAAAAACCGGGATAAAATCATTTCATCTTTTATATTAAGTAAAAAATGGACAGGCTGAAACAGATCGAGGCTTTCGTCTCGACCGCCGCGCGCGGCAGTCTTTCCGCCGCCGCCCGTGCCGAGGGCGTGACCCCGGCGATCATCGGGCGGCGCCTGGATGCGCTGGAGGCGCGGCTCGGCGTCAAGTTGCTGCTGCGGACGACGCGCAAGCTGACGATCACCTTCGAAGGCCAGGCCTTTCTCGAGGACTGCCAGAAGGTGCTCAACGACATGGCCAACGCCGAGGCTGCCGTCTCGCTCGGCGGGGTGCGGGCCAGCGGCCAGTTGCGTGTGTCGGCGCCGTCCGGTTTCGGGCGCCGGCATGTGGCGCCGCTGGTCGGCGATTTCATGCTGGCCAACCCGGAGGTTACGGTCAACCTCGATTTGAGTGACCGCTTGGTCGATCTGCTCAACGAGAACATCGACTGCGCCATCCGCATCGGCGAACTGACCGATTCCAGCCTGATCAGCGTGCGGCTTGGTGAAATGCGCCGTATGGTAGTGGCCAGCCCGGCCTACCTGGTGGCGCACGGCGTGCCGCGCGAACCGGGCGACCTGGCAGCGCACAATTGCCTGTCGCTCGGCCAGCAGCGCGGCTGGGTCTTCCGCAATCCGCTGAACGGCGAAGTCGATGCCATCAAGGTCGGTGGCTCCTTCGTATGCAACGACGGCGCTGTCCTCCACGACTGGGCGCTGGCCGGACAGGGGCTGGCCTGGCGCTCGCTGTGGGAGGTCGGGCAGGACCTGAAAGAAGGCCGCCTGACCTCGGTGCTCGATGCCTGGCAGGCGCCGCCGATGGGCATCCATGCCATCTTCCCGCAACGCCGCCACCTGCCATTACGCGTGCGCCTGTTCATCGACCTGCTGAAGGAAACTTACGGTCGGCCGGGTTATTGGGAGCTGAAGTGAAAATGGCATGAAAAAGCCGGTCTACCGCATCCTCGGCCTGTTGTCGGTCGCGCTGGGCGTGGTCGGCGCCATTCTGCCCATCCTGCCGACGACGCCATTCCTGATTCTGGCCGCCTATTTCTTCGCCCGTTCGCATCCGGAGTGGGAGGCGAGATTGCTGGCCCACCCCAGGGCGGGACCGGCTATCCGCGCGTGGCGCGACCATGGCGCGATTCCGCTGGCCGCCAAACGCCTGGCGACGCTGTTGCTGGCGATCAGTGTCGTCGGCGGCTGGCTCACCTTGCCGGAGCCGTGGGTTTTCGTGCCGCCTGTTACCGGTGTCATCGTGCTCGCCTGGATGTGGACGCGGCCCAGTATCTGAACGCTAGGCCGCCAGCGCGCGGGTGATCGCCCGCCACGCTTCGAGCTTCCTTGCGAAGGGCAGGCCGGCGTGGGCCGGGCTGGTCGACGGCAGTCGGGCGAATCCGATCTGCGGCTCGGCCATGGTGAGCTTGATGTGTCGCCGGAAGCAGCTTTCCGCCTTGGCGCCATTGAAGAAGACGTGGTGGATCTCGGCGTGGGCGACGAGGAAACCGGGCAGGTCGTTGGCCACCAGCGAATCGTCGGCGATGGCGGAATCGAGACTGCCCGGGCGGTGACAGGAATCGAGAATGTCCCACACGGCAATTCCCGCGACCTTCAGGGCGTCGACCCTGGCCGGGTAATCCCGGGAGGCGTCGAAGTCGAGCAGGGACGCCATGATCGGCCAGAAGGCATTGCGCGGATGGGCGTAATACTGGCCGGCGGCGAGCGACGCCCGCCCCGGCATGCTGCCGAGGATCAGGACGCGGGCGTCGGGTGTGGCGATCGGGGGAAAGCAGCGCGCCTGGTCGGACATTCCTCAGCCGGAACTGAAAAAGGCCCGACGCCCGTCGCGCATTCGATCGGTTTCAGCGCACGGAATCCTGGATCGTCCGGAACTGGCGCACCCACGGCCGGTTGGCGCGCAACTCGGGTGGGAACGCGGCGATGGCGGCGCGCGCTTCGGAGATCGTGCCAAATACGCCGAAGAACAGGTTGTAGCGCTCGCGCTGTTCGTGCTCGGTTACGGAAAAGGCCAGCGAGTTGAGCGCCAGTTGCTCGACATTGCGGTCGATGAAGCGTGCCATGTCGGCCTGGCTGGGGGAGGTCACCAGTTGCACGGTGTATGCCTTGGGGTTCTGCTGGAGCAACCAGCGGTTGTCATGGAGCACCGCGGCGCCGGCGGCGCTCTGCATGCCCAGCTTGCGCACCGTGGCGCGCAGGTCGCCGAGGCTCTTCTCCAGACCGGAAACCTTGCCCGAGACCTGGTCGATGCGCGCTTGCTGCTGCGCATCGGTCGCCTGTTGGGCGGCCTCCCGCGCCGAGAGCCCGGCCACCTGGCTGCCGATCTCGGTGATCCGCGCCTGATTCTGTGCGATCGCCGCTTCACTGCCGGCGGGGGCGAAGGCCGGCACCCACTTGACCATGGCGAAGCCCGTCACGGTCAACAGCAGCACGGCGGCGATGCCGAGATGTGTCCTTTTGAACCTGTTCCGGGTGTCGACCCGGTGGTCCGCCAGCCCCGTGGCGACATTGCCGATGGCATCGTCGAGCCGCCGCGTCTCGGTCTGCAAGACCCAGACGAGGCGCTGCAAGTCCTGGAATTCGGCATAGTGCTCGCGCTGCAGGGCGCCCAAGCCGTCAAGGCGCGCTTCGACGATCGCGTGTTGCCTTTCCGCTTCCTCGCGAACCGCCTCGATGCGGTTCTTGTTGCCGCGTGTCGCCGTATCCAGCAACTCGCAGGTGATGTCAAACTGATCGAGGCGCGCGTGCTGTTCGGAGAGAATCCGCTCCTGCGCCTTGAACAGGCCTTCCAGCGAACCGATGCCGGCATCGAGTCGCGCTACGTCCGCGCTGATGCGTGCGTTGTTGCTGGCAAGTCGAGTGTCCCAGCGCTGCTCGCTGTCGGCCAGCCACGCCCGCGTTTCGCCGCGAATCGTGTCAATCCGTTGTTCTGCAGCGGCGGCATGTCCGGCCAACGCCAGGGTCTGCTGCTGCAAATCGGCGCCGAGCTGGTGTACCTGGGTCGATATCGTGCCGCCGGACTGGCGCATTTCGGCCAGTTCGCTGTCGATCCGGCGATTGTTCTCGGCATAGAGCGCGGTCAACTCGTCATAGTCGCGCAGCACACGGTCAAGCTGCGCGTTGATTTCCTTTGGTGTCACGCTGGAGCCATTTGCCTGGGTGAGTTCCAGCAGCCGTGCCATCTTCGGTTTGATGACAGGGATCAGCTGATCGGCGGACAGGTTTTCAAGCTGGTCGGTGGCGGGAATTGGCAGTTCTGCGGTGTTGGTCATGGTCGACCTCCTTGTAGTGGATTTCACAAGTCTGCTCCTGCGATGGCAGAAGCAACAGCGGACTGCGGCTTATCCTAGCGGACCAACCGGGATTCTTCGTTCGTTTCCCCGGATGGTCGGTTGGCGGGTGTTGTATGCACGCAACCGTTGCGTTTCAAAATCAGACAAGCGGATCGGTGAATAATTCGGCATCGAGAACGACGTTCCGGGTCACTGATCACTACCGGCGGCGCAATCTGAATCAGCGAATGAAAAGGCCGGCACCTTGTGAGTGCCGGCCCTTGTGCTGCCGGGTGAGGCAGCGGATGAAGCTTAGTGGAACTGTTCTTCCTCGGTCGAGCCAGACAGGGCCTTGACGGATGAGGAACCGCCCTGGATGACGGTGGTGACGTCGTCGAAGTAACCGGCGCCGACTTCCTGCTGGTGCGAAACGAAGGTGTAACCCTTGTCGCGGGCAGCGAATTCCGGCTCCTGGACCATTTCAACGTACTGCTTCATGCCTTCGCCGCTGGCGTAAGCGTGGGCAAACTGGAAGGTGTTGTACCAGTTGATGTGGATACCGGCCAAGGTGATGAACTGGTACTTGTAGCCGAGCGCGGAGAGATCTTCCTGGAAGGAAGCGATCTGCGAGTCGTTGAGGTTCTTCTTCCAGTTGAAGGATGGCGAGCAGTTGTAGGACAAGAGCTTGCCCGGGCAGGCGGCGAGCACGGCTTGCGCGAATTCGCGGGCGAAGCCGATATCGGGCACGCCGGTTTCGCACCAGACGAGGTCGGCGTACGGGGCGTAGGCGACGCCGCGGGAGATCGACTGCTCCAGACCGTTCTTGACGCGGTAGAAGCCTTCCTGGGTGCGCTCGCCGGTGAGGAAGGGCT
>ERZ724526.1333-NODE-1333-length-12927-cov-5.090351_pt1 | contig 12927 bp, 8 predicted proteins | sample MGYA00376059_ERZ724526 | MGnify/ENA primary metagenome ERZ724526 (study PRJEB28724, sample SAMN07190883) | activated sludge metagenome | isolation source: activated sludge of sewage treatment plant in Hong Hong | place: Hong Kong | collected 2016-03-17 ... | reverse complement strand
CTGCTTGGCGCGGTACATCGCGACGTCGGCGTTGCGGATCAGCGTTTCGGCGTCGCGTCCGTCCTCCGGGAAAACGCTGATGCCGATGCTGGCGGAGAGCAGGATCTCGTGGCCCTCGATGAAGAAGGGTTCGGCCAGCGCGGAGAGAATCTTGCGTGCGACGACGGCGGCATCGTCGCGCAGGTTGATGTCGAACAGCGCGATGACGAACTCGTCTCCGCCGAGGCGCGAGACGACGTCCTCCTTGCGCAGCGCGGCGGAAAGGCGGCGGCCGACCTCGGCGAGCAGGACGTCGGCCGGGGAATGGCCGAAGGAATCGTTGATGTGCTTGAAACGATTCAGGTCGATGAAGAGAATGGCGCCGTAGCTGTGGCGCCGGTGCGCCTCGGTGAGCGCCTGTTCGAGCAGCGAGTAGAGCAGGGCGCGGTTCGGCAGGTTGGTCAGCGTGTCGTAGTAGGCCAGCCGGTAGATCTGCGCTTCCGCTTCCTTGCGTTCCGATATGTCGGAGAAGATGAAACAGTAGTGGGAGACCGCACCGCTGGGGGTTTCGACCGAAGTGATGGAGGCCCATGCGGGGTAGGCCGTACCATCCTTGCGGGTCGGCCGCATCTCCCCCGACCATTTCCCCTCGCGGGCGATCGTATCCCGAATCTCCTGCCAGCGGCCGTTCTCGGTACCGAGTTGCATGGCTGACGGCGTCGTGCCGATGATTTCGTGCTCGGAAAAACCGGAAATCTCGTAGAAAGCCGGATTGGCCGAGACGATACGCTCGTCGGCGTCGGTCACGACCACCGCTTCCCCGGCACAATCGAAAATGCGGGCATGCAGTCGTAGCTTTTCCTCGGCATCCTGCTCGCCGCTGATGTCGACAACATAACCGATCAGTCCGTTCGGGACGCCGGACTCATCGTGTGCGACGGACAGCGAGACACTCGCCCAGAATACCTCGCCGGATTTCTTGCGCCGCCGCACCTTCATTTCCCGGCTGCCATTCTCGAGGAAGGCATTGAAGAAGGCATCGGTGCCTTCATTTTCGTCGGCATAAAGGAGCAGGATATTGCGGCCCGTGATCTCTTCCGCGGAATAACCGAACAGACGTGCGGCACCTGTATTCCAGCCGGTGATGTAGCCCTGCAGGTCCATCGTGATGACCGAGTCGTGAATCTGGTCGAGAATCTGCGACTGGCGGCGAATTTCACGCTCGCTGATGACAAGGTCGTCGGATCGTTCGTCATGGCTGCGGCGCGCATGAAGCATGGCGGCGAGCAGCGCACCGAGATCCGCAAAGCGGCGGATCGCATCGGCGTCATAGCCGCCGGGGCGGCCGCCGATGCCTACAAAGCCGAGCATACGGTCGCGGAATTGCAAGGGAAAGGCGAGGCGCCCCGGCAATTTTTCTCCGGGGGCCGGCGTTGCAGCGACCAATGTTTTTGTCGTCAGTGCCTCGACATGCAGGTCGGCCCAGGCAGCGTTGCCCACCAAGGATGCGCCGATGATGAAACAGGCTTCCGGACTCTGCAGTGCGCTGCAACAGAGCCCCCGAACGACGTCGACCGGAATCGGTCCGTCATGGAAGAAAATGGCGTGATAGAGCTGCGCCGCCAATTCAAAATCGGTCGTTCCGGTGTCGAATCCGGGATAGAGTTTGCGGCCTTGATCCGGTGCCATACGGTTCATTCGAGCGTGATGCGGCTTGCCCAGGTGTAGGCGCCGACCTGAGCCGCAAGGTGCAACTCCGGGCTGATGCCGAGGCTCTTGAGCGTGTCAGCCGCTGTCTCGTGCCGGCCGGCATCGCCGTCGACCAGCACCTTCAGCAGCTGACCGAGCGGCCCTTCATGGCGGGCCAGTGCGGCAGCAATCGAGGGGGCAAGCGGTACGGCAGTCAGTACCTCCGCCAGCGGCAGGTGGAGCAAGGTATCGAGCAGCGAGAAAATGCCGGTCATGAAGGCGGCCTCGCCAGGATCATCGATCTCCGGCAGGGGGGGCAGGGCGGAAATCATCCCTTCGAGGCAGTTCCCACGCGCTGCGGCGAGTTGCAGCAATGGATTCGGTTGGCCCGCCTGGCCAAACTGGTTGGCATAGATGAGCAGCTGCAGCCAGCGCTGCAACTGGCGCCGTCCGAGTACGGTGATGGCCTGGTTGAAACCGGTGATCGGCGTCTTCGGGCCGACGGCAACGGAATTGACCAGACGCAGCAGGTTGTACGAAAGCTTGGGTTCCTGACGGAAGATTTCCTCGATTTCGCGTGTATCGGCGTCCTGGACGACGAGGCTGAGCAGCTTGAGCAGTTTGAGTCGTGTCGTATCGGCATCGACCGGAACGCGTGTGTTCACGGTGGTCACGCACTGGCTGGAGAGCAGTGTGAACCGCTTGGCCACGGCCCAGTCAAACTGCTCGTGCGACACGACATTGCGGGCAGCCAGCTGGAATCCGTACTGATGGGCGTTGATCAGGTCGATCAGCGGTACGCCATTGCGGGCATGGTCGATATCGAAGACGAGGTGGTCGAAGCTCGAGATCGTGAGTTTCTTGAGAATGCTGCTGTCGGTGATCGCCAGCGCCAGGTGCGAGCCATCCTTGCGCAACTGCTGGCAGGCGGCATCACGCTCCTTGTCGTCCGCAGTTCCTTCGGCAAAGGCCAGTATCGCTTGGTCGCGGCCGAGTTTCTGAATAAACTCGCGAAAACCCGGGGTTTGCAGCCAGTCCGGACGACAATTGATCCACAGCGGCATCTGGCGCGCGAGCGACAGGCAAGGGTCGCCTGCCTCGGACAAGGCGGATAGTTCAGCGGGGGCGGCAGGAAACGTCTGCCAGTCAAAGGCTGCCCAGGCCCGGTTCGGGGCAAGCAGCGGGCTGAAAAAGTGGTACGCCTGCATGGCGAGTTCCTCTGTTCAGTTTTTCGTGCGCCGGCCATTTGTTCGGGCCGACGGGGTGCTTGCAAATACGCGGCAAAATTGCCTGCAAGTTTTCCCGATGGCCGGTGCTGATTATGCGCTCATGGTAGCGCAGGTTTTGTGAAACTCAAAAGGCTTATGACGGCATGTTGAAGGGATTTCTTAAGTTTACCGGGCGACATTCCGTGCTGAATGTGCGGTCCGGACCGAGCACACCAGGCACCGAGGAATCCCGATGACGGAGCCCATTGAGCAAAAGGTGTCGGTCGACTTCGGGAACTGGCAGGCCTACTCGATCCTGATCGTCGACGACGAGGCCGGCATGCGGAGTTTCCTCGAGCGTGCCCTGAAACCCCGCTGCGCGCGCGTCGAGAGTGCCGGCAGCGTGGAGGCTGCGACCGGTCAGATGTCCAGGCTGCACTTCGACCTGATCGTTCTGGATATCTCGCTGCCCGGGAAGAGTGGCATCGAATGGCTGCACGAACTGCGTTCCAGCGGCTATGGCGGGGATGTTGTCCTGATTACCGCATTTGCCGATATCGAGACCGCGATCAACGCCCTGCGCGGCGGGGCCTCGGATTTCATTCTCAAGCCCTTTCGAGTGGACCAGATCCTGAACTCGATCAAGCGTTGCTTCGAGCGTGCCCGGCTAGCGAGGGAAAATTACGTGCTGCGGCGGGAACTTGCCGAGCTCGGCGCCGAGGTTGACGGGCTGGTCGGGCACTCCGCCCTGATCCAGCAGCTGCGTACCCTGATCAAGCGCATTGCCCCGATGCCGTCGACCGTCCTGCTTCAGGGGGAATCCGGAACCGGCAAGGAGGTGACGGCGCGTGCCCTGCACCAGATGAGCAATCGTGCGCAGCGACCGTTCGTGCCGGTCAACTGTGCGGCGATTTCGGCCGAGCTGATCGAAAGCGAGCTGTTCGGCCATGTCAAGGGAGCCTTCACCGGCGCGACGGAGTCGCGTAACGGCCTGTTCTTCTATGCGCACGGCGGTACGCTGTTTCTCGACGAAATCGCCGATCTTCCGCTCGCCATGCAGACGAAGCTGCTGCGGGCGCTGGAAGAGCGGCGCATCCGTCCGGTTGGTTCCGAGCGGGAAGTGCCCGTCGATGTCCGCATCATCGCGGCAACCAACCGCGATCTGGCGGCTGATGTCGCAGCCGGCCGTTTCCGGCAGGATCTCTTCTTCCGTCTCGCCGTGGTGGACGTCACGATCCCCTCGCTGCGAGCGCGCAAGATGGACATTCCGGATCTTGCCCGCCATTTCATGGCGCTGTTTTCTGCGCAGCTGGGTGTTGAGCCCTTGCCGTTGACCGCCGATGTCATTGCACGTCTGGAAGCCTATGACTGGCCGGGGAATGTGCGCGAGTTGCGCAATTACGTGGAGCGCTCCCTGATTCTCGGTGATTGCCTGCTGCATGCACCGTCCGCCGGTACGCAAAAGACCCTCCCGGCGGGCGACAGCACCGTGCCGGACGGGGATCTGACGCTGGCAATGCTGGAGAAGCAGCATATCCTGCGCACGCTCGAGCGTGTCGGTGGCAACAAGTCGGAGGCGGCGCGCCGCCTCGGCGTGTCGCGCAAGACGCTTGAGCGAAAGTGTGCCGAGTGGGCGAGCGACCCGGCACCTGCGGCGGATCCCGAAGAAGCGGCGCTGCGCGTGCCATGAATCTCCTGGCTCCGCTGACCCGCCTGCGCGCCTACTTTCGTGCGTCCGTTCGCGCGAAGCTCCTTTTCCTCGTCCTCGCACCCTTGCTCATCGGATTTCCGCTGATCACCGGCCTGATCTGGTACTGGAGCGATACGAGCTATCGCCAGCTGATGACCTACAAGGTCAGCAGCGATCTGGTGACGGCGCATGAATACATGGACCGCGTCGTCGGTAGCGTCGGCCATAGTGTCGAAGCGCTGGCGGACGGTGATCGGCTGCGCCGTGCGCTGCGCCGGGGTGACCCGGTCCAGATTGCGGAGGAATTGAATCATTCCCGCCGTCGCCACGGCCTCGACTTCATGTACGTTCTTGATGCCGAGGGGCGTGTCCGTCACGCCAGCGCGGCGCAGAACTCGGCGCGACGCAACCATCACTGGCCTGTCGTGCGTGAGGCGCTGGCGGGGAAAGCCGGCAGCGTCATCGACATCTACGACGCCGCGGCACTCGAGGCGATCGATCCGTCGCTCGCCGAGCGCGCCGCCATCAATATCGTGCCGACCGCGCAGGCCGCACCGGATGCGCGCACCACCGAAAGCCGCGGCATGCTCATCCATGCAGCGGCACCTGTCCTCGATGATACGGGGCGGACAGTCGGCGTGCTCGAAGGTGGCACACTGCTCAACGGCAATCTTGCCTTCGTCGATACGATCAACGCGATCGTATATCGTGATGGTTCGCTGCCCCTCGGCAGCAAGGGGACGGCGACGCTCTTCCTCGGCGATACGCGCATCGCGACCAATGTGCGCCTGTTCGGTGAGGAGCGCGCGCTGGGGACGCGGGTGTCGCAACAGGTACGCGATTTCGTGCTCGGTCGCGGCAATACCTGGCTGGATACCGCCTTCGTTGTGAACGATTTCTATGTCTCCGGTTACGAACCCGTGCTCGACAGTTTCGGAGAACGCGTCGGCATGCTCTATGTCGGCTTTCTCGAGGCGCCGTTCCGGCACGCCAAGGAAAACACGCTGGCGATGATCGTCGCCGTCTTTGCGGCGATCAGCCTGATCGGTGCCGCCTGGTCACTGAAATGGGCTCGCGAGATCATGCGCCCGATCGCCCTGATGGGCGGGACGATCGCCAGCATCGACCGGGGCGATGGTGCGGCGCGCGTTGGCGAGACCGGCAGCGGCGACGAGCTCGGGCGATTGGCGCAGGAATTCGACCGGTTGCTCGATGTGCTGGCGCAGAAACGCGACGAACTGCAGCGCTGGGCCGATGAACTCGATCTCAAGGTGACCGAGCGGACGCAGGCGTTGGCAGCGGCAAACGCCGACCTGCGCATGGCGCAGCGCCAGCTCGTGACCAGCGAGAAGCTCGCCGCCATCGGCGAACTGACGGCAGGTGTCGCCCACGAGATCAACAACCCGATCGCCGTGATCCAGGGCAATCTCGACGTCCTGCGCGAGGTCCTGGGCGATGAGGCGCAGCCGGTAGAGCAGGAAATCCGCCTGATCCACGAGCAGGTGCACCGCATCCGGGTCATCGTCACCAAGCTCCTGCAGTTCGCGCGTCCCGGCGAGTTCGCCGGCTACGTCGAGGCGCTCGACGTCGGTGCCGTACTCGCCGATTGCCTCGTCCTCGCACATCATCACCTCGTGAAGCGCAACATCGAAGTCGTTCGCGACTTCACGGCGAGCGAGTGGGTGAGCATCAACCGTCATGAGCTGCAGCAGGTGTTGATCAACCTGATCGTCAACGCGGTGCAGGCGATGCCGGACGGCGGTACGCTCACGCTACGCACAAGGGACTGGGTCAGCGAAGGTCGCCCGCAGGGGGTCTGCATCTCGGTGCGGGATACCGGGCAGGGTATCGCCCCCGAGGATCTGTCCCGCATTTTCGATCCGTTCTTCACGACGAAGAAGAACGAAGGAACCGGACTCGGGCTATCGATCAGCCATTCGCTGATCAAGCGCTACGGTGGCAATCTTACCGTTGAAAGCAGCGCCGGAAAGGGGGCCGAGTTCACCGTTTGCCTGCTCATCGAACCCGTCTATGAAATGGAAAGCCGTGCCTGAAGCTCGGCTTCGAACCGTGCGAGATCTTCTGCCGTGTTGAGGTTGGTAAAGGCTTCCGGCTGGTCGTCGAAATCGACCTCGACGTGGTGCTGGGCGCGAATCCAGCGTTCGAAGCGCAGTTCGCCGCTCAGGATGGTCTGCTCCAGCGCCGGCAGAACGACCTGCCGGCACAGGCAGAACACCGGGTGGGTGCGGCCGCCACAGCGCGCGACGGCGATCGTGGCGCCGGATTTCTGCAAGGCCGCGGCGAGGCGTGGCACGAGGTCTATCGGCAGTAAAGGCGAGTCGCAGGGCGCTGTCGCGACCAATGGCGCCCGGGCATGGGCCAACGCCGCATGCAACCCGGCCAGCGGGCCCGCAAAACCGGGCAGCCGGTCGGCAATCACGGGGAACCCCAAACTTCCGTAGGCCTCCTCGTTGCGGTTGGCATTGATCAGCAGCTCATCGACCTGCGGCGCCAGCCGCTCCGCGACCCAGGCCGCAAGCGGGCGGCCCAGGAAGATCTGCTGTCCCTTGTCCACGCTGCCCATGCGACGGCCGAGTCCGCCGGCGAGAACGACACCACTGATTCCCTTGCTCATGCTGCCATTCTACCCGTGCCGGCCTTGCGTACGGTATGCGTCAGCATGCCGATAAGGTTACGCCGGCATACAATGCAGGCCATGACTCCCGAATACTGGCTCAAGGCATCCCGCGCTCTGGCGCGTGGCGACGCCGTCATGGCGCAACTGGTGCGTCGCTATCGCGGCATGTCGCTCGTTTCGCGCGGCGATGCCTTTGCCACACTGGCGCGCTCCATTGTCGGACAGCAGATATCGGTGAAGGCCGCAGACTCGGTCTGGGCACGTTTCGCTGAGCGCGTCGGTACCGTGACCCCTCAAGCGGTCGTGCGGGCAGGGCCTGCGGGCCTCGAGGGCTGCGGACTGTCGGCCCGCAAGACCGAGTATCTGGCCGATCTCGCCGGTCACTTCGTCGCCGGGCGCATCGTGCCGGCGCGCTGGCATGAAATGGATGACGAGGCAGTGATTGCCGAGCTGGTCGATGTGCGCGGCATCGGTCGCTGGACGGCAGAAATGTTCCTGATCTTCCATCTCATGCGCCCGGATGTGTTTCCGCTTGACGATCTCGGGCTGCAGAAGGCGGTTTTCCAGCATTATTTTGCCGGGGAAAAGCAGCCGCGGCGGGTCCTGGTCGAGGCCGGCGAGCGTTGGCGGCCATGGCGCTCCGTGGCGACCTGGTATCTCTGGCGCAGTCTCGATCCGGTTTCGGTCGAATACTGACGTCCGTGGCGATGCATCTCTGCCGTGGTGCTTTTCGCACTGCGCAACCGGAAAATCATACGGGCGTTTAAGACACCATCGCACATCGGGCGGTAGAATACGCGCCGATCAAATCAGGCTTTCCATCAATAATGAAAATCAGTTTCCTCGACTTCGAGCAGCCGATCGCGGACCTCGAAGCCAAGATCGAAGAACTCCGCTTCGTGCAGGATGACTCGGCGGTCGATATCTCGGAAGAGATCGGCCGTCTTGCGAAGAAGAGTGAGCAGCTCACCAAGGACATCTACGGCAAGTTGTCGCCCTGGCAGATCTCGCAGGTGGCACGCCACCCGCAACGCCCTTACACGCTCGATTATCTTGGCCTGATCTTTACCGATTTCGAGGAACTGCATGGCGATCGTGCCTTTGCCGACGACCACGCGATCGTCGGCGGCCTGGCGCGTTTCAATGGCCAGCCGGTGATGGTCATCGGCCACCAGAAAGGGCGCGATACCAAGGAAAAGATCTTCCGCAATTTCGGCATGCCGCGCCCCGAGGGCTACCGCAAGGCGCTGCGCCTGATGAAGCTGGCGGAGAAGTTCGGCATTCCGGTGATGACCTTCGTCGATACGCCGGGTGCCTATCCCGGCATCGACGCCGAGGAACGCGGCCAGTCCGAGGCGATCGGCCGCAATCTCTACGAGATGGCCGAACTGAAGGTGCCGGTCATCGTGACCATCATCGGTGAAGGTGGCTCGGGTGGTGCCCTGGCGATTGCCGTCGGCGATGTCGTGCAGATGCTGCAATACTCCACCTACTCGGTCATCTCGCCGGAAGGCTGTGCGTCCATCCTCTGGAAGAGCGCGGAGCGGGCCGCCGATGCGGCCGAAACCATGGGCATCACCGCACAACGACTGAAAACGCTCGGACTGGTCGACAAGATCGTCAGCGAACCTTGTGGGGGTGCGCACCGCGATCATGTCGCAATGGCGCACACTCTCAAGAAATCGCTACAGGATGCACTGAAGCAGCTTTCTCCCCTGTCCGTCGATGAACTGCTCGACGCCCGTTTCGATCGCCTGATGGCCTATGGCCGCTACAAGGAACAGCCGGCCGAGTGATCCGGTCTCTGCCGTTGCGGCCGCCCTGGCGCCGCGACTGACCGAGGGTACGCGCGTCTGCATCGCCCTCTCCGGTGGTCGGGACTCGGTTGCCCTGCTGCATGCGCTCGTTGATCTGCGCTCAAAACAGTGGCCGAGGCTCCGGCTTTCGGCATTGCACGTCCATCACGGACTTTCTCCGCAGGCCGATGCCTGGGCCGCGTTCTGCGCCCAACTTTGCCTTGAGCACACCATCCCTTTACGCTGCGAGCGTGTCACGGTCGCCCGCGATGCGCCGGCCGGACTCGAAGCCGCCGCGCGACAGGCGCGCTACGCCGCTTTCGTCGCCTGCGATACCGATTGGCTGCTGCTTGCCCACCACCGGGACGATCAGGCCGAAACCCTGCTGCTCAATCTGCTCCGTGGCGCGGGCGCGCACGGTCTCTCGGCGATGCCGGAAGACCGCCCGCTCGCTACGCGAGCTCCCCGCTTGCTGCGCCCGCTCCTGCACACCTCACGGGCGGCGATCGACGACTGGCTGGCGGTAAGGGGCGCGCGCTGGATCGAGGACGAAAGCAACGACGAGACGGCCCTGCGTCGCAATTTCCTGCGCCACGAGGTATTGCCCGTGATCGGGCAGCAGGTGGCGGATCCGGGCCGCATGCTGGCAAGGGCGGCCGGCCATCTGGCGGAAATGGCATCGCTTGCCGATGAAGTGGCCGCGAGCGACGCAGATGGCGTTGTCGACGGCCGCAGCCTTTGTCTCGCTGCATTCGGCCGCTTGTCGCCGCAGCGCCGCAGCAACCTGTTGCGCCATTTCCTGCGCCTGCACGGACTGCGCATGCCGGATGCGCGCTATCTCGCAGAAATTCTGCGCCAGCTTCGCGAGGCATCGCTCCTCGCGATGCCGGACTTCGCTATTGATGACTGGCGCCTGCAGGTGACGCGCGGGCGTTTGTGGCTGGTACCCCGGTCGGCCGCCTCGGTGGACCGTCGCTGGTGCGGCCAGCCCGAGTTGCCGTGGTCAGGCGGTTGTGTGCGCTTCACCACGACCGTCGGCGAAGGACTGTCGCAGCGTGCGCTCCGCGGGATGGCCGTACTGCGCCATCGGCAAGGGGGCGAGACCTTGCGGCCGGACATGAAAAGGCCGCGGCGAACCTTGAAGAAACTGCTGCAGGAAGCCGGGGTGCCGCAATGGAAACGCGACGCGATGCCACTTTTCTGGTGTGACGGGCGGCTCGTCTGGGCGGCCGATATCGGTTACGCCTGCGACGAGGGTATGCTGGCCGCCGCTGGTGAACCGGGCTGGTTGCTCAGTTGGCAACCAGCCCCGTCGAACTCGGCCGGCTGAAGTAGCCGCCGGATTTCTGGAACAGCCGGACAAAGGCCGCCGCATCGATCGGGCGCGAGTAGAGGAAACCCTGGACATCCTCGCAACCTTCGGCGAGCAGAAAGCGGGTCTGCTCGCTCGTTTCGGCACCTTCTGCCATCGTTTTCAGCCGCAGGCTGCGTGCCATCTGCGTGATCGCACGGACGATTGCGGCATCGTCGGGGTCGCTGCTGATATCCCGGATGAACGAGCGGTCGATCTTGAGTCGATCGACGTCGAGTTGCTTCAGATAGGACAGGCTGGAATAGCCGGTGCCGAAATCGTCGATGGCGATGCCGATCCCCGCTGCTTTCAGTTGCCGAATCTGCCGGATGACGCGATCCACATCGTGGATCAGGATCGACTCGGTGAACTCGAGTTCGAGTCGCCGCGGGTCGTGCCCGGTTTCCCCGAGAATGCGCAGCACCTGGTCGGCAAAGTCGTTCTGGTGCAATTGCAGTGTGGAAATATTGACGGCGATCGAGAGCTGGTCGATCCCGTCGTCAGCCCACTTGCGCGCCTGCCGGCACGCTTCGCGCAACACCCAGTCGCCGATCGCGACGATGCTCCCGCTCTCCTCGGCCTGGGAAATGAAGCGATCCGGGCCAATAAGGCCCAGTTCCGGGTTCTGCCAGCGCACGAGCGCCTCGACGCCGATGATGCGCCCGGTACCGAGCGCGATCTGGGGCTGGTAGTGCAGGACGAATTCCTGGTTGGCGACGGCCTGCTGCAGGCGATTCTGGATGAACAGCCGCTCGACGACGTTGATGTTCATCTGCTCGGTGAAGAAGCGGTAGGTATTCCGGCCGGCATCCTTGGCGTGGTACATCGCGGTGTCTGCCTTCTTCAGCAGGATGTCGAAGTCGTCACCGTCGGCGGGATGGAGGGCGATGCCGATGGAAACCGAGACCGTCAGCTGGTGTCCTTCGATCTCGAAGGGCTGCAGGGTTACCTCGAGGAGTTTCTGGGCGATGGTGCCCGCAGTGTCGTCGCCGGCGAGGTCGCCGGCGAGAACCACGAATTCGTCACCACCGAGCCGGCAGACGGTGTCGCTATCCCTCACCGTTGCCAGCAAGCGGCGGGTGACCTCGCGCAACAGGGCGTCGCCGACGGGGTGGCCGAGCGAGTCGTTGATCGTCTTGAAGCGATCCAGGTCTAGGAACAGCAGGGCGAGCTTGCTCTCGTTGCGTTCGGCATGTGCCAGTGCCTGTTCTACACGGTCGGCGAGCAGGCTGCGATTGGGGAGCCCGGTCAGCGCATCGTGATGCGCGAGGTATTCGATACGCTCCTGCGCGGCCTTGCGTTCGCTGATGTCGGAAAAGATCGCCACGTAGTGCGTCAATTGATCCCGGTTGTCACGCACAGCCGAAATGCCGAGCCATTTCGGGTAGATCTCGCCGCTCTTGCGCCGGTCCCAGATCTCCCCCTGCCAGTGGCCGCCGGTCTTCAGCTTGTGCCACATGTCAGCGAAGAATGCCGGTTCGTGGCGTCCAGAGCCGAGGATCGACGGCTGCTCGCCGATGACTTCGCCCGGGGCGAAACCGGTGATGTCGGTGAAGGCCTGGTTGACCGAGACGATGCGGTTGCCGGCATCGGTGATCATCACGGCTTCGCCGCTGTTCTCGAACACGGTGGCCCAGAGGCGTAGCGTGTCCTCGTTTCGTTTCCGCTCGCTGATGTCTTCCTGGATGCTCAGGTAGTGAGCGACCTTTCCGGCAGCGTTCATCAGCGGCACGATATGCACGTCGTCCCAGTACAGCCGGCCGTTCTTCCGCCGGTTGAGCAGTTCGCCACGCCAGTCCCGGCCTGCGCACAATGCCTGCCACAGCGCCGCATAGGTCTCACGCCCGGTTTGTCCCGAGCGCTGGTAGCCGGCCGGCTGACCGATGACTTCTTCTGCCGTGTAACCGGTGTTCTGCGTGAAGCAGGCGTTGACGTATTCGATGATGCCCTGCGGGTTGCTGATGATGATCGCCACCGGACTCTGGTCGACGGCGCGCTGCAGTGTTCCGCGCATGTCTTCGGAGGCCGCCAGCGCAGTGCGGTCGACTGCGACGAAGAGATAACCGGCAGGGGACGTGTCGGTGTCGCGGGTCACACGGACCCGGGCGTCGAGCAGATGCTCTCCGTCCGCCGCCGAGAGTTTCAGCGGGAAGCGGAATTCACCTTCCTGCCTCGCCTTTTCCAGCCCGGCAAGAAAACGATCGTTGCTGACGCCGAGTGCGTCGTGGATGTCGAGCACGGAACGGCCGATGATGTTGCCGACATGTGGTGTGAGCAGCTGATCTGCCAGAGCGTTGCAGTGACGGATGATGTAACGATCATCGGCAGACATGACCAACAGGCCGATGTCGACCTGAAGCAAGGCGTCGAGGACCGGTTGGGCAAGAGCGGGCGGGTCGCTGGCGTGGCGCATCGGTTCGAATTCTAGGGGCCGGGAGGCTGTCCGCTCATCAACTGCGACAATTCGACAGCGGTGCGGACCCCCATTTTCTCGAAAAGCTTGGCGCGGTGAACTTCCACGGTGCGCATGCTGATGTTCAGTTCGTCGGCGATGACCTTGTTGAACTTGCCGGCGA
>ERZ724526.1331-NODE-1331-length-12928-cov-4.417618_pt1 | contig 12928 bp, 10 predicted proteins | sample MGYA00376059_ERZ724526 | MGnify/ENA primary metagenome ERZ724526 (study PRJEB28724, sample SAMN07190883) | activated sludge metagenome | isolation source: activated sludge of sewage treatment plant in Hong Hong | place: Hong Kong | collected 2016-03-17 ... | reverse complement strand
GGCGCTGAGCAAGGGGGCGGCGACCGTGGGCGCCGACGCTGGAACCAAAGTAACACACGACGCGCAGGGCAAGGACCACTTGGGCCCAGGCGGGCTCGGTGATGTCATTGCAAACGGCACTCAGGGCAAGGACCACTTGGGCGGCCCAGGCGGCTTCTTTGGTGGGCTCGGCGATGTCATTGCGACGATCGTAGACCGCGCAAAGGCCAGCATAGAGCTCTCCAGCAAGTTCGACGTGGTCCCCGACGACTTCAAGGGACATCGGCGTCCCAACCAGGTCACGCAGGCTGAGTATCAGCAGATAGTAAATACATACAGCGATATCCGGCGCGAAAAGACTGATCTGAAGTTTGACACCACAGGAATGAACGATCAGGACAAGGCCAAGTTTACAGGCGGCGCGATGGAAGATATCAGCCGTATCATGCAGACAAAATCCGGGCGTGATCTGATTAACAATCTCGCTCACCAGAAGGACGACCACACAACGACCCTGCGCCTCTCGAAGGACGGGAGCGGCAATCCAGACCCGGTCGGTGCCAACACAGACACTCTAGACGTTAATGACCGCCCCAAGCGTAGCGACGGTAAGGGCGCAAACTCTGTGATTGAATATGTCCCGGGTGCAGATGCGGTGCTGCCTGGGGCCAAGAACACCTACTGGCCCATCCGCAGCGATGTGGCGCTTTATCATGAGATGACCCACGCCATGCACAACGTGAACGGTACCCGCGCAGAAGGAACCGTGAGCAACGGCCCGAAGCCGGACATTGACTCATCGAAGAACAACTCAGAGCACCAGGCGACGGGCCTTGGAGACTGGGCCAATGATCCCATTACGGAGAATGCCTACCGGCGTGAGCGCAACGCCATCGGCAACAACAAAGGGGGGATCTCCTCGACTACCGCGGCTCTCGATGATCGGCAAATGCCGCAGCGCGATCAATACACAGTGACATTTTAGCGCATACTGGCCACCGTAGCGAGGTATCATCCCACCATGGGCACGATATCGCACCGTCTGCTTCTTCTGTCTTTGTTCACCGCGCTGCCTACCTGGTCTGTGCTGGCTGAGCATGGAAGCGTGTCAGCTCGTGCCCCGATCCAGGGGATGCAAGACAGAGGAGCTTTGTCACCAAAAACCCAGAGCCCAGCCCCGGGACGCACAGACGCCGCCGCAGACAAGAGGAATGCCTTCATGCAAGAGCCCATTCAAATCACTTGGACTGTCAACAAGAGCGCTAACGGGCAGTCGCTGAACGTAGACTACACAGTCCACAATGAGTCGCAGTCTCCCGTCTATCTGCTCGATGAATTAGTCGAGACGACGGCCCAAGGTCTGCGCCGATTGCCCAAAGCCGTGATTGTCATGAAAGATACGCAGCCCGGTACCGTGCGCTTGATGCGCGGTTATATCCGTCCAGAGGCCGATGTCCTATTGGACTTTGCACCAGCTGCGCGGCTGCTCGCAGCTGGTCAATCCATTACCGGACATGCAGAGGTCGCTCTTCCGTTGCACGCGTGGCATCCCAGTTTTCGGCCGCTCCCCTTGACCGCTCAGCTCGATGCAGCCGTATTGGAAATCGGCTACCTGACGGCAGCGCCCGAGCTAGGAGGACCTCCCGTGGAGGGAAAGCAGAACACTCCTAGCCTGGCTTCCGTGGTCAAGCAGCAACGTTTTGCGCGCAGTATCCCCATCCGCCTGCCCTAAAAGCACCCAGATGCAGCGAAGCGCCGACCTTACAAGCTTGGCAGTACTACGTCATCCACCTCCTGCGTTCGCTTGGTTCGTCGGTGGCGGGCTCATGAAGAGGTATTTGCGGAGTGATGGGAAGCGTGATCTTAGGAGGGCATGACTGCCCCGATTTCCGACGGTGTCAGCGAGAGGCTTTCCGAGTACCTTGCAGTCCTGGGCAAGCATCTTTGGGACCGTCGCCAGCGCGCCAGTTTCGCGATGTATGTACTGGGTCTTCTGTCCGAGCAACGACGCAAGAGTGTCGAGCCCATTGCGACTCTGTTTGTCAGCGAGCCCGACGAGGCAGACAAGGTTCACCAGCGGCTCCTTCACTTTCTGGGCGCTGCTCCTTGGCCAGACGACGAAGTACGCCGTACAGCGGTTCGGTTTGCCTTGACCGACATCACCCGGCGCGCGCCGATTCAGTCGCTGATCATCGACGATACTTCGTTTCCTAAGTCGGGTTCACAATCGGTTGGAGTGCAGCGTCAGTACTGCGGTGCGCTGGGAAAAGTGGCCAACTGTCAGGTCATTGTTTCGCTGACCGCAGCGTCGGAGCGCTCGCATCTTCCGCTTGATGCGCAGCCGTATTTGCCGCAGCAGTGGATCGACTCCCAAAAGCTGCGAGAACAGGCTCATATCTCGTCGGATGTGACGTTTCGCAGCAAGCCAGAGCTCGCGCTGTCAATGCTCGCGCGCGCAAAGGCAAACGGAGTCCCACGGGGAGTCGTTCTCGCCGACGCCGGACATGGTGATAGCTGCCCCTTTCGTGAAGGAGTGCGCCGGTTAGGAATGCATTTTCCGTCGGGATTCAGCTCAACACGAAGGTACAGCTTGTGCGAAACGAACAAGCCGTGGACTCTGTTGAGGCATTGTTGGCGGGAGTGGGAGCGCGTCCTTTCCGTCGGTACGCATGGCGCGAAGGAGCCAAGAATGGCACTCAAAGCACATCTTGGTTCGGGTTCGCGGGGGGCCGGCTCACGCTTGCCGCTTTGCCTGTTACGAACTTAATGAGATAGTCTGTGACTGACAATATGTCCCCGCAGCGCTCGAAGACACCCAGCGCCAATTCACCGCGACTGCTGATCGTCGCCATCGCCCTCGGTGTTTTCGCCAGCGTGATGAGTACGTCGATGCTGTCGATCGCCTTTCCGGAGCTGGTGCAGAGTTTCCGAATTTCGTACACTACGCTACAATTGCGCAACATCCTCTTTTTTTCCATCTTCGCGGTCGGCCTTCCTTTCTTTGGAAAGATCGCGGATCGGGTCGGGGCGCGGCGGCAGCTCTTCGCGGGCATCGGCCTGTTCTGTGCAGCGACGGTCGCCAGCGGCTTCGCTCGAAATTGGCACCTATTTCTGGCTTGCCAGGCGCTGCAGGCGCTCGCCGATGCCATGATCGTGCCTGTCCAGATGACCCTCATCCGGCGCCTCTTCGCCGAAGAGCGGATCGGCTGGGCCTTCGGCTGGTTCGGCGCGGTACTCGAGGTGGCGACGCTCGGCGGGCCGGTGCTAGGCGGGATGCTGGTCCGCTATGGCGGCATCGGCGCGATCTTCTGGTGCCTCTCGGGGGTGGCGCTACTGGCGTTCCTGTTTGCTGCGATCGTCCTGCCGGACCATCCCACAAGCCCTGCTAGCTCGCCGAGCCGTGTGCCGTACCTCAGCACGCTTTGCCTCCTATCGACCATGATCGCCACCCAGCTGCTGGTATCGCCGGCGGCCACGCCCGAGCGGCGCGCAGCAGCGCTCCTTGTGCTGCTGATCAGTGCGCTCGCGCTGATCTTTTCTGAGCGACACAGTAATCGCGCTGCGGCGCTTTTCCCGCCCGGTCTGTTCGGCAATCGGCTGTTCCTTCATGCGGCGCTGCGGATCTTCTTCTTGTTCCTGGCCGCTAACGCGATCGGACTATTCAGCCCGAGCTATCTGCGCGAAGTGCATCACGTGGACGCGCGGGCGCTCGGTTTCATCCTGCTGGTGAATCCGCTGCTCTCTCTGCTGATCGCTGGTTGGGCCGGTCGCGCGGCAGATACGCGACCGCGCCGCATGATCGCCATCGGACTGTTGCTCGGGGCCCTCGGCACCGCGCTACTCGCCGCCACTGCGTCGCCGGTCGGAGTCGGGGTTTTCATCGGGATCTACTTCATCACGGGGTTGGGTGGAGTGCTCTGCATGCCCGCTCTGAACAAGGTCGCAATTTTGTCAGTTCCCAAAGCGCAGACGGGAAACTACATGGGCATCTACCAGATGGTCCAGTTCGTAAGCGGCGCATTCGCGGGCACAATCTTCGGACCTCTGATCGAACTCGAGCAGCCCGGCCATATTACGCAGGCGGGTTTTCAGATCGCGATGCTGGTCGCTGTGGGAACTCAGCTGCTCGGACTTCTAACCCTGCTCCTGGACCGCCGCGCGCTGACGTCAGCCGTCGAATTGGGTGACGTGAAGGTCAGCGCAGAATCGGCCGCAGGTTCATCGAGCGCAAGAATAAGTGCGACGATCCCAGAGTGATCGGCAGCCCATCTTGTCCGAATTTGTCGCAGCCAAAGGCTGGATCGAAGAATTCTAATTGATCGCCTATTCCGGCCAGCCCTGCGAGGGTCGCGAACTTATCGCCGACCAGATCGAAGCGGCGCACGAACTCGTTTGTCAGCTGACCGTTGCGGATGCGGCGTGCATAGCTCGGGCGGATGCTGAACTGAGGTCCACTGCTCCAGCCCCCCCAGGTGCCAACGCAGTACAGCCCCTCTTCGATCTGCGCGATTAGCGCGGACAGGGGCTGAGCAGCAGACGCGCCTGCGCAGGCGAAGGTGACGCTCATCCGCGGCAGGGTCGCGGAGGCGCCGGGAACGCGTCGGCCGTTGCCGCGATGCGCGGCTCCAGTCTGGAACTGCGTCTGCCGATTGTGCAGCAGGCTTGACCAGACGCCATCGCGTACCAGCTGGGTCCGGCGGGAGGGAGCGCCCTCATGATCCCTGGCATAGCTGCCGCGATGATCCGGTAGTGTGGGATCATCAAAGACATCAAGCGCCAGCTCGCACCACCTATATCCCAGTGCATAGCCGCGCGGAAGCGCGTAATCCAGGAAATTGTCTGCTTCCGAAGTGTGGCCGATGCACTCATGAACAAGCTGCGACGCCAGCCACGGATCGAGGATCACCGGACAGGAGCGAGGTTCGTTCATGAACGAAGATTCCAGGCTGGCTCGAACCTCGGCGGCGATTCCGCGCTCGACGTCCACGGCGAACTTGTCGAGCGGCAGTGACGAACCAGCAGCCTGCCAGATGACTGGGACGCGGCTCTGCGGACCATCGACCACGACCCTTGCAATCAGCGCCCGTTCCGCGCGGACCTCCGGCTCGCTGTCTGCGATCGTGATGCACCAGTCGCGTTCCTCAATGGTGATCGTGGATGAACAGATATGGGCTGAAAAAGGAGTCAGCGCGGTCGATAGTTGCTCGAAGCACGCAAGCAGCGTCTGTGCGATTTGCGGGCGCGACTCTGCCGGACGCCAGTTGCCAGCGTCTGCGCGTGCTCCGCATTTCACGACGCCGTCCGCGTGGCGGAGGACGCTAGCACGGACGGCCCACCGGTCCTTTAGCATCGCAGCATGCGCTCGCAACCTTGCATGAGCTCCTCGCCTGCTGGAGTGAGCTGCGCATGCTCGCGGATGGTCGTAATCGCTTGGGTGACGCGCCGCTTGATCTTGGCGAGATAGCGCTCCATCGAAAAGCCGCGGATCTCTGGGACGTGCCCCACCATCCGCTGCGTGATGTGAATATCCTGCAAGAATGAGAAGACGCCGTGCAGCAGCGCCGAAAATGGCCGCAGCGAGCCGACGAACGGAGAGGGGTGAAGCTCGTCGTCAGGGTTCCGGTAGAGCTTGTAGCAATCGAGCACGCTGCTGAACTTGTTATGCCCCGCTTCATGGAGCAGGGTCTGCGCAGCGAAATAGCTCGGTCGGGCACTGCTGGTGATGAGACCGCGAAAGCTATGCACGCTGGCGTTGTGCGGCTCCAGGCCTTGGCTCGAAAGCGGCAAGAGCAGAGAGATTCCTTCGACGAACTCCCGAAAGCCCGCGGGCCAGTACGTCTGGATTAGCGCAGCGCCTTCAGACATGCAGTGCGCGAAGTACTCGAAACCCACATCATCAATCTCGAGAAACAGAGGACTGGCGCGCAACGCGGGATCTCTCGGAAAGTACTCATCATACCAAGCATCACGACGGAGCAACGCCGCTGAGCAATCGTGAACGGTGCGCAGCAGCTGCACGTGCGTATTCGACGGATTCGGTGCGTGCAGATCCGAGAGCGCCACTTCGAGCAGCGGACCAGATGGGCCGCAGATCCTCAGTGTGTCGCCGCGCCGTTCGGCGCAGAGCTGCTTCGGCAGCTCAACGTCATGCCGAAGCAGCCGACCGATTCCTAGAAGATGGATCGTCCGCTCTGTCGAGCGTGATAGTCGGATCGTCTCGCCTTCAGGCAGCGCGCCAGCCTGGATCAGCGTGGAGAGCGCGATGTTGCCGAGGTGTAAACAGAGAGACTCGAAGCGCTGGTTGTAGCCGGATGCGATCGTCTCTTCGGCCCGCCAGGTCCAAGAGGTGAACTCCGGTCGCAGCGCGGCCTGCTGTGCTGTCTTCAAATCCAGACTTTGAAAGCTGCGCGCGACGACCCGAACCGACTCCGCAAGTTCTGAATCGGGGATCAGAGAGAATCCCTTCGCGCACATTAGGAAGAAGCGCTTCAGATAGATTCGTGACGTTCGCGCGCGCAGGCTCGCGTAGTGTCCGACCGTCGATTCAGGTTCGACGAGTCGATTCAGAGTGAGCGGCGGCAGCGGCGCATGAAGGAGCATGCGGATTCGATTCATGTCAAGCGACAGCTCCGATCCGCTGCCAGTCTGCGCCCGCGTGGCATCCGGCGTAGCGCCGCTGTCCGTCAAGCGCGCGGGGGCTGGCACAACGTCGCTCATGCGCTGGATCTGTCGGGTTCGCGAGCTTGCCCAAAGCTTCTGGACCTCGGTGAGCAGCTCCGGACTGCGCAGGCCGGCGAAGAGCCGCTCAAGCATCGCGCTGCGCGTCGCTTCGACATCTAGACCCACGGGAACCGCCTCGAGCCAATCTGGCCGTCTGGACAGGACCTGGGACAGGAATGGCCGCAGCTCATGCAGCCAGATCTCGCTGTTGCAGACCACAGAGACGCTCAGCGCGCGACCCACAGACGTCCCTTTGTGCGGCCAATACACGGGAATATACAGGAAGTCCCCAGGCTCCAAAGTGAACTCCAGACCGCCGTCCGGCATGTAGATCGTTCCAACCGCGGGATCTTTTAGCTGCCGCCGCTGCAGCTCCTCGGCGGGGATGATGTCGGGCGATTGCAGCCGCCAGTGATTCACGCCTTCCTGCTGCAGAATGAAGTTGTCGCAATCATCGTAGTGGCTGCCGATGCCGTGCCCGTTCGTCGACAGCACACCGTCAATCCAGACGCTGGGGCAGGACACATTCCGTGACCATTGCCTCGCCAGGGCCGCCAGCCGCGCGCTGCCAAGATCGAGACGCTGCGTATAGATCACCTCTTCATTCCCTCGACGCACGGTACCTTCGCCGCGCGCCTCTAGGACGGCGACCGCGGCGTGGAACTCCTGTTCTCCTACCGCGTGGGCAAGCAAGGCGCGCGCCCCGTCCTTGATGAAGAGCGGTCGCTGGCGCCAGTATTCAGAAAAAAATTGCTCCTGCGTGATTCCGGGCAGCATGTTCATGCCTCCGTAAACAATCGATGAACGGCTTCAATTTTGCTGTAGCTCGTGCGCACCTCATTCAACCGCGCCGGCAGGTTAAGCCGCGCTGCGGCGACGGTGGCGATGCGATCAGGCTCCTTGCGCAGCGGCAACTCCTGCATGCACCTCTCGGCGAGCAGTTGGCTCTGTTCGAACCGCGCCTGACGCAGCTCGCACAGGGCGCGTAGGCACATGCTGTGTGCTTGACTGGTATCGATCAAAGCTCGCTCGGCGCGCTCGAACCAGCAAGCGGCCTCGCCGTTGGCTTTGCGGGCCATTTGGTAAAGCCCCAAGGAATAGGCAGCCCAGGATGCGCGGTCGCCTTCCTGAAGCTCGCAAAAGTAGCTGCGCTCCGCTTCCGCCGCCTGATTGGCGCTCAAGGCCAACAGGGCCCGCAGCGCCCAGCCGGCGCCACCCAGCGTACGCAACTCGGCCTCCGTCAAAGATGGGAGCTGCGCATCATTGAGTGTTGTCTCGCGCGCCAGCACCGCCAGGGTCGCATCGGCATGGCGCGTACTCTGGCTGCCCACCGCGAGCGCGAAGCCGAGGTCACCGGCCACGGCCTGCCCCAGCCAGCGAAAGGACTCCGGCATGAAGCCACTAGCGATGGAGTAGGCCACGCGCGGCGCCTGCGCCGCCAGGCCGAAACCCCGCACGGAGTTGCACTCCGCGGCCGGCGCATGGGTCAGCCCGCCATCATCCGCATAAGAGTAGTCCAGATCCAGATCAAGCCGCGCACCTTGCGGCAGCGCGACCTGTGACAGGCGGCGCAGCGTCGTTAGCTCGAAGCGCAGGCCGGCCGCCGAAGCGCAAGCTCCGGCAGCGGTGATCCGAAATGATTCTGCGACCTCCTTGCCGCAGCCCGGAACCAGCGATAGCGAAGACCACAGGTGCTGCCCGAGGTGTGCCGGGCTGAGTTTTGTGGGTTCGGGATAGACCCACACTAGGCACCTAAGCAGACCCAGCGCGTTCGCTGCGTACAGGAAATTGTCGAGCCCGTACGGATTGCGCTCATTGTCGCGAAAGGGTAGGTCGCGATTAATCATCGTCAGCGCGCCGGTCGCCGCGGCGATACGCGCCCGCTCGAGCTGCGTCTCGTGAATCTTCTGGAAGTCGAGATGGCGTTCGAAGATCACCGCCGTCTCACCGACCCAACCCGTGGCGTGCCAGTAGGCTAGCTCCTCACCGTGCTCTTCAAAGATCTGCGCTACCTGGCTCATCGATTAGCCCAGGAGCCCGAGTTGGTGAAGGTTGTCCGCCATGCGGTCAATGTGTGCCGGATCGATCGTGAAGCGACTGGCGAGCAGCGGAAGGTCGCGAGTGATCATTTGTCGTGAGCCGGCTGTAAGAAGTGCGATCACTACCGGCTCGGTCGGGCCGCGCACTAATCGCACCTCGTTCGATGCATATAAGAATAGGACGTGTTTTGACGCTGATTCCTTCCCAGGTTCGCGGCCCGCGAGCCGCGCTGCGATCTCTGCTGGATACTCCTCGACCGCATAGTGGGCAGCCCCGTTATGGCGGATCTTCGGACTCTGCACCACGAAAGCCGGATCCCGATTCACGGTCAGGATCGAGAGCATCACGGTGAGGAACTCGTGGGTGAGCAGCAGGTGGTTGTACGGCGCCGCGGAGAGGAAGGCTGCGTTCTTGCTCAGAAACGCATAGAACGCTTCCTCAAGGCAGAGGCCGGCTTCGCCATGCGGCATCTGGCGATGGCGCGCGAAGTCCTCCGATTCGACGAAATCGTACATGACCGATAGAGCGTCGCGTTGCTGTCGCTTAAGCGCCTGAAACACACCCGGATAGCTCTTACTGAGGCCACCCTCGATGTTCAGATCTCCGCGCAGCAGCGTGCGGCAGATCTTTTCGCTGAGCGCCTCGAGTTCGCTCGTATCAATGGTCCGGAGCGCCCAGGCATCCTGTTCGGAGAGGTCCATATCATGGAAGCGTCCCTGCAGCAGCAGACGCCGGTAGGCGCGATTGTAAAGGAGCCTATATAGCGCGTGGTCAAGCCTGATTGTCACTTTGCCGCTCCTTTCTCCACTGGGCAGCGATCTGCCGCAGCCTCTCATAGTTCGGGATCGCCTTCGCTAGCAGCACACCATCATCGGTGTACTTGGGATCCTCGTACGTGATCGAGCGCAGATTGGGACAGCGCGGCAGCAGATGTTCGAGCAGCGCGAGCTGCTCATCGAGAAGCACGCCATGGTGCAGATCTCGGAACTTGCCACCCGTGATCTGGCAACCCGAGAGGTGCATCTCGAAACAGTGCGCGAGTGGCAGGCGCTCGAGTCCCTCGAACATCCGGTCGCCGGTGCGACGACGCAGCCACTGGTAGCTTAGTACATGTCCGAGATCGATGGTCACAGGAGAGTCGGTCTCTTCCGCGATGGCCCGAAAGAAATCATAGGCATCAAGTTGGCCCAAGAAGAAGGTCGCGCCTTCGGTGAAGCCGGGAAATTCGACGCATAGGGGAACACTGAGGCCATCCTGGCAGCGGCGCACGTTGGAGATGCTCGCTGCGAGCCCCGCATCGGTCAGCAGCGGAGGGAGCGGGTAGGGCAGGGGTTTGCCAGCGAGCGACCATATGCCGAGATCTTCGACGACCCACAGGAATCCATAGCGCTCGATGAGCTGATTGGTGAAGTCGAGTACCTGCCGCTGGTCGCCATTCTCACTTGAACCCATATTGAGGATTGTGTGGTGCAAGGCGCGCTTGGGAATCGCCGCCGCCGCTTCAAAGAGCGTGTCGTACGCGCGCAGGTAGTCACCTATCTGCAGCCGGTTGCGGTTCTTGGGCTGGAAGGCAAAGAACAGATACTCGAACGCGCTGCCATAACGCGCCAGGAAGCGCTTCACTTTGGCGGTAATCGTATCGCCCGCTTGCGGATGGCGCTCAAAACCGATGTCATCTCCCCAAGGCAGATCCATGCCGACGCCGAGTCCCAGCCGCTCCGGCACCGCAGGGAAGCGAATCGCGCACGACATGCTCAAATCTCCTCCTGCTCTTCCAGATGGCCGACTCCGGCCGTGGCAAGCTGCTGCAATAGCCCGCGCGCTGCCGCGCTGCCGCCACCAGGTTGCGCGCGCAGTGTACGGCCGAACTCCTGCACGCCAGATGGTAGCCGATAGAACGCCTGCCACAACAGATCGGCGAGAATTCGCTCCGGTTGGGCTCCCGTGCGCAGCGGCGCCTTAAGGACTCGTACCCAGGGGAAGAGCGCGAGCTGATTTCCGCGCTGTCGAGCCGGCTCTGTACGCCGACGCTGGAGCGGCGGCAGCTCGTCGTTCTTCTGCGGGTGGACGGTTCGGTAGATGCTCAGAAAGGAGTCGAGGCGGGCGTCGAACGTGTCGCCATCTGCATATAGGAAGTGCCAGCCCATTCGGCCCTGTCCGTAGTTGAGTTTGCGATTGCCGCGCAGTTCTCGCCCTTGGCTGAGTTGAATCTGATAGAGTTCCGGATTCTCGGCGAGCAAGGTCTGTGGTTCACAGACCAGCATCTGCATGATGTCGATGCCGATCTTGGCCGCGTTTTTGGCCAGAAAGGCCCGCGAGGCTTCGAGCTCGTCGGAGGTCTCGCCCGGCAGCCCGCCCATAATCGACAGCCGTAGCGGGATTCCTACCTCATGCAGGTTGTCGATAATCTCCTGATACGAAGATGCCGCGATGCCCTTGTCCAGCAGATCGAGCAGCCGTTGGGAGTTGGTCTCGTATCCCGCAGACATCAAGATGCAGCCGAGCTGCTGCAGCTGCCGGCAGAACGCCTTGTCACGCAGGGTTGCTTCCAAGCGGTTGCGGGTGCTGAACCGAATGCGCAGGCCGCGCCGCTCCAGCAGCCGGACGGCCTGCACGACGAGTCGCAGGTTCGTATTTTCATCGACAAAGTTGATGCGAGAGACGCCATACTCGGCGATCAGGTGTTCGCATTCATCTGCGATCTGCACAGCGCTCTTCTGCTGATATCCATCCTTGAGGGAGCGATTCCCATAGGAGCAGAAGGCACAGCGACCCCAATAACAGCCGACACAGGTGATGATCGCCAGCTGGGTCTCGGAGTCCATGTATTGATGGATCGGCAGCCCCTGAAAATCAGGCGGCGGCACCTCGCGAATATGCAAGGACGAACGGCAGACCGGCGGCTGCAGTGCATGCGGTCCGTGGGTCCAGACTGCATCGGGAACCGCTTCTGGCCCCGCCTCGCCGGTCGCCAAGCGACAGAGCGTGAGAAGCGTCTGCTCTCCGGGCCCGATGCCCAAGCAATCGACGTAGCGGCGAACCACCGGCAGCGCGGCGAGCTCGCGATGGCGAAGCATAATCTGCTGGCCTCCGAAGACGATCCGCGTGCGCGGATAACGTTCACGCACCCAGCGCGCCAGGAGCAGCGATGGCAGAAGCTGGCTGTAGAACGGGATCGAGATGCCGAAGATGCCCGGCTCTCCTTGCGCGAGCAGCTCTTCCGTGAGCTTGCGGTAAGTCTGCATAGCCAGATCGCCTGCTGCCGGGGCCTCCACGCTGTCAACCAAAGTATCGAGCGCTGCCAAAGAGGATAGCTCAGTGGTGAGCTGCGACTTTTCCAGCAGCAGCTCGATACCCTGACGGACAAAGGAGGACGCCGGCTGCGGCACCGCCTGCGCAGGCTCGCGCGCAAAGACGCTCGCCCACAGCGCGGCTTGGTGCTCCAGCAGGTAGGCCGCGACCTCCCGCCGATAGGCAGTGTGCAGCGTATCGCTGGCGCGCACCCTTAGCGCATCGCGCAGGATGCGTATGTTTTCAGCGCTGAAGAGGTGGTGGCAAAGCGCGATGTTGAGATCGGACACCTGCACGCTGACTCCGTGTCGGCGCAGATACGCCGCGAGCATTGGCAGGCTGAGATATGGAAAAAAGCGCGCCTCGGTAATCGGCGGAAAGACAAGGACCACCGGGCGCTGGCATGGTGGAGCGCTCACGGAATCACGACCGGTCGTAAGCATGACGCGTCCTTCCATGCACAGCGCGCGGTGGCGACTCATGGGAGTAATCCGACTGTGGATTACTCGTCCTTCTTCTCGACCTCTTCGGACGATACGTTGCCAATGCTAAATTTGAAGGCGTGGAAGGCGTTGCCAACCTTCATCTCGCTCGACTCGATGATCTCCAGCGACTCCAGCTCCTTAATCTGCTCCTGCTCATGCTTCGCGTTCATGATGTGCTCCTGTCATTCCAGTGTGAATGCCACCGGCTGCCGGGGCTGATCGACTCCGCACCGTGCGAGATCAACAACCGACCCCAACCAATTATACGCAAATTGCAGAGCATTGCTGACGAGTCGGATTTGTAATCGCACAAGGGCTGGCAGGGACATAGGAATCGGCCCGATCGCGATCGCCGCTAGATCTTTGCGCCATCCTCGCGTGATGGGTGTTGTCAGCGAGGACCGCTAGCCGAG
>ERZ724526.1327-NODE-1327-length-12943-cov-11.120345_pt1 | contig 12943 bp, 10 predicted proteins | sample MGYA00376059_ERZ724526 | MGnify/ENA primary metagenome ERZ724526 (study PRJEB28724, sample SAMN07190883) | activated sludge metagenome | isolation source: activated sludge of sewage treatment plant in Hong Hong | place: Hong Kong | collected 2016-03-17 ... | reverse complement strand
CACTTGGACCTGGAGTCTATTACAGCCCTAAACAATGGTTTGCTGGACTATAGGGGAACCGTGTTGTTTACTACCCGTGACCATGCTTTGGCTCAATCCGTAGCAGATAGGGTCATTGAGATCACACCGTATGGCATTGTAGACAGAGAAACCAGCTTTGATGATTATCTCAACGACGATCGCATCACTGCTGTAAAAGCCGCTTTGATGGGAGCCTGATCGCTGATCAGTTTCCTTTCTTCTTTTTAAAAGGGTTCCAGTCCTTGACTTTGTTTTTAAGGTCATCCAGGTCTTTGCCCGTTTTGTCTTTGATTATTTCACCGGCTTTTTTCTGTAGGGTGTCCGATACTGCCTTTCCTACAAGGGTATCCAATTTTTTCTCTACCTCTTTTTGGACCTTATCCTTTGTCTCATTGATTACCTCTGTTGCTTTTTCCTCCACTTTTTGTTTGGCTTTGTCAACTTCGGTTTCAGCCCTTGAACGAATGGTATCAACTACTTCCTGTTTTTTCTGCTGCACCACTTTTCCAATAGAATCCCTTGCCTGATCGAGCCTGGCTTTGGCACCTTCTTTTAATTCTTCCTGCATAGATTTGCCGGATGTACCCAGAGGTTTAATTGTAATCTTTGGATCTTTTATCTTGCCCCCCAACAATAATCTAACATCGATAAATTCGCCTTGGGCAAGGTTGACACCGTATTTAGAAGCTTCCTTTTCCAACAAGCCCATACCCTTCATGGCGGTACCTGTGACCATATTTTTAGATAACATTTTACGGGGTATTCTTAAGTCAAACTGAAAATCCATGTCAGCACCTACCTTGTGTTTTCCCAATCCTTTTACATCGATACCTGCAATGTTTTTTGTAAACTCTTTTATTTCAATGACACCCTGCTTCATCTCAAACCAATTGCGGGTATCTTTGAGCTCCATTTGAGATACTTCCTTCAATCCCAACTTATCCCCTGCCGCCGCCAGCGGGGCAAAACCTTTGATGATGCCATTGATGGTTTCTATGAATCCGGATACGGTAAGGGTTGAAAGATCAGGAACCATTCCTTTACCAAGCTTGCCTTCCATCACCAGCGTGGTATTGAAAACACCATTGATATATGCAGCTATGGGTGCCAATGCCTTCATGGTAATAAATTGATTGTATGCCTTGCTAAATTCCATTTTTGCCAGATCTAGTTTGACATTAAACACAGGAGCATCACCGCTTGTATCGTACAAGCCATCAAAACCAATCTTTCCCCCAAGGGTACCGGCATTTAGCCCTGACAAAAAGATAGTTTGATTTTCAACATTGATGCTTCCATTAAATCTGTCCAAAACCATATTGGTGTACTTGAGTTGTTCAATCTCAGCATTCATAACCAGGTTTACATTGGCAGGAACTTTAAACAAAACTTCTTCGTCGCTGGCAACGGCTGGTTCGGATTTAACCATAAAAGCATTGGCATCAAGCTTACCCGCTTTTACTTGCAATTCACCATTGAGCGTACCACTATTGGTAAACCAGGAATAAACATGTGCCATTTTTCCACTGAGCTGAAGCTTGCTTCCATCCACGTCCATAGCCAACGATTTTACATCAATGTTTTCAAGACCGAGAGACGCCACACCTTTCATTTCTTTGATGGTATGATTGCCAAAGTTGATTTGCGTTATGTCAACTTCCGCGTCGATATTGCTGTAATTGTATGCCGAAAGATCAGGTAAAAAAGCAGGGCCCGTCACAGTGGTTTGTGGTTCAGCCTGTGTTCCTGTCCATTCATTTAAATCAAGCAAACCGGACTGAATTTTTACCTTTCCTGTAATATTTTTGTTTTCAGAAAAATAAGCCATAGGGTGCAGAATTTCACCGTTGATTGACATATCACTTTTACCCATCCTCAAGTCACGTGTTGATAGAACAATTTTTTGAGGACTGGCAGCTATTGATGCAGAATTCACTTGGATAGCGGGGCTGTTTTTCACTTTGTACCATATATCTGAGGCTGTTGCATTACCGGCAAAACCGATGGCAGCATAATTTTCTTTTTCAATATCGCTTTGTCGTGCATCAAATTTCAGGTCCGCTACAATTTTACCCTGTAGTTGTTCCAGATCAGGCAATGGAATTGCCCTTTTCCAGTTTTGCAGGCTAATTCCCCCTTTGAGATTTCCCGCAACATGGGCATTTGTTAAACCATCTGTTATTTTAAAATTTCCGGAAATCCTTTCCTGATTTACTGCTACAGAGGCATTATTGATGTTGACTTCCAAATCCTTCATATCCGGCCTCGTAGATTTGATGTTAATCTGGGCATTTACCGGATGAATATCCACATCCAGACCTTCATACCTTGCAGCTCCATTCTTTACATCCAGGCTTACATTAAATGCAGGCATAATGGATTTTGCCGCGTTAAAATCACCTTTAACCGATGCTTTGAATGCCGCATTACCGGTAGCTTTAACAGTGTTGTATGCCGATAAATAAGGAAAAACGGAGATCAGTTCACCAAAGCTATTGCCAAGGGTGGCAATATCAGCCTGGATGCGCATGGTTTCTTTGTCTGTCAATTGAACTGAACCATTGCCTTTGGCCTTAAGTTGATTGATGTAAAGATTATTGTCTTTGAGCTCAAACAACTTTTTGTCCATGTCAATATGAAAGACAGCATCTAAACCTGCCCTGACATTTTTGAGGTAAGTAAAGCCGTCAAAATCCACCGTTAGACTATCAGCCGAAGTTGAAGTCTTGAGATCATAAATGGCATTGGCTATATCCCCGCTACCTTTATGGCTTACGCCCCTCAGTTGCATGTAAAGAGGCAGGGTAACATCTTTATAAGTGAGATTACAGTCCGACAATTCATAACCCTCCAAAGCAAATGACACACCACTTGTATCTGCACTTGGCTTGGTGATCAGGTAGTTGGCTACACTATCGTTCAAAACCACAATATCTATGTCTGCTCCAACCAGGGACACATATTTAATGGATTTGGGTGCTTCAGAATTAAAAAGCGGAACGAGTGAAAAATCCAAAGAAAGATCTTTTGCTTTCAGCAGGTTTTGCTCATGGAAAGTATCAATACCCATGACCTGAAGATCCAGTATGGAAACAGATACTTCCGGAAAAGACCGGATAAACGAAACATCTACATCCCGAAAGTCAATTTTTGCATTGACGCTTTCGTTGGCAAACTTTTTTATTTCTTCTAATATTCGATCTTTAAAAACAAAGGGCGCTACCAACAATGCGAGTAATAGGCCAGCTAACAACAAGCCTGTTATTTTTAAAACACGTTTTATTTTCATCATTACATTATGAATGTTATAATAATACGAAGGCAGGAAGTAAACTTACCTGACCTCCATGTATTTTAACAAAATCTTTAGATTCTTCGTTTGAATTACAGAGGAATATTGCCGTGCTTTTTAAACGGGCGCACAATTTTTTTATTCTCAAGCATGTCGAATGCTTTGATCAGTTTTTTTCGGGTTTCTGAAGGCACAATTACTTCATCTACAAAGCCTCTGGCAGCTGCCCTATATGGATTGGCAAACTTTTGCTGATATTCTGCTTCTTTCTCCAACAACTTTGCCTCAGGATCACTGGCGCTTGAAATCTCTTTTTTGAAAATTATTTCACTGGCTCCTTTGGCTCCCATGACGGCAATTTCGGCGCTGGGCCATGCATAATTGAGATCTGCTTTGATGTGTTTGCTGTTCATTACATCGTAGGCACCCCCGTAAGCTTTTCTGGTAATGACGGTGACTCTTGGCACTGTGGCTTCGCTAAATGCATATAACAATTTCGCTCCATTGGTAATAATGCCATTCCATTCCTGGTCGGTACCCGGAAGAAAACCAGGAACATCTACCAAAACCAGCAGAGGGATATTGAAACAATCGCAGAACCTAACAAAACGCGCTGCTTTTTTACTGCAATTGACATCCAGCACACCGGCAAGATCCTGGGGTTGATTGGCAACGATTCCTACACTTCTGCCAGCCAACCGGGCAAAACCTACCACAATATTTTCAGCGTAATGTTCGTGAATTTCAAAGAATGAATCCTTGTCGCTCAGTTGCAGGATTACTTCTTTAATATCATAAGGAGTCTGTGCTGAGGCAGGGATTATATGATTCAAAGCCGGACGACATTCATCGCCCAATTCATAGGGCAGTCTGGGCGTTTTTTCGTTGTTGTTTTGGGGAATATAAGAAAACAAGTTCCTCAATTTTCGAATGGCATCCAGGTCATTGTAAGCGGTTAAATGTGCTACCCCACTCTTTTTAGCATGGGTCATAGCACCTCCCAATTCTTCGGACGTTACATCTTCATTGGTTACCGTCTTGACCACATTGGGACCCGTCACAAACATATAGGACGTGTTTTCCACCATCATGATAAAGTCGGTGATAGCAGGAGAGTAAACCGCTCCGCCGGCGCAAGGGCCCATAATGGCACTAATTTGGGGTATCACTCCTGAGCACACGGTATTTCTGTAAAAAATATCAGCGTATCCTCCCAAAGAATCCACTCCTTCCTGAATTCTGGCACCACCTGAGTCGTTGAGGCCAATAACCGGCGCCCCATTTTCCATGGCCAGGTCCATGATTTTACAAATTTTACGGGCATGGGTTTCAGATAGTGAGCCACCAAATACGGTAAAGTCCTGGGCAAACACATAGACCAATCTGCCATGAATTTTGCCAAAACCTGTGATCACTCCGTCTCCGGGAACTTGCTGGGTTTCCATGCCAAAATCAAATGACCTGTGTTCTACAAGCATGTCCAGTTCTTCAAAAGTATGGTGATCCAACAACAGTTCCAATCGTTCCCGGGCCGTTAGTTTGCCTTTTTTGTGCTCCTTGTCGATCCTCTCGATTCCGCCGCCTAATAAAGCCTGGCTTTTTTTATCTTCTAATAAATTAATAAGTTCTTGCATGGGTCTGAATGATTAGAGGTGTAAATATAAGGATAAATAGCGATGAAATTTTTGAATTTGGCGGGAAAATCCTCGATACATATCATTACTTTTGTGCATAACTTTAACCCAGATTATGGCATTTGACTTAAAACTTATGGTGGCCGACAAGATTCAGGAAATGACAGAATCGGCGACCATCCGCATGGCCCAAAAAGCAAGAGAATTGGCGTCTAAAGGCGTCAATGTAATATCTTTGAGCCTTGGGGAACCAGATTTTGATACACCTGAACACATCAAAGAAGCAGCTATTGATGGTTTGCACAAAGGCATGACCAAGTACACTCCTGTGTCTGGAACCATGGAACTGAAAAATGCCATCATCCGTAAAATGAAGCGCGATAGTCAGTTGGAATACCAGCCCAATCAGATCGTAATATCCAATGGAGCAAAACAAAGCATATTCAATCTATGCACTGCCATCATTGATCCGGGAGACGAGGTGGTTGTGTTTGCCCCTTACTGGGTTTCCTATTATGAGATTATAAAGTTTTGCTACGGCAGTCCTGTAATTGTTTCAGCTGGCATAGAAAAAGATTTTAAGGTAAGTGCCGAACAGGTGGCTGCTGCCATAACAGACAAAACAAGGATGGTGATATTTTCATCGCCATGCAATCCCACCGGTTCTGTTTTTACAAAAGAAGAATTAACTGCCATTGCGGAAGTCATAAAAAAACACGACAACATTGTTGTGGTTTCAGATGAGATCTATGAATACATCAATTTTCAGGGGCACCATGCCAGTATTGCCTCCGTTGAGGGCATGCAGGAGCGCACAGCAGTAGTAAACGGCTTTTCCAAAGGTTTCTCTATGACCGGATGGAGGCTTGGGTTTATGGCGGGACCTGCCTGGCTGGCTTCGGCTTGTGACAAAGTGCAGGGACAAGTAACATCAGGGGCTGCTTCCTTTAGCCAGCATGCTGCTGCCATAGGACTTGACAGCGACATGAGTCCTACATTTGAAATGACCAAAGCTTTCAAGCAAAGGAGAGATTTGGTAATTGAAAGGCTCAAAAGCATACCTGGTCTGATTGTTAACAACCCTCAAGGTGCCTTCTATGTTTTTCCGGATGTAAGTTATTATTTTGGAAAGACGGATGGTGTAAATACCATTCAAAATGCAGATGATTTTGCTGAAGTAATGTTGGCTGAAGCTCACGTTGGCACGGTAAGCGGTTCCGCTTTTGGGGCCGATCAGTGCATTCGCATTTCGTACGCCGCTTCTGAAGCCGACCTCATTGAAGCCATCGATAGATTGAAAAATTGTTTGTCAAAATTTCATTAAAACATTGAACATGAAACTAAAGGATGTAATTAAACTGGAAGACAAAGCCAAAGAAGTGTGGGTCATTACCCCGGGTCTGCATTATGATCTTGAGAATAAAAATTTTACAGAATTGGTAAGTGTCAATCTGGGTCAAAAAACCAAATACCGCTATATCGTACCCGCTTCCAAAGAGATTAAAACCAACATTGAGAAGTATAAAAAAGCTTTCGGGGTATCGGAAGATGAGGTTAAAAACATGTTTTGTTTTATCCAGGAGACTGATTTCATGCCTTTCATCAATGAGTTGGCCATTTACAATGGATCTACAAAGCCCATCTCGGTGTCGACCCCTCCCACAGAGGATCCCAATGAAGTAATACAGTACAATGAAAAGACTTCTCAAATGCACGCCAAAGCCTTTGTAGAAGTGTGGAAAAAATACAAAAGGTCCAAACCATAATCTGGTATATCAACTGAAATGATCTGGAAAGTGAATGCCGATCTTGGCATGCTCAATGCCATTAATCAAAATACCATGGGTTCACACCTGGGTATAGAGTTTACAGAAATAGGGGCAGATTACATCACAGCTACCATGCCTGTGGATCACAGGACAACACAGCCTATGGGGCTATTGCACGGCGGAGCATCCGTTGTGCTTTCTGAGACTCTTGGCAGTGTAGCCTCTTTATTGGCAGCTGGTCCTATTGGCCAATACAGTGCTGTAGGACTTGAAGTCAATGCCAATCATTTAAAATCGGCGCGATCAGGTGTAGTGACGGGGGTTGTTAAACCCATCAAAGCAGGCGGTACCATCCACGTGTGGAATACCGAAATTACCGATGAAACAGGGCAACTCATTTGCACATCGAGATTGACAGTAATGGTGCGCCCCAATAAAGGCTAAATATAACATGAGGGGATATAACCGTAAATCACCCTCATTTTATGGTTATAAGCTAAAGCTAACTTGGGTAAATGTTGGAAAGCGATGCCAATTTTACGGACAATTTCCTTACTTTTGCGGCCTAAAACGAAGAGATGGCATTACAGTGTGGTATCGTGGGACTTCCCAATGTAGGTAAATCAACCTTATTCAATGCATTGACATCAGCCAAGGCGCTGGCTGCAAATTATCCTTTTGCAACCAAGGATCCGAATTTGGGAGTAATCACCGTACCCGATGAAAGGCTTGATAAGCTGTCGGAAATCGTTGTTCCCCAACGGGTACAGCCTACTACTGTAGAAATTGTTGACATTGCCGGGCTTATCAAAGGCGCCAGCAAAGGTGAAGGTTTGGGCAACCAATTTTTGGCCAATATCAGAGAAGTGGATGCCATTGTACATGTAGTCAGGTGTTTTGAAGACGACAATGTCATCCACGTAGAGGGAGGCGTTGACCCTATGCGAGACAAGGGAATCATTGACAATGAGTTGATATTGAAAGACCTTGAAACACTGGAAAAAAGAATTGATCGTCAGAAAAAACAGGCGAAGTCGGGTTCAAAAGACGATGTTGCCAAGGCTGAGTTTCTTGAAAAGCTGTACAATTTTATGGAAGCTGGCAATTGCGCCCGGGCTTTTGTATTTACTGATGATGAGAAAGAGTTTATCAAGGACGCATGGTTGTTAACCGATAAGCCTGTGCTTTATGTTTGCAACGTAGATGAGGCCAGCGTAAAAACAGGCAATGCACACACGCAAAAATTTATGGAAAGTGTGAAGGATGAAAATGCAGAAGTCATCCTCATTTCAGCTGCAATTGAAGCAGATATTGCCGAATTGGAGAGCAAAGAAGAGCGCATGGAATTTGTCAAGGATATGGGTCTGGATGAACCAGGTGTCAACAGGGTAATCAGGGCTTGTTACAAGTTATTAAACCTGATTACTTACTTTACCGCCGGTGAAAAAGAAGTGCGTGCGTGGACCATCCACCGAGGTGATAAGGCACCCCAGGCGGCGGGTGTTATCCATACCGATTTTGAAAAAGGTTTCATAAGAGCTGAAGTCATCAAATACGAAGATTTTATCCACTACGGATCTGAAGCTGCTGTCAAAGAAGCAGGAAAAATGGGTGTGGAAGGGAAGGAATATGTGGTGACGGATGGCGATATTATGCATTTTAGATTTAATGTGTAATGCCTAACCGGGTTTTGAGCCAGCCATGGCTTTCTTATTCATTGATGCATGCAATTTCTAAAAGGGAATCATAAATCACCTGAACATTACCTTGTATGATTCTTAAATTGAGCAAATAAAACATTGAAAGAAAGCAGTATTTCCATAATCATCCGCATTCACAAAAATTACCTCAATTCATTTCTTACAATGATCTAAATGCGTATTTAATATTCTCGATTATTTATTAAATTTTGCCACAACAAACCTGTCTTTGCCCTGCAAATCCTTAATTAACGCTACGTCTCGATAGCCTGCATTTTCAAAACATGAAACGGTGGCCGCTCCCCTTTTCTCGCTAAGTTCACAAAATACTGGGCATTTGATTTTCGCGCCGAAAGCAGCAATTGCCTTATAAAACAGCAATGGATCCCCTTCTGCAAAAAGTGCCATTGCAGGTTCAAACTCAATGACGTTGGCATCGAGGGTAGCTGCTTCTTCTGTGCCAATATAGGGAGGATTGCTCACGATCAAATCGAATGATGGCAGGCTATTGCGGCAAATTTCATCCAGAAAATCACCTTCCAGCCATGTAATGTTTAAGCCCTGATCTTTTCCGTTTTTTGCTGCAATTGCCAGTGCTGCCCCGCTCTTATCTATGGCTGTTATTTGCACGTTTGGCAGTTCTTTTTTCAATGCCAGTGCAATACAGCCACTGCCTGTACCAATGTCTAGAATGTGTCTTATTTCGCGATTTTGGGCATATTGGATAACCAAATCAACCAATTCTTCAGTTTCCGGACGAGGAATCAGCACTCCAGGCTCTACATGGAGCACCAGATTTCTGAAATAAGCCTTGCCGGTGATGTATTGCAGGGGTTCATAGTTGGTCAATCTGAGGCAGGCTTTTTCAAAGCGTATCTGTTCATCAGGTGTAAGTGATTGCCTTCCATCAAACAAATCAAGGGAAAGGTAACGAAGCAACAACTCCGCTTCCCTTTCTCCGTATATCCCAGTCAACTGACCTAACCAATTTTGACTATTTGAAGTCAATTACAGTTCAAGATTGGGTTTAATGGCGTGGCCATCCATGCCCATGTTGTAAAAATCAGAAATGTATTTAACCACCTCTTCCGGGTCATCGGTCACAGGCAGCAAATCCAGGTCTTTTTCAGATACATTGTGAAACTGCTGAAGCATTACCTCTCTAATCCAGGCTTTGAGGCCTGACCAAAATTCAACACCCATAAGGATCACGGGTACTTTTGATATTTTTTTGGTTTGAATGAGCGTAAGGACCTCAAACATTTCATCCAGGGTACCAAAGCCCCCGGGCATGACTACAAAGGCCTGAGCATATTTGACAAACATTACTTTTCGAACAAAAAAGTAGCGGTGATCGAGGTTTTTATCCGGATCGATGTAAGCATTGTGCGATTGCTCGAAGGGCAGGTTGATGTTGAGTCCAACGCTTAATCCGCCCTGGGTGTATGCTCCTTTGTTGGCAGCCTCCATAATGCCGGGTCCTCCACCCGTGATTACGCCAAAACCCTCTTCGGTAATTCTTTTGGCAACATCCACCGTGAGTTGGTAATACTTATTGTCGGGCTGAGTTCTGGCGGATCCAAAAATGGAAACGCACGGACCAATTCGATTTAGTTTTTCAAAGCCATCCACAAATTCTGCTACGACTTTAAACATGGTCCAGGAGTTCTCTCCTTTCAGTTCCGCCCATTGTTTCATTTGGCGGGTGGGCACAGCAGCGGCTTTTAATTTTCTTTCTTCCATTGAATAAAAATTTAGTGAATGCCCAGGGTATTTCTTTGCAGGTTATGGTCAACCCTATGGGCGAAAAAAAAGCCCGCCATTTGGAATGACGGGCAAATCCTATAAACACAAAAATAAAAAAAAAGTTAGACAAGGATGCCCTTGTAAGCTTCATATTCTTTCAGAATGTACTTCTGCAACTTTTCGGCACTGTCAAACTGGTCGAAAATTTCCTGCAATTTGGAACGTTCTGAACTGGAGGTATTAACATAATTTTCAATATCTCCTTTGGTAATCTTTTCCTTGCTGAGAATGATCAATCTTTCCACCACATTTCTCAACTCCCGGATGTTACCCGTCCAATTGTATTGCTGCAGCAACTTCAGAGCGGCAGCTTCAATGGGTTTTTTATTCATGCCATATTCATCACAAATTCGGCTAATGAAATGTTCTACCAGTGAAGGGATGTCTTCCTTTCTTTCGTTGAGTGATGGCACTTCTATGACAATAACTGCAAGTCGGTGGTAAAGGTCTTCCCGAAAGTTACCTTTATTGATTTCAGCTCTTAAATCTTTATTGGTGGCTGCAATGACCCTGACATCAACGGCTATTTCTTTTTCGCCACCAACGCGTGTAATTTTGTTTTCCTGAAGGGCTCGCAGCACCTTGGCTTGTGCAGAAAGGCTCATGTCGCCAATTTCGTCCAAAAACAGCGTACCACCGTGGGCTTGTTCAAATTTACCCAATCTCATCTTGTGCGCAGACGTAAAAGACCCCTTTTCGTGTCCAAACAATTCGCTTTCAATAAGTTCTGAAGGAATGGCCGCACAATTGACTTCAATAATGGGACCTTCGACGCGGTTGGATTTTTCATGTATCCATCTGGCTACCAATTCTTTTCCGGTACCATTTCTACCATTTATTAAGACCCTGGCATCCGTGGGAGCAATGCGTTCAACGGTTTGTTTGATCATTTCAAGGGCTTTGCTCTCGCCGATCATCTCCTGAACCATGGATTTGTGCACCCTCTTTTGCAACACCTTCTTTTCAGTGATGAGAGAGGATTTATCCATGGCATTCCTGATGGTAATCAACAAACGATTGAGATCAGGGGGTTTTTGGATAAAATCAAAGGCCCCTTTTTTAACCGCTTCTACAGCGGTGTCTATGTTGGCATGGCCTGATATCATTACAATGGGCACATCCGGACAGAGGATTTGAATTCTCTCTATGGCTTCCATACCATCCATTTTGGGCATTTTAATGTCCAGGATGATTACATCATAGGCTTGTTGTTTTACTTTAACCAGTGCATCAAGGCCATCGGGTGACTCATCTACCTGATAACTTTCAAACTCCAGGATCTCCCTCAGCGTTCTGCGGATACTGGCATCATCATCAACAATCAATATTCTGGCCATGGGCTGTTACAGACTTTGGTAATTATCAGGTAAAATTACATTATTTTTTTCAATAATATGAAAAGCCCTGAAAAAAAAATCAAATGCAGGGCTTTTGAGGGCAAAGCTGGTTATACCTCCAACATATTAAATTTTACTTTAATATGTTGTGAAAAAAGTTTAAAAAAATTTGAATCCGAATACTTGTCATTCAAAATTGACATAAAAGTTGTTACACATTATCAATTTTCATAATATCTGATCATATTAAAATTGGTCATAATATGATTTTCCTTTTGGTGTAGAATTTGGCATAAGTAAGTCAAATGAGGGAAAGGTGTGTGAATTAACATACTCTACCTGTAAAAATCATTGTAGTGAAACGAATATTACAAAAAACACAAAATTCGATGAAGAACTTTTTACATTCACTGAAATCGAATCAAGGGAAGAAACACCAACGGCCACTGATCCTGGTTGCCTTATTGATGTGCTTTCAATTGATTACGGCATCTGCACAAGCTCCGGCCTTTGCCCGGAATGAATGTGGGTGTATGAACAACGAGACTTCGTGGGGCAATGGTCAGTTTTCTGAGACCATTACCATTACCAGTGCTCCGGGACTTACCTGGACCATTGTGGCTGCGAATGGTCTTTACAGCACCGCCTCACCGGCTCCACCAGCTGCACCACTACCTATTCCTGCAGGAACCATCATCACAGAAGGTCCGGCCGGAACTTACGTATTGAGTGCAAGAAGAGTAGACAACAGCAATTATTCATTGATCGTCAGCAATGGCACCAATGAATATACTGTCAACTCACTGCGAACATGTCGATATCCGAGAAACGAAATTCTTGGTGACATTGGAGCTTGTGTCGATAGCGACAACAAGGTTTATCGAATTGATGTGGCCAACAGCATGTTGCCTTCAGTTGCCTGGACCATCAGTGGCGGCGGAGCAACCGTTGGCGCTCTAACCACCAATACCCTTACCGTTAACTGGGGAAATACAGTTGGCTCCTATGATGTGAGGGTCAATGGTACAGCCCGTGCGTACGCGGGTCAGACTTCAGGCTTCTGTAATATAAGCGATACCATTACAGTAGATATTGCGGATGAAACCCCAATAGCCCTTGCTTGTAATAATTTGATTCACTTATCCATGAATGGCAGATGTGAGCTGAGTGTGACTCCGGAAATGGTATTGGAAACCATTCTGGCTCCCACCACTGCTTCTTCCTATGACGTAGTATTGAGAGACCTGGAAAAAGATACCATCATCCCCAATACCAGAATTTCTCAAAAGTACATAGGCAAAACCATAGAGGCAAGAATTGTTCAGGAGTGTAGTCAAAACTCATGTTGGGGTTTGATAAAACTGGAAGACAAATCCATTCCATC
>ERZ724526.1325-NODE-1325-length-12964-cov-5.908049_pt1 | contig 12964 bp, 3 predicted proteins | sample MGYA00376059_ERZ724526 | MGnify/ENA primary metagenome ERZ724526 (study PRJEB28724, sample SAMN07190883) | activated sludge metagenome | isolation source: activated sludge of sewage treatment plant in Hong Hong | place: Hong Kong | collected 2016-03-17 ... | reverse complement strand
GTCGGATACATATTGTATTTGTCGTTTGCTACAAGGAAAATATCATAATCGTCAACAAGATATTTTTTTGCGTTATTCAACACATCGCTAAGCCCTTGAATGTAGCTTTGTTTTGCTTCTCTGCCTTGTCCTTTGAAAAGTGGCCCGATTTCTAATTCGTCTTTGCGTTCAAATCCAAACAAATCATAAGCGTAAGCGTGTTGTTCGTGGTAGTCTATTAAACCAACATAAGGAGGTGATGAGAATATGCCTTTGATTTTTTGCTTCTCAACAAGTTTCGCAAAATCAGGATTGAGTTTTTTAAGCCCTTCTACAAGGTCAATGTTTCTACTGTCGCCTGTTAAGCAAGTGTGGAATGTGTCTTTTCTTAGCTTGTCATACTGAGCTAATCTTTTTACAGTGTCCTTAGAATAGGTTTCCCACCATTTAAGAATTGAAAACAATGGCTTACACATTTTACCATGTTTACCGCAGTAATATGTAGCTGTGATTGGTTCAAGTAAGGTTGCTAAGTCAGCATGTGTAGTTGCTCTGCAACTTCTAATGGTGCGGCTTAGAATTACGCTAACAATTTTTTTGGTTTCGGGATTCTTAATTTTTTTTATTTCATCAAACACAAACTGAATTTCATCACGAATATGTTGAGTATACCATATGTCAAGAAATGAATCTTCTTTGTCTTGACGCAATTTTATTTTATACTCCTTGACGAGTTTATTGAATGTTGGCAAAAACTCTTTTTCCTTTTCTTCGCCATAAGCCTTTTCGTTAATCTCCTTGCGTTTTACTTTGTATTTGTACTCGGGAACTGGAAAATTCTTGTTGTTGAAAACATACAGCTCTTTTAAAAGCCTGTCTTCAAATTCAAGCGTTTTGTGGTCTGCTAAAAATGATTTTAGTGCTTTAGAAATTCTGTCTATTTCAGTTTGAATATCAACAAGGTTATATTTTGTAACCTTACAATTACCAATCATGGCATTAAATGCAGAAACATCATTTCCAACTGCATGAATGCCAAACTCACATGCTTGAACCATTGTCGTTCCGCTTCCTGAAAATGGGTCATAAACAATGTCGCCCGGCTTGAAATAAACTTCCTTCTTGAATTTGTCAGTGTGGTTGTCGAGGAAATATTCAACTAACTGAGGAATGAATTTCCCTTCGTATGGATGAAGTCTGTGAACATGCTTTGTCGTTTCTGCTTCCTTGTATTGTTCAAATGATAAAGCCCAATTCAAATCTTCACCAAGCTGTTCTTTCCATTCTTCTTGTCTGGATTTTTTTTGGTCCTTGTAATATTCAATAAGTTCTTCTTTGATTACCTGTGTTGAACCATTTTCGCCTATTTTTTTTATCCTGCCGTATTGGATAAGATAGGAAATGTTAGAAGTAGTAACATTTTGGTCCAAATACTCAGTCGCCCACTGGCTTGCTTCTTTTATTGATAGTAATTCTGCCATTTTATTTGTTTTTAGTTACTCCGTATTTAATTGTTTTTTCAGCAACTTTGAGGGCTTGAATTCCCAAGTCTTCGTCTTGAATTTCGTAAAGAATTTTCTCACTCAAATATTGAATAAGCAAGGTTTCTTTGTCGAGTTCAAGTATGTCAGCCAACTTAGTAATTTGTTCTCTTGTGGCTTTTCTCTCTCCACGTTCAATTTTACTGAGTATAGCTGTGTCAATGTCGAGTTGAGCAGAAACATGTCGCAATAGCAACCCTTTTTTCTCTCTTTTCTCTCTGATTATTTCTCCTGTCGTTTTCAATTTGAAAATATTTACTTGACAATAATTGTCAAATCTAACAAGACTTTTTTAAATATCCTTGAAAACAAAATAATTTTTATTAACAGTCAATTTAATTCCAGAAAAATTGAATTTAGAGTGCTAAGGTTTATACTTTGCTAAAGTAAAATTAAATGTACCATAAGCTTGTATAGAATGAATTATATGTGAATCTCTATTAGTTAAAGAAGCACGATTAAATGTAACCTTTTAATTTGCTGCCCCAAATTTTGAATTATTTCATGTTTTAATAATGATTTAAGTTGTCCTTCTGGATATTTAGTATGACACTCAATTCCAAAAGGCTTTTCAAATTAAAAAATAAGAATTTTAAGAAAATCATCCCCCCCCTCAAATCAACCCCTTCTCATAAGCCAGTGCCAGTGCCTGTGCTTTGCTGTTTACATGTAGTTTGGCGTAGATGTTGAGTACATGTTTTTTTGCGGTGTTGGGGCTTATCTGCAATTCGTTTCCAATTTCTTTGTACAACATTCCTTTTACCAGCAGTTTTAGTATTTCCTGTTCTCGGTCAGTAAGGTTAAAGGGTGTTTTCTCTTTTTCTTCAGATTTTTTTTGCGATAGTTCAACGGAGTTGTTTTGTACTAATTGCAGCATTTTATAGGCAATGCCGGGAGAAATAGGGCCTACACCTGTTTCATACATTTGGGTTATTACTTCCGCAATATTTTCTGCACTTTCATCTTTTAATAAATAACCGAATGCGCCGGCTTTTATGGCTTTAAATATTCTTTCTTCATCATCAAAAATGGTGAGCATTACATATTTTACTGTAGGATACAGGTAAGAGCCGGCAGCTACTGCATCTATACCATCCATCTCGGGCATTTCTAAATCCATCAACACAACCTCGGGAGTTTTATCGGGCGATAAATTTTTCATCTGCTCCAGAAAATCTTTCCCATTTTCGGCGGTAAGCGTAACCCTTATTTGTGGGTGGTGAAGTAATTTGTCTTTTATAATAAGACGATTACTTGCTTTGTCATCTACTATGGCAACTTGAATAGGCATATATTAAATAGTTAAGTTGATGTTGGTTCCTTTATTGGTAATGGAGATGCAAGTCAGTTCAATTTCGGAAACAGCAGCCCGTTGTTTCATATTGGCAAGTCCGTTTCCGGCCGATGTTTCTTTCTGATGTTCATAGTCAAATCCATTTCCATTATCTGTAATCAGTATTTTCCATCTCTGATCTTCCGACATTTCAGAGGCAATTTTGATTTCTTTGGATTGTGCATGTTTGATGCTGTTGGCAATAGCTTCCTGCACTATTCTTACAATATTGAGTGCTTTGGAATAGTTGTAGAAAACATTGGAAGGGGCATCGCCTTCAATCTTAAATTCTATATGACGGTAGTATCTGGTAAGCGGCTGTACAAAATTGCGAATGCGTACCAGGCAATCTGCTGCGGAATAGCTTTCTTTTTTTAAAGCCCAAACGGTTTCCCGAAGTGAAGTGATGATATCTTTGGATGCAAATTTGAGGTCACTGATGATGGTTGTCCCTTTTTCAGTGGTCTTTTCTTTTTCTAATAGTTCGGTATTATAAAGCACTGCATTGGCATATACGCCCAGGCTGTCGTGCAAGTCGCGGGAGATACGTTCTCTTTCTTCCTTTAACCGTCGTTCATTTTCTAATATCTGTAATTTTTTTTCATACTTCCGTTTATTCTTTTGATTAATAAATATCCCTACAGTGGATAATATAAGAATACCAATGCCCGATAAAAACCACCAGGTTTTCCAGAAAGGCGGACGAATGATAATGGACAATTCCTTCATCGGTATTGCATCATTATCAAACGATCGAGCTGCGTATAATTGCAAAGTATATTTCCCGGGTTGCAGGCTATAACGTATGGTTTGTAATGAAGTAGCAAAAATCCATTCTTTATCTACACCCTTCATTTTATATTGATAGAGATATTGATCCGGAATGAGACCACCCATGGCAATAAAATCAACAGCGATTGAGTTTTTGGAATAAGGCAATACAATTCTATCTATATTCCATGTGGCCGTATCTTTTATGGCTGCTTCGTTATTGGCCAAAACCCGGGTGATTAATAAATTAATATTTTCTTTACTGGCAGAAATTGCATCCGGATAAAAACTACTTACACCATTGACGCCGCCAAAATATAGTTCGCCATCTGGAGTCTGTGTAGATACATTGGTATTAAATTCATTCTCCTGAATGCCGTCTTCTTTTTTGAGTTGCTCCAGTACTTTCCCGTCTTTAAATTTAAAAATACCTTTGTTGGTACTGCACCATAGATAACCGCTTTTGTCAAATTCCATGGAGTAAATACAATCATCGGGCAGCCCGGTTTCTTTTGTAAAATGAGATAGTATTTTTCCTGTGGAGTCGATAATGTAAATACCATTATTGGACCCCATATATATTTTTTTGTCTTTATCCAATGTAAAACACCTTACATTTCCTGTGTTTTTAAATGGTATTTTTTTGATGGTGTTGAAATGTTCTGCATTCAAAAAAACCAACTCATCGTTATTGTGTGTGATAATATAGGGGTAGAAGTAAACGCCGCTCATGGTGTAAGACATTGCTATATTATACATACTTACAGAAAGGGGTGAAAACGTTATTCTGAAAATTTTTGTTTCTGTTTGTACTAATGCGCCTTGCGCATCTTGTTTTAATATTTTGGAAAAATAGCTGGTGCCTGAATAAGCTATGGTTGACTGATTACTAATGAAGATTCTCTTTTTAATATTTAAATCTGCATCCAATTCAAAAACAGTTTTCAGGCCATTGCCAAATGCCAGATAGCTACCTGATGGAGTTTTTAATAATACATTGATGGTGGCAATATTGCCGTATTGGTCTGTTATTTTAACTTGTTTGATAAAATGTTGTAAGGTGTCATAAACCAATATGCCCGAACCAATGGCTCCTGCCAATACTTGGTTGTTTTTTTTATCAGCCAATACCGCTAAGCAGAAATTTCTATCGGCTACTCCGTTATTGTAAAATCTTATTGGATAATTATTACTAATAATTTTTCTGATACCGCCCGAAATGGTTTGCAAATAAATATTGCCAAAATTGTCTTTATGCACTTTTGTTATTGCATGCTCACCGCCAAAGGGCTGATTTTTGAAATTGACTATTTCTGCTTCCCGCTTTAGAGTAGCAGCATTTACCAGATAGACTCTATTGTTGACGGTTATAAATCGTTGCCCGTTCCAGTCAAAAATATTTAACCGACCTACATCATTCTTCTCGGTCAGGTTATCGGCCACCATTTTGATATTGTGTGTTTTATAATTATAAACTTCAATGGCAGTTTCTGTGCCTTTGTATTTATAAAAGAGTACTTCATCTTCATTTTTTTGATAAAGAAAAAAGGAAGAAATTCCATTTAGCTCCGGCGATTGACCAACAATCTTTTTATTTTTTAAATCCCACTGATAAATAATATTATCATACAAAATGGATATTTTATGGTTGAAAATAGGGATAGATACATTTAAAGCAGGCGCATTTTTTTTAGCTAATTTGTTTAACCCTGTTTGAGTAGTTTGAACAATGGAAAAGTTGGATAGCGTTAGTGAGTAAATGTCCATATCCTTTGTAAGGAAATAAATAAATCCTTCATCTTCGCCAATAATTTGAGCTGGTTGTATATTTTCTGTAGGGTAAGTGTAAGTCTGAATAAATCGATTGCTTTCGGCATCATATCTGCTGATACCTTTTGAATGGCTAATGATTAATTCATTTGTACTGGTTTTGAAAAATCTACAAAACTTATTGTCTGGCAATCCACCTTGTATGGGTATCAATTTAAATGTGGTGCCATCAAATCTTTGAATGCCATTTGGAAAGCTAATCCAACAAAAGTTGTATTTATCAAATTCAACATCGGCGATAGTGCTTTGTAGCAGTCCTTCATTTACATTATAACTAACAGAATTATATCGAATCATAGATTGTGCAAAAGCAGATAGATTTTGACACAATAAAATGATGATAGCAATATAAAAACTTAGTTTTTTCAGTATTCTATTTTTAATTGGGTCAAATTACGAAAACAGTTGCTTATTTCTACCTAATCCAAATGGATTATAGGCAATGATTTTGGTTTGAAGTTTATTTACAGCGTCTATTTCACTATCCTTTTCAAACCTTCTTTAATTCAGTATCAAAACATTATTGGATTTGTGTTATGTATTTCAATACAAAGTACTGATTGATAATATGTGTAGAATGGAATTTTAAAAATACATGAAGCTATATTAACTAACTGATATGAAAAGACTTTTATTGCTGCTATCACTTTTGATTTCTTATTCTGTAAGCTTTTCTCAAAGTGAAATAGAACCTAATAACAGTTTTGCAACTGCAAGCAATTTTCCAATGTGGCAAGATTATACCGCCAGTGTGGGCGGCGGCGATGCAATAGACTATCATAAAATTAATTTTTTTGAAAATGCTAGTTTCTATTTATTGGTAGAGGCCACTAATAATAGCGGCAACGATGCATACCTTGAAATGAAAATGTACGATGGCAGAGAGGCAGCAGGGGAGTTGCTTACAAGAACTATCGGCAATAATCTGAATGTACCGGATGGAGAAACTGTATATGATACCATTTATGTATGTGCCAAAGCAGCAGATACTTATTATCTCAGTTTTACTACCAATGAAAGTTTTGATTATATACTTAAATGGTATGGGGTTTCAACTTATTCCTCCGATGAACCTAATAATACCAGTAGCAACGCAATACCTTTTGCTATGCATACTGATATGTTGGCCTCTATCAGATATGAGTTTAGAGGGGGTGTAAATGATACTGAAGACTGGTTTCAATCCTTGCCATTTCCAGCAGGTGATTATAGTAATATGAAGTTGAACATACAGGCCACACATGCTAAATGCAACGGAAGCCCGGCCAATATTACTTATATGGTTTTCAAATATCCCGATTTGGCTAACCCAATTGCGCAAGGTTTTGTAGGTAATCAACCCAATGTGCCACCCAATTATGTAATGAATTCGGAGATTCCTTTAAACAGTTTTGTTGAAGGAGATCGGTTTTATATAAGACTCACATCAACGGGGCCGTTTGGTTATACATTAAGATATACGGATATGGGTCCATTTACCGACCCGGAGGATAACTGCTGTACCTGGAATGCAGTTGATTTAAATGCAGACTCCGCTGTGAATGGAAACATTGGCGAATATGATTTTATTAACGACTATTTTATTGATGAGAATGACATGTATCGTTTTATTTTGCCACATGCCGGTACCGTTAAGTTATTTACCTATGGCGAAATAGCCAGTTATGGCAGCTATGAAGACGCTGAAATAAAATTTGATATACTGGATAAATACGGAAACGATTTACAAACATATAATACGCTGATTGGGTTTCCGGGCATCTCCGGGTACGGGTTGCAAAAATTTGATACACTGAAGTTCAGAGCATTTGAAGCAGATACCTTTTATTTGAAACTTTATACTTATGATAATACAGGCACTTATCCGCTTATCAATTATAATTTCCGCTATCAGCTTTTGGATAGTACCGGCTCTGATATAGAACCCAATAATGACACGGCCACTGCCATTTTAATGACACAGGGGCAGGTAAAGAAGGGGCATATAAATTTCAAAGGAATTAATGGTGAAGAAGATGGAGTCGATTTTTATAAAGCAATGTTACCACAAGATGGAAAAGTAAGAGTATTTATTAAAGCAAAATACAGAGGCGATAATAATGCAGGAGGTTTCATAATTGGTCATCCTGACTCTACAGGTAATAGCCCAAATATTTATGGTTTTGAGGCCTTACGCATAAGATATTATAACGGCAATATCAGCCAATATGTTCCGCCATTGGATTTTATTGGTTTCCCACCTGATACGTTATTTATTGATACTGTAGATCTTTGTCCAACGAGTGCCGGAATGGCTTATTTTGAAATCAGCTCTGCTTACCCTTATGAATATGAATTTTCTTATGAGCTATACGATACCATTTCATGGATAAAAGACCTGGAGCCAAACAATTATTTTAATGAAGCTATTCGCATCAATCCCGGCGAAATAAAATCCGGACGAGTTCGATATTATGAAGATCGGTATCAGGTTGGATATAATACTTATAATGATGTTAATGATTATTACAAAGCAATGCTTCCTCAAAATGGTAAACTAAAAATTTTTGTAGAAGCCACCAATGCTTCCTGCGAAACAGCTAATAGCTTACAGTTTTACGCATATAAAACGGATGTAGGCCCTGATTTTTTGAATAGAAAAATAGGAGGGCAGAACACAGTACCACCGGGTGTTACGATCTACGACACCATTATTCCATGTTTTATTACAGAAGACTCGCTTTATTTTGTTTTTAATTCTACATCAAGCCCTATCCGTTATAAATTCAGATATGAGCTGGAAGTTGTTGATACTACAGATATAGAACCCAACAACAGCTTTGCACAATCAACAAGAATAGGAAGTGGCCAAAACCGCACCCAATTTTTAGGATTAAAGTATAGTAGTCAGGCTGATGTAGATGATTATTTTAAAATGGTAGTGCCCGGGCCCGATACTCTGCGACTGCATTGGCGGGCTACCAATATCAGTTGCGATGATAGCCGTATTTTCAGGATATATGGGTATAATAAAAATAAAAACCAGATTTTCTATAAAGGATATGTATCAAGCGGATGGGGTATAATAGATGCCGGAGAAACAGTAGCTGATAGTTTGAAGGTATTTATTGCAGCTATGGATACTGTTTATATCCGATTTAGTGGAGATGGTATTTTTAATTACGATTTTCAAACCGACCCTGTTAAGCCATCAAACTGGTTTAATATTATTGGCGACTCTACAGCTTGCGAAGGCTCCATATTTACTTATCGGGTTGCTAATTTTATTGATAGTAATGTAACCTTCCACTGGAGCCTGCCATTGGGTGGCGGCAATTTAAGTTTTGTGGATAGTGTGGCTACAGTAGAATGGACACAAAATGGAAACAGACGTATAGAGCTTTATGTTTCAAATGCTGTTGGGTCTTCAACCCCAAGATCTTTAAACGTGGTTGTAAATGGCGAGTTCCCTACACAAACGCCTGTTGCGTATAATTTTGCACGTACACTCAGCACCAATTCTTTGCCACCCGGAGCGCATTGCCAATGGTATAAAAATGATACACTGATAACCGGCGCTATTGATTCAATTTATTATGCTGCTGATGCAGGAAGTTTTACCGTTAAGTTTGTAAACGACTGTGGCCCCGGCCCTGCATCTAATGCTATTGTTTTTCCTAATCCGGCTTTATCTCAAACCATATCCTTCCCACATACTGATACGATTACCATGTCGCCTACAGCGAGAGTGAAATTGCTGGCTACTGCCAGCTCAGGCTTGCCGATTCAATATCAAAAGATAAGCGGCCCGGGTAATATTATCAACGATTCGTTATTTGTAACAGGAGTGGGTACAATTATCGTTAAGGCCAGTCAGGCCGGCGATGATGTGTACAGTGCCGCTGCGTCAGTTTATGATACGATTATTGTGAAGAAAGGCAATCAGTTTATCACATTTGATTCATTATCTAATAAACTTTTTGATGACCCTGATTTTATTTTACCTGGAACTACTTCATCGGGTCTGAGTATAACTTATACTATTATTAACGGTGCTCAGGCAGCACAGGTTCACTACTTAAGTGGCGGAGTGTCCGAAATAATAATCAAAGGAGTAGGAACTGTTACCGTAAGAGCATCACAAAATGGTAATGTAAACTATAATGCAGCTTCTCCGGTTGAAAGAACTTTCTGTATTGGCATTAGAACCCTCAGTGCAATAACGGGAGACGCCAATCCCTGTCTGGCTACATATCAATACCGCACACAAAAAGTACCCGGGGCTAATTATGTGTGGACCTTAAGTAGTGGTGGTATATTAACATCCAATAAGGATACAGCCTGGGTACAATGGCAAACACCCGGAACACATACAATTTCTGTAAAAGCCAATAGCCCATGTGATACGGTTTATACCAATTTGCAAACTTTCTATATTACAACTTCTAATAACCAGCCGGGCATTGTATCAGGTATGTTGCCTGCCGACCATGCCATAGATCAACAGTTGCCATTATTATTATCATGGACACCAAGTGCCAATACAGTTTCTTATGATTTATTTGTTTGGGACTCTGCAGCACCCCAGCCGGCATTACCATTTGTTTCAAACATTACAGCCTTTAGTTATAGTTTACCATTAAACGCTCCTTTACCATATAATACTACTTACAAATGGAGAGTAGTATCAAAAAATCCCTGCTCACAAACAGCAGGACCCATTCAACATTTCAGATTAATTCCATTGCCTGATTTAATGGTGAGTGATGTTACAGCACCTGCTTCAGTTGTGTCGGGGCAAACTGTAACCATAAGTTGGAAAATAACGAATGTGGGTCCGGGTAGTACGTTACCCGGTGCTACCTGGTATGATGGGGTTTATTTTGCATTGGATACCGTTCCTTTTGTAAGTTTTCGTGGCTCACCAAATTGGAATCCTAGTTCCTGGAGTTCTTTGACTGCCAACGGCAGGCCCTTATTGCTTGGCAAGAAAATCAGACCTTCGTCACTTTCGCCGGGTCAGTTTTATACCAATTCAATTGATTTTACATTACCGCAAGCCTATAATTTTCCGGTTTATATATATGTGATTACTGACAATGAGCATCCAAATTGGAAGATACTTCAGGTAACTGTCGCTAATGATACTGCAAGAAAGGCTACGCCCATGAATATTACCATGGCACCTGTGCCTGATTTAAGAGTAGATTCTGTATTTACTGCCGGCAGCACTTTCTCGGGCAATACGGTGAATGTAACTTACAAAGTGAAAAACTATGGAGTGCAAACACCTCCGGGTGGTCAATGGGTTGATTCCTTCTTTATTTCTCAAAACCCTTTGTTCAACAGAAATGAAGCAATAGCGCTGAATTTTCCAAAGTTTAATGATTCGTATTATCCAAATGCATATCCTGCAACAACTTCGCATACCAATCAGCTATTACAAGATTCAACAGTAATAAAATCAGCACAGGTGGTTATCCCCAATGAAATTTTTGGAACCTGGTTTATTTATGTAAAAACAAATGCAAAAACGACTGCACCTAAAATTTATGAAGGCTCTTTTGACGACAATAATGTAAATAATGCACAGATAGAAGTATATCTGACTGCTACACCAAAATTAACCGTGAGCAGCTTAACGGTTCCTATTACAACAGCCAGCACCACACAGCCAATAGGTGCAAGCTGGAATATAAAAAATGAAGGCTTCAAAGATAATATTGAGCGAAACAGGGGACATTATATTACAAACAGTACCTGCCCAGTTCCTTGTCCTCCGGGTTCCGGACAAGGTGCTGTTTGTTATGCTCCTTCAGTGATTAAAGACAGTATCGTTTTTGGTAGCAGCTATTGGGTGGACAGGGTTTACCTTAGTAAGGACTCCGGAGGTTTGAATATTAATAACGCTTTTCTGGTAAATGAAACAAAACATGGTGTGGAGCATTCTGGATTTTATGCTGATCCATTCCCCAACTATATAAGTTGCCCTGCATTGGTTACAAACCATGTAAATGTGTCCAATGTTATTAATGGAGGCGCTAATTATCCAAAATCTGCCGGATTTAATATTCCGGATTCATTACAACCCGGTAACTATTATGTATATGTTTATACCAATCCTACAAAATCGGTATTTGAATATCCGGGTACACCGCAAATCAAAAGAAGTAATTTGCCAATTTCCATCCAAAGACCGGATGTAGTTGTATCATCAATAAATACACCGGCTACTGCTTTTGGAGCACAGACTATTAATATAAATTATAGTGTGTTGAACAATGGCCCGGGTGCTGTTTTCAATCATCTTAGAAATGATAGAATTTATATCAGCAATTTCTCCAACTTTGATGGCAGTGCGCAACTGATAGGCACTCGTACCGTAACAGAGGATTTACCTGTAGGTACACCGGTGCCACAAAGTTTCAGCTATTATATACCGCCGGCCTATTCAGGAAATAAATTCTTCTATGTAGTTACCAACTTCGACAGCAGCTTTAGAGAAACGAATAGCACCAATAACCTGAGTGCATCAGCAGCTACGAATATAACCGCAGCTACTGCATCAGATCTGATTGTTTCAAATGTAAATCCCGGCGATTCTATCTTCACCAAGTTTACCGGCACGATTGCCTATACTGTTGTAAACAATGGTGCAGGTGCTACACAAGGCAGTTGGATAGACAGTGTCTATATCAGCTGTAGTCCTACTTTTTCATTGGCAAATAGTTATTTTATTGGAAGCCGTACGCAAACCAGAACAATAGCAAACACCAATAGCTACACCGATACGTTGACTGTGAACATGGATTATAGCTATAGAATTAATTCCTGTTTCCCAGAACAAATGTATGCCCCTGCTTACTTCTATGTAGTAACCAATGCCAATAATGGAACCTATGAAGGCACGAACACCAACAACAATGTAGGCACAAGCGGAAGCAAAGTAGTAGTGAACCCTTTGGTAGATCATATTGTGCCATTTGTAAACGCAGCAGATACTACCACGGTAGGGCAGACTTATACGCTCAATTGGTCGGTGAAGAATATAGGATACAATCCTAATAACAATGATTATTATGGTTGGTATGATGGTATTTTCTTTTCATCAGATTCCGTAGCCAGTGTAAATGATTTAAAAGCGGCATCTCAATTGAAATGGCTTAGAATCAATAGAAACGAAGAAGTGAATTTTTCGATTTCACCATATACACCAAATATGGCAACCGGAGATTATTATGTATATGTGCATAATAACTATAATAATGGGATTGAAGCTGAGAAAGTATTGAATAACAATGTGAATTTTGTGAGAGATGGTGTAGGTGCAGCCAAAAAAATTCATGTAATTCAACCTGCATTACCCGATTTAGTGGATTCCATTCTTTCGGCACCTACCACTGTTGCCCAAGGTCAGCCTATTACGATTATTTATAGAATTAAAAATAAGGGCAACTTTACTACTTTCCCCGGCAATAGTTTCAGCAATGAACTTAGATTGGATAATGATTATGTATATAATGCAAATGAC
>ERZ724526.1322-NODE-1322-length-12980-cov-6.591257_pt1 | contig 12980 bp, 17 predicted proteins | sample MGYA00376059_ERZ724526 | MGnify/ENA primary metagenome ERZ724526 (study PRJEB28724, sample SAMN07190883) | activated sludge metagenome | isolation source: activated sludge of sewage treatment plant in Hong Hong | place: Hong Kong | collected 2016-03-17 ... | reverse complement strand
TCTGCTTTTGCATTAGGATCATTCTTACGATCATCTAATATCGCTAGCGCAACTGTTCTGCCATAGTCGAAGCCTTCATCAAGACTTGAATTTGGCAGACTTGCTGCTGATAAGCTAGTATCAAAGAAGTCTTGTTGACTTGGAAAAAGATTTAGTAATGTTGTATAGGCTGCACCTGCCACAGCAGCATCCGCAGATGCCGAGGGGCTCGGGGCTGGAAGCCCTGTTAAATAATGGGGAAAACTCGGATTATTTTCTACGCCGGCTAACGCATCATACATTGCTAAATGAACAATTGCTAATGCTCTTGAGCTCAGCGTGGGACCTGTTTGTTCCTCTTTACCATTCGTGTGACTAACGCGATTTGCCTCTAATGAGACATTGTTCCAATAAAGAATTGCATCCATTTTATTTCTCCAGTAGTAAGCTAGTGATATATCTCAAATCTTTGAAATCGAGATCCATTACCCCAATTAACAAACAAAAGCTGGGGATAGCATCCATGGTAGAAGGACTGCGTTATGATTAATGTGCCTTTTCACACACCGGAATAAGCTTGGAAATAAAAGTACTGATTAAATGTTCCTGATCATGCCATCTTCAAGCTCAAGAATGCGATCTGCTACATCTGAAATTCGGTAATCGTGGGTGACTAGGAGTATCGTTGTTTGTGATTCCTTGGCTAGTTTCTTAAGGATACTAACCGCTTCATAGCCACTTTGTTTATCCAGCGATGCAGTCGGTTCATCGGCTAATATAATCTTAGGTTGTCCCACGAGCGCGCGTGCGATCGAGACACGCTGTCTTTGCCCGCCCGAAAGTTGATCGGGTTTGTAATGAATTCTGTCACCAAGACCAACTGCAGTCAGCATGGTGATCGCCTGCTCTTGTCGTTGCTGTTCGGAGAGTTGGCTATTCATTTCTAACGTCATGCTGACATTTTGTAGCGCAGTTAATGACTTAAGCAAGTTGTGCTGCTGAAAGATAAAACCAATTTGTTGTCGAACTTTAACTCTAACCTGTTCACTACTTTGTATAAATTGCTGCCCGAGTACCACTACGCTACCGGTGAAAGCTTGTCTGAGTCCACCAATAATAGTCAAAAAGGTGGTTTTTCCTGAGCCGGATGGTCCCGTGATTAAAACAATTTCACCTTGTTGGATGGAGATTGTTATTTCCTTTAATACGGGTTGTACTAAAGTACCGCTTCCAAAACTAAAGCTTAAATTCTGAACATCGATGGCAGTTTGCATTAGAACATATCTGCCGGATCGGCATCTCTGAGTTTCCGAATCGCAATTAATCCGGCGATGAAACACATTGAAAGAATGAGCATCAGGACTGAGGTAGCCTTGGCTATCGTCATGGGCATCGGCATAAAAATTTGAGATTCAGCGAGATGATAAAGACCCAAGGAAAGCATTAACCCGGGTATAAACCCAAAAATAGCAAGCAGTAATGCCGAAGCAAACACCACTCGAATAAAATAACCATGGGAGTATCCCATTGCTTTTAACGTAGCAAACTCATTGCGGTGATTCGCGATATCGGTAAAAAGAATTTGATAGACGATTACTAAACCAACAACCCATCCCATGATCGTTCCAAAACCAAAAATAAAACCGATAGGGGCCATATTGGCCCAGTAATTCTTCTCAAATTGCAATAACTCTTGGTATGTGAAAATGTTAATCGATTCATCTAGCAGCTTCTCAAGTTCACCCTTTACAGATGTCTGAGATGAACCTGGCGTTAATTTAATAATACCCACATCGATATTATCCAGGCTTCGTTTGGGAAAAATGCGCATAAAATTGAGATCGCTGGTGACTACATTTCCATCCGCTGCAAAAGAAACACCCATCCGAAACAAGCCGATAATCGCTACTTTATAATCTTTGATTTCAGTCCAATTCTGATTGGCTGCGATTAACTGACCAATTGGTCCAAATTCAGGGCGTGAATATTCGTCGAATAGTACGGTATCTTTTAGTTTTAACGCTTCTCGTTTGTTGTTGATCGCTTCAATACGAAATGATGTTGAATCTGGATCAAAGCCGTATACCATGAGTGTGCGCTTGACTTTGGTCTCGATATTTTTGAAAGGCGCTAATCCTAGATAAAGCGGGAATACATCTGCAACAGCCGGATTACCCAGTGCTCGCATTAACTCACTGCGTTTAAATTCGATGGGTCGCCACATTGCTTCGCTTTGTTTATGCATTAAGAACAGATCGCCATCCAGTTTTACAGGGGCTGAAGTGGCGCTTGCGTAAAGCGCATCTCGAAAGCCTAACTGCATGAAAACCAGTACACAGGCAAACAGCACGCCACAAATCGCAACCATTAATTTGGTGCGATCAAAAATTAACTGGCGCCACGCAAGACGCATTGGAAAATAAAGCCAGTTAGTGTAATTCATGGCAGGATTTTTACTTTTACCTGTCTAAAAATCTGATGTTGTAAATTTTCAACTGCACTTATTTCAAGCGTTAGACGAACTTCGATGATACGGTTGTCACGGTCTGAGAGGGGATCCGTATCATTGATATCATTTTTGCGAACCAGATAACCTAATTCTCTGACTTCAGCGAGATAAGTATGCTCAAAACCCGCTCCGCTGATGCAGCTCATTTGGCCAACTTTAACTCGGTGCAAATCGGTTTCATAGACTTCTGCGACGATATCGAGCTGTGATAAATCAGCCATTTCCAATAAACCGCTATCACCGATTCGTTCACCGGATCTGCGATGGATCTTTAAAATGGTTCCATGAATCGGTGCACGGATTAACGTGTTGTCTAATTCCGCTTGTGAAACTTTTAACTCGGATTGAGCTTGATGAATCTCGGCTGCGAACCGGTTTAGATTGGCTAATGATTGCTCATAAGCCATTTTTTTTGCCTCGATCTGAGAGATACTCACGGCAGCATCGGGCTGCAGGGATTGGTGACGTAAATGTTCTTTTTTATTGTAGGTATGTAAAGCTTGCTCTGCTACCCGTTGTGCTTCCAGCACTTTAATGCGCGCAGTCGCAGTTTCAACTTCAGCTTTTTTCTTACTGTGATCTGACAAAATTGCCAGTGTATCGCCCGACTTAACGTGATCGGATTCATTAATGAAGAGTTGTTCAACTCTGGCGCCTTGAGGGCCCGCATTGTGTGAGATTCTGATGACACGAGATCGAGGTTCAATGCGCCCTAAAGCACCAACACCTTGATGAGTTGTTGACTGGCAACGCGACTCCTCTGCCAATACTCGATCATTGGGTTGCGTAAGCAAAACGGTGAGTACTACAGCACTCAAAATTCTTTTAACTGGCACGCTTGTTTAAGTTTTCTTAGACAAATGACAAGTGCTCATTTTAGCAAATCGTTTCCCTGATCAATTTATTGCAGGATCAAATGGATTGATGCTTTAGCGATTTTCAGTACGATCATTTATTGAGTACTGACTTAATAGAGAATGAATTGCAGATTTCAGGGGGGAGTGGACGAGTGAAATTTCAAATTGTTGCAGTGCTTGTATTCCCACTGAATTTAAGGCAGGTTTTTTTGATATTTTTGTTTCATCGTTTTGATTTTTATAATCGTGTGTATCAACTGTAATTCGAATTGATTGAATTTGATTCTCAAATTCCTTCAGAAGGGATGGCGCCATTTGCTTTAACTTGGCTGCAACTGCGCTATTGGAGGTTTTGATTACTAATGCACCGTTTGAACAACTACCAATGCAGCAACGTTTTGCAAGTTGAGGCGGAAGCTTTCTCGACAGCGTTTTCTGTAGTCGCATGATTTCATTGACGTTGAGAAATAAGCGTTGATGGTCACGTGAGCGACTAACTACTTTGAGATAAGTGGTCAGCTTATGCATGAATTGTTATGGTTTTCCCAATCATTGATTGGCAAGGCTAGGTTGTTTTTCAGCTAAATCGAATTTCTAAATATAGATAATCGCAGTTGCTTCGCTTTATTGCAAACGTTCATATGATTCACTGTTGATTAATCCTTGCTAATCATAATGAGATAAAAATATATGCTCAAATATACCTGCTAGTATAGCTTGGTACGGGTAGCCTAAGTAAAGTAAACTGACATTATTGGAAATAAGCATAAATAACGATGATGAAATTAATTGGTTCTCTAACCAGTCCTTATGTGCGTAAAGTGCGTATTGTTTTGGCGGAAAAACAGATTAACTACGATTTTGAAGTGGATGTGCCTTGGAATGCTCAAACGAACGTTTCCCATCATAATCCGCTTGGTAAAATTCCCATTCTTATCGTAGACGAGAAAGCTTCTCTGTATGATTCACGCGTTATCGCAGAATACATCGATAGCCTAGAAACTCAGCCTGGGATGATTCGATTGATTCCGGAATCGGGTAATACGCGTTGGCAGGTAAAACGGTGGGAAGCCCTCGCAGATGGAATATGTGATGCAGCAGCAACGATTTTTCTGGAGCGTAAAAGACCCGAAGTGCAGCAGAGCGAAGAATGGAGTATGCGCCAGCAAAAAAAGGTCGATTTGGGTTTAATTGAAGCAGCGAAGATGTTAGGGGATGGAGATTGGTGTGCAGGAAAGTCTATTTCATTGGCAGATGTTGCACTCGGTTGTGCACTCGGTTATCTATCTTTTCGTTTTCCACAGATTGAGTGGCCTCGGTCTTACCCTAATCTTAATCGATTAGCGGAAAAATTAGCGCAGCGAGCGTCATTTATTGCGACAGCGCCCAGAGATTAATTGATTATTCCACCACCCAGGCAAACTTTGCTCTCATAGACTACAACCGATTGCCCAGGAGTAACCGCCCATTGCGGTTGTGCGAAATCGATTTGGCAGGAAAGCGCATCAATTCGAGAAATTGAACAGGGCGCATCGGTTTGGCGATAGCGCGTTTTGGCCGCATAGACCCAATTACTGTGCGGTGCGGCGCCACTAATCCAGGATAGATTCATTGCTTGCAAAGAATCAGAAAGTAGCGCCGGGTGATCATGCCCTTGAACGACAATCAATCTATTTTTTTCGATATCTTTGCGGCAAACAAACCAGGGGCTTTCATCGCTATCGCGAACACCGCCGATACCCAAACCTTGCCGTTGCCCAATGGTATAAAACATCAAACCGATATGTTGACCAATTACCTGACCGTCAATGGTTTGAATTTCGCCAGGTTCATGCGGTAAATAACGATTCAGAAATTCGCGAAAAGGCCTTTCACCAATAAAACAGATTCCGGTGCTATCTTTTTTGGCAGAGTTAGGTAATTTATAGTCCGATGCGATTTGACGTACTTCGCGTTTATAGAGATGGCCGATTGGAAAGCAGGTTTTTGCTAATTGATCTTGATTTAAGCGATATAAAAAATAGCTTTGATCTTTGCGTCCATCTTCACCCTTGAGTAATTGAAACAATGTGCCCACTTTCCTAACTTGTGCATAATGTCCAGTCGCAATGGCCTCTGCATTTAATTGTAGGGCATGGTCAAGAAAGGCGCTAAATTTAATCTCAGCATTACAAAGCACATCAGGATTCGGTGTTCTACCTGCTTTGTATTCTGATAAAAAATTATTAAAAACACGGTCTTTGTATTCAGCTGAGAAATTGACGACATCGAGTGGGATGCCGATGATATCTGCAACTGATGCGGCATCAAGAAAATCTTGGCGAGATGAACAGTATTCATCAGTATCATCATCTTCCCAATTTTTCATGAATAAACCGATGACTTCATGACCTTGTTTTTTGAGTAGTAATGCCGCTACCGAGGAGTCGACCCCGCCTGACATACCGACAATAATCCGCTGCTTCTTCATGTACTTAGTCTATGTTTGATGGGTAAAAATATCTAATGAATAGCGTTTTCCGGCAAGATAATCTTCAATACATCTTAACACCAGGGGGCTACGATGATGCGACTTGCGGCGTTGAATTTCTTCGAGATCAAACCAACTGGCACGTAAAATTCCAACATCTAATTTTTGATTGACATCGAATTCAGTAACGAAACCTGAAAGCGCAAATCGCAAATAAGTTGTATCAGTCGCGGTGGAATGCCATTGATAAATACCAATTAACCATTGTGGCTGGAAGGTATAAGCTGTTTCTTCTAATACTTCTCGAATGCAGCCTTGAATGATCGATTCCGAGGGTTCAAGATGACCCGCAGGTTGATTGAGTTGTACGCCTAAGTCTTGCTGATCTTCTTCAACAAGCAAAAATTTTCCTTCCTGTTCAATGACTGCAGCAACCGTGACATTGGGTTTCCATATCATTTGATTTATATCCTTTGGTTAAACAAATCTTGACTTGCCTTGAGCTTTAAGCTCAGCCACAATAACTGCAGCTTTTGTCTTTTATTGATCAAAATTTTATGCACGTCTCGATAATTATTCCTGCTTTTAATGAAGAACGCCTGATAGAAAGCTGTCTACATTCTATTAGGGAAGCTCTTTCATTTAATCAACACTTTAATTTTACGCATGAGATCATTGTCGTAGATAATAATTCTACCGATAGCACGGCTAGTCTTGCAAAAGCTGCTGGTGCCCACGTTGTTTTTGAACCGATTAATCATATCGCTCGTGCGCGTGCTGCAGGGGCTCAAGCAGCTAAAGGTGATTGGTTTATATTTTTAGATGCGGATTGTTTGATGAGTAAAGAATTGTTGAAGGATATATTTCAGTTAATCCAGAGTGGTAAATATGTTGCGGCTGGCAGCACTTTATTGATGCGAGATTTAACTTGGTGGGCTAAATCTCTATTAAAAATATGGACGATGTTATCTGTAACTTTCCGTTGGGCTGCTGGCGCGCTTATGGTATGCAACGCGCAAGCTTATCGTGAAGTGGGTGGTTTTAATTTGAATCTTTATGCTGCAGAAGAAATTTCCTTTAGTCAGCAGATGAAACAATGGGGACGTGCTCACCGTCTTAAGTTTACGATCCTAACTGCCCATCCTATTGAGACTTCGTCAAGAAAGATTCATTTGTATTCAGCGCGTGAGGTCTTTGCACAATTTCTTTCATTAGTACTACATCCTTATCAAACCTTGCATAGTAAAAAGAAACTATCGATGTGGTATGACGGTCGACGGTAATTTTCAAGAATTGCTATACTGCGCATTAGCAATTTATTCTTGCCGCTAGCGCATCACTAAAAAGAGGTCTTGCATATGAACTGGTCGCAAATTTTTATGATCGTATTGCTGACAATGCTGATCACGATCGGAGGAACTTACTGGGTACTGAAAAACTATGTTTTTACAACCCGTTTCACGCCAGTTGAGCTTAACGAAAAAGAAGAAAAAAATCTAAATGAAAAATTACTGTCGATTGGATTTTTAAGTGACGAACCAACAAATAAGAATGATTCGACTATTGACCAAGAAATCGATCATGAAGGTTTCTTAAAACCCGAATCGTACACCGAGCACAATGCGCCGCGTGAAATTACATTTACGGAGCGCGAACTCAACGCACTTTTAGCAAAGAATACGGATCTTGCACAAAAACTCGCGATTGATCTAGCAAACAATTTAGTGAGCGCTAAACTTTTAATTCCACTGGAAGAAGATTTTCCAGTGCTAGGGGGGAAGACACTGCGTTTTAATGCAGGAATTGGAATGGCTTATCAGGACGATAAACCGTATATTGCTTTAAAAGGCATCAGTATTATGGGTGTACCGATTCCCAATGCTTGGTTAGGCGGAATCAAAAATGTCGATCTCGTTAATGAGTTTGGTATTGACCCTGGATTCTGGAAGTCTTTCTCTGAAGGTGTTGAAAATATCCAGGTGACTGATGGAAAAATTTTTATTAAATTAAAGGAATGATGACTCAACAATGATTGATGGGTCATGCTACGATTAATAACCGGTAAAAAATCAATGGAACAAAAAGGATCATGCAGAGTTATTCATCAATTGAAGCATGGATTGATAATTTGAGCTTCGGTGAAGCTGCTTTAGTTGCACTCGCGATGTCTACAATTATTGTGAGTATGCTGGCGTGGCTATTTCGAAGAAAACATAAGCAAGATTCGACCGTTCCCAAGAAGAATTAACAATCCTGGTTATCTGCCTAATTCCCAACTAATTCGAGGAGTTGTAATGATGAAATACTTACTTTTGCTGATTTTAAGCTTTTGCACCGTTTCGCTTTATGCTCAAACAAATCCGAGCTTATCAATGGCGCTTGCAAATAAAATGGTGCTAGCCGCAGCACAACAGTGTGAGAATGATGGATATAAAGTATCCGTTGCGGTTGTTGATAAAGGTGGCGTTATACTTGCTCAGGTTAGAATGGATGGAGCCGGTGTGCATACGATCGAGAGTAGCTTTCGTAAAGCTTATACTTCTGCAAGTATGAGAATGTCAACACAAAAGCTAGCGCAAATTGCTGCGAAAGACCCCGAGCTACAGGGATTGCATCGTTTGGGTAATAATATTCTTATTCTAGGAGGCGGGCTACCGATTACCCTTAATGGAGAAGTAATCGGTGGAATAGGTATTGGAGGAGCGCCTGGAACCCAGTTCGATGAAGCTTGTGCAGAAGCTGGTTTGAAGGTTTTTCGAAATTAACGTTATTTCTTGACTCGCGGCGAATAACTTTGGAGATCGTTAGCAATCTTTGTTATTTGAGCTTGGTTTCTTTATAAGTAACATGCTTCCTAGCAACAGGATCAAATTTTTTCATTTCTAATTTCTCGGGTTTCGTTTTCTTATTTTTTGTTGTTGTATAGAAATGTCCTGTTCCAGCAGAAGATTCTAATTTAATTTTTTCACGCATATAATATTTTCCAGAAATTAATGAAATAGCTTGCTAATTTTAACCGTAATTAGACATCAACCCCACGAGCCCTTATTTTTGCAAGTACAGCATCGATACCATTTTTATCGATAGTCCGTAATCCCGCGTTGGTCAGGCGTAGTGTAACCCAGCGTTTTTCGCTTTCAACCCAGAAGCGACGTCGTTGTAAATTAGGCAAGAATCGCCTTTTCGTTTTATTGTTTGCATGAGATACATGATGACCAGTCATCGGTTTCTTACCTGTAACTTCACATACACGAGCCATTTTAAATCCTCAAATTTTTCTATAATTTTTTATTGTATCCTAAATCAAAAGATTCACACAATCGGTTTAATTATCATAGTGTAGTGAGAATAATTAACTGAGACGGTTGATATTAAATCCTGATCAGATTATTTTTTAAATTAATCAAGTCGTAGCGATACTCTTTTCTAAATAATCAATGGTTAAATTTATTCGTTTAGGAATGCCGATATTTGCTGGTAAATTTTCGACTTGGCCTGTTCGCCGATATCCCCTTCGCTCATAAAAAGCAATCAATTCAGTGCGCTGACTTACGACAATCATGAGTAGTTTTTTTGAATATAAGCGAGTTTTTGCGAAGATTTCTGCTTGTTTGAGTACATATGTACCTAATCCATTGCCTTGCAGAGATGGTTGAACAGCAAAGAAACCAAACTGGGCATGATCATCCTTTTTAGTGATATGGATACACGATGCGAGTTGGTTTGATTGGTTAACTACAAAAAAATAGCTATTAGGTAACTTAATTGCTGCTTCAATCTCATTACGATCAGCTCGCTTACCCGAAATAATATCTACTTCAGTAGTCCAACCATCGGTTCCACGGTAAGCAGAATTCAATAATTCACAAATTGCCTGAGATTGATCTACGCTAGCGCTATCGAGCTTAAAATCAGAAAAATCCATAATCGACCGCAATTGTATTATGAGAATATTATTTAAACACCAGGTTGCAGCGTAATATGGACTTCTCGCGTTTGTTCATTTCGGAATACCGTAAGGGTTACGACATCTCCAACGTTAAAGTCATCAATTCTGGCAAGTAATTTTGAGACAGATTCTACTTTCTTCCCATTAATAGCGATGATGATATCTTGCGGGGTAATATTACCTTCTATGCTAATAGCCGCGCCTTTTAACCCAGCTTTTTCAGCAGCGGATCCAGGCGCTACATTTAATACGACTACACCACGGATATTGAGTAATTGTACAATTCGATCATTAAAACGTTCATCGACACTGATACCAAGCGAGGGCCGAATATATTTCCCTTTATCAATGATCTGAGGAACAACTCGCATAATCGTATCTACGGGTACAGCAAATCCGATCCCGGCCGATGCGCCACTGGGACTATAAATCGCAGTATTGATACCGATCAATCTACCGGCTGAGTCGAGAAGAGGGCCTCCCGAGTTACCCGGATTAATCGCAGCGTCGGTCTGGATTAAGTGTTCGATTGCCGTTCCATTATCACTTGCTAGGGAACGATCTAGCGCTGAAATGATACCTGTCGTTAAAGTCCAATCGAGTCCAAAGGGATTGCCGATTGCAAAAACTTTTTGCCCAACTTTGAGATTATGGCTAGTTCCTATTGGAATAGGGTTAGGACGCTTGAAGCCCACACCAATTTTTAGTACAGCAATATCATGTGAAGGGCTTACTCCAATGAGCGCCGCTTTATAATCACGCCCATCCGCTAATTTGACCGTTGCTTCACTCGCACCTTGGATCACATGGAAATTTGTGACAATATGACCTGCATCGTCCCAGAAGAAGCCAGAGCCATTGCCTCTTGGAACAGCAAATACATTGCGAGTCCAGATATCTCTTACTAATTTGGTTGTGGAGATGAATACAACGGAATCACGGGATTGCTCAAATAATTCAATTGTAGTGCGTTCATCTAGAGCAAGATCTCCTCTTGCAGTTACTGTTCTGATTTCCCCCTTTTCTGGAACGAAGAGGGACTCAATGAGTGGTAAAGTGCGCCAAAGTAGCATTAGTGCTGCGATCGTTAGTGCGATGATTACCATACGGCGAGCAAACGGATCTGGTCGTTTTGGTGGCGTTAGATTGGAAAGCATTTTGACTAAAAGTAAGTAGATACAAAAATTGGTTATGGAATGCTAATAATAAACCTTATGATCTAAAACAAGATAGAATGTACCTCACTTTAGAATACGATTATTTAAATAAGTGATTTATGGTAGGAAAACGCTATTTTAGAGAATTTATGAATTATTTGGTTTTTGTAATATTGGTGATGGTGCTTTCTTTTTCTGCTTTATCTTTTGCATCTAATGAGTCAGATAAAGAGAATGTTCTCGGATTATGGTTAACGAAGAAGAAAGATGTTGTGGTACAAATCAAACACTGTGAAGAAAAGACTTTATGCGGGTATGTGTCTTGGATTAGTCCGGAAGAGATGAACGAGAAGAATGCTACGTTATGTGGAAGAAAGGTATTGTGGGGTGCACGCTTAGCAGATGATCAGCCGATAAGGTGGGTTGGTGGTGTTTTGTATAAAGCAGATGAGGATAAATACTACAGTGCTAACTTGCAATTAATTGATGCTGATACATTAGCACTTCGTGCTTATATTGGGGTGCCTTTATTGGGGAAAACCAAAAAACTTACCCGTACTTCAGAGAAAGCACACCCTTCGTGTATCGTTCCTAATCAACCATAAAATAGGTAGTAAGCGTCATGCTGCTTTGACATTAAAACAAAGGCAGACCTTGTTGATTCATGAAGAAACTACCGCATTTTGATAGATTTTTTCAGATCTTTATATAACTCTGGATGTTGTGTTTTAAGCATTGCAGCGATCAGTATGTCATCTCTTTTAATTTTGAGTAAATCAATACGATCGATATGCACGAGTCTTACAAGTTCTCTGACGGCTTTTGGCATTTCTCTGCCACTTTCATAACGAGAACCACCACTCTGAGTAACGCCAACTTTACTCCAGAATTCTTGCTGATTCATATTTAGTTTCTGCCTTACTTCTCTTGGGTTTGGAATTTTTTTGAATAATTTCATAATGTTTTCTCTCAATTGTCATCAAAGCGATTAGACTTAGAAATAATTTTTTTGTTCGAATTTCAGATAGATCAAAAAAATACTAACTCAGGGTGATATTCATTCAGAATTAGTTTGATTTTTATCGGAGTATCTATATGGAATTTAAGCTTTATTTAAAAGGAATTTATGCGTTATTTCTTTAAATCTATTTAGTGTTTTTATGCAATTGAATTTGTTTTAATAAAAATCCTTTAACGTGTGAGATCTGTTCCTCGTTGACTAATAAGGGGGCATGTCCCACATTTGATATTTTAATTATTCTTGCTCTTGGACCACGAATTCTCATTTCTTCAGCAATTTGGGGAAGTAAAACATCTGATTTTTCACCGTGCAGTACCAAGGCAGGAATAGTTAACTGATCCCAGAATGACCATAAATCAATATCATGCTCAAAACTTTCATGAAAATTGATAGCAATACGGGGATCGTAACGAAATCCATACACGCCTTCAGAATATTTGCAGGCACTATACAGTGTCAGATGGCGCCACTGATCTTTAGTTAACTCTCCAAATGGCGCTGAAATAACTCGGATATAGTTTTCTAGCTGATCGATATCAGTGAATTTAGGATCTTCACCAACATAGCGCTTAAAGCGGAGAATGGCATCAATGGGAATTCGAGGCCCTATGTCGCTCATTATAATCGATTTTATGGGAATAGGTAAATCCTGGCCGGCAAGTATCATACCAATAAGCCCCCCCATTGATATGCCTACCCAGTTTAGATGAATGGGTTGCTCATACTGAGCTAGGATATGGGTTAGTAAGATTTTTATATCAGATAGGTAGATCGCTGGTTGATTGTATCCTTCTGCATTCGTAAGCCAATCAGTTTGTCCGCGACCGACGATATCAATGCAGATAACTCTAAACTGGTCTTGTAAAGCTTTTGCAAGATAATCAAAATCCCGACCATTTCGAGTAAGTCCGTGAGCGCAGATAACAACCTGTGTATTTTCCGGATTTCCCCAATCAGTAAACGCGATATAGCGAACTGTCCGAGTATTATTATTTTTTTCAGAAATCGTATTAACAGCAATTCGATTAAAGCGCATAG
>ERZ724526.1315-NODE-1315-length-13042-cov-4.522831_pt1 | contig 13042 bp, 11 predicted proteins | sample MGYA00376059_ERZ724526 | MGnify/ENA primary metagenome ERZ724526 (study PRJEB28724, sample SAMN07190883) | activated sludge metagenome | isolation source: activated sludge of sewage treatment plant in Hong Hong | place: Hong Kong | collected 2016-03-17 ... | reverse complement strand
AGCAGGCTGTCCGCCGGATGCACCTGCGCATCCCGCACCAACGCGGCTTCCGCCGCATTGTCGCGCGGCAGGATGAAGGCGCGGCCGTCGTGTGCGGCACGGCAGGTCATCGCCAGCGCGCCGCGAAACGGCCGCAGCTCGCCGGTCAGAGCCAGTTCGCCGGCAAACTCGTATTGCCCGAGCCGGTCGGCGGGGATCTGGCCGGACGCGGCAAGAATGCCGAGCGCAATCGGCAGATCGAAGCGGCCGGACTCCTTGGGCAGGTCGGCGGGTGCCAGATTGACGGTGATGCGGCGCGCCGGGAATTCGAAGCGGGCGGTCTGCAATGCGGCGCGCACGCGATCCTTGGCTTCCTTGACCTCGGCTTCGGGCAGACCGACGATGGTGAAGCTGGGCAAGCCATTGGCCAGATGCACTTCCACCGTAACCAGGGGGGCTTCCATGCCGGCCAGACCGCGGCTGTACAACACGGCGAGTGACATCGATGCGCCTATCCGGTTGGGGCTGGTAATGCCATTGTTGCCGAGCCGGGCAGAAATGCAAGCCGGCCGGGTTGCCGGACTTGATCGGCATCACACGCGAACGGGATGATTCATGGCACACTGACAGAATTGTTTGTCATAGGAGAATCATCATGTTGCGCCGAATTCTGCAGGTCGGGCTGATCCCGCTGGCGGTGGTTGCCGCGTCGGCAGTGTATGCGGTCGAGCCGCTGGGCGACGCGGGCTTGACCGAGATCGCCGGCAAGGATGGGGTCAAGCTCGGAACGCAGCCGCGGGCCGGCGTGTCGGCCGGCCCGCAGGCGGGGCATTCGAGCCGGGAGGCAAAAGAACGCGCTGCCGGTGCCGCGATCGAGGCGCTGGACAATCAGCTCGAAGCCCAGCGTGCGCAGCAGCCCACGCTTGGCAGCGAACTGCGCGGCAGGAATGCGGATCTGGGCAATCTGGTGCCGGAGGCCAGGGCAGAGCTGGCGTATCCCAAAACTCTCAGCACCGTGTCGCCGGCCAATCCGGATTTACCGTCGTCGATCGGCACCGTGCAGCGCACCAATGTGCAGATCGACGGCGGAATCCGCTTCGGCACGACACGCTGACGCGTTTACACCGCCAGCAGCTGCACCAGCTCCTGCGCCAGGCGGTTGCAGTCGCCGGGCCAGCGTGCCGACAGGTAGTTGTGGTCGCGCACCACGAACCCGACCTGCCGCATGTGCTTGCGGTCGCGCAGCGGCAGCGGGCCGCCGCTCTTGAAATCGGCGGCGCTGGCGAGCGTCTGCCTGACTTCGTCTTCGACAGTCTGCGCATAGGTGCGGTAATAGTCGCCGAGCCATAGCTTGGTCATGCCCCACGCGGCCAGCTCCATCGCCTTGGTCAAGGCGGTGGTCTTGCGCCCGAACAGCACCGATTTGCCGGTTGCCGGATCGATGCTGCGCGCCAGCAGCAATACTCCATGGCATACCGCGGCAACCGGCTTGTGTGCCTTGAACGCGTCCACCACCGCAGCCTGCGCCAGCTCGCTTTCGAGCAGGGTCTTGACGCCCTGTGCGTGGCCGCCGGGAACCAGCAGCGCGTCGTATTCGGCGCCAGCCAGCGCTGCATAGGCCAGCGGCTGGCGGAATGCCGGATCGCGGATCATGCGGGCGTAGCTGGTCAGATCCTCGCTGCGAGTCATCAGCAGCGCATTCAGCGGGCCGAAACCGGTGCGCACCAGGCGTTCGTCGGCATACGCCGGATCGCCCCGCGGTGTGGCGAAAATCACTTCATGCCCGGCCGCACGCAGCGCACCCCAAGGCACCGCCGACTCGGTCGGGTCGTAATCCTGTGCCGGCAACAGCATCAGCACTTTGGCCATGACAGTTTCTCCAGATTATTATGCCGGCAGCATGATACCGGAATCGCTTGTCAATGGCGATGCAACGGGCATCAGTCGGTGCAGTGCGGATGACGGCGGCGGAACAGGAGCGACGAACCCAGCGCCAGCAGGATCAGCAAGGCGCCGATGCCGCCGGTTACCACTTCCGGCACGGCGACGATTGCCGACAGCAGCATGATCGCCGCCAGCACACCGATGGCCCAGAACGCGCCGTGCTCCAGATAGCGATATTCCGCCAGCGTGCCGCGATCGACCAGATAGATCGTCAGCGAGCGCACGAACATCGCACCGATGCCGAGGCCGGCGGCGATGATGAAGATATTGTTGGACAAGGCAAACGCACCGATCACGCCGTCGAAGCTGAACGACGCATCGACCAGCTCCAGATAGAGGAAGCCGGCGGCACCGCTCCTGGCCGCGGTTTCGGCACCGGTCTCAGCGCCAAACACGGCGCCGATGCCATCGACGACGATATAGCTGACCAGCCCCCAGATGCCGGCGACGAGGAAGCGCACCACCTCATGCGGCGGAATGAAACTGCCGATGATAGCCAGGGCAGCCAGCGCCAGCGCCAGCTCTGCCATTTCCATGCGCCCCACCTTGCTCAGCGGCGCCTCCAGCCAGCGCAGCCAGTGCACGTCCTTTTCGAAATCGACAAAATACTTGAGAAACACCATCAGCAGAAAAGCGCCGCCGAATGCGGCGATTTCGATATGCGCCGAGGTCAGATGCGCGGCGTAATCGGCGGGGTGGCGCATGGCCATGTCCAGCACCGCCAGCGGGCTGATCGCGGCAACCACCGAGACGATCAGCAGCGGAAACACCACGCGCATGCCGAACACCGCGATCAGCATGCCCCAGGTCAGAAAGCGCTGACGCCATTGCTGCTGCATGTCACGCAGGATGGTGGCGTTGACTACGGCATTGTCGAACGACAGCGAGGTTTCCAGTACGCCGAGAATGGCGCAGATCGCCACCCCCTTCCAGCCTTGCAGCGCATAACCGCAAGCCAGCATCGATGCGGTGAAAACGAATGAGCCGGCGAAATATCTGCGCAGGGATTCCATTGGCAACGTGTTGATTGGTACGCAATCGCGCATGCTCGCCGATTCATCCGCCAGCGTCAATTGTGTCGCCGCGCTGCAATATTTCTGCAACACACCCGACCCCGGCTTTCAGTTAGGCTGTCACACTCGCGCGACAGAACTGACAGGGCTCAATGTATCAACCGATGCTGCCGGAACTGGCAGAACTGGAACGCATCATCGAAGAAGGCGGCAACTGGCTGGAAGTGCGCCAGCGTTGCCGCATTGCCGTCGATGGCACGACCTTTCCCGTGTATTCGCTGGCGCTTGGCAGCACCAGCCCGGAAGTGCCGGCGGTCGGTTTCTTTGGCGGCGTGCACGGGCTGGAGAGCATCGGCACGCACATCCTGCTGGTGTTCCTGCGCAGCCTGATCGGCCGGCTGCAGTGGGATAGCGTGTTGCTGCACGAGCTGCAATCGATCCGACTGGTATTCATGCCGCTGATCAATCCGGGCGGCATGTACCGGCGTAGCCGTGCCAACCCGCAGGGAGTCGATCTGATGCGCAATGCGCCGGTCGAATCGAGCGAAAAAGTGCCGTTCCTGCTCGCCGGCCAGCGCTACAGCCCGGTGTTGCCGTGGTATCGCGGCGAACATGGCGTACCGATGCAGCCCGAAAGTCAGGCGCTGTGCGATCTGGTCGAGGCGGAGCTGCTCAGCCGCCGCTTCAGTATTGCGCTCGATTGCCACTCCGGTTTCGGCCTGCAGGATCGCATCTGGTTTCCCTATGCCAGCAGTCGCGCGCCGATGCCGCACCTGGCCGAAGTGCACGCGCTGGTCAGCCTGTTCGGCCAGACCTACGCCCACCATCATTACCGGATCGAGCCGCAGAGCCTGCAATACCTGACTCACGGCGATCTGTGGGATTACCTGTACCAGCGCTCGCTGCAGCAGGAACAACGGGTGTTCCTGCCGCTGACGCTGGAAATGGGCTCGTGGATGTGGGTGAAGAAGAATCCGCGCCAGCTGCTGTCGCGGCTCGGTTTTTTCAATCCGCTGGTACCGCACCGCAAGCAGCGCGTGCTGCGGCGGCACTTGATGTGGCTGGAATTCCTGTCGCGCGCCGCACATTCATGGCAACACTGGCTGCCGGTGCACTACGGCCGCGAACAACACCGACTGGCGGCGCTGGCGCGCTGGTACCCCCCGGAGCAAACATGAACAGCTGGATCCTGGTGCGCGGCCTGCTGCGCGAAACCCGTCACTGGGGCGACTTTCCCGCCAGACTGCAGGCGGCGCTGCCGGGCGACCGGGTCGTCGCCATCGATCTGCCCGGCAACGGCGAGCATTACCGGCTGCGCAGCCCGCTGCGGGTGGCGGAAATGGTGCAGTTCTGCCGCGCGCAACTGGCATTGCACGGCGAGCCCGGGCCGTTCAACCTGCTGGCGTTGTCGCTCGGCGGCATGGTTGCCTGCGACTGGGCGCGCAGCCATCCGGCGGAAATCCACCGCTGCGTGCTGATCAACACCAGCATGCGGCCGTTCAGCCCGTTCTACCGCCGGCTGCGGCCGCGCAATTATCCACCGTTGCTGCTGCACGGCCTGCGCGCCGACACCGGCCGCGAATTCGAGCAACTGCTGCTGCGGCTGACCAGCAGCCGCGCCGATCCGGCCGTGCTGCCGCACTGGCTGGCCTGGCGCACGCAATATCCGGTCAGCCGCGCCAACGCACTGCGCCAGTTACTGGCGGCGGCGCGCTTTAGCGCACCGCGGCACAAGCTGCCACAGCCATTGCTGGTATTGGCCGGCAGCGCCGACCGGCTGGTCGATCACCGCTGTTCGCTGGCACTGGCGCGCCACTGGCACAGCACGCTGGCGCTGCATCCGTGGGCCGGGCACGATCTGCCGCTGGACGATGGAGAATGGGTCATAGAGCAGATCTGCCACTGGCTCGCGCACAGCGTCGCGGAGAATGCAGACAGGCAGTCGTAGCTTGAGCGGGAGGCCGACGCCGAGGCGGCGACAGGCGAGTCGAAGGAAATCCGCCGGCGGATCGGGATGCGCGCCGCGATCCGGTCAGCCTGCAAGCCAAGCGGGATGCGCGCTGCAGGCCGGCTGCACGCCGCTGCCAGAGCGGGTTGCAGCCCGGGTCAGGGATGCTGGTCCTTGCCGCCGGCGATGCCGCGCCACAGTTTGGCGCCAATCATGATGAAACGCAGTTTCTGTACCAGCTGGAACTGCGGCTGCAGCGATTCGCGCACCGCCAGTTGCGGCGGGTCGAGCACATCGGATAGCGAGGAGAACACGGTTTTGACGATCAGGTCGGACAGGATGTCCAGGTCCATCTGGTCCAGGTGCTTGAGCCTCGGCATCTGCCGCAGATCGGATGCCAGATCCTGGCTGATCTGCAGCATGCCGTCGGTGATCGCCTTGCGTACCGCCGGCGAGCCGCCGTACTGCTCACGCGCCAGGAACATGAAATAGCTGCGGTCGGCTTCGACATAATCGAGAAAAATCCGGATCGATGCATCGATCGCACCGCCGACTTCCAGTTCGTGATGCCGCACTTCGCGAATCGCGGTGCGGAACTTGCGCATCACTTCTTCCACCAGCGCCAGCCCCAGCGCATCCATGTCGTCGAAATGGCGGTAGAACGCCGCAGGCACCACGCCCGCCTGGCGTGTCACCTCGCGCAGGCTGAGGCTGCAGAAACCGCCACCGGCCGTCATCAACTCCAGCGTCGATTGCATCAGGGCCTGACGGGTTTGTAATTTCTTTTCGGCGCGCGGCAGCATAAATGTGACTCTTTTGTATCGTCCGGGCAACGCTGGCCACGGATTCAAAATCCGCCGAATGTAACAGATATACGCTTTCCGGTCGAATCCAGTGACATTTGTCACGCGAATAATGCTGCTGAAACAATAACCTGCCATCTTGGTAAACAGTCGTTGACTTAATGCGGAATGCGTGGCAAATTCGCGAACAATCGTTCACTCAACAGGATAAACCATGTCAGCTCCATCCGCAGTAGCCGTACCACGCAACCGCTGGCTCGACGCGCTGGTCGACGAAGCCACATTCGATTTCTACGCACGCTGGCTGTCGCCGCAACTGCGCTGGCGCCGGGTGATCTGCAAAGTGGAAAAAATCGTTCCGGTGGCCAGCGACATGCTTGCGTTCAGCCTGAAACCCAACCGCAACTGGCAAGGCTTCCGCCCCGGCCAGCACCTGCAGGTTTACGCCGAAATCAATGGCGTGCGCCACAGCCGCAGCTACAGCCTGACCAATATCCAGAGCGCCGACGGCCAGATCGAATTCGCCGTCAAGCAGGTGCCGGGCGGCCTGCTGTCGAACTGGCTGCACCAGCAGGTGCGCGTCGGCGATTACCTCGAAGTCGGCCAGGCATTTGGCGATGCCAGCCTGCCGAGCAGCGATCCGCTGCTGCTGATCGCCGGCGGCAGCGGCATCACCCCGGTGATGTCGTGGCTGCACATGCTGGCCAGCGAACAAGCGCGTGCCAACGTGGTGTTGCTGCAATATGCGCGCGACGCTGCCACGCTGCCGTTCCAGAACGAGATCCGCGCGCTGCTGCAGCGCATGCCGAATCTGCGCCACATCCCGCTGCTGACCGATGTCGATGACAAGACCGTCGAAGTATTCGGCGCCGCACAGCTCGACCGGCTGGTGCCGGATGCGGCGCAGCGCGCCGGTTTTGCCTGCGGCCCGGCGAGCCTGACCGATGCGGTACGCGAGCTGTGGCAAAGCCGCCAGCACCGGCTGGCGCTGCTGACCGAAGCCTTCACCCCGCCGCGCATGGATAGTGGCACAGCAGCCCATGCGGTCACGCTGCGCTACAGCCGCAGCGGGCAGGCCCAGCAAGGCAACAGCGGCAGCACGCTGTTGCAGCAGGCAGAACAGCACGGGCTGAAACCGGCCAGCGGCTGTCGCATGGGCATCTGCTTCAGCTGTGTGTGCAAGAAGGAATCCGGCACGGTGCACAACCTGCTGAGCGGCGAAACCTCGGCCGAACCGGGCGAGATGATCCGCCTGTGCGTATCGACGCCGGTTTCCGACGTTACCCTCGACCTATAAAAACCAAACCACTGGAGTTCTACATGCCGAATAACCGCCCCCTGACGCCAGATGAACTGCAAGCGTTCGGAGCCGAACTCGACCAGCTGCGCCAGCATACGGTAGCCACGCTGGGCGAACGCGACGCGCGCTACATCCGTCGCATTCGCAGCAGTGTGCGCCTGACCGAGCTGGCCGGCCGCATCATGCTGTTCGCTGGCTTTTTTCCGCCGACATTCATTCTCGGCGTAGTGCTGCTGGGCATTTCGAAAATCGTCAACAATATGGAACTCGGCCATAACGTGATGCACGGCCAGTTCGATTTCATGCACGACCCGGAATTCGCCGGCAATACCTACGAATGGAACCACGCCTGCCCGGCGGATTTCTGGCGTTATACGCACAATTACGAGCACCACACCTATACCAATATTCTCGGCAAGGACAAGGATCTCGGCTACGGTCTGGTGCGCCTGTTCCCGGAGCAACGCTGGCAGCCCGGCTTCCTGCTGCAGCCGTTGTATGCGCTGCTGCTGGCGATCCTGTTCCAGTACGGCGTGGCAATCCAGCACCTGAAAATGAACCGGCTGTTCAACGGCAAGATGGGCAAGGCCGAATTCGGCGAGCGCTTCCGGCCGTTCCTGCGCAAGCTGGGCCAGGTTTCGGCGCGCGATTACCTGATTTTCCCGCTGCTGGCCGGGCCGCATTGCGTTGCCGTGCTGTGCGGCAACCTGCTGGCCAACCTGATCCGCAATCTGTGGACCTGGGTGATCATTTTTTGCGGCCACTTCACCAAGGATGCCGAAGTATTCCCGCAATCGGTGCTGGAGAACGAATCGCGCGCTCACTGGTATCTGCGCCAGCTGCGCGGTTCCAGCAATCTGAAGGGCAGCAAGCTGTTCCACATCCTGTCCGGCAACCTGAGCCACCAGATCGAGCATCATCTGTTCCCGGACATCCCGGCCAACCGCTACGCCGAAATGGCGATTGCAGTGCGCCGTATCTGCGCCAAGTACGGTCAGCATTACAACACCGGCCGTTTCAGTGTGCAGTTCGGCAGCGTGCTGTGGCGGATTTTCCGCTACGCACTGCCGAATTTCGGCGCCACACAGCCAAGCCGGCCGCAACCGGCGTAAGCGCCACCGCCCCGGCCGCCGCCGGGGCTTTTTTTGCTCAAAACAGCAGCGTCAGCCGTAGCCAAGCTTCAGGCGGCAGTTGCAACAGCGGTGCCTCCAGCCATTTGTCGCCGCCACTGAGAATGGCAAGCCCCGCCAGCCCCAGCAGCAGGCCAGACAATTTTTTCACCCGGCCGATGCGCGCCACAATCCAGCCGCGCGTCCTGCCCAAGCCGCTGCGCGATGCATACGCCACCGCCGGCAGCGGCCCGGAGCAAGGGCTTCACACCAGCCCCGGATGTGCCAGCGACAACGAATCGCCCATGTCCGGCCACCTCAGCGCAATGCCATGGTGGTTGCTCCCGCATTCGAAGTGAATGCAACTTGGCCGCTGCCGGCCGGGTTTTCTTAGCGGCGAGGGCAAAAGAAAACTTTTTTGCGAAAAATTACATTCGGGGAAATACATTACCCATCCCGACCGCACCGCTCACCGCAGCCGGGCCCCAGCCGGAATTTGCAGCAAAATCCACTGCCAGCAAGAGTTTTCCACAATTCGCTGGGCAAACGACAACCCCGCTACCGGCGCGCCATACAAGCGCAAAAACAGATATCTGTGGCGTAACTGCATTGGGTAGGCGAAATTCATATTGCATACACCGAGCAATTGTTCTAATTTAGAACAATAATTCTAAAAAATGCTCGGCAACGCCGGGCCAAGCCGCGAAACGAAGCCATTTTGTGCGCAAACGAACCTGCACTCTCAAGACAGGTGTGTGTTGCCACAGTGAGCAACGATGCCATCAGGCACAAAAACAGCGCAGCATCAGAGGAGAACAACACATGAAATTCACATTGCAGATCAGCAGGAAATTCTGGGCCGGCGCAGCGCTGGCTGTTACGGCATTGATGGCCAACAGCGAAGCGCTGGCGGCCAACAATCTGCCGGTGGTACTGGTACACGGCTTTCTCGGCTTCGGCCCGAACGAGCTGCAAGGCACCGGCTTCAAATACTGGGGTGGTTTCAACGATGTCGAAGCGCACATGCGCACCACCAACGGCAGCCATCAGGTTTACACCGCAGCGGTGGGCCCGGTCAGCTCCAACTGGGACCGTGCGGTAGAGTTGTTCTATCAGATCAAGGGTGGCTGTGCCGACTACGGTGCGGCGCGCACCGCAAAATTCGCCGTGTACGGCAAGATTCAGAAACCGGCCGGCAAATGCTGGGCCGCCGACCCGAACAACAATCCGAACCACTACCCGCTGGCGCTGTACCCGCAATGGGATGCCGCACACCCGATCCACCTGGTATCGCACAGCCAGGGCGGCCAGACCATTCGCACCATGATCCAGCTGATGGAAAACGGCTCGCCTTATGGCAATGAGGGCGGCGGCGCGCTGTACACCGGCGGCAAGACCGGCTGGGTGAAAAGCGCCACCACCATTTCCACGCCACACAACGGCACCACGCTGCGCGACGTGATTGTCGATTTCGTGCCGAAAGTCTCGGAACTGGCCGGCGATCTGATTCAAGTGGCAGGTCTCGGCGGCAGCGGCAACCCGGTGTACAACTTCAAACTGGAACAATACGGTCTGGCACAAGGCCCGGCGGAAAGCATCGGCGACTTCATCAACCGCACCAAGGGTGCAGCGTTCTGGAAGCTGGAAAACCACGATTCGGCGCAGTGGGATCTGGGTCCGGACGGCGCAAAAGAGCTGAACGGCTGGGTCAAGACTTCGCCCAATGTCTACTACTACTCGATTGCCAACCATGCCACCGAGCAAGGCAGCTTCTGCTGTAACGATACCGACCGCCTGATCGCACCGATCCAGCTCAGCAGCTACCAGTATGCGCGCACCGACATGATCTTCTTCCTCAAGAACACTGCCGGCGAATGGGTAGTGCCGTCGATCCTGCAACGCGGCATGGGTTCGTACACCCAGACCGACCCGAGCCGGGTGCTGGTTGACAGCAGCTGGTTCCCCAACGACGGCGTGGTCAACTACGTGAGCATGAAGGCACCGTCCGGCCAGCCGATGCGCAGCTACAACGGCAGCTCGGTCAAAGGCACCTGGAATCATCTCGGCTACTACGACAACTACGATCACTTCGACGTGATCGGCTGGCTGAATTCCAGCTCGACCGTGTATCCGATCTACGACTACATCACCGGCATCGTCTACGGCCTGTAATCGAGTGGGCTGAAAGCAAACAAGCGGGGGCCAACCCCGCTTTTTTCATTGCCGCATCCGTCAGGGCCGGGTGAGCCGCTCCAGTTGCGTCAGCCACAGCAGCGCCTGCGAGCGATCATCGCCGCACATCTCGCGCGATGGCTGCAGCCCGCCGCAGAAATCCGGCCGCTCGGGCCGGCCGAAAACCTTGCAGCGCAAATCCGCATCCAGATTGACGCACGCCACTCCCGCCGGTTTGCCGTGCGGCATGCCGGGCAGCGGGCTGGTAATCGACGGTGCAATGCAGCAGGCGCCGCAGCCGCTGCGGCACTGCGGCGGGTCAGAACAATTCGGCATCGAAATAGGTGGTGCGGCTGTCGGCTGCGCGCAAGCCGGCAATATCGGCGTAGGCGCAAATCTGGTTGCGGCCGCGGTCCTTGGCGAAATACAGTGCCTCGTCGGCTTCGCCGAGCATGCTGGACGAATCCAGATGCGGCCGCACCGAGGTGTAGCCGATACTCGCGGTGACCTGGCCCACCTGCGGGAATTCGGCACTCTCGATCGACTGCCGCAGGCGCGTGAATACTTCCTGCGCCGCCTGCGCGGTGGCCGGTGCCAGCACCACGACGAATTCCTCGCCGCCGAAACGGTACAGCCAATCGTTGGCGCGAATGGCGCGCCGCATCAGATTGGCCATCAGGATCAGGACTTCGTCGCCATACAGATGGCCAAAGCGGTCGTTGATGCGCTTGAAATGGTCGATATCGACCACGCCGATCCACGGGTAGCTATCCTGGTGCCGCCGGCGCTGGTGGAAGCGGCGGTTTTTCTCGTCAGTGAGCGATTCCAGCATCAGCAGCTTGCTTAACTGGGTTTCGAACGTCTTGCGGTTGAGCAGCCCGGTCAGCGTGTCTTTTTCGGCGTAATCGAGCAGGCGCAGATGATTGGCATACAACTGCAACAAGGTGACGATCAGCGGCGCATCGTCAGCCAGCTCTGCCGCCGTGCTTTCGACTTCCACCAGCAGCGAAGTGCTGAAATCGACCTGCAACGGCAGCAATAAGTGTCTGGTGCCGTTTGCGGCCAGCACGCGGTATTCGCCGCTGCTGCAGGCCGCCTGCCACTCTGCCGGCCACTGGTCGATCGGCCGCAGCAATTCCGGATCCAGTTGCGCCTGCGGCACATGCAGCATGCTGTCGTCGTCGAACGACAGGCATTGCGCCAACGCCGGCGTGCCGCGATTTTCGATCACGCGCCAGAAACGCAGGCACTGTGGCTGCAACAAGCCAAACACGGTCGCTGCCAGACCGACTTCCAGCGCATCGCGGTCGCGCAGGCGGGTCAGGTTGGAAAGCGTGTCGAGAACGGCTTTGGCTTGCAACATCGTGTCGGTTTCTGCGCTGAAGTCAGTCGATCGGCTCAAGCAGCGCGGCCAGGTCGCTGGCGGAAAAACCGGCGCTGTCGCCCTTGCCGCCACTCAAAACACCGCCGGCCAGCAGGGCTTTCCTTTGCTGCAGAGCAAGAATCTTTTCTTCAATGCTACCACTGACGATCAGTTTATACACGAACACCGGCTTGTCCTGACCGATACGGTAAGCGCGGTCGGTGGCCTGGTTTTCCGCTGCCGGATTCCACCACGGGTCGTAATGGATCACTGTATCGGCCGCGGTCAGATTGAGGCCGACGCCGCCGGCTTTCAGGCTGATCAGGAACAGCGGCACCTTGCCGGCCTGGAATTCGCGTACCGGCGTTTCGCGGTCGGCGGTGTCGCCACGCAATGTCACATAGGCGCAGCCCCGTTGCTGCAGCGCAGCGGCGATCAGGTCGAGCATCGAGGTGAACTGCGAGAACAGCAAGACGCGCCGGCCCTCTTCCAGCAACTCGTCCAGCAGCGTCAGCAACAGCTCCAGCTTGGCCGATTCCGCCACCTGCTGCGCCTGCGGCAGATTCACCAGCCGTGGGTCGCAACACACCTGGCGCAGTTTCAGCATCGCATCGAGCAGGTAGATATGACTGTTGGCCAGCCCCCGCTCGGCAATGATCTGCTGCACCTGCTGCTGCATCGCCACGCGCACGGTTTCATACAGATCGCGCTGGCCGCCTTCGAGTTCAACGCTACGGACGATTTCGGTTTTCGGCGGCAATTCGGTCGCCACCTCATCCTTGCGCCGCCGCAGCAGGAACGGCTTGATACGCCGCGCCAGCAGCTCGCGCCGCGCTGCATCGCCTTCCTTTTCGATCGGTGTGCGCCAGCGGCGGGTGAAATCCTGTTTGCCACCGAGAAAGCCCGGCAGCAGGAAATCGAACTGCGACCACAATTCGCCCAGATGATTTTCCAGCGGCGTGCCGGTCAGGCACAGCCGATGGCGCGCCTGCAGCTTGCGCACCGTGGCGGCGGCCTTGCTGGCGGCATTTTTCACCGTTTGCGCTTCGTCGAGAATCAGGTAGTGGTATTGGTATTTACGCAACTCGTCTTCGTCGCGCCAGATCAGCGGGTAGGTGGTCAGGATCAGGTCGTGCGCGCCAATCTGCTCGAACAGCGCCTTGCGCCCCGCTCGGTGCAAATCCAGCACGCGCAGCGCCGGGGTGAATTTTGCCGCTTCGCTGCTCCAGTTGTAGACCAGCGAGGTCGGCAACACGATCAGCGCCGGTTGATCCAGGCGGCCGGCCTGTTTTTCCACCAGCAGGTGCGCCAGCGTCTGCAGGGTTTTGCCCAGCCCCATATCGTCGGCGAGAATGCCGCCGAGCCGCTCGGCGCGCAGGAATTGCAGCCAGGTCCGCCCCTGCTGCTGATA
>ERZ724526.1307-NODE-1307-length-13091-cov-4.368978_pt1 | contig 13091 bp, 9 predicted proteins | sample MGYA00376059_ERZ724526 | MGnify/ENA primary metagenome ERZ724526 (study PRJEB28724, sample SAMN07190883) | activated sludge metagenome | isolation source: activated sludge of sewage treatment plant in Hong Hong | place: Hong Kong | collected 2016-03-17 ... | reverse complement strand
TGGAGGCTTGACTCTATAGTAACTTCAGGGTGTGTAATGCTCAAATCGAAATCCGTGAGTTTGGCCTCTGATGTCATATCGTCCCCCCATTTCCCGTGCAGCGGTTAACTCCGCAGATGCTGCCAAGGCGAAGGCAATAGACTCTGGCTGTGGTTGTGGCAGCGCTTGCGCCAGCCCGATCGCGCCAGTTGTCGTGTCGACGTCGATGGCAGGCCGTGTTGATTCGTTGCGGATCGCAGCGATGGATTGCCCGACGGAAGAAGCACTGATCCGTCGCGCGCTCACGCCAGTCGACGGCATTCTGTCATTGGAATTCAATCTGCTGCAGCGCACTTTGCAGGTGCGGCATACGCTAGTGTCGATAAACCCGGTCATCGCGGCGATTACGGCGCTAGGCATGACTGCGGAGCCTGTCGAGTCAACTCGGCACCAAACACAAGAAGATAGTGAACCCGCCAAACCCTGGTGGCCGCTCGCGTTATCGGGAATGGCTGCGCTCGGCGCGGAAACCATCGAGTGGCTGCACCTGGCGCCGACATGGGCAACCATGTTGCTGGCGCTACTGGCAGTATTATTTGGCGGGCTGGGCACCTATAAAAAGGGCTGGATTTCACTACGCCATCTGAACCTCAACATCAATGCGTTGATGAGCATTGCCGTGACCGGCGCGTTGCTGATTGGGCAGTGGCCGGAAGCGGCGATGGTCATGTTCCTGTTCGGGGTGGCGGAACGAATTGAAGCCATGTCGCTGGATCGTGCGCGCAATGCCATTCGCTCGCTGATGCAACTGGCGCCTGACAAGGCCACAGTTCAGCAGCCAAATGGGGATTGGCTGAGTGTCGACGCCAAACAGGTAGCAATCGATGCCATTGTCCGAATTCGCCCCGGAGAAAAAATTCCGCTCGATGGCGTTATTCTCAGTGGCAATTCCAGTGTCGATCAGGCGCCCATTACGGGTGAAAGCCTGCCGGTCGATAAAGCGGTTGGGGACACGATCTTTGCCGGTACGGTCAATCAATCCGGATCGTTCGAATATCGGGTCACCGCGCTGGCCGGCAACACCACGCTGGCTCGCATCATCCATGCGGTAGAGGCGGCGCAAGGCGCGCGGGCGCCGACGCAACGGTTTGTCGACCAGTTTGCGCGCATCTATACCCCGACCGTATTTGCCATCGCGCTGGCGGTAGCCTTGCTGCCACCGCTATTTTTAGGCGGCGCGTGGTTCGATTGGATCTACCGGGCACTGGTATTGCTGGTGATTGCCTGCCCGTGTGCCTTGGTAATCTCAACGCCGGTCACGGTGGTCAGCGGACTGGCGGCCGCTGCGCGCCACGGCATCCTGATCAAGGGCGGCGCCTATCTGGAACAAGGGCGTAAGCTGACCTGGCTGGCGCTGGATAAAACCGGCACGCTGACCCACGGCAAGCCGGCCCAAACTGATTTCAAGCCGATTGCCGAAGGCGAGGCACCGCTGCTGCGCTCGCTCGCCGCCAGTCTTGCTGCCCGTTCCGATCATCCGGTGTCGCAAGCCATCGCCCACCAAGCGCAGGCAGACGAGATTGCAACACTGGAGGTGACGCAATTCGAAGCGTTGCCAGGGCGCGGTACCCGTGGCCAGATTGATGGGCATCGCTATCATCTGGGCAACCATCAGTTGGTGGAAGATTTGGGATTCTGCTCGCCGGCATTGGAGCAGATTTTGTTCCCACTGGAACAGCAGGGCAAAACCGTGGTGCTGCTGAGTGACGAAACGCAGGTGTTGGCGCTGTTCGCGGTAGCAGACACCGTCAAGGACAGCAGCCGGGAGGCGATTGCCCGCTTACACGCCCTGGGCATCAAAACGCTGATGTTGACTGGCGACAATCCCCATACCGCAGCGGCAATCGCTCAGCAGGTGGGTATCGATCAAGCCAGGGGTAATTTACTGCCGGCCGACAAGCTGCAGGCCATCGAGGCGCTACTGGCTCAGGGCGAAACCAGCGGCATGGTCGGCGATGGCATCAACGACGCGCCAGCCTTGGCTCGCGCACACATTGGCTTTGCCATGGGTGCCGCCGGCAGTGATACCGCGATTGAAACCGCCGATGTAGCGCTGATGGACGACGACCTGCGCAAGATAGCCCGTTTCGTCCAGTTGTCACGTGATACCGCCGCCATCCTGCAACAAAACATCACCCTGGCACTCGGCATCAAAGCCATCTTTCTGGCGTTGACCCTCGCTGGCTACGGCAGCATGTGGATGGCGGTGTTCGCCGACATGGGCACCAGCCTGCTGGTGGTATTCAATGGCTTGCGCATGCTGCGGCGTTAATGTGCCGGTATCAGCCAGTCGCTTGTGGGCCATATCAAGGGCGGCGAGCCACGTAAATCGAAGTCAAACGGAAGCAGAAAGTTAAAAATGAGCGGATGGCGTCACACGGGAGTCCTCGCAGCGATGGGGGCGGCACTGTTGTTCGGCCTTGGCACACCTTTGGCGAAATTATTGTTGGCCGAGGTTAATCCCTGGCTGTTGGCGGGGCTGCTGTATTTGGGATCGGGCGTTGGTTTGACGTTCTATCGGCTAATCATTCGTGCACCGGCTGTCAGCCTGGCGCGCACGGAAATGCGCTGGTTTGCCGCTGCAATCGTATGTGGCGGAATCGTGGGACCGGTGTTGCTGATGTTTGGCTTGAGCCACATGCCAGCTTCCGGCGCATCACTGTTATTGAACGCGGAAGGTGTGTTTACCGCCTTGTTGGCATGGTTTGCCTTCAAAGAAAACGTCGATCGCCGAATCGCCCTCGGTATGCTGGCCATTGTCGCCGGGGCCTTGGTCTTGAGCTGGCCGGGGAATGCCCGCTTTGCCGGCATTTGGCCGTCGCTGGCCGTGTTGGGTGCCTGCTTTGCCTGGGGCCTCGACAATAACCTGACCCGCAAAGTGTCATTGACGGATGCAAGCTGGATTGCCGCCGTCAAAGGCTTAATCGCGGGCAGCGTCAATTTGTGTCTGGCCTATCTGGCAGGCGTTCATATACCCGCCTGGCCCAATGTGGCTATCGCCATGATTCTTGGCTTTGCGGCCTATGGGATAAGCCTGGCGCTGTTCGTTGTTGGTCTGCGGCACCTTGGTACGGCCAGGACGGGCGCCTATTTTTCCATTGCACCGTTCATCGGCGCGGCGCTCGCTGTCGGATTGGGAGAGCCAATCACCTTGCCGCTGATTGTGGCCGGATGCTTGATGGGTGCAGGCATCTGGCTACACCTGCGCGAACATCATGATCATGAACACGCCCATGACGCACTCGATCACAGTCACGAACATGAGCATGACGAGCACCATCAGCATACTCATCCCTATCCCGTATTGCCTGGCACAACACATACACACCGCCACGTGCACTTAGCCATGACTCATACACACCCTCATTTCCCGGATGTCCATCATCGGCACAAGCATTGATCATCTGGTGCGGTGATGCTTGCCGGCACCATGCCAGATCAAGCAGCTGCCGCTGCCATCACACGTCGCCGCATCATGGCAAACCCCGTCACCGCCGCTAACGCCATCCCCAGAAATGGCATGGCAGTGAAATTTACCGAATGCCAGCCGCCATGGTTGAGCAAACCTCCGGCAACGAACGACGCCAGGCTGGCCGAGCCAAAGACGATGAAGTCATGGGCCGCCTGGGTTTTGCCACGTTCACTTGGCGTATAGGCCTCAGTCAGTAACGTGGTGCCGCCGATATATAGAAAGTTCCAGCCGGCGCCAAGCAGAATCAGGCCCGACAGAAAATTCAGATACTCGTTACCACTCAAGGCGACCAGCACATGTCCACCCAGCAAGGCGATGCCCGTCGCCATGATCGGCAAGACACCGAAACGGCGGATCAGATTACCGGTGAAGAACGACGGAAGAAACATCCCCAATACATGCCATTGAACCACGCTGGCAGAAGCGCTTTGCGTATAGCCGCAGGCCTTCATTGCCAGCGGTGTGGCCGTCATCACCATCATCATCACCGAGTGGCCAACTGCCGAACCTGCCAGTGCGGTAATGAATATCGGTTGGCGCATGATCTGCAGCAATGGCCGCGCCGGGCCATGCGCTTCGACGACAGCCAAAGGCGGCAGCGCCAGACGGGTAACCAGTATCAATGCCAGCACACTGGCGCCGAACAAGGCCAGATAGGAGGCCAGAAATGGCGTCGCACTGATGCCTTGCGTGATTTTGGCGATATTGGGCCCAGCCACCGCCGCTACCACGCCGCCAGCAATCACCCAGGAAATCGCCCGGCTCTTGAAGTCGGTACTGGCAACATCGGCTGCGGCAAAACGGTAATACTGGGCAAATGCCTGGTAACTGCCAACCAGCATATTGGCAAACACAAATAGCCAGAAATTACCGAGCCAGATCGCGCCAGCAGCCGTCAATCCCGCCAGGACTCCGAGGGTCGTGCCAAGCAGAAACCCGGCCTGGCGACCAAAACGCTGCATCAGCATGGATGCCGGAATCATGGTGGCGGCGGCCGCCACCATCATCAAGGCAATGGGCAAGGTCGCGAGGCTTTTGTCCGGGGCGATCTGCAAGCCAACCAGGCCGGATAGGGTCATCACGATGACCGATGCGGTCTGAAATAGCGCCTGGCCACCGGCCAGCAACAGCACATTGCGCTTTTCTGCGGGAGTGGGTTTCATTTTGCGGCTTTCAGAATCAGAAAACGAATACTTGATCGGCCCACTCGGACCAATTGGCCAGCTCTTCCAGCGTACCGCGATGGGTTCCCGGCGCCAGTTCGGCAGCGGATATCCCACGGGCGTCCATGCAGGTACCGCACACGCCGACTCGGCTGGCGTCGCCGTGCGACACTTTACTCAGCATCAGTTGCAGGTTGTAAAAGCCTTCCGGCACTTTCTGGCCGTCTTTAGCGGTACCGGCGGCATCGCCCATCAGAAACACCCGCACTTCATTCTGTTCGCGTTTGGCCAAAGCGCCTGCCAGCCGCAAGCCGTTGTAGGTGCGCTCGTCACCATAGGGTGCGCCATTGAGGATAAACAGCACTTTCATGATAAAATTCTCCAATAAATATAACATTCCAACGATTATTGGAATGTATCATGCGGGTAGGTCAGTCCGTCAAGCAGATTGAGCCTGCCCCGGCCACTTTTTTCAGGTAATGCGGATGAGTACGAATCGTCAAATCAAGGATGCCCTGTTTGATCAGGTGGCCCGCATGGCCAAGGCGGTTGCCAGCCCCAAGCGACTGGAACTGATCGAACTGCTGTGTCAGGCGCCCAAATCGGTGGAAACGCTGGCGGCTGAAGCCGGCATCAGCGTCAAACTGGTCAGTGCCCATCTCAAGGAGTTGCGCATGGCACGGCTAGTAGAAACCGAGCGCCAGGGCAAACACATCATTTATCGCATTGCCAGCCCGGAAGTGCCGCGTTTCTGGATACTGCTACGCACGCTGGCCGAAGACCGTCTGTTTGAACTGCAGGATGCCGTGCGGCAACTCAGCGCAAGCAGTAACGAGTGGCACGGTGCCAACCGTGAGGAGCTATTGCGAAAAGCGCGTGAGGGTGAGGTGGTGGTCATCGACGTCCGCCCCGCCAACGAGTATGAACAGGCACATTTGCCGTTTGCGCGCTCACTGCCGTTGGCAGAACTACGCGCCCGGCTGGCTGAATTGCCAAAAGACAAGCCGATCGTGGCCTATTGTCGGGGGCCTTACTGCCTGATGTCGGTGGATGCGGTACGGCTGCTACAGGAACAGGGGTTTACGGCGTTACAGCTGCGCGAAGGAGTCAATGAATGGGCCGATTTACTCTTTTGAGCACATCCAGCCCCGGCGCCAATAGGTTCTGCTAAAATCAGCAGCGATGCGCAAACTTATCCTGATCCTTCTCCTGACCTTGCTTCCGTTGCAGTGGGCTTCCGCTGCGGTGGATTTGCTATGTTTTGAGGAGGCACATGGATCGGTGTTGCAGCATGCGGGTTCCCATGCGGACCATCACCAGCATGATACTGAAATCAAAAAGCCCAGCCAGGCGGAACAGATACAAGCCAAATATTCGGTTGACCATCACCATTTGATTCATCACGCCGACTGTCATGCCTTCATCAGCACGGTAGAACCGCTGAAATTTGAACCTGCGCGCATCTATTCCGCATTGCAGGCACCTTCTCTGCTGTCGTACATCGCTTCCGAACCGGAACGCCCCAAATGGCGTTGCGCTGCCTGATCACGGCGAGCGCCAAGCCCTTCTTCATTCTGCCGCCCGCTGGATTGTGCTTGTTCAATCTGGTTTGAATTCATCCGGATCATTCGTGCCTGCGTTTTACGCACGAATCGGCATGTTAGCGCATGCCCGCCGTCATCCGTGTACTTCAACTGAAGCCGACATTCATAATCCGCGTTAAGCCGCAAACAGCCTCAAATTATTAAGGGCCGTGTCTCGCCGAATTTTTCCGATTGATTCACCTGGAGAATTCGATGAGTCGTCTTCTATGGCCGTTTATTTATGCGGCTTCGATTGTTGCTGCACCGCCGCTGATTGCGGCTGAAATCCCATTTCCGGCCGCTGCGCCGGCCGCCGTACCCATTGCTGGGGGCCCGAATCTTTCCCTATCGGATGCGATTGCGCGCGCGTTGAACGCCAACCCTGAAATGCGCGTCAGCCAGGCGGAACTGGATGCTTCTCATGCCGCCCGCACTCAGGCCAATGCCTTACCCAATCCGGAGCTTTCGGTGTTGATGGAAGACCTGCGTGCCGGTAGGCGAACCACCACATGGCAATTGTCCGAGCGCCTGGAGCTGGGTGGCAAACGCCAAGCCCGTAACCAGCTCGCCGGTAGTGTCGTGGCTATCGCCCAAGCCGAGCAGGCAGCCAAACATCAGGCGCTGCGGGCGGCGGTGACTGAGGCTTTCTATCAGGCCCTGGCAGCGCAGGAGCGGATTAAATTGAGTCAGTCGGCGCTGAGTCTGGCACAGCGGGTACACGATGCCGCCATACGTCGCCTTGCCGCCGGCAAAGTCGCGCCGATTGAGGGCAGCAAAGCCCTGGTGGCGCAAGCCTCAGCACAATTGGAGTTTTCTCAGGCGCAGAGTGAGCTGCGAGTGGCGCGCGATCAACTCGCCGGCCTGCTGGGATTGCCCAAGGCGGATTTTGCGTCGCTCGACGGTTCGCTGCAGTCGCTCCCGGCGCCACTGAGCTGGGAGCAACTGGAAGCACGCCTGCAGGATGCTCCCGAGCTGCAACGGGCGGGACATGAATTGCAGCGACGCCAGGCCGACATTGCGCTGCAACGCAGCCTGCGCGTACCGGATATCACTGTCAGCGCCGGCGTGAAGCGTGACGAAGCGCTGGGCGAAAACATGGCGGTGGTCGGTGTTTCCCTGCCGATCCCCTTGTTCCAGCAAAACCAGGGCGGTTTGCTGGAGGCGGTACGCCGCGCCGACAAGGCCCAGGCTGAACAGCAAAGCACCTACCTGCGCCATCGCGGGCAGCTGCTGCAGACATTCGAGCGTTTCAACAACACCCGCGAAGAAGCCGAAAGCCTGCGTCTGCAGGTATTGCCGGCGGCCAGCAATGCCTACGAACTGGCCAGTAAGGGCTACGAGCTGGGCAAATTCAACATTCTCGACGTTCTGGATGCGCAGCGCAGCCTGTTTCAAATCCAGGCCAGCTATCTGCGCGTGATGCTGGACGTGCATCGCCATGCCGCGGAAATCGAGCGTCTCACAGGTGGCACGGCCAACGCCGCGACCCCATCAGTCAAACAGGAGTAAAGCATGCAAAAAAATAAACAGGCCCTGGCAATTGCCATTGTGATCGTCATCGCCATCGGGCTGGCGCTGGGCATTTTTTACTCGCGGCCAGCGGCCAGCACCGATGAGCATGGTCATGGGCAAGCACATCAAGATGAAGAACATCATGGCGCCGAGGCCAAACCGGCGCATGCCGAATCCGCCGGGCATGGCGACGAGGAACATCATGCCGAAGTGGAGCCGGTCAAGGGGCCACACGGTGGGCGCTGGTTTGCCGCAGGAGATTTTGGGCTGGAAGTCACCATTTTCGAGCAGGGTGTCGAGCCGCAGTTCCGTATTTACAGTTTCAACAAAAATAAACCGTTAGCCCCCGCTGCCAGCAAAGTCAGCTTGACGCTGACGCGCCTCGGTCGGGCGCCGCAGTCATTTAACCTGGTCGCGGAACAGGGATATCTGAAGAGCCAGCAAGTGGTGGAGGAACCGCATTCATTCGAGGTCGACATCATTGCCGAGTATCAGGGGCAACGGCATTCATTCCACTACTCCCAGGAAGAAGCACGGATACGCATCAGCGACGCGCAATTGCGTGAGAACGGCGTGACCGTGGCACAGGCTGGCCCGGCTGTGATTGCAGATCAATTGCAATTGGCCGGCGAGATCCATGTCGATGCCGACCGCACCGTGCAAGTCGTACCGCGCCTGGCGGCCAGTGTCGAACAGGTGCTGGTGAGCGCCGGTAGCCCGGTGCGCAAAGGTCAAGTGCTGGCGGTACTGTCGAGCCAGGCAGTGGCCGAATTGCGGGCCGAGGTGCTGGCCGCGCAAAAACGCCTGGAGCTGGCGCGCACGACCTATCAACGTGAAAAGCAGTTGTGGCAAGAAAAAATCACCGCCGAGCAGGATTATCTGCAGGCACGCAATGCCATGCAGGAAGCGGAGATCGTGCAGGAAACGGCAAAACAAAAACTGGCGGTACTGGGTGCGGGAGCCAGTGTCGGTAAACCACTGGCGCGCTATGAAATCCGGGCACCGATCGACGGCGTGGTGGCCGAAAAGTACATTGCCATCGGTGAGGCACTGAAGGAAGACGCGCCGATTTTCACCATCACCGATCTGAGCCGTGTCTGGGCCGAAGCCGTCGTTTCGGCCAAAGATCTGCCACGACTGCAAACCGGTCAGAAAGCCACGGTCAAAGCCAGTGCCTACGACGCCAGTGGCAGCGGGACGCTGACTTATGTCGGCGCGCTGATTGGCGAACAGAGTCGCACCGCCACCGCCAGAATCGTGCTCGACAATCACAAGGGGTTGTGGCGCCCGGGGCTACCGGTATCGATCGAACTGCTGACCGGCGAAACACGGGTGCCAGTGGCGGTATCCGCCGATGCGATCCAGAGTTTGCGCGACTGGTCGGTGGTGTTTGGCCGTTATGGCGACTATTTCGAAGCACGGCCGCTGGAACTGGGACGCAGCGATGGTCGCTTCGTCGAAGTCCGCAAAGGCCTGCTGGCGGGAGAACGTTACGCCGCCAGCAACAGTTTCCTCATCAAGGCAGACATCGGCAAAGCCGGTGCAAGCCATGACCACTGAGGCCTGGACATGATCCCATTTGCCGCTCCCATCCTGCTGCACCTCGCGTGTAGTCGACGCGGTTGCTTAATCGCCTAGGAAGATATTCATGTTCGAAAAAATCATTCGCTTTTCCATCGAGCAGCGCTGGCTGGTATTGCTGCTGGTGCTCGGCATGGCCGGTATCGGTATCTACAGCTATCAGAAGCTGCCCATCGATGCCGTGCCCGACATCACCAATGTGCAGGTGCAGATCAACACCGGTGTCCCCGGTTATTCGCCGCTGGAGGCAGAACAACGCATCACCTTTCCCATCGAAACGGCGATGGCCGGTTTGCCCAATCTGCTGCAAACCCGTTCGCTCTCGCGTTACGGGTTATCGCAGGTAACGGTGATTTTCAAGGATGGCACTGACATCTATTTTGCCCGGCAACTGGTCAATGAACGCATCCAGGAAGCCAGGGGTAAATTGCCATCCGGTGTTGAGCCAAGCCTAGGGCCGATTTCCACCGGTCTGGGGGAAATCTATATGTGGACGGTGGAGGCCCGGCCGGATGCGCGCAAGGCTGACGGCACCCCTTACAGCGCCACCGATCTGCGCGAAATCCAGGACTGGATTATCAAACCACAGTTGCGCACCGTGCCCGGTGTCACCGAAATCAACACCATCGGTGGCCACGCCAAGCAGTTCCAGATCGCCCCCGACCCGCAACGGTTAATGGCGCACGGGCTGGCGCTGCATGATCTGCTGCTGGCGCTGGAGCGCAACAATGCCAATGTCGGCGCCGGTTATATCGAAAAAAGCGGCGAACAATATCTGGTACGGGCACCGGGGCAAGTCACGTCGATCAGCGATATCGGCAGCATCCTGCTCAGCCACGCCGGCGGAGTGCCGATCCGCATCCGCGATGTGGCCGAGGTCAGCATCGGCAAGGAGCTACGTACCGGCGCGGCTACCGAAAATGGCCGTGAAGTGGTGTTGGGCACGGTATTCATGTTGATCGGCGAAAACAGCCGTACCGTATCACAAGCGGTAGATCAGCGGCTGCAAGCGGTCAATCGCACCTTGCCGGCCGGGGTCGAAGCGAAGACGGTTTATAACCGTACCATTCTGGTCGACAAGGCCATCGACACGGTCAAGCGCAACCTGCTGGAAGGCGCCTTGCTGGTGGTCGCCATCCTGTTCCTGTTTCTTGGCAATATCCGTGCCGCGCTGATTACCGCCATGGTGATTCCGCTTGCAATGTTGTTCACCTTCAGCGGCATGGTCGGCAACAAGGTCAGCGCCAATCTGATGAGTCTGGGTGCATTGGATTTTGGCATCATCATCGACGGTGCGGTGGTGATTGTCGAAAACTGCCTGCGTCGGCTGGCGCACGCCCAGGCCAGTCTGGGCCGGCCGCTGACACGCAGCGAGCGCTTCCACGAAGTGTTCCATGGCTCGCAGGAGGCGCGTCGCGCCTTGCTGTTCGGCCAGTTGATCATCATTGTCGTGTATCTGCCGATCTTTGCCTTGACCGGGGTCGAGGGCAAGATGTTCCATCCGATGGCATTTACCGTGGTCGCGGCTTTGCTTGGCGCGATGATCCTGTCGATCAGCTTTATCCCGGCGGCGGTGGCGCTGTTTATCTCCGGGCGGGTGGATGAATCCGAAAACCGCTTGATGGGATGGGCCAAACGCGGTTATGCGCCGCTGCTGGACTGGACCCTATTGAACCAGCCGCTGGTATTCACCCTTGCGGCGGTCAGCATTGTGCTCAGTGGCCTGTTGATGACCCGCATGGGCAGCGAATTCGTGCCCAGTCTGAACGAGGGCGACATCGCCTTGCATGCGCTGCGGATTCCCGGCACCAGCCTGACACAGGCGGTCGATATGCAGCTGGAGCTGGAACGGACCATCAAGCGCTTTCCCGAAGTCGAGAATGTGTTCGCCAAAATCGGCACTGCCGAAATCGCCACCGACCCGATGCCGCCCAATGTCGCCGACAATTTTGTCATGCTGAAACCCCGTTCGGCGTGGCCAGATCCAAGCCGCAGCAAGGATGATCTGGTCAATGCCATGCAAGCGGCGGTTCTGGCCGTTCCCGGTAACAACTACGAGTTCACCCAACCGATCCAGATGCGTTTCAACGAACTGATCTCCGGGGTGCGTAGCGATGTCGCAGTGAAAGTGTTTGGCGACGACATGGCCACCATGGAAGCCACCGCCGGGCAGATTGCCAAGGTACTGGAAGCAACGGCCGGCGCGGCCGATGTCAAGGTGGAGCAAACCACCGGGTTGCCGATGCTGACGATTCATATCGACCGGGAAAAAACCACGCGAATGGGGATCAATGTTGGCGATGTGCAAGAGGCAATCAGCATCGCCATCGGTGGCCGCGAAGCCGGGGGGGTGTTTGAGGGAGACCGGCGTTTCGACATCATGGTCCGTCTGCCGGAAACGCTACGCAGCAATCTGGACGCATTGCAGCGGCTGCCACTGCGCCTGCCGTCGGCAAACGGGGATGGCCGCGCCAACTATCTGCAGCTCGGTGACGTTGCCACGCTGGAGATAGCACCCGGCCCCAATCAGATCAGCCGCGAAGATGGCAAGCGGCGAGTGGTGGTAACGGCCAATGTGCGGGGGCGTGATATCGGCTCTTTTGTCCACGAAGCAGAAAACACTATCCGCCAGAGCGTGACCGTTCCAACTGGCTACTGGACCAGTTGGGGCGGCACATTCGAACAACTGCAATCCGCCACCCAGCGGCTGCAGATTGTGGTGCCGGTCGCGTTGTTGCTGGTATTTCTGCTGCTGTTCGCCATGTTCAACAACGTCAAAGACGGCTTGCTGGTGTTTACCGGCATCCCGTTTGCCCTCACCGGCGGCGTATTGGCCTTGTGGCTACGCGATATTCCGCTGTCGATTTCGGCCGCGGTCGGCTTTATCGCCCTGTCCGGCGTAGCGGTGTTGAATGGTCTGGTGATGATCGCGTTTATCCGCAATCTGATTCAGGACGGCCGGCCGCTTGATCAAGCCGTGCGAGAAGGCGCCCTGACGCGCCTGCGGCCGGTGCTGATGACCGCCCTGGTGGCATCACTCGGTTTTGTGCCGATGGCGCTGGCAACCGGTACCGGAGCCGAAGTCCAGCGGCCGCTGGCGACCGTTGTGATTGGCGGCATCCTTTCGTCGACCTTGCTGACGCTGCTGGTATTGCCCGCGCTGTTCAGGCTGGTGCATCGCAAGGAAGTCGAAGATTGAGCACGGTTTTACCTGGAATTGATGACACCAGTCCGCTGTAGCTAACGCAAAAATGAACCGGCTGGTCAGCTATCGCCAGGCTGGCCGGTTATCCCGATGATGTTGAGTGAAGGAGATCTCTCTTATGAATACAAATACCATTCTGTTGTGGGCAGGCTTGATGGCACTTACCGCAACGCCGGCGCAGGCGGAAGACGCGATGTACCTGCATACCCATAAAGGTACTCAGGCGCAGGCGCAGAACATGGATACCAACTTCGGTAGTCCGGCCGAATACAATAGCTACAACCGCTACCGTCGGCACTATGAAATTCTGCTGTCAGCCAATGGCGTAGACTCTCCGGGCAAACTGACAGTAGAACGCCGGGCGGTGGCTAATTTCGAGGTTCGCAACACATCCGACAAAGAACTGGTCCTGCTGATCGGCGATGATCGCGCAATTGCCGAGAGCACCCAGCAGATTGCCGCTGGCGGCAATGCTGCGGCACTGGATTTCCATGCCCGCAAGCTGCAACCGGGGCAAACCCTTCAATTTGGCTGGC
>ERZ724526.1304-NODE-1304-length-13101-cov-5.016940_pt1 | contig 13101 bp, 11 predicted proteins | sample MGYA00376059_ERZ724526 | MGnify/ENA primary metagenome ERZ724526 (study PRJEB28724, sample SAMN07190883) | activated sludge metagenome | isolation source: activated sludge of sewage treatment plant in Hong Hong | place: Hong Kong | collected 2016-03-17 ... | reverse complement strand
CCTCCTCGGCCGAGAAGGCGACGATGGCCGTGCGCCGCGGCTGGCGCGAAATCTTTTTCTCGCCCGCGAAGGTGAGCTGCGACAGGCGCGGCCGGCTGATCGTGTTGGCGCCCGGCAGCAGCCTCTCGACCATCGGCCGCAAGGTCGCCGCCCCCAGCACCAGCGTTTCCTCGCGCCCGCGCCGGTTCAGCACGCGGTCGGTGAAGACATGGCCGCGATCGAGATCGGCTCCAAGCTGCGCCTCGTCGACGGCGACGAACGCAACATCGAGGTCGCGCGGCATTGCTTCGACGGTGGCGACCCAATAGCGCGGATTCGCCGGCTTGATCTTTTCCTCGCCGGTGATCAGCGCGACGGCGTCGCTGCCGGCCCGTTCGACGATTTTGTTGTAGACCTCGCGCGCCAACAGCCGCAGCGGCAGACCGATGATCCCCGAGGAATGGCCCAGCATCCGCTCGATCGCGAGGTGGGTCTTGCCGGTATTGGTTGGCCCAAGAACCGCCGTAACGCCCTGTCCGCGTGCGCGGGCGTCGCGACTGGTGGAGGGCGAAAACGAAATGGGCATCGCGTCCTGCGGGGAAAGCCGCTCACTGTAGAGCATTTTCCGGCGAAATGGGAAACTGTTCGCGCCGAAGGCGCGGCGCACAAGCCGCCGAACGCACGCGGCCGACCCTAAAGCCGCCTCCTGACTCATCGATCCGAGCGGTTCGCCGCCGCGGAGGATCGCCGCCCGGCGACACCCGCAAGCCGTCATTCCCGACCGCGGAGCGTCTGATCTGTCTCATCCCGACCTGTCTCATAATGCAACGAAACGATGGCGGTTTCCTGTTCGCCGTTAAGCAGTCGGAACGAGTCTCGAACGAATCGGGCCCGAATCGCTGACTCGCAAGAGTTGAGTTTCGTTCCCGGCTAGATGTAGCGACGGTCCGCGTCCGTCACGCCAAATGCTGATGCGCGGATTCTTACGTGAGAATCCGTCAAGCCAAAAATCGTAAACGCCGGACCGACCCGCGTGTCAGTCGACGCGAGCGCTCGTTGGAGTGGTGCGGGCTTGCCCCGCACTGGGTACGGAAACGAATTGAGTTGCTTCCAAAACGCCGGTGCCGAACGGAGTGGGCAATAAAAACTTGTACGGCACGAGCACCCGGGTGCCGGCGATGGGCGCAAGCCAAACCTCGGCGTCACGCAGGTCCTTGAGATAGATGATCGCGTGACGATGCGGCACGTAACCGGACAATGGGAAAAACTGGACGGCGCAGACCGTGACCGGACCTTCGTAGCCGCGGTTCGCATGCACGGATTCGAAGCGTTTGAAGGAAAGCTTCAGGTCGTAGCGCATGCGCCCGTCGAAGATCGCGACCGTGCGCTGGCAGGCTTCGGCGGAGACCGGGTTGCCCTCGCCCGGAACCCTGATCAGGGCCGCCGTCATCGGATCGAGCACGCCGCGCCGGTGCGCGTCCGGCACCGGGATGCGGTCGGGGTGGGGCTGCGGCGGCGGATCGATCGAGACATCCTTGACCGCGCCGCTTTGCAGCACGATGCGCAAATCCTCCGGGCGCTGATCGTAGAGGATGTTGGACGCGTAAGTCGCCGGATAGAGGATGCCCTTGCGGATCGACCCCCGCGCGGCGCCCGAGCCCTGACCGCTTGCAAACAGGCGGACAAGGCCGACCGTCGTCCCGCTCGCGGCCGCCGTGTATCTGCCGTTGGCGATATCGATCACCCACGCGCCGCGGCCGATCGGAATTCCGCCGAGCGAGACCACATAGCGCGCGTCGAGTTTGCCCTGCGCCGCGGCCGGTTCCATGCTGAGAAGTCCGGCCATCACGACGACGGCCGCGAGCGAAAGCGCGCGTACAGTCATCAATGCGAAGCGTCCGCCGGCACTGGTCGCCGCTCCGCTCATCTTCGAGCGAGCGCATTTTCCGCGGCGGACCAGCGTCCACGTCGCCGGAAACTGCTTCAGGGCTGGCGTCACGGTTGCTCGGCTCCCCCTGGCGATGGCAGATCGCCGTTTGAAATTGTGTCGGCGGGGATTAAGTCGTTAGTATGAAGGCGTCTTTCCCGCTCTCCGGCGCCTGATGCGCCGATTTCCCGAGCGATCGAGCGCTCCGCAGCCGGCGGGGGCGAGCCGGCGGGTTGACGCGGTCGCCGGCGCTTATTATACGTCCGCCTCCCAAGAAATTTGTCGGCGCCCTTCACGAAGGCGGCAGCCTGTCGAGGTTTTTCATGTCGCGACGATGCGAACTGACCGGTAAAGGGGCGCTTGTCGGCCACACGGTCAGCCATTCGAATATCAAGACCAAGCGGCGGTTTCTGCCGAACCTGGTCAATGTGACCCTGCGTTCCGACGCACTCGGGCGCGCGGTCCGCTTGCGCATCTCGGCGAACGCCTTGAAGAGCGTGGACCACCGCGGCGGTCTAGACGCGTTTCTGGTCAAGGCGGGCGATGCCAATCTGTCGCCCCGCGCCCTGCTGCTGAAGCGGCAGATCGTCAAGAAGCTCGCCGCAGGCGAGTGACGTCTCCCGCCGAATGAAATGATTTCCCGGTCGGATTTGCGCCGACCGGCCGGGTAGCTCTGGCTGCACCCGTCAGGTCTGCCGCCCGGTGCTGCGCCAGGGCCCGCGCCGGCGCGGCCCGACTGGAGGGCGGACGCACGGTCCGGACCCCTTCCCGCGGTCAGCTTTAATAATCCGGTCGAGCGGCTTATCTGGCCTGTATAGTCGTTTTGCTCACGGCTCCTGGCTTGGGAGAGCGGTCGTGGACAGGTCCGTACGATATCTTCTGCTGGCGATTCTGTTCGTGCTCGGCGCGATGATCGCCCAGCCATATATCCAGCAAAAGCTCTATTCGGCGACCACTCCCAGGGGGATCGAACCGCGCGGCGACCTCGCCAATTGGGAAAAGACCGCGATTGAGATCTTCAACCGCGCCGCGCCCTCGGTGGTGCATGTCTCCGGCCAGGCAGGCAGCAATTTTTCTGCAGCGCAGGGCGACGAGCAGACCGCGCAGACCGGCACCGGCTTCGTCTGGGACGCCGCCGGCCATGTCGTCACCAATGCCCACGTCGTGCAGGGGACAAATGCGATCGCGGTGCGCCTCGCGGACGGCGAGGTGGTGCGCGCCGATGTTCGCGGCGTCGCGCCCAATCATGATCTGGCCGTACTGCAGCTCTCCAGCCCGCGGGCTCTGCCGCAGCCGATTCCGGTCGGCTCCTCGGCCGACTTGAAGGTCGGCCAGGCCGTCTTCGCGATCGGCAATCCGTTCGGCCTCGACCAGACGCTGACCACCGGCGTGATCAGCGCGCTCAAGCGCCGCCTGCCGACCTCGAACGGGCGCGAGATCAGCAACGTCATCCAGACCGACGCGGCGATCAATCCGGGCAACTCGGGCGGGCCGCTGCTCGACTCCGCCGGCCGGCTGATCGGGGTCAACACGGCGATCTACTCGCCGTCGGGCTCGAATGCGGGAATTGGGTTCGCCATTCCCGTGGACACGGTGAACCGCGTGGTTCCCGAGCTTATCCGCGCCGGACGCGTGCCGACGCCCGGCATCGGCATCGTTTCCGCGGACGAGCCGGTCGCCTCCCGCCTCGGGGTCGAAGGCGTTATCGTCGTGCGCACCGTTCCCAACACGCCTGCCGACCGCGCGGGACTGCGCGGGATTGATCGCAGGAGCGGCGCGCTCGGCGATGTCATCATCGCCGCGAACGGCAATCCCGTACGGCGGCTCGCCGACCTGACCGAGCAACTCGAGCAGAAGGGCGTCGGGCAAGCGATCGAACTGACGGTCAAGCGCGACACCGGCACCACGACCGTTTCCCTTGTCATCGCCGACATCGGGCGGATGCCGTGAGCGGGTGCGGCGGGCGGCGTTAAACATCGGCGTGAAATGTGATCCAGCGCACAGTCAAGGCAAACACGCTCGGCGATGATCCAGCCGACGAATGCTTAGCACGCTCCGCAAGGAACTGCCGCCATGACCCGCCACGAGCAAGCCCCGCCGATGATCGACAGCGTCGTCAGCGATCTGTGGTTCAGCCTGTTCGAAACCACATTCGACGCGCTGCGGACCTGGATGCGCCGGATCGGCTTCCAACACGTCTGCGCCGGCCGGATCTCCGCCTGACCGGGCTTCAATGACGGCGGGGCCGATCTGCGGGCGCCGCACACCCGGCCCGCTCCCGGTCCCTGGCCAGCGCGCCTGTCAAAGCCGTAAAATCCGCTTGGCATTGCCGCTGCAGACTTTGGCGCGCACCGTTTCGCCGATCGGCGCCGAGCCGATGAAGTCCGCGGCGACCTGCGAATCCTCATAAGGATAGTCCACCGAGAACATGACGTTGTCCTCGCCGAGCGCTGCGAGGGCGTCGGCGAGCGGCACAGGATCACAGACGCCGGACGTGGTGATGGCGATGTGCCGCCTGATGATGGCGGACGGCAGGTCGTCGGGCGCGAGTTCCTTGCCGAGCGCCAATTGCCGCCGGCTGTCCAGCCGCCACAGCAGGAACGGCAGCGTTTCGCCCATGTGGCCGAGAATGATCTTCAGCTTGGGGAAGCGCGTGAACGTGCCGGCGAAGACAAGCCGCAAGGCGTGCGCCGCGGTATCGGCGGTCCACGCCCAGACCGGCCCGTTCAATTCGGGGCGGCCCGCAAACATTGCGGGGTGGTCGGCAAGCTCGCCGGGATGGAGATAGACCGGAACGTCGAGGTCCTGCACGCGCTCCCAGAACGGGACGTACATGTCGGTGTCGAGATAGTGCCCGTTGGTCTGGCCGTTGATGAGCGCCCCTTTGAAGCCGAGCTGCTTGACGGCGCGCTCGAGCTCCGTAGCGGCAGCGCCCGCGTCCTGCGTCGGAAGGGCGGCAAAGCCGGCATAGCGCTGCGGCCGCTGCTGCACTTGCCGCGCCAGAAAATCATTGGCGTCCTGCGCCAGCCTGACGGCCGCTTTCGCCTCCTTTTCCGCCTGCACACCGGGCGTGGTGGCCGAGAGAACGACGAGGTCGATGCCCGCCTTGTCCATCGTCTCCAGCCGCAACTCGTCGAAGTCGGCAAGGCGTCGCTCGATGTCGGCGAACACCGCGTCGCTCTGGGTCGGCCGCGCGACGAATTTCTTGGCGAGTTCCGGCGTCGTGAAGTGTTCTTCAAGCGCGATTTTGCGGGCCGGGCCCGCAGCCTTCGCCTCCGAGCCAAGCGCCTCCGTCATCGCAAGCCCAATGCCTCCCTTGATCAGGTCGCGCCGGCCGAGGCTCACTTGTGTCGAAAGAACGAGGCCGCTCACGCTGCGATCAGCGTCATCCTCAGATGAAGTCATGCGCGGTCCTCCCGCATGGCCGGTCGCCGTGCGGGAGGTTAGCAATGCCGTGCATCGAGAGCAAAGATCCGATCGAATCCGGATACTCGCTGGGCACCGGCTTGACGATTAGGCGGCGTGGTCGCGGCCCCGGCTGGTGGTCGCCCGCGTCTCTGCAACAACAACCGACTCCGCGCCCGGCGACCTCAATTCGAGACTCCACCGGCGGAGTTTGCCGACGTCGCGGCGAGCGCGGTCGGATACATTGAGTATCCAATTGCCCTTGAAGGGTTGGCCGATCATGTCGCCCAAAACACCGGCCACCGCGGAATCGTAGGTCGTGACCAAGTCGTCGGCGGAACCGCCGAGACGTGGGTGGATAACCGTGCTCCGCCCCGAAGGCGCCGTAAGCGCCACCCGCAAGTCGCCGATATAGGGGTGTTTGATGTCGACCCGCACGATAATTCGCGCGACCGTTCCCGACTCGGCAATGGCGATCGTGCTCGACACGCCCGCCGAAACGTTATCGGGTATGGCGAGCATCGGCTCTGCCGCGCCCGACGCCACGACCGGGGCTGCCGCTTGCGTGCCCACGGCAAAGGAGATTTCCGCATCGGGCGGTGAAATATCGGAGATTACGAGACCTGACTCCCGACCATCCCATTCGCGCGTATTGGGTGTGGAAGTCGAAGAAAGAACGACTCCCTGGAGCGCGCCGAAAAGATCGGAACCGTCGCCGCGGTTGGCGTCCAATTCGAGATCGCGCCGACCATCGGCCTGCAACAAGGCGCATTGATAGTGCTTGTCGGCAGTGCCCTGTTGCAGCTCGTTCGAACCCTTGATGTCGCAGTGATAGACAGCAAGTCCGCTCGCCGGCAGGCCGCGATCAAAATTCATCCTCGAACGGTTCTCGACCAAAAAGTATTCCTGCGGCTTGGACGTTCGAAACTTCATCACCGTGTTATAGTCACCTTGCGTTGCCTTGTGCTTTTTGGCGACACTCAAATCGATTTCGTTGTCGCACCATCCGGCCAGATCGCGCAGATAAGCACATACCGGTGACGGGCTGCGGCCATTGTCATTGTGATTGCCAGACCCCATCAGGCAATAGCTACCGATGCCCGCACTTTTAATGCTATCGCCATCACGTTCGCCGTAGTCGTACATGTCGGGGAAACGACACAGAAGGTGGCCGTTCTCATGGCAAAACGTGCCGATTGTCAGGTCCGCCGACGTGCGTCCAAGGCTCGTCAATAGATAGAGATCGGTCCGCATCTGACCGAACTGCAGATCGATATGCCAGTTGTGCGGCCACAGCTCGCCTCGATATTGCGTCTGGCCGGCATACATGATGTTAAGCGCATCGACGATGTTTTCGTTGCGCGAGTCGAATTGCTTGAGATCGAGCCCCGCCGCGACTGCGAGCTGCAGCGCTTCTTCCACCAGCAAATTGTTGACGTAGAATTCTCGATTGCGGCTCAGTGTAAATGGACCGACCACCACATTGGTATAGTTGAGTTTGCCCGTCGACATGCGCTCGAAATACTCCCGCGCCGAGCATATATTTCTGTTCTTGGTGTAGTTGACCCCGTTCAGCAGTTCTTCGACGTCGGCGCGGCTGACCGTGCTGGCGATGTCCTGGAAATTGACGAGGATCGTTAGTCCTTTGACATTGCCGGCGGACAACACGCGGCCTTCGAGAAGCCCCTGATTGGGGCCGATGGTGCGGATCGCCGCCTCCTCACGCAGGCCGCCTGTCATCGCAGCGCGGCGCATCTTGCGCGCCTGAGCGCGCGCTGCGATGGTTTCCTGCGATTCCTGAAGATGACGCACGAGCCCAGCCGGAGGTCTCGCGGAAAGGGGCGTGCCGGTCGAACGAAAGCTTCCCGCCGAAAGCCGCGCGTAGCAAAAGACGCCCAGCTGGTCGTCATAAATCGCCGAATACCCGTCTATATTTTCATAGCGCGCGTAGTGTTCGTCACCGAACACGCGCAAAGCTATTTCTGGACCATTCTCCTGGCCGAAGGTAAGGATTTCACCGAAGATCGCGCTCATCTCGCTACTCCTTTTGCCGGTGTGGGTGCGCGCGCTGCTCCATCTGCCGCGTGCGCTGCTCAATCCTTTCGCCTCGCACCTCATCGGATTCGGTCGCGTGTCGCGTCACGCCGGACGGCGGCTGCTCCGTCACCGGGATACCCGTCGATTCAAATCTTCCGTGAACAACGCGCGCGTAACAAAACAGGCCGCGCGCCTCATCATAGACGGCGGGAAATCCTTCAGGTGTTTCATAGGTCGCGTAGAGTTCGGTGCCTTTGACCACCAATTCGACATCGGGCCCCTGGGCCTGTGCCAACGATACCTTCTGGCCAAACATCCCGACCATGCGTTCGCTTTCAAGATCGCGGGCGACACCAAATGATAATCCGCTTGGACGCGTCGCTCTGTGAACAAATTCACTGCGCTCACCGCGGCGCACCGGAATGCAAGCGGAGAAATTATGTCATGATGGCAGAAATGATCGGCGTTAATAACTCCGACCATAAGGTCGTGGAGACATGCGACGAGCGCCCGGCGTTTCGCGCCGGGCGCCCTCAGCTTCTGAAAAAGTCGGCGCTAAAGTGGTAGCGGACGCCTACACGCGTATTTCGCCGAGATTGATGCTTTCGCCGAGCTTCGCCTCGACCGTCTTGGCGGGCTTGCCCTCGACCTCGACTTCGACCGCGTAGGTTCCCGAATCCGGCGCCAGCCGATCGAACTTGAAATCGCCGTAGGCGTCGGTGCGCGCGTCATTGAGCCGGACGCCGTCCTTCGCAAGGCGGACGCGCGCGCCCTCGACGCATTCCACCACGCCGTCGATCTCGGTCGAGACCGTGCCGCCGATGAAGCATCGCGTGTAGCGCCACAGGTTGCGGTAGTAGACGCGCGGCTTGGTGCCGAGTTCGGGTTTGAGCACTTCGAGGCCCTGCTCTTCGACCAACTTCGCGAGTTCGTCGTCGTCGACGCTGACGGCGCTCATCGCCCCGGTCGGACAGGAAAGCTGTCCGCGCGTCTGCGTCCAACCCTGATCGATCAAATGGGCGTCGAACGTCCAGGATTGCGGCAGTTTCAGTTCCTCGTTCCACCAGATGTTGCCGTAGGGACAGCTGCCGGCGATATCCTTGCGGCCCTGCGCCTTGTCCGGATCAATGATGACGATGCCGTCGCTGCGCTTGACGACCGCGCCGCCGCCTTTGGCGACGCAGGGCGCGTTGTCGCAGTGATTGCACATCACCGGCACGAAGGCGATGTCGATCATGGGCGCCTGGCCGCGCTCCTTTTGCAAGATATCGACCCAGCGATGGCCGTGCTTGGGCATCGGCGCGGAGTAGCCGTGAAAGTCGTTGTCGACATATTCGTCCATGGTCGCGAGCGTGCAGTTCTGGCAGTTCGTGCACTCGGCGACATCGATGACCATTGTCCATTTCTTCATCGTCGAAACTCCTGAACCTGACCTGTGCGATGGGAGCTGCTGCGCGCTCGGGGCTTAAGCCGATGCGCGCGCTGCCGCGGGCGCCGTCTCGCGATAGGCCTCGGAGATGTGCTCGATCGTGCCGTCCCATACTTCGATCTCGACCAGCGCCTGCGAGCCGGCGAGCGCGTGGGTCGACTTGGTCTGCGACTTGTGCGGCATCAGGAGATTGACGGTGCCGCCGCGATCGATCGACTTGCCGATCTCGCCCATCGGCTCGTAGATCGCCGAGGACTCGAAGCTGTGCACGACGCCGCGCGCCAGCCGCTCGGTGATCACCGCCGCGCACAGCACGGCGCCGCGATCGTTGTAGACCTTGACGAGGTCGTGCTGCTTGATGCCGCGCTCCGCCGCGTCATGCGGATTGAGCCGGACAAGCCAGTAGTAATAGTCGCCGACCTTCACGCGGTGATCGGCGATGTTGAGGAGGTAGGAGTCCTTGCCGTCGCCCTGGGTGTGGAAGCTGTACTTGCAGTGCGGCGTCAGCAACTGCAGCGGATACTTCTGCACCAGATCGGTGGTGTGCGGCCCTTCCCAGGACGGCACGTAGCGCGGGACCGGCGGACGCTCCGGATCCTTCAGGCGCTTGAGGCTGCTCGATTCGAATTCGAGCTTGCCGGACTGCGTTTGCAGCCCGCGCAGGTAATCGGTCGAATAGTCCGACGGCAGCGGCTGCGGCTCGGGCACGTCCTTCTTGCGATTCTCCCAGAACCAGCGGAACGACACCGGCGCGCGCAGGTGCTCCTTTTCCGCGGGAACGACGAAGTAGCCCCGGCGCATGAACTCCTTCCAGGAAATGTGCTTGGGCAGGTCGGACGCGAGGAAGATGCGCTTGACCCAGTCGATCTCGTTGACGCCCTCGGAGAAGTAGTTGGCGAGGCCCAGGCGCTTGCAGATTTCGTTGAAGATCCAGAAGTCGGATTTGGATTCGCCGAGCGCCTCGATCGCCGGCGCCTGGAAGATGATGACGCGGTGATTGAGCTGCTGCTGGCCATGATGGCCGTAGCCGCCGAGCGCCGCCCACTCGCTGATGTCGACCCGCTCGAAATTGGTGCAGGCCGGCAGGATGACGTCGGCGAACTTGGTGTCGCCCTCCATCCAGATCGACTGCGCCACGATGAATTCCAGGTTCTCCGACTGGAACATCTTCATGTGGCGGTGCGTGTTGTTCATGGTCGCGATCAGCGAGCCGCCGTATTTGTAGAGCATGCGCACCGGCGCGTGGCCGGCGGCCGGATAGCTGAATTTCTGGAACTGCGCCTCGATGGACTTGCCGTTCCACGGATAGCCTTCCGCCTTACCTTCGAGGATCGCCTCGGGCAGATAGATGCGCGGAATCTTCTGCAGCGGCGTGTTCATGGTCGGCAGCTGCGGCATGCGCTGATAAAGCTCGACCGCAAGCGAGGTCGCCTCGAGATCGCCGGACATGCCGCCGTCGGCGTAGCCGGGGAAGTAGAAATTGAGGTCGACCGGGGAGCCCCATTGCAGGTTCCCCATGTTGATTCCCGGCTTGCCCAGTCCCTGCATCGCGATCAGGCACACCATCGTGCGCGCCCATTGGATGCCGGTCTGGTTGCGGCAGGCGCCGCCGTGGCCGTTGCCCCAGCCGCCGCAGGCAAGGTAGGTGCGGTGCTTCGCCCATTCGCGCGCGAGCGCACGCACGTCCTTGGCGGGAACGCCGGTTTCCTTCTCCTGCCATTCCGGCGTCTTGGGCGTGCCGTCCTCTTCGCCCATGACATAGGCCTTCCACGCATCGAAGCCGACGGTGTGCGTGGCGACGTACTCCTTGTCGTACAGGTCTTCCTTGATCCAGACATAGGCGATCGCCAGCGCGAGCGCGGGCGATGTCGTCGGCTTCGGGCACAGCCATTTGCCGGGAAGGAACTGGGCCGACGAATTGTAGTAGGGATCGATGTGGACGAGCTTGATCCCGAGCTTCTTCAGCCACTGCCGGCGGACGGTGCCTTCCTGCGAACCGTAGGAACCGCTGGTCGTGTCCGGATCGGCGGCCCAGAACACCACCATCTCGCAGTTCTTCAGCAGGTCCTCGACCGTGCCGTAGGTCTCGCATTGGCCGACGCGCAGCGTGTAGCCCCAATGATGCGCCGCGCCCCAATACCAGCCTTCCCAGCTATCGGGGTTGTGGTGCACCGGCGTGTGGCCGACGGCGTTGCGGAAGCGGAACAGGCAGGAAAGGTAATAGCCGACATGGCCCCAGGTATGGTGCGAGCCGTGCGACACCGTCATCGCGCCGGGACCGTAGTCATGCTTCACGCGCTTGATCTCGCTCGCGACGATGTCGAGCGCCTCGTCCCAGCTGATGCGGACATAAGCCGACTTGCCGCGGTTCTGCGGATTGCGCGCGCCCTTGGGATCGAAGTCGACGCGCTTGAGCGGATACAGCAGCCGGTCGGGCGAATAGATGATCGCCTTCGAATTCTGGCCGTGGGGCGCCAGCGTCGTCTTGCGCGGCGGGGTGAATTTCTGTCCGCGCGCTTCGATGGTCCACGGCGGGGGATCGGTTTCGTCGAACGCGATCGGCGTGGTGCGGACGATCTTGCCATCCTTGACATAGACGAAGAGCGGTCCGCCGTTTGCCATGTTGCAGTAGCGCACCGAGCCATCCGCCATCGGCACGCCCATCTTGTAGCCGACCGACTGCATCATCATCAGGGTCTGGGCGAACCAGTTGGTGAGGTCTTCGGCTCCATCGACGGTGAGCTTGAAGTCCTTCTGCGCGTTGACCTGGTTCAGCCAGTTGATCGGCGGCGTCAGCAGTTCGACGCCGAGCAATGCATTCTTGAAGCCCAGGGTGATGTCCGGCTTCTTGTGCAGCCCGGCATGCGAGCGCACCCGCCCGCCGCGGATCTCGAACCAGCGGCCGATATTCTCGTCATGCGCCTTGATCTGCGCGATGAGGTTGCGCTCTTTCAGCCGCATGCGGAACTGCGGGTAGATGATCGCGGCCGCGGTGAGCGTTTGACCGAGCGTCCACAGGATGGCTTTGAAGGCAGTCGGCGCGAGTTGCGTCTTGAGTTTGGTGTACGACAGCCGCTCCTGCAGCTTTTTTACTGCGCTTTCCATTGTTCCTCCCACTGGGGCTTGACCCGCCCGTTTATCGATTATCGCGCGAGCTTCACCCGCGCCGAGCTCGGCCTTGTGACCGTCGATCGCATCATGGCGCGCTCGATCTCGCGCGCGCCCGCGACCGTCAAAGGAGCGAGCCGGCCGATCAAGGTGTCGTCCGCACGGTCGACCGGAAGCACGAAGCTGAGGCTGCCGAGCACCGAGCGCTCGTCATTGAAGATCGGCGCGGCGACGCCGACGCGGCCGGGATCGATTTCGCTGCGGCTGATGCAAAATCCGGCGCGGCGCAAGTCGACCATGTTGCGTCGGAACTCGTTCCAGTCGCAGCCGAGGCCGGCCACGACGATCTCGTCGGCGCTGCGCGCGAACAGCGCTTTCAAATTCCGCGTCGGCAGGTGGGCGAGAATGATGCGCGCCGTCGCGCCGCGGAACAGCGGCATCAGCCGGCCACGCTCATAGCTCACCGGCGACTGCGGCCCCTGCCCCATCACCTGATGCACGCACATCACGCGGTCGTGGAACAGCCGGCACAGCAGGATGACCGAGCCCTCCGCTGCATATTCGATCAAATCCGCCATGACGCTGCGTGCGGCGTTCAGCATCGGATCGCTGATCTGGATTTGCCGGTCCATCTGGATGATCGCCGGCCCGAGCGTATAGCCCGCGCTCGACACCGGGCTGATGAGCCCGACCTTCGTGAGCCGCTGGAAATAGCGATAGCTGGTGGTTGCCGACACGCCGAGCTTGTCGGCCGCGGCTTCAACAGTCCATTCGGGCTGTTCAACCGTGAAGAGCCTGAGCACGGCGAGCAGGCGGTCACCGCTGCTGTCGCCGCGCTCTTCGGTCGTCGTCGAGCGTTTCAACATCCCGTTGTACAATTTCTATTTTTTATCTGTATGCGGTAGAAGCGCATACATTCTGCATTTTTTTATCTCATTTTGGAAATTTTCGCAAGACCATTTAAGCCTGAACCTTTCGGAAAGAAGAAAACTGGCTAGGCAACCTCAGCGGGAATGGCTAGGCTTCCGATGATCTAAAGGCGAGGAGGGAATGCTCGATGCCAGCGCGTCACCACGAAACGATTGTGCTGGACTATGGCGACGCGGGCGCGGCGCGGCCGCTGCTTAAAAGCCTGTCGACGGTTGTCGCCGCCGGGGAGTTTTTGTGGTCGGCCGCCGACGAAGTTCGAACGGTCGAGTGCCTTCAGCGCGTTGAT
>ERZ724526.1300-NODE-1300-length-13123-cov-5.558846_pt1 | contig 13123 bp, 15 predicted proteins | sample MGYA00376059_ERZ724526 | MGnify/ENA primary metagenome ERZ724526 (study PRJEB28724, sample SAMN07190883) | activated sludge metagenome | isolation source: activated sludge of sewage treatment plant in Hong Hong | place: Hong Kong | collected 2016-03-17 ... | reverse complement strand
GCGGGAAGTCTCAGATTCTAAAAACATAGAGGGGGAGAGGGGAGGTCATCATGGCGGATCACGATCACAATTGTTCCGGGCTGGGCGTCTCGATCGCATTTGTGAGTGGAGCCATGCTCGGGGCAATGGCAGCCATCCTGTATGCGCCCCATTCCGGCGAGGAAACCCGCCGGGCGATCAAGGGCTATGCGCGCCGGACGGAAGAGGATGTGTTGGAGAAGGCCAAAGAAATCCGGACGGACATTGCACACACGATGGAAGAGGCCAAGCGATATCTGAAGGAAACAGAAGCCACGATCGCCGCCGCATTGGCCGCTGGAAAGGAAGCGTTCAAGAAGGAGCGGGCAGATCGAGTGTGAGATGGTTGCCGTACGATTTCATGGGCGTGGAGGGCAGGGCGCGAAGACCGCGAGCCGCATTCTTGGGACGGCGGCCTTCATGAGCGGGTATGTCGCGCAGGACTGTCCGATCTATGGCGCAGAACGGAGAGGGGCCCCGGTTGCCGCATTCACCCGTTTCGGTCGAGAACCGATCCGCGAGCGGGGAGCTATCGCCCATCCGGATGTCATCGTGGTGGCTGATGCAACCCTGCTGGACGATGTAGCGGCGCGTGTGTTGGAGGGCGTTGACGATCGGACGGTCCTCTTTGTGAACACGTCGTTGAGTACGGAAGCCCTGCGCGCCCATCTCCCCATACCCCTGCAGGTAACAGCGCGCGACGTGACAGGGATCGCGCTGCAACAGCTGGGGCAGCGCGAGGCGATCAGCGCGTTACTTGGCGCCGTCGCGGCAAGGTTGGTGGGGCTGGATTGGGAGTCCCTTCGATCAGCTATCGGCCGGGAACTGGAAGATCTCGGTCTGCCAGAGCCGGTGATCCAGAGAAATCTCACGGTGGCAAAGCAATGCTATGAGTCGGTCGAGCCGGCTCCATTACACAAGGGCCAGGGCTGGACCGCCGGTACGACGTCGCTTCACAGCCCGGCCTACGAGCCCCCGACGAAGGGTACGGCGAGGATCAGTGGTGCGGGTAATTCGGTGCTGCGCGAGACCGGCGGATGGCGCACGTTCCGGCCGGTGTTGGTCGCAGATAAGTGCAACGGCTGCTGGCTTTGTTTTGCCTATTGCCCGGACGGCGTCATTGCCATGAACCGCGACGATCGGCCTGTTGTGGACTATGCCCATTGCAAAGGCTGCCAAATTTGCATCCATGAATGTCCGACCCATGCATTGGTTGCGGAAAGGGAGCAGGAAGGCGGGGTGGCATGGACAGCCAAATGATGACTGGAAATCTGGCGGCTGCCTGGGGTGCCCGCTTGGCCGACGTAGACTATATTCCGGCATTTCCCATTACCCCGCAAACGGAAATCGTGGAGGCCTTGGCGAAGTGGTGCGAGCGCGGAGAATTGGCTGCCAGATTCGTCAGCATGGATTCCGAGCATTCGATGATGACGGCGGCCGGCGCGGCAGAGGTGACGGGGGCGCGCGTTTTTACGGCTACCTCGAGCCAGGGGTTGCTCCATGCCTTCGAGGTGCTCTATGCCATCTCGGGGTGGCGCGCTCCCCTTGTCCTGGTCAATGTCTCACGGGCCTTGGCTGCGCCTATCACACTGGAAGCGGATCACAATGACGTGCTCGCCGCGCGCGATGCCGGGTTTCTGCAGATTCACGCCGAGACCTGCCAGGAGGTGCTCGACTCGATCCTGATGGCCTATAGGATTGCAGAAGATGAGCGGGTCATGTTGCCCGTCATCGTGAATTTGGATGGATTTACGCTTTCGTTCACGCGTGAGCCGGTCAGCCTGCCCGATCCGGATACGGTGCGACGGTTTCTGCCGCCCTTTCGCCCGTCCCACCTCGGGTTCACGGCCTCATCACCGCATGCCCTTGGTGTGGCGGTGATCGGCGGCACTCCCTACGCCTACTTCAAGCACCAAATGCATCTCGCGGCCCGGAATGCGTTGGAGGTACACAGGGAGACGGCGGACTCGTTTCAGGCACTCTTTGGCCGACGTTACGATGTGGTGGAAGGATATCGCCTCGAAGAGGCGGAGGATGTACTGGTGATGACCAATGCGGGCGCCAGCCAAGGCAAGGCCGCCGTCGATGCAGCCAGGGCGCAGGGCAAACGAGTCGGACTTCTCCGGCTGCGCATGATCCGTCCCTGGCCCGCTGACGCCATCCGGCAGGCGCTGCGTGGCCGGCGGGCGGTGGCCGTCCTGGATCAGAACGTGGCTCCGGGACAGGGCGGGATTCTCTATCAAGAAGTCGCCGCCTGTTTGTACCATGAGGCAGCCAGACCAGGAGCGCTGTGTTCCTTTATCGGCGGACTGGGAGGTCAGCATCTTACGGAAGGGATGTTTCATGCCATCTTCGAACAGACGGCCGAGGCCGGAATGGCCGGAACGGGCTTCGGCCCTGTGTTGCTCTACAGCGCCGAGGAGCACCAGGAAATGACGCGATTGCAGACCGTGGCCGCTGAAAGCGGGAACAGGGGAACGTGACAAGTGGAAGAGAACGAGACCGAGAGACGCCGGAGGTGAGAGGGCATAACGCAACTGGATAGGTTCTGCGGGGGAGCGCCATGTGGCAGCGTGAGACGTTCAAGAAGATCAAGCAGATTCCACGGGAAGAGCATGTGCTCCCCGGGACGGCACTATGCGCCGGCTGCGGCGGGCTGGAAGCCTTGAGGCTCGCGGCGAAGGTGTTGGGGGATCATGTGGTGTATGTGAATGCCGCCGGCTGTTTCACCATGTTGGCGGCCTATCCTTACACGTCCTTCAAGGGGTCCTGGCTGTACACGACCATGGGCTCGGCCCCGGCCGGCGCCCAGGGCATCCGGGATGCCCTGGACATTCTGATTGCCAAGGGCCGGTTGCCGCAGGGCGAAGATGTGAAGGTCGTTGTGCTGGGAGGTGACGGGTCGACCTACGACATGGCGCTCTCGGCAACCTCCGGGGCCATGAATCGCCGGCTCGATTTTTACTACATCTGTTATGACAACGAGGCCTACGGCAACACGGGCATGCAATTGTCTCCGGCCACTCCCTATGCCGCAAGGACGGCGACCTCACCCTGCGGTTTGCAACATCCCGCTGGGACGGCTCAGGAGAAGAAAGACCTGTTCGAGATCTGGCGGGCACATCGACCGCCGTACATCGCAACCGTCGCTCCACGGTATCCGTTGGACCTGGAGGAGAAGTTCGCGCGTGCCGCCGCCTTCACCGGCCCTAAAATGTTTCTGGCCCTGGCTGCCTGTCCGACCGGGTGGCTCTATGATCCCGGAACGACGCCGGAGGTCGCCAGGATGGCCGTGGAGACGGGTCTGTGGCCGCTGAAGGAGGCGATCAAAGGGGTGGTGACCCACACCTATATTCCGAAGCGCAAACCGGTCGAGGCCTACCTGCGGCTGCAGGGACGCTTTCAGCACCTGTTCGAACCGACCGTGCAGACGGACGCCATCCGCCACATCCAGGAACGGGTGGACGCCTATTGGGAACAGGCGATGCAGGAGCAGGCATGAACACAGCGCTCCTTCCTTTGCATGCATGGGTATCCTGCCTGCTGATGATGGGCGTCTTCGCGACAGGCTGCGCCGAGCAGAAGCCGGTGCTCCCGGGAGACGACGTGAGCCCTGTGCACCTGCCCGACGTACGCACGGCCATCCCCCTCGGGGCCGATGCGCGGCAGGAACATCGCGCCGTCATGCTCCAGCATTTGGAAACGATTCAAGCGATCGTGGCGGCCTTGGCGGACGAAGACTACCGCCTCGCGCAAGGACTGACCGAATCGCATCTGGGGTTTTTTATGCATCGATACGCTATGGCCCGGCAAGAGCCGGCTGATTTTCCGCCGGCCTATCACGATCTTGCGATAGCCCATCATGCCGCAGCCGAGAAACTGGCCGATGTGATGCCGACGAAAGATCTGAAGCAGATTCTGCCCGAGTTCAACAATGTGCTCAAAGCCTGTGTCGCCTGTCACTTGGAATACAGGCTCCGTCATTCATAACGAAGGAGAACGGCATGTCCCATGAGAAGATCAGTGTCACGTTTGAACAGGATCATGATCGGCTGGATGCGCTCTTCACCACATTCCAGCAACAGAAACGGAAGGACATGGCCAAGGCGAAAGAAGCGTTCGTCGAATTCAAGTTCGGGCTCCAGCGGCACATCGTGTGGGAGGAAGATGTCTTGTTTCCAAAATGGGAAGAAAACTCCGGCATGGCGGAGGGAGGACCGACGCAGGTCATGCGGACCGAACATCGGATCATCGGCGAGTGCCTGGAAGCCATTCACCAGAAAGTGCAGGCGAACAATCCTGACAGCGATCTGGAGGAACAGCGGCTGGTCGACGTGCTGAAGTCGCACAACATGAAAGAAGAGCGAATTCTCTACCCGTCGATCGATCAGGTCATCACCGATCAGGAGCGGGCGGAGTTATACCAGGCCATGAAGGACATCCCCGAGGAACGATACCGAACCTGTTGCGGGAGCGGACTCGCATGAACCGTCTGGACGCCGTGACACTCTGCAGTCTGTCGGCGCTCCTTGTCCTTGCGGGCTTGCTGCAGAGCGCACATGCGTGGCCTGACGTAGGCGTTACGTCATCTGAAGGACTGCGGCCGCCTGTGCTGAGGATTGCCGATAACGCCGGTACGATGCCCAATCCGCACAGTGATTTAATCTTTCGTGCGACCGGCGCCACCAGGTGCCTGGATTGTCACCGGGCTGGAAAAGAGGGGGCGATCAGTCCGCAAGTACAGGACAACCAACTGGTGCAGGATCTCAAGGCCAAAGCGAAGGGCATCCATGGCCCCGGTCGGTTCGCGGACTGTTTACGTTGCCATGCCGGAGGCAACAAGGGGGTTGAGAAGTACCGACGGTAATCAGCGGGGCATGAAGAACGGATTGCGCAGATGACGGGTGTGCGGTCGCGCCTCCTGGCGGTCATGACGGTGTCGGTCGCTGCGGTGCTGAGCGCGCTCGCGTTCGAGGCGCTGCTCAGTCTGGATACGGTTACGCCATTCGGTCACACAGGGTATGGGCATGGCGTCGGCTGGGCAGGCCTGGCCCTCACCCTGCTGGTGTTCGTCTATCCCATCCGAAAACGGGTCAACCCCTCACACCGATGGCCGCGTGGTTGGTTTCGAGTTCATATGGTGACAGGAGTGCTCGGGCCGCTGCTGATTTTCATTCACTCCGGCGCCCACTATCACGCGATCGTTCCGATTCTCGCGATGGGCTCCATGGTCATCGTGGTGGTCAGCGGCGTGGTCGGCCAGTTGGTGCACGCCTTCAGTCTGCGAGCGCTCAATGAAAATCGGCATGACCTTCTGCATCGAGGACTGTCGGAAAGTGACGTCGACGCGCAGTTGCACGGGATGGCTTCCCAGGAAGAGGTCTTTCGTCTCTGGCAGGCGATTCATGCACCGATGACAGTGATGTTTCTGGCGTTCACCGCCCTGCATGTGGTGGGAGCCTTGTTCTTTGCCGGAATGTCGTGAGCCATGCGCTATCATCCGCTGCCAACAACTGCAGTGCCGGTGGTGGCGCTTGCGACGCTGGTGTTGGTGATGTGGATCGGGTGGGGTACCGTACGGAGTCCCGCGGCCTTCTGGGCCCCGGGGGACCTTAGCCGGTATCATGCGGAGCAAGGCGGGTGTACGCAGTGCCATGAGCCGTTTCGAGGGCCCAGTTCCGCGCGCTGCACAGGCTGCCATAACGAGGGCGATTTCGAAGCTCGTACAACGTCAGCCGTGGCGGGATGGCACCGCCCGCTCGTTGTTCAACGACAAGCCTGTACCGGCTGCCATACAGAGCATCGCGGGATGCTGGCTCAAATTACGGAACAGACACGCCGCAATCCCCATGGGGAATTCGTCTTTCTCGCGACCGGGACGAACTCCTGCACCGCGTGTCATGAGTTCGGTAGCCGAGTCGTCACCACGCCGACGCTGAGACAGAAGCCGGTCGTCCGGCGGTTGTATGACAAAGGGCGCGGGGCCCATCAGCCCGGTCGCATCGCCCAGTGTATGCTCTGTCATAGCGGAGAGTGACTGAATCGAGCCGCCTGCCTGCATGAGTCGCAGCAGGCCCTTCTCACCTGCCAGTCTCAGCTCGTTCCGGCTACTCTGATCCGTGCATCCACGATTCGATAGCCCTGGCCTGGCGGCAAGGCGAAAATGGGATTCAGATCCAGCTCCACAATTTCGGGCACCTCTTCGACCAACCGCGACAGCCTCAGCAGCAGATCCTGGATGGCATCGACATCGCACGGCGGATGGCCGCGATACCCCTGTAGCAGGCGATAGCCCTTGATGCTGCGAATGAGGTCCGCGGCATCCAGTTCGGTCAGCGGCGTGATCCGGAACCGTACATCTCCTAAAATCTCGACATGGATTCCGCCGAGTCCGAAGCCGATCAACGGACCGAACGAGGGATCCTGCACCATGCCGGCCATCACCTCGACTCCGTGCGTGACCATCCCCTGAACCAGTACGCCCTCCATGGCCTCAAGCGTCCGGTCCTGCGCGAGCCGTGAGGCGATCTCGTCGTAGGCACGCCGAACCTCGGTTTTGCTGGAGAGGTTGAGGTGCACGCCGCCGACCTCGGTCTTATGGATCAGCGTATGAGAAGCGAGTTTGACGGCGACAGGAAATCCAATGTCCGCGGCGAGTGCGGCGGCTTCCTCGGCCGTGGTCGCCAGTCCGCCGGGGGGTAGAGCGATACCCATGCCACTGAGCACCGTCCGCGTTTCAGTGACCGTTAACCAGCCGCTTCCCCGGACGGCGAGCGCATTGCGGCAGACGGCTGTGACGGCAGGGATGTCAAGATCGTCAAAGTCGGGCACCATGCCGAGCGGCCGATCGCGCCACTGCATGTAGCCTGTGATCTTGCCCAGGACACGCGCCGGGAGTTCGGGCAGGGGATAGGTGGGAATGGTCTCATGAGGGAGCGAAAAGGTGCGGTCCCGATCCGTTTCCACCATCCACGTTATCGAGACGGGTTTTCGGATCAACTGCGCCCGTGCCGACTCTATCCCCCGCGTAATCCCTTGCGCGATGGGCTCCACGTCGGTGGCCGTCACCGCGATATATAAAATGATCAATGCATCGATATCTTCCGAGGCCAGGAGGGCGACAACGGCCTGCTCGTATTGCTCCGGGGTGGCGGAGGCGATCAGGTCCACGGGGTTATGCAGTGAGGCCGACGCGGGCAGAAACGGCGCGAGCCGAGAAACGGTGCTCTGTGACAATTCGGGCACCTCGAGGCCGGCCGCCTCGCAGGCGTCCGCGCAAAGAATGGCCGGTCCTCCGGCGTTGGTGAGGATTCCGATCCGGCGCCCTTTCGGCAGCGGTTGTTCGGAAAGCCCCGTGGCCAGGGCGAACATTTCTTCCAACGTGTCGGCGCGCACAATGCCGGTCTGCTGAAATAGGGCCTCCACAGCCACATCGTTGGCGGCCAGCGCGGCGGTGTGGGACCCGGCGGCCCGTTTTCCCGACGAGGTCCGTCCCGCTTTGAGTACGACGATCGGTTTGTTCCGGCTGACCCGCCGGGCGATCTGCGCAAATCGCCTGGGATTCCCGAATGATTCGACATACAGCAGGATCACCTTCGTGGCGGCGTCGTGCTCCCAATACTGCAGAAGATCATTGACGGAGACGTCAGCCTTGTTGCCGACACTCACGAAGGTGGACAATCCCAAATGCAATCGTTCGGAGGCGGCGACCAAAGCCAGGCCCAGGGCGCCGCTCTGCGAGGACATGGCAATGGACCCCGCCAGCGGAAAGGTGGAGGTGAAGGTCGCGTTCAACCGTACGGCGGGATCGGTGTTCAAGATGCCGAAGCAGTTTGGGCCAACCATGCGCATGCCATGTTGCCGCACCCTGTCCAGCAAGTGGTCCTGCAACTGCCGCCCTTGCTCTCCGACTTCCGCAAACCCTGCGGTAATGACCACCAGGGCGCGAACGCCGATGGCGGCGCATTCGTCGATGACAGAGAGCACCGCCTCTTTGGGAACGGCGATGATGGCCAGATCGACCGGTCCCGGCACGTTCCGCACCGCGGGAAACGCCTCGACACCGGCAATGGTGCCGGCATGTGGATTGACGGCATAGCAGCGGCCTGCGAACCGGTTGAGACGCAACGCGTCGAGCAGCCGGTAGCCGATGCTCCCGGGCGTGCGCGAGGCGCCGATGACCGCGACCCCGCGGGGATGAAACAACGGATGCAAGGAGGCGATGGTGGCGACTCGCTCGCGCCATTCGGACTGCCGCACGCTCTGGTCGGTCGGGGTGAGCGACAGCTCGACTTCCATGTCTCCGCCTTCGAGATGTTCCTTCATGGTGAAACCGGATGTGGCAAACACTTCGCGCATTGCCAGATTGTCCGCATGGGTGATGGCCCACAGTTTCGTGAAGCCCTGTCTGATGGCCAGCAGTGCCAGCCGCTCGAGCAGAATGGTCCCTAGCCCATGTCCATGGAGCTGGTCATCCACTGCCATCGCCACTTCCGCCTCATGTGGAGCCCGCGCATGGTAAGAACCGGATGCGATGATCCGGAGGGCATCGTCCTGCCGGCGCAGCACGATCACCGTCAGGCTACGTTCAGGATGCGAAGGATCGCAGAGTGAGCGAATGGCCTCTGCGGGCGGAGCCGACTCGGAGAAGAACCGATGGCGTGTCGCGGCGGGGGACAGCCGTTCGACGAAGCGTTGCAACTCTACCGCGTCGGCGGGTTGCGCAACGCGCAGCAGGGCCGCTGTCCCATCGCTCAGGATGGTGTGGGCTGCATCAGGACCGTCATCCCGTACCGGCGGAATGTGGCGGGGCAGAAGACGTTGCATGCCATTACCTCGATAGTAGGCTCGGTTTCACCACCAGCATCAGCCCCAGTGCGATCATGACCGCGCCGCTGATGAGTTTCAACCACCGGCCTTCGCGCTCCTCCAATCTGCGGCGCCCTAAGGTGATGACCGCTAACGTGACCATCAGCGCATCATCGGCGATGTAGGCGAGATTATACAATCCGAGGTAGGCGTAATAGTGCCACACGGGCAGCTGGTACGTGGTCAGTACATGGGTGTAGAGCGCGGGAAATCCGGCCGTGCACAGTAACTCGATGATATTGACTAGGCCCGCCAGCACGATCACACCGATCAGGGCTCCCGTGCGCTGTTCCGCGTGAACGATGCGACGAATGTGCGCGTAGAGGCTCGGCTTGGCTGACTTCGGAATGCTGAAGGAGAGCCCCTGTTGGAAGGCGAAAAAGTCCTTCACGTTCACCGCGCCGATCCCTATCGCCACTGTGCCCAAAAGAATCTGGACGGTGTGGGACAGGCCGATCAGTAGAAATAGATTCAGCCAGGCTGCCATGAAGGCAAAGTAGATGAGCCCGCTCATCAATACGAAGGTGCCGGAGATGAGCGCCATGGCGAATCGGTCGTGAAGCGTGACCAGCAGCGACAGGAGAAACAGAAGCACCCACATGGCGCAGGGGTTGAAGCCGTCGAGCAGGCCGATGGCCAATGTGAACAGTGGAAGACCCAATTCCCTCGCGGTGACCGGGCCTATCCACGGAAGTACGATGCTGTCCGGCTCAGTCGTAAGCGCACTTGTCGTGGTGCAGTCCGGCTGGACTGGTCGGCAGGCAGTAAACGGTTCGACGGGGGGCCTGTTGGCGAGGCGGTCGAGCATGGCAAGGACACGAGCGCCCGTCGTGCGATCGTCCTGGTATCCGACGATCAATTGTCCATTCACAGAGAACGCCGGCACTCCGACCACCGGAAGACCCTGGGCCTGTGCGAGGCTATCCAGACGCGCCGCCGCATCCCGGTCCAGATCGAGGTCATGGAACAGGATGCGCAGTTCCGGACGGGCTCGCTGAAGTTCTTGGAGGAAGCGCTTAGCGGCTTCGCAATGCGGGCAGCCGGCCCGGACGAACACCTCCAGCTCGGGAGCCGGCTCCGATGCCGTGCCCAATCCTGGAGCGATGCACAGGCACAGGACTATCAGGAGCAGACCGGTGCGCAAGCCTCCAGGTGAAGACACTGCCGCCTCATGTCCCCTTCGCTAGCTGACGAAATCCGGCGTGGCGACGGAGCGGATATAGGACAAGACGTCCAGCATTTGCTGATCCGTCAGTTTCCCGCGGTAGCCGTGCATGGGGCTGAATAACGCGCCGTTTGCGATGGTGATCAACAATTCCCAATCGGTCTTGGCGCGCGAGTTCACCGATTGAAAATTGGCCGGGCGGACGATGAGATACTGACCCTCCGGCCCATTGCCGTCCAACTTTTCGCCATGGCATCGCAGGCAATTTTTTTCGTAGATGGCCTGTCCGTCGCGCGGATTGCCCCGGTTGGTCTGTCCGGCGGCCCAGGAACTTCCGAGAATCACAAGGCTGAGGGCACAGAGAATGCTGAACGTTTTCATGCGCTGGCTCCTTTATGGTTCAACGTTTCGCCACCGGACGGCCATCACCTTATCGTACCAGTAACACGGGACAAGGAACTTGGTGCAAGAGCGCATGGGAAATGCTCCCCAGGAGGAAACGTTCCAGTCGCTTCCTCCCGTGAGACCCGATGATCAACAGGTCGGACGACCGGGCGCGCTCTGTCAAAATATCAGTCGGGTCGCCCACGGCCACTTGTGTGCCGACCGAGTACCGATGATTCATGACAGCGGCTGCGAGATTCTTCACCAAGTCCTCAGCCGATCGTACGGCGATACCGGTCCAGTCCTGGAGAGGAAACAGGTTGAACGGATCCGTGGCCGGGATTGGCCGCACGACGCTCACGATCGTAAGATCGACAGGATTTTTGAAGGGATGCGCGAGCAGCCAGGCTTTGATGCGCTCGGCGTCCTCATGGCCTTCGATCGCCACCGTCACTCGCTTGACCGGGCCCTCGCGTTCCTTCACGATCAAGGTCGTACAATCCGCGTGCAGCGCGACACGGTGCGATACGCTCCCCAGGACGAATTCCCCGACGCGGCTTCTGCCACGCCCTCCGATCACGATCAGCTCCGCCCGCATGTCTCGCGCCTTGTCGAGAATCAGCGACGCCGGTTTGGCGAATTCGCAGACGCGCGTGGTTGACACGCCTTGGGAGGGCAGGAGCGTGGAGGTATGATCCAACAATTGTTGACCAGCCGCTTCCATGGCCTTGCGGAACTCGTCGTAGCCTTGCATGTTGCTCACTTCCGCGACGATCGGATATTGAAACATGCCCAGATCGATGCCATGTACGAGGACGACCTCCTGCAGATCGTACAGGTACGAGACTTCTCGAACGGCTGCGAACGCCTGTTCCGACCAATCGAGTGCGATCAGGACGCGCATAGGACTCCTTTCACTAGCCCGCATGGTTCATGAGCACTGCTGCTGCACTCGCCGAGTCACTGCTGCGACGGGCCTTTGGCTGCTTGGCTCGCCCCTCTGGTTCTCAGCGTACTCCAAGCGTACCCCCAGCCTCTTCCGTTTCCGCGCCCCTCCTCGCAACGTGACTCGGCGATGTCTCGATGCATCGTCATGACCATGCGGGCTAAAACAACGGATGCGGTGACGTGCCGAAGGGCATGAATCGCGGTGAATCGCCGACATTGCCCCGGATGCGCCACTGTCCGTCTTCCCAAGTCATGTAGTGCACTTCCTCATACCAGCTGTCGATCGGCACGCGCAGCCCTCCGGTTTTGGAGAGGCCTGTCAGGCTGCCCGTGCAGGTGACCTCAATGATGGTTTTTGATCCAGAGCCGATCTTGCTCATGCGGGAGAAGTGATGGACATCGGCGAGATCCTGAAATTCATCCAGCAAATCCACCCAGACTTTGCGCATGTCTTTCTTGTGCAATCCGTGATAGTCGTACTGCTCCGAATACAACGCCATCACGCCATCGACATGGCGCCCCCGAAGCGCCTCTTCCGCCTGCTGAAACGTTTTCAGCACGGCGGTTGTCGTCGCCTGGTCCAGATCCGCTGCCGCGCCAGGCAACAGTCTTACTTCGGCGTTGGCCATCGGCAGCAGCGCCGCCATCACGAGAACTCCTCCGGTGAAAACCCCGCTCCATCGAATCCGTCTCCGCCGCTGTTCGCCCATGGATCCCTCGCTTCGATTTGTCCAATTGCCGATGGCCTGCGCACCCTCCTACTTCTCGTTTTCAGCCAGTCCAGATAATGCGGATAAAATCCTCGTCCTGGTCGTACTGAATATCCAGTTCGCCATGGTGCGCATGCTTCAGCGCCTCGCCGATGCGCCGGGGTAGGTGTGAATCGGTCGTGAGGATGACGAGATCCCCAGCCCTGTCTTCAATAGTCATAATACGAGCCAGGGGGTGGGCCTGCTTTTCCTGTGCCTCGGTATTGCGGATGATGCCCATCACCTGATCCCGATGCTGCGTCTTGTATGGCCCTTTCACCGTCAAGAAACCCTTGGGATTCTTATCCTCGATGCGGAGGCATGCGGGACAGGTGATCTGCTCGGCGCCTGCGGGTTTGGCTTCCCATGTCCAGCGGCCTTTATGGTACAAGGCCCCGCAAGTCTTGCAGACGGTGGGCTCCTTCAATTTGCCCGGCATCTTGTATGAATCGTGCTTATATTCCTCGACGAAGCGATCGCGGCGCGCACTGTGGCCGCCTTCGGGTTGCTTATTCATCGCGTGACATCCTTTTCTTCGCTGGTAGGCCAGTCATTGAGACACATCCTCGCCTGACGATCTGGACATGTATGCTTCCTCGGCCAAGTTGAGATATTGCAGTACTTCACGATCTTCGACCTGCTCGAAATCCCGATAAAAATTGCCCACGGCATAAAAGGGTTCCGGCACGCGGAGTACCACCAGTTGGTCGACGAGCCTGCGAGCTTCCTCGATTGTGCTGCGCGGGCCGACGGGGACGGCGCCGATGATGCGCCGCGGGTGAGCCTGGCGCACGGTCGCCACGGACGCAAAGAAGGTGGCGCCGGTTGCCAGGCCGTCGTCCACGATAATGACGGTCCGGTCTTTCAAGTGTGGAAAGGGCCGCCCCTGCCGATACAAGGCGACCCGCCGCGATACCTCCTTCTGCTGCACCTGGACGGCAGTAGCGAGATCGCGGTCCGAAAGGGAGAGGCCCGATAGAGCCTCCTTATT
>ERZ724526.1294-NODE-1294-length-13144-cov-5.449614_pt1 | contig 13144 bp, 9 predicted proteins | sample MGYA00376059_ERZ724526 | MGnify/ENA primary metagenome ERZ724526 (study PRJEB28724, sample SAMN07190883) | activated sludge metagenome | isolation source: activated sludge of sewage treatment plant in Hong Hong | place: Hong Kong | collected 2016-03-17 ... | reverse complement strand
CTCGGTATCCGCGAGCTGGCCGGAATTGTCGGTCGCAGCCGGATCGCCATCGGCGTCGACACCGGCCTTGCCCACCTCGCAACCGCTCTGAAAATACCCACGCTTGCGCTCTACACGGCAACGGATCCCGCCCTGACCGGAGTACTCGGCAGCGCCTGGTTCCGCAACCTCGGCGGCAAGAATGCGCCACCGTCCGCGGCCGACGTACTTGCGCTGGCCGACGAGGCACTGCAAGCCTGATGGCCCGCCTGCTCTACACCGTACTTTTCTATGCCGCCCAGCCGCTGGTCTGGGTACGCCTGCTGTGGCGCGGAAGAAAGCAGGCGGAATACCGGCATCATGTCGGCGAGCGCTATGGTTTCTATTCACCGGCACCCGCCGCCCCCATCCTCTGGCTGCACGCCGTTTCGGTCGGCGAAACCCGCGCGGCCGAACCGCTGATCGCGGCCTTGCTGGCGCACCATCCGGATCATGTGCTGCTGCTCACCCACATGACCCCGACCGGTCGGGAAACCGGCCGCATGTACGTGGAACGCTACCCGGGACGCGTCGTTCAGGCCTACCTGCCCTACGACCTGCCGGGTGCCGCCCGCCGCTTTCTCGGGCATTTCCGTCCACGCATCGGCCTCTTCATGGAAACCGAGCTGTGGCCGAACCTGATCGCAGCCGCAGGTTCGGCCGGCATACCGGCAGCACTGGTCAACGGACGCCTGTCAGCCAGATCGCAGCGCGGCTACCAACGGCTGGGGGCGCTGATCCGGCCGGCACTGCAAAGCCTCGCGCTCGTCGCGGCGCAGACGGCCGCGGACGCAAGCCGCCTCGCTTCCGTCGGGGCCTGCAGTCCGCATGTCACCGGCAACCTCAAGTTCGATGTCACGCCCGACCCGGCCAGGCTCGCACAGGGCCACAACTGGCGGGCCGAGATCGGTGCCCGCCCGATCTGGCTCGCAGCCAGCACGCGTAACGGCGAGGAAGCACTGATCTTCGACGTAGCGGCCGGGCTCGCTGTAGCGAAACTGCTGCTAATCGTCGTACCCCGCCATCCGCAGCGCTTCGATGAGGTCGCGGCACTGGCGCGTGCGCGCGGACTGCGCCTGAAGCGCCGCAGCGAGGGCGAACTGCCGGATACGGAAACGCAGGTCTGGCTCGGCGACAGCATGGGGGAAATGGCGGCCTACTACGCCGCCAGCGATCTCGCGCTGATCGGCGGTTCGTTGCTGCCGTTCGGCGGACAGAATCTGATCGAGGCCGCCGCCTGCGGCTGCCCGGTACTGGTCGGGCCGCACACCTTCAACTTTGCGCAGGCTGCGGACGACGCAATAGCCTGCGATGCGGCACGGCGCATCACCGATGCCCGGCAACTCGCCGACGTCGTCACCCATCTGCTGACGACCCCCGAAGACCGGATCAACATGAAAGAAAAAGCCATCGCCTTCAGCCAGGCGCATCAGGGCGCCACAGCACGGACGATGGCTTTGCTCGAACCGCTGCTGTCGAAGCAGCGATCGCCGACTACTGCTGCAGCAGTGCGTTGATCTTGGCCAGGTCGGTCTCTTCCAGCGTCCCGACCGCCGCCTTCAGTTTCAGCTGCGACAGCAGCGTATCGTGGAAGGCGCGTGCCAGGTCACGACGGGTGACGTAGAGCTGTTGCTCGGCGTTCAGAACGTCGATATTGATCCGCACCCCGACCTCGTAGCCGAGTCGATTCGACTCGAGCGAGCTCTGGCTCGACACCAGCGCCGCACGCAGCGCCGTCACCTGCGCAGTACCGTTGCTGACACCCAGATAGGCCTGCCGCGCAGCCTGCGCCGCATTGCGGCGCGCAGCCTCCAGTTGCTGGCTGGCCGCTTCGCGGTTCGCCACCGCCTCGCGCGTCTTGGAATTGACGTAGCCGCCCTGGAAGAGCGGGATGTTCAACTGCAGCGCAGCGGTTGTCGAGTTCGTCTCGAAACCCGGCGCCGCACCGCCACCGCTGGTCGGCAGCAAAGCCGACTGCGCCGCATTGCCGCGCGTGACCACGGCATCGAGCGTCGGGTAATGGCCGGCGCGGTTGCGCGAGACCTCCTTGTCGGCAATTTCCAGCGCCAGCTGCTGCAACTGGACCGAGATGGCGTCCTTCTCGGCGGCCTCGAGCCACGGCTTCAACGCCGGCGGCTGTGGCTGCTCAAGCTCGACCTTCTCGCGCACCATCGCCAGCTGACCCGGATCGCGCCCGACGATCACCTCGAGCGCACGCCGCTTGATCTCCAACTCGCTGTCGGCGGCGATCTCCTGCGCGGTCGCGAGGTCGTAACGGGACTGCGCTTCGTGCGTATCGACGATGGTCGCCGTTCCCACCTCGAAGTTCTTCTTCGCCTGTTCCAGCTGCTGCGCAATGGCTTTCTTTTGTGCCTGCAGCGACGCCAGGTTGACCTCGGCCAGCAGCACGTCGAAATAGGCCGTCGCCACGCGCAGGATCATGTCCTGCCTGGCTTGCGCGAACTGGGCTTCGGCCTGCGCCGCCTGCATCTTGCCCTGCTGGTAACTGACGATGTTCTGCCAGCGGAAAAGCGGCTGGGTCAGCGTCGCCGTATAGCCGTTGCTGTTGTACTTCGCGTTCGCCTTCGGCAGGTTGGAACCGCGCAATTCGCGATCGACGTCATTCCACTGCGTGTTGGCGCTGACACCGAGCGTCGGCAGCAAGCCCGACAGTCCCTGCGCCTCCTTCTCCCGGCCGGCATCCTGCTGGTAACGCGCCGCCAGGAACTGCGGATCGTTGTCCAGCGCCATTCGGTAGACCTGCAGCAGGTCGGTCGCGCCGACCGTTCCGGAAAGGCAGGCCGCAGCGACAAGGAGGCTCAGTTTTTTCATCGTGGTTCCGGCAGTCTCTAGAAAGTGAACTGTTCTCCGGCAGCGGCATTGCGCAGGGCGGGGGCCGCCGTTTCGAACAGGTTGATGGTATTGAAGGTCATTTCGCCGGTGCGCGTCACCAGCTGGGCCGACATCACCGGCAGCGTGCCGACGATGGCAACCAGGCGGCCACCGACCTTGAGCTGTTGCAGCAGGACATCGGGCAGGACCGGCACCGAGCCGGACAGCACGATCGCGTCATAGGGCGCCTTGGCGGACCAGCCCTTGAGGCCATCCGCCTGCTCGACCGCGACGTTGGCGATACCGGCGCGGGAGAGGTTGGCACGCGCCATGGCCACGAGTGCCGGCTCGATTTCGAGGCTGGTCACGAACTCGGCGCGCGCTGCCAGCAGAGCCGCCATATAGCCGCTGCCGGCACCGATCTCGAGCACGCGATCCGTGCTCTTCAGCCCCAGTTCCTGAAGCAGGCGCGCTTCCATCTTCGGCTCCAGCATCGCGGCGCCGCTGCCCAGCGGGAGGCAGACATCGGCGAACGCCAGCAGCTTCTGCTCGGCCGGCACGAACTCCTCGCGCTTCACTTCGGACAGCAGGTCAAGCACGACCGGATCCAGCACCTCCCAAGGGCGGATCTGCTGCTCGATCATGTTGAAGCGTGCCTGTTCCATATCCATATTCATCGCTAACCCCCGTCACTCGATAATATTAGTAATCGCTAATACATATTGCCGCAGAAGCGGGGATTATACCTGCTGGGCAGGCCGCCTTGTTTCCGGGGTCACCCGGTACCAGGCGGCATAGAGTGCCGGCAGGAAAAGCAGCGTCAGCGCCGTCGCGACGATCAGCCCACCCATGATGGCCACCGCCATCGGCCCCCAGAAGACGCTGCGCGTCAGCGGGATCATCGCCAGAATGGCGGCTGCGGCGGTCAGCATGATCGGGCGGAAGCGGCGCACGGTGGAACCGACGATGGCCTCCCAGGTCGGCTTCCCGGCCTTCTCGTCCTGCTCGATCTGGTCGACGAGGATCACCGAGTTGCGCATGATCATGCCCGACAGCGCGATGACACCCAGGTTGGCAACGAAGCCGAACGGCACGTTGAATACGAGCAGCGCCATCGCGACACCGATCAACCCGAGCGGCGCCGTCAGCAGTACCAGCAAGGTACGGCTCATGCTCTGCAGCTGCATCATCAGCAGCGTCACAACCGCCACCAGCATGATCGGCATCACCGCCTTGATCGAGTTTTCGCCTTTTGCGGACTCCTCGGTCGCGCCGCCGACCTCGATGCGGAAGCCCGCCGGCAGCCGGGCACGGAGCTCATCGAAGCGCGGATTGATCTGTGCCGTCACCACCGGCGCCTGCATGCCGCCCTGAATGTCGGCCTGCACCGTCACGGTCGGCAGGCGGTTGCGTCGCCAGATCTGGCCCTGCTCGAGCTCGTAGTGGATCTTCGCCAGCTGCGCCAGCGGCACATGCTTGCCACTCGCGGTCGGCACGTTGATGCCGGCGAGGCCATCGAGGCTGCGCCGCTCGTCGGGGCGCGCACGCACCACCACGTCGACCAGTTGGTCACCCTCGCGCAACTGGGTGACCGACGTGCCGACCAGCAGCGTATTCAACGCGAACGAGATGTCCTGGACGCTGACGCCCAAGGCGCGCGCCCGTTCCTGGTCGATCTCCAGCCGGACCGCCTTCGCCATTTCGTGCCAGTCGAAACTGACATCGGCAATGTTGGGGTGAGCGCGCATGATCTCGGCCATTTCTTCGGCCGCGCGGCGCAGTGTCGGCAGGTCCTCTCCGGAAACGCGGAACTGCACCGGGAAACCGACCGGCGGGCCATTCTCGAGGCGCAGGACGCGCGCCCGGACGTCGCTCCACTCCCCGCTTTCGGCCGCGAAAGCCGCTTCCAGGCGCTGTTTGAGATCCTCGCGGGCCTCGATCCCATGGGTCGTGATGACCAGCTGCGCAAAATTGTCGAAGAACAGCTTCAGGTCGAGCGGCAGATAGAAACGGGGGCTGCCGCTGCCGACGTAGCTCGCCGTGTATTTGACCGAGCGCGCCATCGCCTCGTCCCTGGCGATCATGGCTTCGACACGCTTCGTCACTGCTTCGCTGGCCTTCAGCGAAGCCCCCTGCGGCAGCCAGAGATCCACCAGCAGTTCCGGGCGGCTCGACGCCGGAAAAAACTGCTTCTGCACCCCGCCGTTGAACGCGACCAGTGCCAGGACGAAGGCACCCAGCGTGGCACCGATGACCAGCCAGCGACGCCGCACGCACCACTCGACGATACGGCGGAAGCGGCGATAGAAACCCGTCTCGTAGATATCCTGGTGCGCCTGATGCTTGGCCGCCAGCTTGGCTGGGTCGAGCAGCTTGTAGCCGAGGTAGGGTGTAAACACGACGGCCACCCCCCAGGACACCAGCAGTGCGATCGTCACCACCGCGAAGATCGAGAAGGTGTACTCGCCGGCCCCCGACTTCGCGAAGCCGACCGGCATGAAGCCGGCCGCCGTAATCAGCGTGCCGGTCAGCATCGGGAAGGCCGTCGACGTGTAGGCGAAGGTTGCCGCCCGGAAACGGTCCCAGCCCTGCTCCATCTTCACCACCATCATCTCTACGGCAATGATCGCATCGTCGACCAGAAGGCCGAGCGCGATGACGAGTGCACCCAGTGAGATGCGCTGCAGGTCGATGCCGAAGACGAGCATCAGCAGGAAGGTCACCGCCAGCACCAGCGGAATGGATAGCGCGACGACCGTGCCGGTGCGCAGGCCGAGGCTGAGGAAGGAGACCGCGAGCACGATCGCGATCGCTTCGCCCAGCGAGGAAACGAAGAGCCGGATCGATTGCTGCACGATGTCCGGCTGATCGGCGACGACATGGACGTCGATGCCCGTCGGCAGGTCGGCCTCCAGCCGCTTCATTTCAGCGCGCAGACGCTCGCCGAGGCGGATCACGTCACCGCCCTTGTTCATGGCCACGGCGATGCCGACGGCTTCCTTGCCCTGTACCCGCATGCTCGGCGCCGCCGGCTCGATGAAACCGCGCCGCACGTGGGCGATGTCGCCGAGCCGATAGCTGCGCCCGTTGGCCATGATCGGCGTGTTGCGCACGCTGTCGACGGACTGCAGGTCGCCTGACAGGCGCAGGCGGATGCGGTCGCTCGCCGTCTCGAAGAAGCCGGCGGGCGCCATCGCGTTCTGGCGTGCCAGCGAATCGGCGATGACCTGCGCCGTCAGCCCCTGCGAAGCGAGCTTGGCGTGGGAGATCTCGACGTAAATGCGCTCGTCCTGAACGCCGATCAGGTCGACCTTCTTCACGTCATCGACGGCGCGCAGCTCGCGCGCGACATCGTCAGCGTGGCGGCGCAAGGCCCCGGCGTCGAAGCCGTCGCCCGTCAGCGCATAGATCGTGACGAAGGTGTCGCCGAACTCGTCGTTCATGAACGGTCCCTGCACGCCGGCCGGCAGGGTATGACGGATGTCGCCGACCTTCTTGCGCACCTCGTACCAGGCGTTAGGTACTTCCTTTTTCGGCGTGTAGTCCTTGAGGATGACGAAAAGCAGCGACTCGCCGGAGCGCGAACTCGAACGGATGACGTCGACCCATGGCGCTTCCTGCAGCTTCTTTTCCAGTCGCTCGGTCACCTGCTCCTCGACCTCGCGCGCCGTCGCGCCCGGCCACAAGGTGCGCACGACCATTGCCTTGAACGTGAAATCCGGATCCTCGGCACGCCCCAGCTTGAAGTAGGAGAGCACCCCGGCGGCCATCAGCACGATCATCAGGTAGAGGACCATCGAGCGATGCCGCAGCGCCCACTCGGAAAGATTGAGGTGCCTCATTGCGTCACGGCTGGCGTCGTTGCGCGGGCGGCGATCGGTGCGGGCATGGCGTCGCTGGCGCGCTCGGCGACCCGGATTTTCTGTCCGGCCGCCAGTTTGTGCACACCGGCGACGACGATCCGCTCACCGGGCCGCAAGCCGGCGGAAACCGTGGCGGCCTCGTCGGAGTAACGCCCGATCTCGATCGCGCGCAGGCGAAGCGTGGCGGCGTCGTCCACGAGCCATACTGCGGGCTTTCCGTCGGTCTGGAACAGCGCGCTGAGCGGTATCGTTACCGCCTTCGCGTCATCGGCATTCGTGAATCGCACCGAGGCACTCATCCCGAACACCACACGCGGATCGGCATCGAGGATCGCCACGCGCGCCGCATAGGTCCGCGTCTGCGGATCGGCCATCGCGGCGATCTCACGCAGACGACCGCGATACGTCGTACCTTCTTCGGCCCACAGCGTGACTTCGGCGTCGTTCGCCTTGCGCGCCTCGTTAAGACGGCTTTCCGGAATCGCGATGGCGACCTCGAGCGTATCCTGGCGCGCGATGCGGAAGATCGGTTGCCCGGCACTGACAACCTGTCCGACCTCGGCCATGACCTGCCCGACGACCCCCGGCTGGTCTGCCTTCAGCACGGTGTAGGCCGACTGGTTGCGCGACAGGTCGGCCTGCGCCGCTGCGGCCTTGAGACTGGTCTCCCGACTGTCGAGGGCGGCCTGGCTGACGAAGTTCTTCGCCTTCAATTCCCTAAATCGTGCGGCGTCGGCCTCGGCCAGCTGTCGTTGGGCATCGGCGGCACCGGCGCTCAAGGCCGTGTCCACCGGATCGAGTCGCGCCAGCACCTGCCCCGGCCGGACCACGGCACCGGCGTCGATCAGTCTTTCGCTGACCTTGCCGGCGATGCGGAAGCCGAGCGACTGTTCGACACGCGAACGAACCTCGCCCGCATAGACGGTCGCGCCCTGCATTTCCGTGGCGCCGACCACCATCGTCAGCACCGGGCGCAGCGGTTCTGCCTTCGGTGCCTCACGGCCGCAACCGGCGAACAGCACCATGGCGACTGCCAGCGCTGCGCCAAGTAGACGTCTCTGGCGGCTCATTGCGCGTGCTCCTTGCGCAGCAGTCCATTGACGAGCAGATCGACGTGTGTTTGCAGAAATGCTGCCGGCTCGATGTCGTTGCCGCAGAAGCAGAACGAATAGCGCCAGATGACCAGCATGAGCAGCGGCGCGATCGCAACATCGATGCACGACTCGACGTCCATCGTGCGGAATTCGCCGGTCGCGATACCACGATTGAGTGCTGCACGCAGCAGCGAGCGGCCGCGGACGATGACATGGTCGTGGTAGTACTGCGCCACATCGGGAAAATTGCGCGACTCGGAGATGATGAGTTTCACGACGCCACCAAGATGGGTGTTGCCGATCTGCTGCCACCAGCCATTCAGGAGCGCCTGCAGAAGGCCGGCCGACGGCCCCTGATATTCCGCCAGTTGCTGCTCGGCGGCGGCCAGCGCCGGCACGATGCCTTCTTCGATGACCGCCTTGAACAGGGCCTCCTTGCTGTCGAAGTAGAGATAGAGCGTACCCTTCGAGACGCCGGCGCGGGCGGCGACGTCGTCGAGACGTGTAGCGGCGAACCCCTTCTCGACGAAGAGATCGAGCGCCGCCGCCGTCAGCTCGGACGGGCGGGCATCCTTGCGACGCCGGCGCGGCGTTGGCGCAACGGCTGGCGTTTCGCCGTCCTTCGGCAAGGAAACGGGGGTTTCGACGGAGGATTGAACAACCATGGGGGCAACCTCTAGGCAATTTACTGACCAGTCAGTCAGTAAATTTATCAGAGATTGAACCAATGTCAATCCGCTCATGAAAGTAGGCCCTGCGACAAGGATGCCGCAGGGCCCGTCACGACGTCACCGGTCTCAGCGCGCTGTCTGCACGAACTGCTGGCGCTGCAGGCTCAGTGTCAGCGGATCGATCGTCGCCGTCTGCGTGCCGTCGGCCGCGATCAGCAGCGGCCGGCCGGAGGCATCCAGCGCGAGGCGCTCGGTACCGCTGCCCACCGCCGGAATGCGGCGGATCAGCGAAAAGCGTTGCGCATCATGCAGATAGACCGCGCCATCTCCCAGCACCCAGATGCGGTTGGCCGCCGGGTCGAGGGCGATGTCACGCACCGCCCCGCGCCCGGGCGCGTGCAACTCGCCAACCAGCTGGGGCGCCGAACGCGTATGAAAGATGCGGACAGCCCCGACCCGATTGTCGCCAACGAACAGCATCTGGCGATCCACCCATTTTGCCTCGACGCGCTTGATCGCAGCGGCCGGATCGGCGGGCTGGCAGGCAGCGAGGAAAATCGCAAGCGCGGCGCCCGTCAGCGCCGATTGCAGGAGGGTGGTGCCGGTGGCGGCAGTCATGTCGGTCTCCTTTCGGGAAGTGGCCGCCGTCCCCGGCGGCCGTTGATCGAGACCTGACAATACCGAACACTTTATACGCTCCACATGTACAATTCGTTCAATACGGACACACACTGTACCGGCAACAGCAGCAGTACAGTATTCACCAAACGGACAGACGGAGAGACACCATGCTCCAGCTCAGCCTGAACAGCGACTCGTCGCTGCCGCTGGTCGACCAGATCGTTGGCGGCATTCGCAGCCACATCGACGACCGATTGCTGCGCGCCGGCATGCGCCTGCCGCCGATCCGCGGCTTCGCCGAACAGCACGCCGTCAGCCGCTTCACGGTCGTCGAAGCCTACGACCGCTTGGTCGCCCTCGGCTACGTAACCTCGCGCCGCGGCTCCGGTTTCTACGTTGCCGGACATCGACAGGCACCCAAGGTCGAGATGAAGAGCGGCGAACTCGAGCGCGCCTTCGACAACGCCGGCGTCATGTACCAGAGCCTGGAGGATGCACCGGAGCGACTGAAGGCCGGCGTCGGCTGGCTGCCGCCGGAATGGATGGACGAGGAAGGCGTGCGCCGCAATGTGCGCACCCTCTCGCGCCGCCCGGACGTGCACGCCACCAGCTACGGTACGGCACTCGGCTATCGCCCGCTACGCGAACAATTGCGCGTCAAGCTCACGGATTTCGGCATCGCCACGACGCCCGACCAGATCATCCTGACGCACGGCGCCACGCAGGCGCTGGACATCGTCACACGAACGCTGATCCAGCCGGGCGACTGTGTCTTCGTCGACGACCCCGGTTACTGGAACCTGTTCGCCAACCTGCGACTCTACGGCGCCAACCTCGTCGGCGTGCCGCGCGGCGACGACGGCCCCGATCCGGAAGCACTGGAAGCGCTGCTGCGGGAGCACAAGCCGAAGGCCTTCTACACGCATTCGGTGCTGCACAATCCGACCTCGGGCAACCTCTCGCCGGCCACCGCCTTCCGTGTGCTGCAACTCGCAGAAAAGCATGATTTCCTGATCGTCGAGGACGACGCCTACGGCGATTTTCATCCGGGCCCGGCGACACGCCTCGCCCAGCTCGACCAGCTCGACCGGGTCGTCTATGTCGGCAGCTTCGCCAAGACGCTGTCAGCCGACCTGCGTGTCGGCTTCATCGCCTGCAACCCCGATCTGCGCGCACGCTTCTCTGACGTCAAGATCGTTTCCTGCGTCTCGACCTCGGAATTCGCCGAACGCATGGTCTACCTGATGCTGACGGAAGGGCACTATCGCAAGCTGATCGAGCGCCTGCAGGGCCGGCTGGCCGACGCCACCGCACGTACGCTGCGCATGCTGGAGCGCGCCGGGCTGGCGCCGCACGGGGAGCCGAAAGGGGGAATGTTCGTCTGGGCGGAAGTGCCAGGCATCGGCGATGCCGCGCGCCTGGCCAGCGACGCTGCAGCACAGGGCATCATGCTCGCACCGGGCGCAATTTTCCGCCCGCAGCAGCAGCCCTCGCCCTTCCTGCGCTTCAACGCCGCCTATGCGCTCGACAAACGGCTGGAGCGCTATCTCGCTGAAGCGCTGCCGCGCATCGTCGGCAGCTGATTGCCGGTCAGCGCGATTCCTTGATCAGGCGGCCAAAGGTCGGCTGGATGGGCCGCGCGTTGTTGCGGTAGAGGCGCGCGAAGGTGGCGATCTGCTCGGCCGACACCTGCACCGGCTGCCGCATCACCAGCCACAACACATCTTCGGTGCACGGCGGCGTGGTCAGCGACCCCATATAGGAGAAGTAGCCGCGGTCAGCCGGCAGAAAGGCGCCGGGATCGATCAGCGTCGAGGGTGGCGCGACATCCTGGTTCTTTTCGAGAGGGATGTGATTCCACACGGTCTGGATGAACGAATTCTCCACCCCGGCCTCCATCAGCACGGCGACGACGGCGAGCCGGCCTTCTTCCGACTTGTGTACAAAATGCACCACCATGTCGAAACCACGGCCGTTGACGCGCTCCTCCGACGGGCGATGGAAATGGAACTGGATCAGCTCGTAACGCTTGCCGAGCAGGGAAATGCTGCTACCGCCGACATAGGCCTGTACGGTATGGCCGTTATCAACGACGCGGAATTGCGACGGCCGGTAGCCGAATTCGATCGCCGGCTGATCGACGCGGATGCCGTCGCGAATATCGATCGGCGACTGCCGCCGACCCGAGGCACAGGCGGCATACTCGGCTTTCAGCTTGCCCCAGTTGTCCGGACGCCCTTCGCCTTCGTAATTCCAGTGGATGCCGGCATGCTGCTGCGCTGCCTCATGCCCGGACGGTGGCGCCGGACGGCGGACCGGACGTGGCTTGGGGGACGCATGTGCGGCAACGGGAGTCGGCGGCGGCGCCGCTTCCTTCACGGGGGCGGGCGCGGCTGCCGGAGCGGGTGCTGGCAGTACAGCCGTCTTCAGGCTCTTCTGCACTTCCTTCTGGATCATCGCCTCGTTGGCCTTGCGCAGTTCGGCTGCTGCCTCGTTGGCCTTTTCGGCCACCTTCGATGCCGCCGACTGCTGGTCGACCGGCGCCTTCGGACGGCAGACCTCCCGCAGCATCTTGTCGTCGAGGCTGCCGGAACGCACCGGCATTTCGGCAGCGCTGCGCACCTCTTCCTCCCGCAGCAATTCGCCCTCTGCCGACCGCCAAGTACGCTTCAGCGTCGTATAGGTGCGTTGCGCGCAGTCGTAGCGGGTCAGCGCCTCGATGCTCTTGTAGGGACCGGAGGTCCGCGGGTCCGTCAGTTCCTTGTCGAACAGGATACGGCCGAGAACAACCTGCTTCGCCCCTTCTTCCTTGCGCACGCTGGCCGGATCGATCTCCACCCGCTTGCCGGCATCTGACGAAATGGCCACCCAGGCTGCCTGCGCAGCAATTGGAACGATGGCGACGATACACGCTGCAGCCCACTGCTTGCGCATGACACAACTCCCTCTGCAAATTCGGTTTCTTGGAAACCTTGTTCTCGTAACGTAGACAAATCGGCGGGAGAACGCAAAACTTTAGGGAAAGCACCGGCTTTCCTTGCCATTACACTGATTTTCAAGTAATTTTGCAGCCTCACGTTAGGGGTGCCACCCGCCGTCTTCGGGGTGGCTGAGAGAGTCCCTTTGAACCTGTACGGGTCATGCCGTCGTAGGGAAGCGTGGCGCCACCGGCACCTCCCCCTCCGCAGTAGTCCCGCTCCTGATTGTCGTACCGCTTGCCTTGCAAGGAGCAACCATGAACGCCACCGATAAGTTCGTCGCCGCCCACGCCCACGTGGACGAAGCCGCGATCCAGCCCCTCCCCAATTCCCGCAAGATCTACGTCGCAGGCAGCCGCCCGGACCTGCGCGTGCCGATGCGCGAGATCGCGCAGGACGATACGCCGACCAATTTCGGCGGCGAGAAGAACCCGCCGATCTTCGTCTATGACTGTTCCGGCCCCTATTCCGACCCGGCGACGAAGATCGACATCCGCTCCGGCCTGCCGGCGCTGCGCGCGCAGTGGATTGCCGAGCGCGGCGACACCGAGCAGCTGCCCGACCTGACCTCGGAATACGGCCGCCAGCGCGCTGCCGACAAGAGCCTCGACGAGTTGCGTTTCCCCGGCCTGCACCGAAAGCCGCTGCGTGCGAAAGCCGGCCTGAACGTCAGCCAGATGCACTATGCCCGCAAGGGCATCATCACGCCGGAGATGGAATTCGTCGCCATTCGCGAGAACCTGAACCGTGCGGCCTACATCGAATCACTGAAGCGCGCCGGCCCGACCGGCGACAAGATGGCGCGCCTGCTGACCCGCCAGCACCCGGGCCAGAACTTCGGCGCCTCGATTCCGGCCGAGATCACCCCCGAATTCGTGCGCAGCGAAGTCGCCCGCGGCCGCGCCATCATCCCGAACAACATCAATCACCCGGAAAGCGAGCCGATGATCATCGGCCGCAACTTCCTGACCAAGATCAACGCCAACATCGGCAACTCGGCGCTCGGCTCCTCCATTCAGGAAGAAGTCGAGAAGATGACCTGGTCGATCCGCTGGGGCGGCGACACG
>ERZ724526.1288-NODE-1288-length-13158-cov-4.095780_pt1 | contig 13158 bp, 9 predicted proteins | sample MGYA00376059_ERZ724526 | MGnify/ENA primary metagenome ERZ724526 (study PRJEB28724, sample SAMN07190883) | activated sludge metagenome | isolation source: activated sludge of sewage treatment plant in Hong Hong | place: Hong Kong | collected 2016-03-17 ... | reverse complement strand
TTTGACGATTCTGAAGAAGATGATGCATCCGGCATATCCAGCTTCTTCGGCTCAGATAATTATGGTTTTCCGAAAAAAATATCCGGAGGTGTTAACTATAACTTCGATAACACCAAAACCAAATTCAGTGGAATGTATTTTTATGATCTCAATAACCTGAACTCAGATGCATACCGCACCCAAAATTTTCTTTATAAAGACAACCCCTATAACACACTCGACACCGCTTTTCGCAGCAATGACAAAATGAGCCATCGTGTGGAGTTAAGACTTGAGCAAGCGATCGACTCATTCGCGACGATTACTGTCAAATCAAATCATTCACTGGGAGACAGAGAAACCACAATAACGAATAATCAACACAATATTAACCCTAATAGTCTTTCCAAGATCTCGGATCAGGCTTCCTCCTCAGGTGTGCAATCCAATACCGCCAATTCGCAGAATTCTGTGGTATTCCGTAGAAAATTTAAGAAGAATGGACGCAACATGGGTTTGAGCGCGAGTTATATCTTTAATGATTCGGAACGAAATTCGGACATAGGGGCCAACAATACTTTTTATGATCTTACCATGGTGGACTCAACGGGTAAGTTGAATCAACATTATACAACGGATCAGATCGTCAATACGTATAAAGCGAATGCATTATGGTCGGAGCCGTTGGGCAAGCGGTGGACCTGGAGAAGTTTTTATAATTATGCCAGAAGCACGACGGATTATTCGAGACTGGTTGGCGATTATGAGTCTAATCAACTGGTTACAAATAATTTTCTGAGCCGCAATTTTGACAATACCAATGGCTATAATAGGTTGGGCCAAGGCCTGATTTATTCCAATGAAGGATTTACTGCAACAATAGCCGGTGCATACCAGGAGATTTTACTCAATAGCACCTTTTCCAGGCTGGATACTTTGCCGGTCAATAGCCGAAATGTATATCATCACTGGATTCCCAATGTTGAGCTTGAATACGAACTGTCCAACGGAACAGAAGCAACAGTTTCTTATTCCAGAAGTGTAAGTGCACCGAATTCAAAAGATCTCTTGCCGATTGTGGACAATACGAATCCACTCTCCATTCGGTTGGGTAATCCGGAATTAGAACCCAGAACAGGCCATGATGTTTCTGTTTCATTCAGAAAATTCAACCGTCTGAAATTTACAAATCTTTTTGGGCGTATTGGATATATCTATTACGACAAAGATATTATTTACGCAACATCGGTTGATGAGCGCAGAGTAACAACCTCTCAACCTGTCAATGTCAATGGGGTAAGCAGCTTGAATGGTAATGTCAATTTTGGATTTCCAGTAATCAAAAACAGACTGACATTTAATCTGGGGTATAATTATAATTACCGCAAGGATATAACATTGGTCAACAGCATCGAAGACCATCCGGTATCAACAACTAATGGTTTTAGTCTCCGAAGTAATATTACCCCATCAGATAACTTTACCTTATTCGTAAATGCCAATTACAGGGTTTCTCAAAGGGACTCTACCAAGAACTCACCGGTGGCATCCAACCTGGTTACTTATGGCGGATCGACAGAATTGAATATCAAATTACCCTGGCTGATCTTTTTTAATACGAGTTTTAATCTTAATAACTATAACAATAAAATCAATAATTTTAACAGCACGGTACCGATCCTGAATATATCTGTGGCCAAGTTGTTTTTGAAAGACAACAAGGGAGAAATCAGACTCAGTGTTTATGATTTGTTCAATAAGACGGTCGGCATCCAGCAATATATCCGGTCGAATAGCATCAGTCAGACAGAGACATTGTCTTTGGCCAGATATTTCATGCTGAGCTTTACGTATAATATGCGCGGAATAAAATCCTCACTGGATAAGAATAACCGACGTGGAATGATGTTTTTCTAATCTATTATTGTATCCTAAGACCTGTAAGTATGAAAAAGCTAGCCGCCAGAATTGTAATCCTTTTCCTTTTCGTTCCTGTATTGTTGAAAAGTCAAAACACACGGATACAGTATGAGCGCACTGTCAACTGGTCGAAAGTTGTCCAAAGCTTGTCGTTTATGTCAAAGGAGGAGAAGGATCGCATGGCTATGGGCTGGGGAAGGGGCAAGGCAGTACCGGACCCTTATGTTTTGACAATCGATAGTGTGCAGGCTGTTTATGAGATCGACGAGGATAATCTTCCGCGTTCAGAATACAACTGGCGTCGTGAAAAAGAAATTGTGCATACACAGCTTATCAGTAAGAAGAAACTTGATTACGTAGAGGTGCTGGGTAAGTCTTTTGTTTTCGATGAGGACTTGCCGAAAATCAAATGGAAGATTCTCAATGAAATCAAGGAAGTGGCAGGCTACGTGTGCATGAAAGCGGAGACAATGGATACCGTACGGAATCTGAAAATTACGGCATGGTTCACACATGAAATTCCTGTCTCTCTGGGTCCGGAAAACTATTACGGACTCCCGGGACTCATACTTGAATTGTCCAAGAATGACGACTGTGCGGTGATTACAGCAACGAAAATAAACTTAAAGAATTGGAATCAGCCAATCAAATTGCCTAAAAAGAAAAAGGGAAAAAAGACGACAACCGCCAAATACAATGCCCTGATCTCAAAGCATATCAGGGAAAGTATCGCCGCCCAGAGAAATCCTTATTGGAGTATTCACTACTGATGACGCATCGAAATTATTTAGGTTTTTCAAAATAAATCTAGCCTAAGCTTGACGCAAATATTCTCCGGCAAAGACTAACGCCTAATTTTTTACAAATAAATTTTAAGTAGGGGTATAGCATTCAATATACACTAAGCGGAATTAAAAAAGAAGCGCTCAGGTATGGCAATTATTTGTTAATCAAATTTCGTATTATTTTTTATCTGGTCAATGTGACATCGCCACTAAGCTTAGATGAACTTCCGTCGAGCCATTTAATTTCAAGTATGTATGCATACACTCCTGGGTTCACAATTTGATTTCTGAAAGTGCCATTCCAACCATTCAAAGGATCATTGGGCTGAAAATGTTCGCGATCAAATACTTTGTTTCCCCATCGATCAAATATTGACATATTTTGGACTTCAAGATAGCTTCCTACGATAGCAATCGGATAAAAGAAATCATTCACATTATCCCCATTAGGGCTGAATGTATTGGGAACCCAGACGTCCCTTCCCAGTATTTCAATATCAATACTTGCAGAGGCATTGCATCCATGTTGATCTGAAATAATAACTGTATAACGTATAGGCTGAGTTAATCCAGTAATAATAGGTTGAGTGCAATCGCTGCAACTAAGGTTATCAGATGGGTTCCAGCTTATAGAAAATATTGAATCAATAGGTATCGAATAAACCGGCAATAACTGATAATTTGTGCCACGTTGAATGCTGACTTTGGCAGGTAGACTAACACTTATTGCTTTAATTGTATCAATATTAAAACTTCTTATCAGAGTGCAACCATTTTGATCAGTCACTTTGAGAACATGTTGACCTGCATTAACCGGAATATTTAATCCAGATTTAACAATTGCCTGATCAAGTTCAATTTTAATAGCTCCGTCACCGCCGGTAATGCTGTCGATTGTTATAATTCCCTGATCCGCATAACAAGGGGGCTGTGCAGCGCGATAATGTATTTCGGCCGGATAATTAGTTTTTTCTATAACGATGACCGAATCTTCTGACCGGCAGCCGTTTCTGAGATTGGTAACACTCAGATAATATTTTCCTGGTTTGTCACACACCGCCGGATTGATATCGGCATTGGTTTGAAGATGTCCATCATTGGTATTCCAAACCAAAAGATAATTACCAGTTGAAGTAATGATTCCTTGTAATCTGCTTTGATGATTGTTACAGGTAAGATCCTGTGCTGCCTGTATATTGATAACTGGTGGGGCTTTGTCTTCAATGACCAGAATACTATCACTTGCTTCACAAAAATTGCTGGTATCGGTGACGCTTATTTGGTAAGTTCCTTTTCGGATTGCAGTAGAATTAATTTGATTGGTTGCACCTGATAAAAGGCCGTTCATCGTTCGCCACTCAAAATTTAAATTCGGGTTGCTGCTATTGCAATTGAGCTGTACTGAATTGATATTGCAAGTTATGGTGTCAGGTGCATTCACCGAGATGATTGGTTTTGTAGTATCTGCCAGAAGGGTTGTTGTGTCCAGATTTTCGCAGCCATTAACCGGATTGCTAACACGGCAAATATACATTCCAGGTGAAGCTGCCTGTATCTTGTTTTGATTGATTGCCCCGGATATTTTACCACCAATCGTATTCCACTGATAAACGATATTGCTGAGACTAGTATTGGCTGAGAGGTTCAACGATTTGGTGAGGCAGTTCCATACCTGATCCGGATCGGTGTTGACCAAAGGTCGTAAAGTATCAATAAGCACATTGATGCTTACTTCATGAAAACAACCATTGTTGATATCCTGTGCATAAAAAGTATAAACTCCGGCCTTGCTCACAGATACAACTGAGGAGTCCTGACCCGCGATATTGTTTCCTTTGGAATCCTTCCATTGTACCAGGAGCACATGTCCCGAAGGAGACATGGCGACACCTTGCAGGTCTACTGCTATTTTTTTACAGCTCAAAGTATCCGGATCATCAATCCTGATCATTGGTTTGTCCAGATCTGGCAATACTTTTGCCCGACTGCTGTCACTGCATCCGTTAACAGTGTCCGTAAGCACAAGCAGATAATCCCCTGAAGTACCTACGCTGAGTCGGGATGTGTTTTGTCCGGATATTATTTTACCGTTGATGGTACTCCATGTATAAATAATGTTAGTTCCATTCGATGCTGAGGAGGCATCAATCAATACGATGGTGTCATGACAGTGGAAGATCAGATCAGAAAGAATCGGAGCAGTCGGAATTCTGGTGTCTTCATCAACAAATACGGAATCTATCTGACTGCAACCATTTCTTTGATCAGTGATATTCACCTGATACCATCCTTTGCGGTCAGCTATAATACTATCGCGATTCAATGCACCACTTATATTTCCTCCTGTCGTTGTCCAGATGATGTCAATGCTGTCAGCCGGGCTATGGCGCGCAGTGAGGACCACACTGGTGGTTCGGCAGGTGATCGTCTGTGTCAATCCCGCATCAATCTTTGGAATATTTTGATCTTTCAAAATGATCAGGCTATCGGAAGTTTTGCAACCATTGAGCTGATTCGTGATTTCTAATTTAACGGTTCCGCCTTGATGGAAAATTTGAGGATTATTGACGGAGTCGGATGGAAACTTTTGACCATTGAAGATCCATTGATAAGAGTATTTTCCATTTAAATTGTCAAAAATATTGCGAATCAATGTACTGTCCGTTCTGCAATTGATTAAAGGACTACCACCAAGGCTTAGCTTTGGGTGACTGGTATCCAGGTTGATGTACTTGCGCACACTGTCTTTGCAGTGATTATTAACATCTTCTGCATACAATTGATACCATCCCCCGGTGGAGTCGGAAATCTGCGTAATTCCTTTCAGCGAATCAAGAGAAGGTCTGATCCAGGTCAATTGGTATCGTTGTGAATCCTTTAGTGTTGAGTACAGTTTTATTTTATTACTTCTGCAACTCAGTAATGAATCTCCGTCAATACTAATGCTGGGCTTTACTGTATCTGCAGGGACATCATAATTCATCGTTAAGGTACACCCGCTGTTCAGGTCGGTTACGACCAGACTGTATCGTGATGCGCTTTTCACGGTGATATCAGCGCTATTCTTTCCTTTGAGGATGAGACTGTCCGGAGACCATTTGTAGGAGTAGGTGCCGGTGCCCGTCAGAATATTTGCAGAAAGCTGAACGCTGTCATGCCGGCAATCTAATTTGCCGGTAAGACTGATAATTCCACTGAGATTTTCGGGGGCGGTGACTTCAATCAAAGCTTCTTTCTGACAACTGACATTTCCTTTGCTGTAAGTGACCTTGAGCGTGTAAATTCCCGGTCCGAGTCCTTTGGCATTCAAACCGTTGGTAGAAAGGATTCTGCCGACATCGGTAGACCATTCGTATTTGATGTCTGGTCCTGTTGAACTGCCAATGCCGGTAAGATCAAAAGGATCTGAAGAGCATCTTGGTTTTTTGATAATATCAAGTTTGGCAACCAGGTTGATAATTTCAACCGTCACATCATCCATGGAGACGCATTTTTCATAGACTGCGATGTCATCGACTGCAAAATCATTGCCCGCTCGAATCCCTGTAACTTCATTGAGACAAATTTGCGTTGATGCACCTGTTGCTGTAAAAGTGATGGTATACAGCACCCAGTTGCACAAACCTCCGGCCTGAGTTGAACCAACAGTAATGCCGTTGATCTTTATGCCGATCTGGGCGATATTGAAGGCAACGACCGATTGACTCCAGAACTCCAATTGGTACATTCTTCCGGCGACGGTTGGAATGTTCTGACACCAGAAATTGGTGCCGGCAACCGGATGTCCGTTCAGTAGCAGCATGTTGCCGCTTCCGGTGGTATGATCTCCGCATGGAGTGAAGCCACCGTTCCAGCTTTGTGGATTATTGGTTACGTAGTATTCTCCTTCCGTAGTATTGGTACTGGTATAGGTGTATCCACTACTGAATCCGGTATTCCCGCTTTCAAAATTGCCATTGACGACCAGGTTGGTTGTTGAAATTCCCTCCGCCGTCAGTTTGTAAGTGTAGGTTCCCTTGCCTTTATGAAGGACCATCGGATTCAGCGAATTGGGATTATCAAGACCGGTTGAAGGCGTCCAGTAAAATTTGGTGTAATTGCCCTGTATCGATCCCTGCAACTGAAGCATCTGGCTGGAATCACAACTGAGCATATCCGGGCCGGCATCGGCGACCAATCCGGCGCACTGGCTCCACAACTTGACCCAGGACATCAAGACCATGCATGGCAACATGATCAGGAGAGCGGCCGGCTTATTCAGGTTCATTGTGAATGGGTACTGATTAACAAATATAAGCCTGTTTAAGCATTGTCAGGCATTTTCTGTCGCCCGTCAGGATTCCACGGTGGAGCCATGGAACCAACGAGATTGCTATAAAGTTTTTATACATTTACCGTCGATTAAACCGGTCTGTTGGCGGACTATTCAAACACATTTCTGGAAATGCTATTACCCCCGATTTAATAGACCGCAAAAACGAATCGCTGGAACAAACACTTGATGTCTTAGATGATAAATTACAAGTCGATGTTTATGCCATTCCAAAGGAAAACTTATTAAGCCTGGATTTTGATAATAAATGCCTTAAAACCTTGATTAAATCAGCTTCATAAGATATGCGAGAATTGATCAAAGAAATTAAATATAATCCTCCTTATCCAAAATAATACAAGATTGTTTCGGTGATATACTGAGTGTTGGCGAGTCCTGATCTTACCAAAGGTGTAGGACGGGATGGGCGCCTCACGCGCGATGGTGTCAACGCACCAAACGGGCTTGAGCATATCCAGGATTACAGGAATCATGAGCATGCACGCTATCCGTAATTCCGGAGTGGCCATATCACCAACCGGAATGTGGACAGGATTGAATACTCCGGATGGGCTCAACAATATCCTAGCTGAATGGAAATTCCCTTTGGAAAAGTCCTAAAAAAGCGAAAGTTAATATAGATTTGTGTCAGAGATAAACGAGTTATGCTCGACCATAAAATATGAAAAAATAAGGGTTTCTTAATTAGGAAACATGTATCTTTGCACTAAGTGAATTTTGAACCTAAGTTTACTGTCAAATTTCTAAGAGAGGTCAAAGAATTTCTCGATGAATTGGATGAAAAACCAAGGGACTAGATATTCTGCAATATATGGAAATCACAATTCTATAATGATGATGAATTGTTTAAGAAGATTTCAAAGGAAGTTTGGGAATTTGGGCAAAATACAATAGTTTGACTTATAGATTATTTACCTTTTGGGATAAAAACCAAAACAGAGTGGTTGTTGCAACTCATGGAATTATAAAAAAGTCAAACAAAACTCCTAAAAAGGAAATTGAAAAAGCAGAAATAATAAGAAATGAATATTTTAAATCTACGAAATTATGAAAACTTATAGTTTAGAACAATTAACTGATAAATACATTGGTAAAAAAGGAACGCCAAAACGAGACCAATTTGAAAATGAATTGAGAATGGATTTGTTAGGCTTGGCAATTAAACAGGCTAGACTGGAAAAAAATTTAACTCAAGAACAGTTAGGCGAACTTGTAGGAGTGCAAAAAGCACAAATTTCCAAAATAGAAAACTGCGCTACAGATGCAAGATTTGAAACAGTATTAAAAGTTTTCAAAGCTTTGAAGGCTAAAGTCAGCTTTAGTGTTGAGATTAATAAGAAGAAACTTATACTAAGTGAATAAAATGGCCAGAGCATAACAATGAATAAGACGATACTTCGGCTAATGCCTCGCATCGCTTATACCTGGACGTTATATCGCATTATTCTAAATGTTAATAAAAATTTGTATCTTGCATTAAATATTTAATATGCCTGAAATTTCTCGGTTTTTTGGTATAATAATAAAAATGTATTTTAATGAACATAATCCTCCACATTTTCATGTTGAATTTCAAGATTTTGCAGCAATAATTTATATTGAAGATGGAACAGTTAAAGGAGAAATGCCAAGAAAACAACTCAATTTAATTTTTCAATAGCTAGACTTACATAAAGAAGAACTTTTAAAAAATTGGGAACTTTCACTTGCGCGACAAGCGTTAGTTAAAATTAATCCGTTAAATCAAGAAATATGAATTTAATTAGAGTTATTCAGGCTGAATATTTAGAAAGATTTAAGATCAAGCTTAGATTCAACGATGGAACTAATGGAATCGTCGATCTTGAGAAGGAATTATATGGACAGGTATTTGAACCGTTAAAAGATTTAGAATTTTTTAGGAACTTCACTCTAGACACATGGACTATTTGTTGGCCAAATGGTGCAGACTTTTCACCTGAATTTCTTCATGAACTTGTGTTGAAAAATCATTTGGAACTTGCCAAAAATTAACCGCGGTATTACATTGTACTTGCGAACATGCCGCCAAATAAAATTAATTCTATCGCGCATGGCCGTAAATGCAGAATCTATTTCTTAATTTTGGCTTCCGCACAAGTGGCGGCACGTCGCAAGTACTTAACCGTTATGTGAGATCTCTAAAAATGCTTAACTTTACAACATGAAAAGAAATCTTGAATTCACAGCTGTTATAGAAAAGGAAGACGATATATATGTTTCGCTATGTCCAGAACTGGATATTGCTAGCCAGGGGGAGACTCCAGAAGAGGCAAAGGCCAACCTAATTGAAGCCTTACAATTGTTTTTTGAAGCCGCATCAGAAAATGAAATTTCAAGAAGACTACATAACGAATTAGAAATAACCCGCATAGCCATTAATGTATAAGCAATGAAGCCACTTTCTGGCAGAGAAGTGTGCAGTATTCTCTTAAGACATGGTTTTCATAATGTCAGACAAAAAGGTAGCCATGTAATAATGCAGAAAATTGTTTCTGACTCAACAATTACTGTTCCTGTGCCAATGCATAAAAAATTAAGAGAAGGAACACTGAGATCAATCATTAGACAATCGGGACTTGCCAAACGTGACTTTGAATAAAGACCTCACATAACATTGTATACACTCTACCTCGCTTAAAATTTAGTTTTTTACTTTTGTCTATCTATTATATATATAAATCCATATCTTAGCTGCCTCCGAATAGCTGGGCAGCATGTATGCCCGACCGTTATGAGAGATGCCAAAAAGCCCTTGTTTTTGAATAATAATTGTTTTAACTTTGTAATAAATTAAAGAGCATGGGTCCAAATTCAGTAAAAGACAGATTAATCGGAAAAATTGCTTCAATCGAAGACGAAAAATTTCTTAATGAACTGGAAGAAATAATTCTAAACTTAAGAAATGAAAATCAAGAAGTATTCATTCTAAGCGATGAAATTAAAGCGTCAATCGCAAAATCAGAATCAGACATTGAAGGCGGCAGGTTAATTCCTCATGATAAAGCTATGCAACATTTTAAAACATGGTTAAAAAACAAGTAATCTGGACTGAAACTTCAATCGCAGAACTTGAAAGCATCCTCCAGTTTTATATTGATCGAAATAAAAGTTTAAAGTATTCTTCTTGGCTTCTTGATGAACTTGAAAAGCGAATTGAAATAATTTCAATATACCCAAAAATCGGAAGAGAAACAGATTTATCAAGATTTAGAATATTACCATTTAATAATTATGGAATAATTTATAAAGAAACTCCTGAATCTATATTTATTGAGTCTATATGGGATTTTCGTCAAGATCCATTGAACCGCTTGGATAAAAAGTGAAAAGCCCCTTTCATAACATGGCATACACATAATCGCGCCAAAATATTTCCTCCGTTTTTTTGGCTTTTATTATAAATGAAAATAAATTCATACTTATGGTATCCTCTGGATGGCACGACCACGTGTATGCCCAAACCGTTTGACATCATTGGCTTCCATAGACTATAGACATATCGATTGATTCTCCCTCACACTCCCTGCATTTTCTTTTTGATGGCATTCATTTCATCGCGGTACTGGGCGGCTGAAATAAAATCGAGATCCTTCGCGGCGGCGCGCATCTTGCGTTCTGCTTCGAGCAACATTTTTTCCAGTTGATCCCGGGTCATGTAATTCATCAGCGGATCTGCAGCGAGGCTATGATCCTCCTGTTCAACGTATATTTTTGATGGGGTTCCACGGCTGTCCAGAATACTGCTTTTGCTGAGAATCTCTTCACGGCTTTTGACCAGCGTACGCGGAGTGATGCCGTGCTCTTCGTTGTATTGCATCTGTTTGGCCCTGCGGCGCTTGGTTTCATCAATGGTTTTCTGCATGCTGTCCGTGATTTTGTCGGCGTAGAAGATGACCAGACCGTTGGCATTCCGCGCTGCGCGACCCGCTGTCTGTGTCAGACTTCGGTCACTGCGAAGGAAGCCCTCCTTGTCTGCATCCAGTATCGCGACAAGCGATACTTCCGGAAGATCAAGTCCTTCACGCAACAGATTCACTCCGACCAGCACATCAAAATCTCCGAGACGCAGATCGCGCAGGATTTCCACGCGCTCCATCGTATCGATCTCGCTGTGGATGTATTTGCAGCGCAGATTCAGATTTTGAAAATATTTGCTGAGCTCCTCCGACATCCTCTTGGTCAGCGTAGTGACCAGCACGCGTTCACCGGCTTCCTTGCGTTTTTGTATTTCTTCCAGGAGGTCATCGATCTGATTGATGGAAGGCCTGACGTCGATCGGAGGATCCAGAAGACCTGTGGGTCGCACGACCTGTTCCACGACGAGGCCGTCGGTTTGTGACAGTTCGTAATCTCCGGGCGTGGCACTGACATAGATGACCTGGTTCGTCAGCTGACCGAATTCTTCAAAGCTCAGCGGCCGGTTGTCCAGCGCGCTGGGCAGCCTGAATCCAAACTGCACCAGGTTCATTTTACGGGCACGGTCTCCGCCCCACATTCCGCGGATCTGCGGCAGCGTCGCATGGCTTTCATCAATAAACATCAGGTAGTCTTCAGGAAAATAATCCAGAAGACAGAAGGGTCGCGTTCCTTTTTTTCTGCCGTCAAAAAAACGGGAGTAATTCTCAATGCCGCTGCAGTACCCCAGCTCCCGCATCATCTCGAGATCAAACTGTGTCCTTTCCTCGATGCGCCTGGCTTCCAGATGTTTTTTTTCTTCTTCGAAGTATTTTTTTTGAGCGAACATTTCATTCTCGATGTCGTGAATAATCCGATGGAGTCGGTCCTTCGGCGCAACATATAGATTGGCTGGGAAGACCGCGGCAAAATCCATGCTGCTGATGCGTTTGCCGGAACTGATTTCAAATTCTTCCATCGCCTCAATCTCATTGCCGAAGAAAATAATTCGCAGTCCGGTTTGCAAATAAGGCGGAAAGATATCCACGGTGTCACCTTTGACCCTGAAGTTGCCGCGCTGAAGATCAATTTCAGTTCTGCTGTATAAAGAGTCAACCAGCTTATACAGAAATTCACTTCGGGCGATGACATGACCTTTTTTTAACCGGATAATTCCGGCTTTGTAATCTTCGGGATTGCCCATACCGTAGATGCAGGATACGGTGGCCACCATAATGATATCCCTGCGGCCGGATAATAGCGTTGAGGTAGCCTTGAGCCGGAGCCGGTCCACTTCCTCATTGATCTGCAAATCCTTCTCGATATAGGTGTCCGACACGGATATGTAGGCCTCCGGTTGGTAGTAATCGTAATAGGAGACGAAATACTCCACCGCGTTATCCGGAAAAAATTCTTTGAACTCGCCGTACAACTGCGCCGTCAAAGTCTTGTTATGCGACAGGATGAGGGTCGGCTTCCCCGTGTTCGCAATGACATTGGCCATGGTAAAAGTCTTTCCCGATCCGGTAACGCCGAGCAGGACCTGGGTTTGATCTCCTTGGTATACACCTTCGGTGAGTTGGCGGATCGCCTCAGGCTGGTCGCCGGAAGGCTGGTAATGGCTGTTTAACTTAAAAATCTTCTCGCTCATAAAAAAATAACCTGTAAAATTACGTCGATATGAGCGCCGTAGCACTCAATGCAAAAATTTTGGGGAAGGGTCCTGACCTGATCATTCTGCATGGCCTGCTCGGAAGTCTGGATAACTGGATGACCGTGGCTAATCAGCTCAGTGATTCCTATAAGATTCACCTACTCGATTTGCGCAACCATGGGCGATCTCCACATACCGAAGAAATGAATTACAGGTTGATGGCAGAGGATGTATTGAACTATTGCCATGCCAATGGGCTCAAAACAATCTTTCTGGCCGGGCATTCGATGGGTGGCAAAGTGGTTTTGGAAATCCTTCGTGATCAAGGCAGTTTGGTGCGCAAAGCAATGGTCATTGACATCGGTTCAAGAGCTTACCCTTCGGAAGGACACAGCATTGTTTTCAAGGCCCTAGAGGCGATAGATCCTTCGATCATACAATCAAGAAATCAGGCTGATGTCCTGATGTCGGAATATATCAGCGACTTTCCGGTAAGACAATTTCTGCTTAAAAATCTGGAACGATTGCCGTCGGGTGGCTTCAGCTGGAAGTTTAATTTGACTTCGATCAGG